>Ga0209909_100034_pt1 | contig 363973 bp, 364 predicted proteins | sample FECB22metaG_FD_188302 | JGI IMG/M metagenome (GOLD analysis project Ga0209909, IMG submission 188302) | Cyanobacterial communities from the Joint Genome Institute, California, USA - FECB-22 (SPAdes) (version 3) | ecosystem: Environmental > Aquatic > Thermal springs > Hot (42-90C) > Microbial...
CTTCGCGCTGCTGACGCCTCCGGTCGGGCTACGCCCTCCCTACGCCGCCAGCAGCGCAAAACACTCGCCCGGCATCAACCGATCCGCACCACGGCAGAGGGGTCCCTTTTGCGCGCCGATAGGGGGTCCCGATTGAACGCCGATTGACACATGTGTTCGCGGATCAGCGCGGCCACGCGCCACGCGGTCTTGTAAGTGACGCCGAGCTGGCGCTGCAATTCCTTGCCCGAAACGCCGTGCCGGGTCGTGGTGAACAGGTGGATGGCGTAGAACCACAGTTGCAACGGGGTGCGGGTCTTTTCAAACGGGGTGCTAACCGTGGGGTGCAAGTGATGGCCGCACCACTGGCAGGAATAGACGCGCTCCGCCTTGATGCGATACCAGTTCGACGGGCGCTCGCACGAGGGTCAGGTGTAGCCCTGCCCGAACCGCACCGTGAACAGGTGCTGGCGGCAGGTTTCATCATCCGGGAACATCCGGAAGAAGGCGGCAGTGGTGAGCGGCTTCGTCATGCAAATTCATATGCCGAACCGCACTATGTATGTCAAAGGGATACACCCCCTATCGAGCACGCCGCTCGCCGGCATCGGACGGATCTGGGCCGATGGCAACCTGCTGCGCGGCAGCGCGGGAGACCTCAAGACCGGCGGGGCGATGCGCTTCTATCCCGGCCACGGTGATGATCCGGTGGATCCGCTGATCGCCGCGGCGCGGGGCGCCGAGGCCCCGGCCTTTCGCGATTGCGCCTATGTGGTGTTCGAGAATCTCGAGCTGGCCGATTTCGGCAACCGCATCCCGGCGCTGAGTTTCGAGATCTTCGCCGCGGGCCCTGCCGATTCGGTGCCGCTCGGCGCGCTGGTGCCGGTGGCGCAAAGCATGGCGGAAAGCGCCGCGCTCACGCCCGCACGCGGGCTTGCCGATGAAGGCGGGCCGCTCGGCAGCACGCTGGCGGCGATCGATCAGGTCATCCCGCTGGTCTGCACGGCTGGCGGCGAGGGGCTCTTGATCCCCCCGCGCGCCGAACCGAACGGCGAAGCCCTGGCCTTGCCGGCGCAGCTTGCCGAGGCGGACCGCGCGCGCGAGGAAACCCGGCACAAGCAGCGCGCCGGCCCGCCCGTTCGCGCCCCGGCCGCGCTGCGCTATTACGATGAGCAGCGCGATTACCAGCCGGGCATCCAGCGCGCGGTGGGCGCGCGCGATGCCGGACGCGAGCAGGTGATCGACCTGCCCGCCACGCTCACCGCCGAGGGCGCGCGCCAGCTTGCCAGCGGTGCGGCGCAGCGCGCGCGCTGGCAGCAGGAACGCCTTTCCTGGCTGGTCGGCGAGCTCGATCCGCGCGTCATCCCCGGCAGCATCGTGCGCCTGCCCGATCAACCCGGCGCCTGGCTGGTGCGCAGCTGGGAATGGCTTGATCGCGGCATCCTGCTCGAGCTCGAGCGGCTGGCACCGCCGGGCGCCGCGCCGCTGGCAAGCGATCCCGGCGAGAGCCTGAGCCCCGTGGACCTCGTCATCCCGCTCACCCGGCTGGCGCTCATCGAAGTGCCCCCCGATGGCAGCACAAATCCGGGCCAGCCGCTGATCTTTGCGGCGGCCTCGGCGCAGAACCGGGCCTGGCGGGGGGCCGCCCTGTTCGCGGTGCAAGGCAGCGCGCTCACTCCAATCGCCAGCAGCGGCACCCAGCGCAGCCTGATGGGACGGCTGGCCGAGCCGCTCGGCCCATCGCGGGCGCTGCTGTTCGAGCGCGAAGCGCGCGCGCGTGTCGAGCTGGTGGCCGATGATCTGGCGCTTTCCGAAACGGACATTGCCGGGCTTGCCGCGGGTGCCAACCGGATGCTGGTGGGCGATGAGATCATCCAGTTTGCCGGCGCCGATCCGCTTGGTGCCGGGCGCTGGCGTCTTTCCGGCCTGCTGCGCGGGCGCGGCGGCACCGAACCCGCTGCAGCGCGACGCCACGGAGCCGATACCCCTGTGATCTTGCTCGATGATGCGCTGGTGGCGCTGGAGACGAACCTCGTGCCGCCACTCGCCGCCTCGCGTATTGCCGCGATCGGGACGGGCGATCACGATCCGGTGCTGGCCACCCTCGCCAATTCCGGGCAGTCACGCCGCCCCCCTGCCCGGCGCACCCGCGCTTGCGGATCGAAGCCGATGGCGCGCGGCTGTTTGCATAGACGCCGCGCGCCCGCGGGCAATGGCGATGGGAGGACGGGATCGACGTGCCGCTGATCGAAGAGCGCGAGGCCTACATCGTCGGTTTCGGCCCGCCGGACGCACCCCATGCGACTTGGCCGCGTAGCGAGCCATGGCTGCGCCTCGGCAGCGCCGAGGTGACCGGCCTCGTCACCCAGCACGGGCCCGGCCCGCTGTGGGTGCGGCAGGTCGGCACCTTCGATCTGTCGCTTCCCCTCACTCTTGCCACCCTGTCCTGATGCGCTGGAGCTTGCGATGCCCGACCCCTTCCCCTTTCCCACTGTCACCGCCACGCTCGGGCTGCCCCTGCTCGTTCCGTGGCAGGCGCAGAAGGAGTTCTTTCTCAACGAGGCGCTCAGCATCCTCGATGCGGTCTATGCCCATGGGATCGACGGCTCGCTTCCCGCACCACCGGCCAATGCCCCGGACGGCGCAAGCTATCGCGTCACCGCGCCGGCCACCGATGCCTGGCAAGGGCGCGCGGACCAGCTGGCGCTGAGGATCGGCGAGGCCTGGCATTTCGTCGTTCCGCGCGAGGGGATGAGCGTGTTCGACCGCAGCGCCGGCCAATTGCTGGTGTTCCGCACGACCTGGCAGAGCGCCGCCGCGCCCGTGGCGCCGACCGGCGGCAGCGTAGTCGATGCCGAGGCCCGCGCGGCGATCACGCAGGTGTTGCAGGCATTGCAGGCACTCGGCATCCTCGCCTGAGCAAGAATGCGATCGCAAGAATGGCGGAATTGGCAGCTTTGCCGCGACTTCTTTTTTGTCCGCAACCGCACCATAGCGACATTCTTGCAACACCATAACGGCATTGATGGCTTGCCTCTGCTAGCGGGACAAGATAGAGACCAAGCGAGCCTGATGTTTCAAGCAAAGGGGAAATCCATAATGCGCAAATTCGTCATTGGCATGGCGATGGCTTCGACCGCGCTGACCTCGCCTGCCCTGGCCCGTGAAGGCCAGTGGTATATTCAGGGCGACGGCGGCGTGATGATCGTCGAAGACCAGCTGATCGGTGTGAACGGTGGTCCCAAGGACGCTCGCGCCGACTATGACACCGACTATGACTTTGGCGCTGTCATCGGCTATGACTTCGGCGGGTTCCGCCTCGAGGCCGAAGCCAGCTATCGTGCGGCTGACCTTACCAGCGCTTTCGGCGGGACCAATGGGCTGGTGCTCAACCCGACCCGCCCGCCGCAAGTGTTCAACACCTTCACCAATCAGCGCGATGCGCTGGGTGAAGCCAATGCGCTGAGCTTCATGCTCAACGGGCTTGCCGATTTCGGCGATGACGATGGGCTTCAGGGCTTCGTCGGCGCTGGCGTGGGCGTCGCGCGCATCGACATGGAAGGCCGCGTGAATGCCAACGGCCCGGGCATCTGGAACGATTCGGACACCGGCTTTGCCTGGCAGGTGATCGCCGGTCTGCGCACCCCGCTGAGCGATTCGTGGGATGTCGGCCTCAAGTACCGCTTCTTCAACGCGCCCGACGTGAACCTGGTCGATCCGCTTGGCCGCAGGCTCGACACCGAGTTCCGCTCGCACTCGATCCTCGGTTCGATCACCTACAACTTCGGTGGCGAAGAGGCTCCGCCGCCTCCGCCGCCGCCTCCGCCGCCTCCGCCGCCGCCGCCGCCTCCGCCTCCGCCGCCTCCGCCGCCGAAGGCTCCGTGCAACACCGGCCCGTACATCGTGTTCTTCGACTTCGACAAGTCGGACATCACGCCCGAGGCCGCCAGCATCCTCAACGGTGCTGTCACCGCCTACGCGAACTGCGGCACGGCGAGCGTGATGCTGGCCGGTCACACCGACCGCGCCGGTACGCCGAAGTACAACATCGGCCTTGCCGAGCGTCGCAACATGGCGGTGCGCAACTACCTGACCGGTCGCGGCATCCCCGCGGCGCGGATCATGAGCGAGGCCTTCGGCGAATCGAAGCCGCGGGTTCCCACCGCTGACGGTGTGCGCGAAGCGCAGAACCGCCGCGTGGAAGTGACCTACGGCCCGGGCTCGGGCATGTAAGCCTAGCCTTCCCGGGCTAAGCAAGAGGGGGCTGGAGCAATCCGGCCCCCTTTTTGTTGCGTCCGTGGCAGGCGCGGCCATACCGAGCAGGCGCGGCCATACCGAGCGCGCCCGCTATCCCGAGTTTCTTTAGCCTCCGATCGCCATTTCCCGCGGGGCAAGCGCTTGCTGCGCGTGCAGGCCACTGATCTAGAGAAGCGTGCCCGGCGGCGGATCATCCCGGTTCAATCGAGCCATCACGGCAAGGTCGCCACGGCGCCGGAGCCCCGTGCCTGCGCCGCCCGGGCTGGCGCCGCTTTCCCGCGGCGCGCCTCAGGGCGTGTCGGCAAAGACCTCGCCCGCTTCCGCGGCCCGCTGCCTGATCTCGCGCATCGCCCGCGGGAACAGCACCAAGGCACCGATCAGCATGGCAACCCCCAAGGGCATCACCACGAGGGTGGAGAGCACCCCGCGCGAGAGATCATCGCCGTTGATCGCCGAGACATAGCCGGCGATGAAGGGCCCCAGCCCGAGGCCGACGAGCGTGGTGGCGAGAAAGAAGGTCGCGGTCGCCACCCCGCGCATCCGCGGCAGCACCAGCGCCTGGCTCGAGGCGGCTGCGGCACCGAGCGCCGATGCGGTGAGCATGTTGGCAAGAAAGCTCAAGGCGTAGAACACCGCGAGATCGTGGGTGGTGAAGGCCACATAGACCACCGGCACCGGCGTCACCAAGCCGAACAGGATCACCCAGATGCGCCCGTCAGGCCGGCGCAGCAGCAGGTAATCGGCCATTCTTCCGCCCAGCACCACGCCGAGAAAGCCCGCCAGCGCGGCCGGCGCGCCGAGGAAGGTGCCAAGCTCGGTCTTCGACGCCCCCAGCACGCGCTCGGCATAGGGCGCGCCCCAATAGGAATTGGCATAGGCCATGAAGGCGACCATGCCATAGCCGAGGATCACGCAGAGGAAGGCGGGCGATCCCCAGGTCAGGCGGAAGGTCGGCAGGTCGCGCGCCTTGAGCCCCATCGCCCAGCTGAACACGGCGTAATAGCCAAGGCCAAGGAACAGCCACTGGTCCGATACCCGCCAGGCGCCCGCGGCGGTGCCGGGCAGGAGATTGGCCGAGGCCGGCACCGCCTGCGACAGGCCAAGCGCGGCCAGCGCGAAGAAGCCAAGGCCGGCAAGGTTGAGCGCCAGCGCCCGCGGCCCGCGCATCGCCGCGCCGATCAGCGTGAAAGGCGGAATCACCTCAACCAGTTCACGCAGGAAGCCGGCAAAGGGTTTCGGGTTCTCGGGCGTCGGCAGGCCATCGATCGCACCGCGCACCGGCTCCTTGAGCGAGAGCACCCACAGCGCCAGCACCAGCCCCGGGATCCCCACCGCCAGGAAAGCCGCCTGCCAGCCCGCAAGCCCCAGCGGCCCGCCATCGGGATAGGCCCGGTTCCAGTTCTCGACGATCAGCGCCCCGATCCAGATCGACACTCCTCCGCCGATATAGAGCCCGGAAGAATAGATCGCGAGCGCGGTGGCGCGCAGGCGCGCCGGGAACCAGTCGGAAATCAGCGAATAGGCCGATGGGCTGGCGGTCGCCTCCCCCACCCCCACCCCGATCCGCGCCACGGTGAGCGTGGCAGCATTGCGGGCAAAGCCCGAAAGCGCGGTCATCGTCGACCACAGCGCAAGCCCGATCGCCAGCAGGCGGGTGCGCTTCCAGCCATCGGCGAGTTTGCCGAGCGGAATGCCGAAGAGCGAATAGAACACTGCAAAGGCCGTGCCGTAGAGAAAGCCGAGATAGGCATCATCGACCCCGAGATCGGCCTTGATGTCGTTGGCGAGGATCGAGAGGATCTGCCGATCAATGAAGTTCAGCACATAGACCAGCACCAAGACGCCCAAGGCATACCAGCTGTAGGCGGGCACCGGCGCGTCCGCGTCGGGCGCGGCGGCAGCATTGTCCTGGCTCAAGAACCTCTCCCCTCTCTCGTGATGTGATACACGGCGCGCACAAGCGCGCCCTCAGGCGTGATAGCGGGTGCTATCGACAATCCCGGCCTCGGCAAAACCCTTTTTCCTCAGGCGGCACGAATCGCACAGGCCGCAAGCCAGCCCCTCTGGCGTCGGGTCGTAGCATGACCAGCTCCACGCCGGATCGAGGCCGAGCCGCGCGCATTCGCGGGCGATTTCGGCTTTGGTCATGTGCTGGAGCGGGGCATGGATGGTGAAAGGCGCGCCTTCCACCCCGGCCTTGGTGCCGAGCCGTGCGGTCTCGGCAAAGCTGGCGATGAATTCCGGCCGGCAATCGGGATAGCCCGAATAGTCGAGCGCATTGACCCCGATGAACACGTCGCGCGCGCCCGCCGCCTCGGCGCAGGCGGTGGTCAGCGCGAGGAACACAAGGTTGCGCGCCGGCACATAGGTGACCGGAATATCCGCGCCCACCCCACCCTTGGGCACGGGGATCGCATCGGTCAGCGCCGAGCCGCCAAAGGCGCGCAGATCGAGCGCGATGGTGGTGTGGCGCGCCACCCCCAGCGCGCCAGCGATCCGTGCTGCCGCCTCCAGCTCGCAGCGGTGGCGCTGGCCGTAATCAACAGTAAGCGCGTGAACGGCAAAGCCGCGTTCCATCGCCAGCGCGGCGCTCACCATCGAATCGAGCCCGCCCGAAAGCAGCACCACCGCCAGCGGGCGGGCCTTGCCTGATCCCGTTTCGCTCATGGCCCGCGGCCCTAACACGGCGCGCGGCAAAGGCAATCGGCCGGGTTCAGCAGCTGCCGGTGCGCCGCGCTTCGGCGGTCATCTGGAAGGGCATCCCATCGTGAATGCCCTGGCTTTCGATCTGCACCAGCGCCGGGGTTTCGCGGCGGATGCTGGTGCGGCCATAGCCGTTGCCGGGGCAGGTGTATTGCACCGTCACCCGATTTGCCGCGTCCTCGATCACGAACTGGCTGCAGCCGCTTTCCTGGTGCATGATCTGGATGAGCTCGCCCCCGCTGCGCAGGCACAGCTTGCGCGGGGCGGCATCGCCGCGTGGCCGCAAGGTCCATTCGCCCTTGGCCAAAGTGCCGAGCAGCGCCAGACCATTGCCCTGCGCCGCAAGCGGGGCCGTGCCCAAAGCGCCCCACCCGGCGAGGGCAAGGGTGGAAAGCCCGAGGGCCATGGCGAGGATCGCAGGTGCTTGCTTCATGGTCGCAATCATGCCCCCATTTTGCCGTGCAGTGTTGTAAAATCCTGCCCGAAATATGCGCTCGGTGCGATTTTTTTCGCCCAATGGTCAGATCGCCAGCGCAAAACTGCGCGAACAGAAGGCGCAATCGACCGCGATGATGCCCTCCTCGTTGCGCATCGCCGCCTGTTCCTCGGGCGGAAAGCGGGCGATGATCGCGGCGTAATGCGCGCTCGAACAGCGGCACCCGCGCGAGAGCGGCACGGCGGCATAGGTGCGCACTTCCGCTTCCTCGTGAAAGAGCCGCCAGGCGATCGCCTCGAGCGAGAGCGCCGGGTCGAGCAGTTCCTCGTGGCTGATCGTGCCGGCGAGCAGAGCGACATGCTCCCAATCGGGGTGGTCCATCCGCACGTGGAGGCGCTCACGCCCTTCCTCGCCATCGGGAAGGTGCTGGATCAGCAGCCCGCCCGCAATGCGCCCCGTGGCGCCGGCGCGGCTGGCCACCCGGATGAGCGTGGGCACCTGTTCGGACTGGCTGAAATAGTTCTGGCAGGCGGCCGCGAGGCTGTCCCCCTCGAGCGGGACGATCCCCTGATAGCGCCGCCCGCCCTCGGGCTCGAAGGTGATGGCAAGGTAGCCCTCGCCGAACAGTGCGGCGAGCGTGGGGTTGGCTCCCAGCCCGGCCAGCCGCTCGGCATCGAAATCGCAATAGCCGCGCACCGCCCCGGCGCGATAGTCGCACACCAAAAGGCGCACGATCCCGCCCTCGGTCTGCGCCTGCATGGTCATCTGTGCCCGCTCGCCCTTGAGCAAGCCGCCCATCAGCGCAGCAAGCACCAGCGCCTCGCCGAGCAGGTGGGTGATCGGCGCGGGATAGGCATGGGCCGCGAGCACCTCCTCGAGCACGGATTCGAGCCGCACCAGCCGCCCGCGGGCATGGCGCGCGGGGATGGTGAAGCCGAGCAGGGCATCGGCATAGGTCTCGGCGCTGGCGCTGGTCGCGTTCATGCCCTCAGATATGGGGTGCGATTCTTGCAGGCGAAAGACCCGGCGCCCGTCAAAGCCGCCCGAGGCACCACAGCAGCACGGATTTCTGCGCGTGGATGCGGTTTTCCGCCTCGTCGAACACCACCGAATGCGGCCCCTCGAACACCTCGGCGCTCACTTCCTCGCCCACATGGGCGGGCAGGCAATGCAGGAACAGCGCATCGCCCTTGGCCTGGGCCATCAGCGCGGCGTTGACCTGATAGGGCTGCATCGCCGCCTTCTTCTCGGCGGCATCGGCTTGCCCCATCGAGATCCAGGTATCGGTAACGATCACGTCCGCCCCGCGCGCCGCAGCCCTTGCATCCTGCGTCAGCGTCACCTGCGCCCCGCCCGCGCGCGCCAGGGCGACAAAGGCGGGATCGGGCTCATAGCCCGCCGGGGTCGCCACCCGGACATTGAACTTGAACAGCCCGGCGGCCTCGAGGATCGAGTGCAGCACATTGTTGCCATCGCCGAACCAGGCGACCTCCAGCCCGGGCAGCGCCTTGCCGTGCTCGATCACGGTGAGCAGATCGGCGAGGATCTGGCAGGGGTGCGAAAGGTCGGTGAGGCCATTGATCACCGGCACGCTCGCGTGGGCCGCCATTTCCTCGAGCTTGGCATGATCATCGGTGCGCAGCATGATCGCATCGACCATGCGGCTCAGCACCCGGGCGGTATCGGCGATGGTCTCGCCCCGCCCGAGCTGGCTCGAGCCCGAATCGAGCACCAGCACGCTGCCTCCCAGCTGGCGCATGGCGATGTCGAAGCTCACCCGGGTACGGGTCGAGTTCTTCTCGAACACCATGGCGAGCACATGGCCGGCGAGCGGCGCATCCGCATCGCTGGCGCCGCGCGGCCTGCCGGCGCGGGCGGCCTTGCGGTCGATCGCATCATTGATCATCGCCGCCAGCGCATCGGCCCCGGCATCGCCGAGCGCGCCGAAATGGCGAACCAAGCCCCCACCCATCAGGCCGCCTCGGGCAGCCGGAAACTTGCCGCGCCGGCCGAAAGCTTGTCGAAGAACTCCTCGATCTCGGCCTCGCCGATCACCAGCGGCGGCAGGATGCGGATGGTGTTGTCCCCCGCCGCGACGGTCAGCAGCTGGTGATTGTCGCGCAGGTGGACGTAGAAGGGGCGGCTTTCCATGCGCATCTTGAGCCCGAGCATCAGCCCCTTGCCCCGCACCAGCTCGAACAGCTCGGGGTAATTGCCGATGAACTGTTCGAGGCCCGTGCGCAGCCGCTCGCCCTTGTCGGCAACCGCGGCAAGGAACTCGGGATTGGCCACCGCATCCATCACCGCCAGCCCGGCGGCCATGGCCAGCGGATTGCCGCCATAGGTCGAGCCATGGGTGCCGATCGTCATGCCGCGCGCGGCCCTCTCCGTGGCAATGCAGGCGCCCAGCGGAAAGCCGCCGCCGATCCCCTTGGCGGTGGCCATGATGTCGGGCGTGATGCCATAGTGCTCATAGGCGTAGAGCTTGCCGGTGCGCGCCACGCCGCATTGCACCTCGTCAAGGATCAGCAGGATGCCGTGTTCGTCGCACAGCGCGCGCAGGCCCTGCATGAAGTCTGGCGAAGCTGGGCGGATCCCGCCCTCGCCCTGGATCGGCTCGACCAGGATGCCCGCGGTGCGCGGCCCGATCAGCGCCCGTGCTGCCTCGAGATCGTCGAAGGGGGCATATTTGAAGCCATCGAGCAGCGGGGCAAAGCCCTGGTGCATCTTGGCCTGGTTCGAGGCGCTGATGGTCGCCATCGTCCGGCCGTGGAAGGCATTGTGGAAGGTGATGATCTCGAACCGCGCCGGATCGCCCGCATCCCCGGCATTCTGGTGATAGGCGCGCGCGGTCTTGATCGCACATTCCACCGCCTCGGCCCCCGAATTGGTGAAGAACACCGTATCACCGAAGGTCGCATCCACCAGCCGCTGGGCCAGCCGCTCGCCCTGCGGGCTGCCATAGAGGTTGGAGACGTGCATCAGCGTCGCCGCCTGCTGCTGGATCGCCGCGATCAGGCCCGGGTGCGAATGGCCGAGCAGGTTGACCGCGATGCCGCTGGCAAAGTCGAGATAGCGGGTGCCATCCTCGTCGATGAGATGGCAGTGCTCGCCGCGCACCGGCCTAACACCGCAGCGCGGATAGACGGGCATGAGCGGGGTGATCGACATGGGCTGCTTTCCTGATCGAGACGTGCGGGTGTGCCAAAAGCAAATGGCGGCCCTGAGCCAAGGCCGCCACTGCCATCCGTTAATCTTGCCGCGCCCGCGCGTCAAACCCGCGCTTGCGGGGCAAAGGGCCGGGCTCAGCCCTGGATCGGTGCCAGATTGACGGCCGAATACTTCCCGCGTCGATCCACCTCGAGATCGAACTCGTAGCGCTCACCCTCGTTGAGACCGGGCAGGCCCGAACGTTCGACCGCGCTGATGTGGACGAAGGCATCGGGCTGGCCATCATCGCGCACGAGGAAGCCGAAGCCCTTCATGCTGTTGAAGAACTTCACCGTGCCGGTGACCCGCTCCCCGGTCAGCTCGCGCTGCGGAGCAGCCGGGCGGGTGGAAACCGCGATCACCTCGCCGATGATCTGGAGATCCTGCGCCGAGACCTTGCCGCCGCGATCGACCAGATTGTACTGAAGCGCCTGGCCTTCGGCGAGGCCATCAAGCCCGGCGCGCTCGACCGCGCTGATGTGGACGAAGACATCATCCCCGCCCCCTTCCTGCTGGATGAAGCCGAAGCCCTTTTGCGCGTTGAAGAACTTGACCGTGCCCTTGCCGGTGCCGACGATCTGGGGCGGCATCCGGTTGAATCCCCCAGCGCCCGGGCCACGCCCGCCGCCACCGCCGCGCGGGCCGCCGCCGAAGCGATCACCCCCACCGAAGCGGTCACCACCCCCGAAACGGTCTCCCCCGCCAAAGCGATCGCCGCCAAAATCACGCGGCGGCAGGAACCCATCGTGCCCGCTGCCGAACGGATCGAAACCATCTTCGCCGAAACCGTCGCGCTTGTCGCGACCGCGCCGGCGTCCCCTATCGTAACCCATAGATCAGTACGTACCTTGTCACACTGCCCGTCCTCCAAGGCGCCGGTGGCAGGGACAGTGAGCCGCACCGGTCGCCGACGCGCCGAAGTTCCTTAGCGGTGCGCACCGAGCAAGGGTATAGCGCACCAGCGGGCGATTTGCGAACGATTTTACCGGGTCGTGCCAGCGCCCGCGGCGGCATGGCCCGCGGCGCGGCGCCGCGGTGCTTGTGAAGCGCGCGAGGCTTGGGCATGAAGCACAAGGCAGGATCAGCGAGGGAGCAAAGCCGCGATGGGCGATTTTCGCCGTTTGACCGAAAATATGCTTGTAAGCCCGCAGCTTGCGCTTGAGGATGTGGCCGCGGCCGCAGCCCTTGGGGTGGCCATGATCATCAACAACCGCCCCGATGGCGAAGACCCTTCCGCGCCGCAGGGCGATGAGATCGCCGCTGCCGCGGCTGCCGCAGGGCTCAATTATGTTGCCATTCCGGTCGGCCATGCGGGCTTCAGCCAGCCGCAGGTCGATGCGATGATCGCCGCGCAGGAGCAGGCCGAAGGGCCGATTCTCGCCTATTGCCGCTCAGGCACCCGCTCCACCCTGCTGTGGGCGCTGGCCGCTGCCAAGCAGGGTGAAAGCCCCGAGACCATTGCCCGCATCGCTGCCGCAGCCGGCTATGATGTGAGCCCGGTGCGCCCGATGCTCGACATGCTCAGCCAGGGCTGACGCTGAAAGCGGCATGGATCTCATCGTCCAGACCTCCGCTTCGCTGGTCGCGATCCTCGCGCTCGCAGGGCTGGCTTGGTGGCTAAGGCTCGGCGGGACGCCGCGGCTCGACAGCGCCGAGGCGGCGGCGCGCGCGGCAGGTGAGGTCGAGGATGGCTTTGCCCCGGTCGCCACCGCCTGCGATGCCGGGGGCGCGGGCGCGCTTGCCCGCGACAAAGAGGGGCGGATCATGGTGATCAAGCGCCACGGCAACCGCTTTGCCGGGCGCGTGCTCGGCCCCGGCGCCGCGGCCCGGCTCGCGCGCACAGCGGGCGCTGGCCACCTGGTCGTCGATCCGGGCGAGCCGCGCTTCGGCGAGGTGACCCTCGACATCCCCGACGCCGCGGCTTGGGCCGAGGCGATCAATCGGCTAGGCGAGCGGCAGGATGCCTGATTTCAACCCCACCCAATATGCCGTGCCGCTGTTCGTGCTGGCGGTGCTGGCGGAGATGATCTGGGCCAAATTCCGCGCGCCTGAAGCCTATGAGCCGAAAGACACGCTCGTCAGCCTTGCCTTCGGCCTCGGCTCGACCGTGGCGGGCGCGCTGCTCGGCGGGTTTGCCCTTTCGGTGTTCCTCGAGGCCTATGACCATCGCCTGTTCGACTTCGGGCCTGAATGGTGGAAGGTGTGGTGGGCTTGGCCTGTCTGCTTCGTGCTCGATGATCTCAAATATTACTGGGTTCATCGCGCCGGCCACCGCATCCGCTGGATGTGGGCGGCCCATGTCAACCACCATTCGAGCCAGCACTACAACCTCTCAACCGCGCTGCGCCAGACCTGGACCGGGGCCTTGACCTTCGGCTTTCTCTTTGCCGTGCCGCTGGTGCTCCTCGGCTTCCACCCGGCGATGATCACGATCTGCGGCGGGTTCAACCTCATCTACCAGTTCTGGATCCACACCGAGGCGATTCGGCGGATGCCCGCCTGGTTCGAGGCGGTGATGAACACGCCGAGCCACCACCGCGTCCACCACGCCACCAACCCGCGCTATCTCGATCGCAACTATGCCGGGGTGTTCATTATCTGGGACAAGCTGTTCGGCACCTTCACCCCCGAGGTCGATGACGAGCCGATCCGGTATGGCATCGTCAAGCAGCTGGGCAGCTTCAACCTCTTGTGGGCGGTGTTCCACGAGTGGGTCGGGATGATCACCGACATCATCCGCGCGCCCTGGCGGCACAAGCTCTCCTACCTGCTGCGCGAACCGGGGTGGAGCCACGATGGCAGCCGCCTGACGAGCGACATGATCCGCGCCCGCTGGCAGGCGCGCCAGGCTGCGGGGCAGCCCGCCGCCCATTCAGTGGCGGATCGAAACCCGATTGCCGGAAGCGCCGAAGCTGCCTAGTCTTTCCCCAAGCAAGGGAGAGACCATGGAACGTTTCGATTACATCGTCATCGGCGGCGGCAGCGCGGGCAGTGCGGTGGCCGGGCGGCTCGCGGTCGATGGCACGCGCCGAGTGTGCCTGATCGAGGCCGGCGGGCGCAACGACAACATCTTCATCAAGACCCCGGGCTTCATGCCCTTCATCCCGGAAAAATCGAACTATCGCTATGAAACCGTGCCGCAAAAGGGGCTGAAAGGGCGGATCGGCTATCAGCCGCGCGGGCGAGGCCTGGGCGGTTCCTCGGCGATCAATGCGATGGTCTATATCCGCGGCCACCGCTGGGACTATGACAACTGGGCCGCGATGGGCTGCACCGGCTGGAGCTATGAGGAGGTGCTGCCCTATTTCAAGCGCGCCGAGGCCAATGAGCGCGGCAGCGATGATTACCACGGCGCCGGCGGGCCGCTGTTCGTCGAGGATCAGAAATACGCCAACCCGACCAGCCACGCCTTCATCGAGGCGGCGGCTTCGCTCCAGCTGCGCCCCAATCCCGATTTCAACGGCGCCGCGCAGGAGGGCTTCGGACTCTATCAGGTCACCCAGCACAAGGGCGAGCGCTGGTCAGCCGCGCGCGCCTATGTCGAGCCGATCCGCGGGGCCGGCAATTTCGCCATCCGCACCGAGACGCTGGTGGAAAGGCTGGTGATCGAGGGCGGGCGGGTGACGGGCGTCAAGCTGCGGCGCGGCGGGACGAGCGAGACCGTGCTGGCGCGGCGCGGGGTGGTCCTTTCCGCGGGCGCCTTCAACTCGCCGCAGATCCTGATGCTCTCCGGAATCGGCCCGGCCGCGCACCTCAGGGAGCTCGGCATCGAAGTGGTGCTCGATCGCCCCGAGGTGGGGAGCAACCTTCAGGATCATATCGACTATGTCTCGGGCTGGGAGACCGCCAGCGACGTGCCGATCGGCAGCAGTCTCAAGGGCACGCTGCGGATGGCCGCGGCGATCATCGAGCACCGGCGCAAGCGCACCGGGGTGATGACCACCCCCTATGCCGAGGCGGGGGGCTTCTGGAAGGTGATGCCCGACAGCCCCGCCCCCGACGTGCAGTGGCACTTCGTGCCCGCGGTGCTCGAGGATCACGGGCGCGAGAAGGTCAAGGGGCATGGCTTTTCGCTCCATGCCTGCGTGCTGCGCCCCGAGAGCCGCGGCACGGTGCGGCTGGCCTCGCCTGATCCGGCCGCGGCACCGGTGATCGACCCCAATTTCCTCGACGATCCGCGCGACATCGCCTGCCTGCGCGCCGGGGTGCGGCTGTCGCACCGCATCGTCGAAGCCCCGGCGCTGCAGGCCTTCGGACCCAAGGATCGCCACCCGGTGGATCTCGATGATGATGCCGCGCTCGATGATCTCATCCGCAGCCGGGCCGACACGGTCTATCACCCGGTCGGCACCTGCCGCATGGGCGCGGATGAAAGGGCCGTGGTCGATCCGACCCTGAAGCTCAATGGGCTTGAGGGCCTGTGGGTGGCCGATGCCAGCGTGATGCCCAGGATCGTCGGCGGCAACACCAATGCGCCCTCGATCATGATCGGCGAACGCTGCGCCGATTTCGTGATGGCCGCCGAGCGGGTATAAGCCCACCCCCGCCATCGCGCTGATCCGGCCCACCACAGGACGGGCCGCGCACGCAGGCGCGCGCGCGCCAGCGACGCGCGCGCAGCGCGAAACGCGCCGAGGACGAGCCCACAGAGGCAGCGGTGCAAACCAAAGACCTGAAACAAAAAAGGGCCGGAGGGCTCATCGCCGCTCCGGCCTTGTCCAGTCTGTTCGTTCGCAGGAGGAACATGGGTTGGCGGGGGGGAGGGGAGAGGGAGTGGGAGAGAGGAGCCTCCCCCCGCCAAGCTGTTGAGGGGGCGCTTAGTTGTAGGCGCGCTCCCCGTGTTCGGAGATGTCGAGGCCGTTGACTTCGGCCTCCTCATCGACCCTGAGACCAATGGTCGCCTTGACCAGGAAGCCGGCGATCAGCGTGCCCACCGCCGCCCAGACGATGGCCACCGCCACGGCGATGATCTGGGTGGTGACCTGCGCGCCCATCACATATTCGGCCGGATCGCCAGGGCCGCCAAGCGCGGGCGAATAGACGATGCCGGTGCCGATCGCGCCGACAATGCCGCCCACGCCGTGAATGCCGAAGGCATCGAGCGAGTCGTCCACGCCGAGCTTGGCCTTCACCTTCGAGACCACGAAGTAGCAGATCACCGAGGCGATGATGCCGAGCAGGATGGCGCCGAAAGGCCCGGAATTGCCGGCCGCCGGCGTCACCGCCACCAGGCCCGCGATCACCCCCGAGCAGAAGCCCAGCGCCGAACCCTTGTGGCCGGCGAGCTTCTCGGCCAGCATCCACGCAAGGCCGCCGGCCGCGGTGGCAACGAAGGTGTTGATCATGGCGAGGCCCGCGGTGCCATCGGCTTCGAGCTCGGAGCCGGCGTTGAAGCCGAACCAGCCCACCCACAGCAGGCCGGTGCCGACCATGGTCAGCGTCAGGCTGTGCGGGGGCATTGGCTCGGTCGGATAGCCCTTGCGCTTGCCCAGCAGGTAGGCGAGCACCAGCCCCGAAACCCCGGCGTTGATGTGCACCACCGTGCCCCCAGCAAAGTCGAGCGCGCCCATCTCGAACAGCAGCCCGCCGCCAGCCCACACCATGTGCGCGATCGGGAAATAGACGATCGTCAGCCACACCGCCACGAACAGCATGGTGGCCGAGAACTTCATGCGCTCGGCGGTCGCGCCGAGGATCAGCGCGGCGGTGATCGCGGCGAAGGTCATCTGGAAGGAGACGAAGACATATTCGCTGATCACCTCCTCGCTGAAGGTCGCCGCGGTGGTGTCGGGGCTGACCGAGGAGAGGAAATAGCTTCCGGTGCTGATGAACTGGCTGAGCGCCCCGGTCGATTCCGGCCCGAAGGCGAGGCTGTAACCCCACATCACCCAGATCAGCATGGCAAGCGCCGCCGTGGCGCCCACCTGCGTCATGGTCGAGAGCATGTTCTTCGAGCGGGTAAGGCCGCCATAGAACAGCGCGAGACCCGGCAGGATCATCAGCAGCACGAGAATGGTGGAGGTCATCATCCAGGCATTGTTGCCCGGATTGGGCACAGCCGGAGCCGCCTCGGCAGCGGCACTCGCCACTTCGGCAGCGACTTCGGCGGCCTCGGCCACCGGCGCGGCGAAAGCGGGCGCGGCCAGCATCACCGCCCCCGTCGCCAGCGCTGCACCCTTGAAAAGCATGGATTTCATCGATTGGGTCCCCTTACAGCGCGGTTTCGCCGGACTCGCCGGTGCGGATGCGGGTGGCAGACGCAAGATCGAGCACGAAGATCTTGCCGTCGCCGATCGATCCGGTGTTGGCGGCCTGCTGGATGGTTTCGACCACTTGGGCGGCGATGTCGTCGCTCGCAGCGATCTCGAGCTTCACCTTGGGAAGCATGTTGGTGGAATATTCGGCGCCGCGGTAGATTTCGGTCTGACCCTTCTGCCGACCGAAGCCCTTGACTTCGGTCACGGTCATCCCGGTGACGCCGATGCCGCTCAAGGCCTCGCGCACGGTGTCGAGCCTGAACGGTTTGATGATGGCGATGATGAACTTCATCTCTGGCCCCTGTTGTGCCGGATCATTCCGGTCAGCCAGAGACCAGCAACAAGCGTGCCATTTTTGGGTAACGCGCCTGACACAGCGGAATCAGCGCGTTTCTTCGCACCTGCGGGAGAACCCCTGCCTAATCCTTAATCGTTTGCTTAATTTTTAGGCAGATTTGGCCGGCATCACGCGCCCGTCGCGCGTGCGCCGGGGGGCGAGCGCCCCGCTGCGGCTCAGAGAAAATCGCGCAAGGTGGCGATGAAGCGGTCAAACTGGTCGTGGTGGAGCCAGTGCCCGGCCTTTTCGAACTCGATCACGCGCGCGGTCTTGAAATGGGCGATGCGTCCGTCCTTTTCCGGGTTCGAGGCCCAGGAATCCGCCCCGTAGAGCAGCAGCGTCGGGCAGGTGATCGCGCCCCAGAGCTGCTCGATGAATTCATCGGCCACGTCCTCGACCGGCCAGACATTGAGGTGGGGATCGAACTTCCAGCTATAGGTGCCATCCTCGTTGCGGTTGACCCCGTGGACGGTGAGGTGGCGCGCCTGTTCCTCGGTGAGATAGGCATTCTCCTCGATCATCCGCGCCAGCGCCGCCTCGATGCTCTCGTATTTGCGCGGGGTGCGCCCGGCCGCGGCGCGCTTTTTCCCGATCCATTCGGCGAGACGCTCGGGATAGGGCACGGCGCGCTGCCTTGCGCGCAGCTCGGGCGAAGGGCCAAGCCCCTCGATCGCCACCAGCTTGGTCACCATCTCGGGGAAGGCCCCGGCATAGCGCAGCGCGACATTGCCCCCCATCGAGTGGGCCACGATCCGCACCGGGCCAACGCCAAGCTGGTGAATGAGCTGGGCCAGGTCATAGACCATGTCGGCCGCGGTATAGACCCCGTCCGAGACCCAGTCCGAATCGCCATGCCCACGGTGGTCCATGGCGATGATGTGGTAATCGGCTCGCAGCGCCCGCGCGGTCCAATCCCACGAGCGGGCATGATCGCGCCCACCGTGCACCAGCACCAGCGGCGGCTTTCCCCGCCCGCCCCAGTCGAGATAGTTGAGCCGCAGCCGCTGCGAGATGAAAGTCTGTGAGGTGGGGCCGGTGTCTTCCATGGGCCAGCGCCATGCCGCGAAGGGCGCGGCCCTGCAAGACTAGCGTTCCTTGGTGGCCGAAAAGGTCAGATCGGGGTTCTTCTCGATCTGGTAATTCACGTCCCAGGCGCTTTTCGCAAGAAACACGAGGTCGCCATCGCGGTCGCGGGCGAGATGGGCGCGGTTGAAGCTGGCGAACTGCTCGAGCGCCCGCGCCTCGCCCTTGATCCAGCGCGCGGTGGCAAAGGGCGAAGCCTCGAGCACCGCGGCGACCTTGTATTCGGCCTCCAAGCGGCTGATCAGCACCTCGAGCTGGAGCTGGCCGACCACGCCGACGATGTGCTGTGCGCCGATCTCGGGGTGGAACACCTGGATCACCCCTTCCTCGGCAAGGTCGTCGAGCGCTTTGCGCAATTGCTTGGTCTTGGTCGGATCCTTGAGCTGCACGCGGCGCAGGATTTCAGGCGCAAAGTTGGGAAGACCGGTAAAGCGCACCTGGTTGCGCTCGGACAGGGTATCGCCCACGCGCAAGGTGCCGTGGTTGGGAATGCCGATGATGTCGCCCGCCTCGGCCGTGTCGGCAAGCTCGCGGTCCTGCGCGAAGAACAGGATCGGCGAATGCACCGCGATCGGCTTGCCCAGGCCCGAGGGGATCAGCTTCATGCCCCTTTTGAAGGTGCCCGAGACCTGGCGCATGAAGGCGATGCGGTCGCGGTGGTTGGGATCCATGTTCGCCTGGATCTTGAAGATGAAGCCGGTCACCTCATCGCGGTCAGGCGCGATCAGCACCTCGCCCGCCGGCTGGGGCCGGGGCGGCGGAGCGTAGCGGGCGATCGCATCGATCAGCTCGGCCACCCCGAAGTTCTTGAGCGCCGAGCCGAAATAGACCGGGGTGAGATCGCCATGGCGAAAGGCTTCAAGGTCGAATTCGGGATAGCCGCCGCGCGCCAGCTCGATCTCCTCGGCAAAGCGTGTCGGGATCGCAGCATCGGCCTCGCGCTGACCGGCAAACTCGCGGCTTGGCCCCTCGGGCCGGCTGACCAGGCCGCTGGCAAAATCGAGCACGCCCTCGAACTCCCCGCCCATGCCGATCGGCCACATTTGCGGAGACACATCGAGCGCGAGCATGTCGGCCACCTCGTCGAGCGTCTCGAAGGGATCGCGGCCCTCGCGATCGACCTTGTTGACGAAGGTGAGGATCGGCACCGAGCGCAACCGGCACACCTCGAACAGCTTGCGCGTCTGCGGCTCGATACCCTTGGCCGCATCGATCACCATCACCGCCGAATCGACCGCGGTGAGCGTTCGGTACGTATCCTCGGAAAAATCCTCGTGGCCCGGGGTGTCGAGCAGGTTGAAGACGATGCCATCCTTCGCGAAGGTCATCACCGAGGAGGTGACCGAGATCCCGCGCTGCTGCTCGATCTTCATCCAGTCCGACCGCGCCCGCCGCGCCGCCCCGCGCGCCTTGACCTCGCCAGCAAGGTGGATCGCGCCGCCCTGCAGCAGCAGCTTTTCGGTGAGCGTGGTCTTGCCCGCGTCAGGGTGCGAGATGATCGCGAAGGTGCGGCGGTTGGAAACAAAGCTGCCGGTCATTCGCCCTCGCGCGCGACGCGGAAGCCCGCGAAGTCCTGATTGACCGGCATCAATTCAATGCGGTTGATGTTGAGATGCGGCGGCAGGCCGGCAACCCAGGCGATCACATCGGCGATATCCTCGCCGGTCATCGGGCGCATGCCGCGATAGAGCCGGTCGGACGCTTCCTGGCTGCCGGTGCGCACCAGGGTGAACTCGGTCTCGACCATGCCCGGCTCGATGCTGGTCACCCGCACCCCGGTGCCGTGGAGATCGGCGCGCAGGGCAAGGGTGAAATGGTTCACGAAGGCCTTGGTGCCGGCATAGGCATTGCCGCCGGGATAGATATAGCTGCCCGCCACCGAGCCGATCGCGATGATCGCGCCCTTGCGCGCGATCAGCCCGGGCAAGAGCTTGCGGGTGAGCACGGCAAAGGCGGTGACGTTGGTGTCGATCATCGTCTGCCAGTCTTCGAGCCGCGCCTCCTGCGCCGGGGCAAGGCCGCGCGCAAGGCCGGCATTGTTGACCAGCAGGTCAATGGCGCGAAAGCCCTCGGGCAGGCTGGCGAGCGCTGCGTCCATCGCCGCGCTGTCGCGCACGTCGAAGCAGGCCGGGTGCACCTTGTCCGCGCCCAGCTCGGCCACCAACACATCGAGCCGCTCCTGCCGCCTTCCGGTGGCGATGCAGCGCCAGCCCTCCTTGGCAAGACGGCGCACGGTTGCAAGGCCGATCCCCGAAGTCGCGCCGGTAACGAGTGCCGTTTTCATCCGCGCAGCTCCGCGCCGAGCCTGGCGGCAGCGGCCACCACCTTGTCGGACAGGGCCTTGAGCTCGGCCTCGGTGAAGGATTTCTCGCCCGGCTGGAAGGTGACTTCGAGCGCAAGCGACTTGCGCCCTTCGGGCACGCCGGGCCCCTGGAACACATCGAACACCCGCACCGCGGTGATCGCCGCCTTGTCCGCCCCTGAAAGCGCGCGCACCAGATCGCCGGCGGCAAGGGCTTCGGGCACGAGAAAAGCAAAATCGCGCCGCACCGCCTGAAGCGCGGGCGGGGCAAAGCCGGGCCGGGCAAAGCCGGCCTGCTTGCGCGCCGGGATCGCATCGAGGAACAGCTCCACTGCCGCAATCGGCCCTTCGGCATCAAAGGCCTTGAGCGTGGCCGGGTGCAGCATCCCGAAGCGCGCCAGCACCGTCTTGGGGCCGAGCCGCAGGGTGGCCGACTGGCCGGGGTGGAACTGCGGCCCCGGCCCGAGCGGGTCAGGGCCCATCACCATCAGATTGGCCACCGGCGCGCCTGCCGCTTCGAGCAGCTGCCGCGCCAGGGCCTTGGCGTCGTAGGCGTCAAAGCCTTGCGCCTTGCCGGTTTGCCAGCCGCGCGGGGTCTTCTCGCCCGCGAGCACGATGCCCAGCGTTGGTCTTTCATCGCTCAGGCCATTGCCGCTGCGCAAGTAGCGCCGCCCGATCTCGAACAGGCGCGAGGAGGCCGCGCCGCGATCGGCGTTGCGCTTGGCCGCGAGCAGCAGGCCGGGCAGGAGCGAGGGGCGCATCGCCTTCATGTCCTCGCTGATCGGGTTGGCGAGCACCCACAGCGCATCGCCCTCGGGGGCGAAGTGGGCCGCCGCCCATTCGGGCAGGAAGCTCCAGGTCACCGCCTCGTTGAGCCCGCTCGCCGCAGCCGCGCGGCGCAGGCGGCGATCGCGACGCTGCTCCTCGCTCGCGGTCGGTCGGGCCACGCCCTCGGGGCGCGGCAGCGCGACGCTGGCCACCTTGTCGAGCCCGTGGATGCGCACCACTTCCTCGACCAGATCGGCCGGGCCCTCGATATCGTGGCGGCGCAGCGGGCAGGTTACCTGCCAGTCAGCGCTCACGGCAAAGCCGAGGCTTTCAAGGATGCGCCGCTGTTCGGCCTCGGCCACCTCAACGCCGCCCAGGCGGGCGGTGAGGCCGGGATCGAAGGCAACGACCTTGGGCAGCGCAGGCGGCGCACCGGCGCGCGCGGCCTCGCTCGGCTGGCCGCCCGCCAGTTCGACGATGAGGCCGGTGAGAAGGTCAAGCCCCTCGTCCAGAAAGGCCGGATCAACCCCGCGCTCGAACCGCGTGCGCGCATCGGTGGCAAGGCCGAGCTTGCGCCCCGTCGCCCCGATGCGGGCCGGATCGAAATAGGCGATCTCGAGCAGCACGTCGCTGGTCTCGTCCGCAACGCCCGAATCCTCCCCGCCCATGATCCCGGCGATATCGTGCACTTGGCTCTCGTCGGCGATCACGGTCATCTCGGCATCGAGCGTGTAGGTCTTCTCGTTGAGCGCCAGGACCTGCTCGCCCTCCCTTGCCCGCCGCGCCACCACCGCGCCTTTGAGCTTGGCAAGATCATAGACATGCGCAGGGCGGCCAAAGCCGAGCATCAGGTAATTGGTAAGGTCAACCAGGAGCGAGATCGGGCGCTGGCCAGCGCTCTTGAGCCGCGCCTGGAGCCAGTCGGGCGAAGGACCGTTCCGCACGCCCGTGATCACCCGGCCATAGAAGGCCGGGCAGCCTTCAGGATCGTCGGTGCGGATTTCAACCGGGCACGGGCCTGCGGGTGTGAAGGCGGGGATGGTGATGGGCTTGAGGCGCCCCAGCCCCTTGGCGGCAAGATCGCGGGCTATGCCATAGACCCCCATGCAATCGGGCCGGTTGGGGGTGACCGCGACCTCGATCACCGGATCGGCGCCGTGATATTCGGCAAACCCCAAGCCCAGCGGCGCATCATCGGGCAGTTCGATGATCCCGGCGTGATCCTCGCCAAGGCCAAGCTCGCGCGCCGAGCACATCATGCCATGGGATTCGACCCCGCGGATGGCGCTTTTCTTGAGCACCATGCCATTGGCCGGCACCACCGCGCCGGGCAGGCCCAGCACGCCCTTCATGCCTGCCCGGGCATTGGGCGCGCCGCACACCACCTGCAGCGGGTCGCCCTCACCCGTATCCACGGTGAGCACCTGGAGCTTGTCTGCATCGGGGTGGCGCGCGGCGGTGAGCACATGGGCGATGCGGAAGCCCGCGAGCTTCTCCGCCGGGTCTTCCACGCCCTCGACCTCCAGGCCAATGGCATTGAGCGCATCGCAGATTTCCGCGAGGCTGGCATCGGTTTCAAGGCAATCCTTGAGCCAGGCGAGCGAGAACTTCATGGGCGCGCTCCCACCCCGGCAGAAAGCGTCGGCTGATCGAAGGGTGAAAAGCCGTAATGCGCCAGCCAGCGCGGATCGCCGTCGAAGAAGGCGCGCAAGTCGTTCATCCCGTATTTGAGCATGGCAATCCGGTCGATCCCAAGGCCGAAGGCAAAGCCCTGCCATGCGCCCGGATCGAGCCCGGCAAATGCAAGCACCCGGGGGTTGACCATGCCGCTACCCCCCAGCTCCATCCAGGCATGGCCCGGCGCATCGCCATGCCCACCGACCACGCGGCGCCCGCCTTCGGTGGAATAGCCGACATCGACCTCGACGCTCGGCTCGGTGAAGGGGAAATAGCTGGGGCGCAAGCGCAAGGTGATGTCCTCGCGCTCGAAGAAGGCCTTGAAGAAGGTCTCGAGCGTCCACTTGAGGTGGCCAAGGTGAATGTCCCTGTCGATCACCAGCCCTTCGACCTGATGGAACATCGGCGTGTGGGTGGCATCGCTGTCCGAGCGATAGACCCGGCCCGGGGCGATGATCCGCAGCGGCGCGCCCTCGGCAATCATCGCGCGGATCTGCACCGGCGAGGTATGGGTGCGCAGCAGCACTTCGCGGCCCTCGGGCGTGCGGTCGGGGAAATAGAAGGTGTCGTGCATCGCCCGCGCCGGGTGGGTCTCGTCCATGTTGAGCGCGGTGAAATTGTGCCAATCGTCCTCGATCTCGGGGCCGCTCGCCACGGCAAAGCCGAGATCGGCGAAGATCTCGGCAAGCTCGTCCATCACCTGGCTCACCGGATGCACCGAGCCTCTGGGCTGCACCGGCGCGGGCAGGGTGAGATCGATGGTCTCGCGCGCAAGCCGCGCCTCGAGCTCGGCCGCCTCGAGCGCGGCCTTTTGCGCCTCGATGGCCTCGGCAATCGCGGCGCGGGCGGACTGGATCGCCGGGGCGGCCTGCTGGCGCTCCTCGGGGCTCATCGTCCCCAGGGTCTTGAGGGCAAGGCTGACCCAGCCCTTCTTGCCCAGCGTCTCGAGCCGCAGCGCCTCGAGCGCAGCGAGGCTCGGGGCGGCGGCAATCGCGGCGAGCGCGGCCTCGGTATCACGTGTAATGTCGGTCATGGCCCAAGGGATGGTTGGAAAGCAGCAGAAGGGTTGCCGCCGCGCGCTAGCGGCAAATCGGGCGGATTGCAAAGCGCAAGCCGCTCAGCCGGGCTCTGCCGCCCCCGGGGCGTGGAGGGCCTGAACCGCTTCGCCGAGCGTGGCCGCACGCGCCTGCGCCGCAGCGCGCAGCAGCGGCTTGTCGGCGCGCGCATAGGCGCTCGGGCTCATGCCCATGAAGCGGCGAAAGTCGCGCACGAAGTGCGGCTGGTCATGATAGCGCGAATCGAGCGCCCCCAGCCAGGTGAGCGCGGGATCGAGCATCACCCGCGCCAGGCTGCGCAGGAAACGCTGGCGGCGGATCAGCAGCTTGGGGGCAAAGCCGAAGGCGCGGTAGGACAGCCGCTCGAGCGAGCGCACCGTCATGCCGAGCCTAGAGGCAAGATCGGCAACGCTTGCGACTTCGGGATCGACCAGCGCGGCATTGAGCGCGCCAATCGCGGTCTCCTGCGCCGGATCAATGGGTGTAGCCTCGGCAAGAAGCCGGGCAAGATGCGCGCTGATCAGCGCCGCCTCGCGCTCCGCCTCGCCGTCGCTCGCCGCCAGCGCCGCGGCGAGCGGCAACCAGGGGGCAAAGACCGGATCGGCCTTGGCATCGACGATCCGGTCGGCATAGGCATCGGCCGGAGCGCCGATCAGCCGCGCCCAGCCCAGCGGCAGCAGTCCGATCCCCCAACTGTGCCCCGGGCCGAGTCGGACGCGGATCGCCCGGCTGGTGGGGCCGGTGACGGCGAGGGCCGGGCATGGCTGCAGTGCCTCTGCACCGATCCCCGCCTCGGCGCGGGCGGCGCCAAGAAAGCGCAGATTGGCCCATTCGGGGTGCAGCCAGTCCTCCACCCACGCCGTGCCCGGCGGGCAGGTGACTTGGGTGCGATAGAGCGCGGTGACATAGGCGCGCAGCGGCGGTGGGGGTGCGACGAAATGCACCTTGATCGCAGGGCCGGCGCGGTTGCGCATGGTTTAATGCCCCTCGGGCCGGATGAGCGCTTGACGCGGCGCGGCCCGCCGCTGGCCCTGCCCCATCAGCGCGTCCCGCGCGGCGGATCGAGCGTCTGCGCCGGGCTGCCCCAGATGCGCGCCCGCGCCTCCATGAAGGAGGTGAGGATCGGATGCTCGAGCGCGGCATATTCCGATGGATTCATGGTCATGAACTCGCGGAACTCGCGCGTGAACTGCGCCTGATCGTGGTAATGGGCATCCATCGCCTCGGTCCAGCGGCTGGAGCGCTGGAGCATGAAGGTGGTGAGCGAGCGCATGAAGCGCTGGCGGCGCATCAGCAGCTTGGGTGAAAAGCCGAAATAGCGCATGCACACCCGCTCGAGCGTGCGGATGCTCATGGCGCAGGCATCGGCCAGTTCGTGCACCGAGACGAAGTCGCCCTTGACCAGCGCGGCATGAACCCGGGCGATGCGCTGCTCGTCGCGGCAGGGGCGCATCGCCTGCCTCATCATCGCCACGATCGCGGCATATTGGTCATCGAGGCTGGCCTCGGGATCGCACAGCGTTTCGGCCAGCGGGGCAAAGTGGCGGAACGCGGGATGCGACGCGCCATCGCAGATCATGTTGGCGCAGCTGCTCGCGCTGGCGGCAAAGAAGCGCGCCCAGCCCAGCGGCAGGAAGCCCACCCCCCACATCCGCACCCGCCCGAGCGCAAAGCGGCAGGGCAAGGCGCTCGGCCCGGTGGCAACGAAGCGCGCACCGCTCACTGCGGTGGTGCCGATCGTCGCATCGGGAGTGCTGCCGCAGAAGAAGCGGATATTGGCCCATTCGGGCTGGAGATAGTCGATCACCGAGGGCGCGCCCTCGGGCAGATCGAGACTGAGGTGATAGAAGGTGGTGAAACACCCCTCGAACTCGCCCGGCGGCTCGCGGAACTCGGCGCGCAGGCGCGCGCCCGCAACCGTCGTGGGCGCAAGCACGCCGCTGTGATCGGACATGTCCCCCATGCCCGTCGCTTGCCGCAGGTGGCGCGGTTTTACAAGCGTGTTGACGCCTTCTTACAAGGCCCATGCGAACAGGGGCGGCTGGCGCCATGCCAGCCACCCCGTCGTTTTCGTGGCAGTCAGCCCGTGCCCGCCGCGCCCATCGGGGGTGCGGCGTAAAAGCAGATCAGGCCGGCAGCGCGGCCTTGGCCTGCGCGATCACGGCCTTGAAGGCACCTGCTTCGTTCATGGCAAGATCGGCCATGGCCTTGCGGTCAAGCTCGATCCCGGCGAGCTTGATGCCGTGCATGAACTGCGAATAGGTCAGCCCCTCCATGCGCACCGCGGCATTGATGCGCTGGATCCAAAGCGCGCGGAAATTGCGCTTCTTCACCTTCCGGTCACGATAGGCGTATTGACCCGCCTTTTCGACCGCCTGGCGGGCGATGCGGATCGTGTTCTTGCGGCGGCCGCGATAGCCCTTGGCCTGATCGAGGATCCGCTTGTGCTTGGCGCGGGTGGTAACACCGCGTTTGATGCGAGGCATATCAGTCTATCCTTGTCTTGAGGATGCGCGAAGGGCCCTTGCGGCCCGGCGCATCAATCCAGGCCGTAGGGCGCCCAGCGCTTGATCGCCGGGGTGTCGTGTTCCGAGAGCACGCTGGTGCCGCGGTTCTGGCGGATATACTTCGCATTGTGGCTGATCAGCCGGTGGCGCTTGCCGGCGACGCCGTGCTTGACCTTGCCGGTGGCGGTGATCTTGAAGCGCTTCTTCACACCGCTCTTGGTCTTGAGCTTGGGCATTTTCATCTCCTTTACAGGACACGTCGGAACCGGCCGTGGCAGCCCTTCTCGCCAGGCTGGCTGATTGATTCGTGTCGGTGAAGTGCGCGCGCTTAGGCCCGCAGCGGGCAAAAGGCAAGGGTTCGGGCCATTGCCCGCGCGGCAAAGCGGGGCATCATGGCCCGCAGTAGGGCGCACGTCCGGTCTCGGTGAGCCAGCGCGGAAAATCGCCATGCGCGATCAGCTCTGCCCCCAGCGGCAAAGGCATGGCCCAGACATAGGCCTCAGCCCAGAGACTCCCTCCTTTCACGACAACCGGCACAAGGCGGCGCGCATAATCGGCGCCCTCGAAGGCATCGAGCGCGGCAAGGTCGATCCCGCCGGCCTCGTGCACCCGGCCAAGGATAACGCCCGCACCCGATCCCTCGCCCGGGATCAGTGCCGGATACCATCCCAGCGGATCGGGAAGGGCGTAAAGCGCCCCGCATGTGGTTGCCGGGCGCCCCGGCCCGAGGCCGCGCAGGAAGGGCCAGTCCGCGCTCCCCTGCAAGAGCACGCCGTAGAAGAACAGATGCACCCTTAGCCCATCGCCTCGAGCACATCCTCGAGCCGCGCCGGATCGCCGAGCGCGATCACCGTGCCATCAGACCCGGCATCGAGCGGGTGGCCCTGCCAGTCGCTCATCATCCCCCCGGCCCCTTCGACCACCGGCACCAGCGCGGCAAAATCATGCAGCTTGAGGTTCGCCTCGATGACGATATCGATATGGCCGCTCGCAACGAGGCCGTAATTGTAGCAATCCCCGCCATAGACGATCTTGCGCTCGGCCACGGCCTTGGCCACCGACATGAAGGCATCGGCCTCCTCGTTGGTGAAGGCGTGGGGGCTGGTGGTGGCGAGCACCGCCTCGGCGAGATCGGAGAGGGGCCGGGCGCGTGCCGGCTTGCCGTTGAACAGCGTCGGCCGGCCCAGCTGGCCGACCCAGCGCTCACCCGCGACCGGCTGGTCGATGATGCCGAGCACCGGCCAGCCATCCTTGAGCAGCGCGATCAGCGTGCCGAAGATCGGGCGCCCGGCGATGAAGCTGGTGGTGCCGTCGATGGGGTCAAGCACCCATTGGCGCCCGGCGCCCTCGTTGCGCGTGCCATATTCCTCGCCGATGATCCCGTCGGCAGGGAAGGTCTCCTCGATCAGCCGGCGCATCGCCGCCTCGGCCGCGCGATCGGCCTCGGTGACATAGGAGCGATCGGCCTTGCGCTCCTCGCTCCACTGCCCCCGGAACAGCGGGCGGATTGCCGCCCCGGCGGCATCGGCCAGCGCCAAGGCGAGCGCGAGATCGCGGTCATTGCTGCTGCTGGTCATGGGCCCTTCCAATAGTCGAAGGCCTCGGCCTGTCGAGCCTCGACATAGCGCCGCGCCTCCGGCCCTTCCCAGACGAGCGGCAGATCGGCGTAAAGTCCAGCGCGGCTGACAAACCAGCCCTGGCCCGGCAGCCCGTCCGACTGGCGCACCACCAGCACGGCAAGGCCCGGCTCACCGCAGGCGCGCCCGTCCTCGTCGATGCGGTCGAGCACCTTGCACAGCTGGCGCATCAGCGGGCGGGTGAAGCGAGACCCAAGCAGGTCAAGCAGCGCGGCATAGGTGAGCGGCTGCCGGGCGCGCGCCGCTGCGATCAGCAGGCCGCGCACCTCGGCCGGATCAAACATCAGTCGAACAGCGAGCTGACGCTGCTTTCATCGGCGATCCGGCGGATTGCCTCGCCCACCAGCGGGGCGATGGGCAGCACCCTGATGCGCTCGGAGGCCTGGGTCGCCTCGGTCGGGCGGATCGAATCGGTGATCACCAACTCCTTGAGCGCCGAGCCGTTGATGCGCGCCACCGCCCCGCCCGAGAGCACCCCGTGGGTGATATAGGCGGCCACCGATTTTGCCCCGTTCTCGAGCAGCGCCTCGGCCGCATTGCACAGGGTGCCGCCCGAATCGACGATATCGTCGATGAGGATGCAATGGCGGTCCTTCACCTCGCCGATGATGTTCATCACTTCCGATTCGCCCGGGCGATCGCGGCGCTTGTCGACGATCGCCAGCGGCGCATTGTCGAGCCGCTTGGCGAGCGCGCGGGCGCGCACCACCCCGCCGACATCGGGGGACACCACCATCAGCGCCTGATCGCCATAGCGCGCCTGAATATCGGCGGCCATCACGGGGGCGGCATAGAGATTGTCGGTGGGGATGTCGAAGAAGCCCTGGATCTGCCCTGCATGCAAATCCACCGCCAGCACCCGGTCAGCCCCGGCTTCGGTGATGAGGTTGGCCACCAGCTTGGCCGAGATCGGCGTGCGCGGGCCGGGCTTTCTGTCCTGCCGGGCATAGCCGAAATAGGGCACCACCGCGGTGATCCTCCGGGCCGAGGCGCGGCGCAGCGCGTCGATGCAGATCAAGAGTTCCATGAGGTTGTCATTGGCCGGATAGCTCGTCGGCTGGACCACGAAGACATCCTCGCCGCGCACGTTCTCGTGGATCTCGACGAACACCTCCTCGTCGGCAAAGCGGCGCACGCTGGCATCGGTGAGCGGGATCTCGAGATAGGCCGCGATCGCCCGGGCGAGCGGCAGGTTGGAATTGCCGGACATGATCTTCATCGCGCGCGAATCCCCGTTGCGGCTGCTGCGCCCCGCCTAGCGCTCCGTCACGGAAATGCAACGCGGGGCGGGCGCCTTGCCCACGATGGCGCGCCCCTAGCCGCGCGCGGCAAGCCAGGCACGGCTGGTGCGCGCCACCGCGCGGGCACGTTCAGCAAGATCGGGATAGGCCGCGCGCAGCGCTGCCGAACGTTCCTCCACCGCCAGCGGCAGGCTTGCGGGCAGGGCATCGAGCATTGCACCGAGCGGCAGGCCGCCCTGCCCCAGCGGCATGCGCCGGTTGATCGCATCATCGATCATCGCGTCGAAATCATCGGCCTCTGGCCCCTCGGCGGGCGCATCGCAGGGCTGGCAATAGGACAGCCACTCGCGCGGGATCGCCGCAAGATCGGCCGGCGTGCCGCCCGAGCGCGCCCAGTGCAGGGTATCGACAAGAAGCGCCTTGGCCTCGCCCTCGACCGCATCGAGCACGGCGCGGGCCATGTGAATGGTCTTGACCGCGGTGAACAGGCCGAACTCGAGATTGACCCGCACCTGCGTGCCGCGCGCGGCATCGAGCAGCGCCTGGAACTTGGCGGCGGTGGCGGCCATGTCGGGATCGCTCGAGACCACCAGCAGGTTGGCAGCCCCGATCTCGGCGGCGATGTGGACCAGCTCGGCGAGCCAGGGATCGGGCGCACCCGGCATGATCCAGGCGACCTCGAGGTCGAGCAGGTGCACCCCGGCATCGCGCGCCTGCCGGCGCACGGCGCGGGTGGTGGCGCTGGTCCAGCTTTCGCGCTCGGCCCACATGCCCCCGAAATCGAACTCGGCCGCCGCCGCGCAGTCGATCAGCTCGGCCGGGCTGGCCTCGGGCAGCACCCCGGCGGCGAGCGAGATCGCTCGTCTAGGCATTGCAGGCGGCTGGCCAAGGGATGGCGCGAGGCGCCCCGCGCGGCCTGTGCGCAGGGCCTCGCCTTGGCGTCAGGCTGAAGCGAAGGCGCATCACAAGGTCTGCCCGTCATCGAGCACGAAATCGCTGCCCGTGACGAACTCGGCCGCATCCGAGCACAGGAACAGGACGAGGGCATCAAGCCCCTCCTCACCCATCAGGCGCCGGCGCGGAAATCGGGCGATCTGCTTCTTGCCCGCCTCGGTCTCGAACCAGTCGGCATTGATGGCGGTGCGGATATAGCCGGGGGAGATGGTGTTGATGCAAATGCCCGCCCGCGCCCATTCGCGCGCGAGGGTGCGCCCGGCCTGCACCACCCCGGCCTTGGAGGCCGCATAGGCGACGAGGCCGGGGGAAGGCTCGAAGGCGGTGATCGAGGCGATGAGCACGATGCGCCCCTTGGTGGCCCCGCGCGCCATCATCCGCCTCGCGCCTTCGCGCGCGGTGAGGATCGCGCCCTTGAGGTTGATCGCCAGCGTCTGCTCGATCTCGGCCTCGCTGATCGCGGTGGCCAGCCCCGCCCCATCGACCCCGGCATTGGCGATCACCGTGTCGATCACCCCGTCGAAGGCCGCCTCGGCGGCATCGAAGCCGGCGATGATATCAGCCTCGCGCGCCACATCCATGCTTATGGCCTGGGCCGCCGGGCCGATCTCTCCCACGAGCGCCGCCAGCCGGTCAGCCCGCCGCGCCCCCAGGGCAACGCGCGCCCCGCTCGCCGCGAGCAGGCGGGCAAAGCGCGCGCCAAGCCCCGATGAAGCCCCGGTGATGAGCGCGCTGCGCCCCGACAGATCGAAGGAGAACCCCGCCATGCGCGGTCATTTAACCGCCGGCAGTTCCCCGTCGATATATTTCTTGAGCGTGCGCTGGAAATGCCGCACCCGGCTATCCTGATAGTGGCCAAGTTCCATGAGGCCATCGCGCATCGCCTTCATCCCCTCCTGCACGTAGGGAAGGTTGGACATGTCCTGATCGAAGACATTGGCGAGCTGCGGGCCCATCTTGTCAGCCGCCCAGGCAAAGGGCTGGTCATCGGGGATATAGGTCGGCTCGACCGCGCGCGGGCGCTTCTCGCCCTTGGGGGTCGGGAACAGCAGGCGGATTTCCATGATGCACCAATCGGGCGTGTCTCCGGGCAGCCAGCGATAAACCAGCGTCGGCAGGAAACCGATCCAGGGCGAGAAATTGGGGAAGATGTTGTAGGTGAAATTGTCGAGGATTTCCGCGTCCGAGGCCTGCGAATAGTCATAGCCATATTGCTCGGCAAAGCCCTTGCGCCCGGCCTCGGCCAGCACCCGGCGCGCCGCCAGCGGATCGGCCGGATCATAATCCTCCGCCGGGCCCTCAGTGGCCGAGAAGCGGCGGTTGGTGCGCGCATCCTGCCCACCCGAAAACTCGTTCATCTTCTCGAGCACATAGTCCGAATCCTTGCCCTTCATGTGCGGGGAAAGCACACCCGAAGGGGTGATCGCGCGGTTGAAGTGATCGCCGATGAGGTCATAGCGGGTGTTGGCATCACCGAGGAAGGCGAGCAGCTGGGGATGCGTGGTGATCGAGTGCCAGGCCTCCATAAAGGCCTCGGCGGTCGCCTTCCAATTGGCCGGGATCTTCTTCTTGACCCACATGCCGGTGTAGCGATTGGCAAAATCATAGCGGTCATAATGCGCCGCCGCCGGGCCGAGCCACGTCTTGAAATCAGGCAGGGCGTGGTTCTCGGTGATCATCACGAAGCCCTGCCACAGCTCCACCCGGGCCTCGGGCAGGCTCATGTCCTTGCCTTCAAGGTGCTTGAAATCCCAGGCACAGGGGATTTCCTTGAGGCTCCCATCGTTCCGCCAGGTAAAGCCGTGGAAGGGGCAGCGCAGCTGCACCGAGGGCCCGCTCTCGGTGCGTAGCTTGCGCCCGCGGTGAAGACAGGCGTTGTAGAAGGCCTTCACGCTCCCGTCCTTCTGGCGAATGAGCAGGAAGCTCTTGCCGGCGATGTCGAACACCACGCTGTCGCCCGGATCGGGCAGTTCATCCTCGCGCGCGGCGAACAGCCAGACATTGGGCCACATCCGCTCGCGCTCCAGCCGCGCCCATTCCTCCGAGATATAGGGCTCGACCGGGAGCGGCTCGTCCCCCATCTCAATGAAGCTTTCCTCGAACAGGTAATCGGGCGGACGGCGGGTGTCGCCGTTGAGCATGTCGGTATAGCTGATGCCAGGGCAGCGATCGCCGCGGGCAATGTCCTTGATCTCGTTCATGCTGCCTGTCCGTCCCTCGCACTTTGCGCAGTGTCTCGATCAAGGAATATCACACAGTCTGCCGGAAGGGTCACCCTAGCGGATTGGAGAGTGAGATGGCATTGGCCGGCAAGATCGCAGCGCTTGGGCACATCATGCAGCTTGCCTTCGTGCCTGCGGATTTCGACGCCGCCCTTGCCCATTGGACGAAAGTCATGGGGGTGGGGCCGTTCTTCCTGATCGAGAACATCCACCTTGAAGGGATGAAATATCGCGGCGCCCCCACCGCGGCGGCCTTTGACCTTGCGCTTGCCTATTGGGGCGACATGCAGATCGAGCTCATTCGCCCGCGCGATGACCACCCCTCGATCTACCGCGGGGCCTATGGCAGCACCGGGAACGGGCTGCACCACGTGTGCATCCTGGTCGATGATCTCGCCGCTGCCCGGGCAGTGTGCGAGGCCGAAGGCGCCGAGGTGGTGATCGAGGGCCGCTTCGGCACCAGCGAGGTGATCTATGTCGATCCCGGCACCGGCCCCGGCACGCTGGTCGAAATCCTCCAGCAGGCCAAGGACGGGCCTGACCTCTTTGCCATCATCAAGGCGGCGAGCATCGGCTGGGACGGCAGCGAGCCGCTGCGGAAGCTGGGCTAGCCGCGCCCCCTTCGGCACGCGCCCGCGGCGATGCGATCGGGCGGCGGGGCTGGGCCAGACAAGGCGCCCCGCCCCTCAAGGTCAGTCAGACGCGCCGAGATAGCCCAATTGCCCGGCCTTGAAGATCGTCTGGGCGCGGTTGACGCTGTCGAGCTTCTCGCCCGCGCGGTGGATGTGATAGCGGATCGTGGCGTGCGACCGGTTGAGGATCATGCTGATCTCCTTGTCGGTCTTGCCGATCGCCGCCCAGCGCAGGCATTCCACCTCGCGCTTCGAGAGCACGCAGTCCGATGGGATGCGCCGCTTGGTGCGGTTGGCCTGGACATAGCCCGCAACAAAGCAGCGGATCACCATGGCAAACAGCGTGCCATATTCGGCAAACTCGCGGCTGAGGTCTTCCTTGTCGCGATCCATCGAGATGAAGCTCGAGGCGCTGATCTGGCCGAAGGGCAGGTGCACCGGGATCACGATCGCCGCCTTGCACAGGGCCCGGCGCTCGAAATCGGAAAGGTCCATCTCGTCAAGATAGTGGTTGCGCCAGCGGGTGTGAAAGCCGTGGCGGTTGACCCAGAAGGGCTCGCTCTCATAGCGGCAGGCACGCGGCAGCGGCGAATGCAGCGCAAGGCGGTGATCCTCCCACCAGCGCGCCCCGTCATCGAGCCAGCGAAAGATGTCGGCATTGAGGATCGTGCCCTCGGCATCGACCATCGGCTCCTTCGACGAGATATCGTCGCACACAGCCACCTGCATCCCCCGCTCTTGCGCGATTCGCGCGAGGTTGACCGCGGCATCGTGGATGTCGTCCGGGCAGCGGATGGTCACCGATTCGAGATATTGTTCAAGCGATTCGCGGCCTTGCGGCGTGCGCAATTCGACAACATTGTTGGCCATTGTCAGCCTTGCTCCTCTCCAATGTTCTCCCGCGCGCTCACACTAGCGCAATTTTCGGCAAATGCCTCATCATTTACCTAGGGGAAGCCGGACGCGGACGGGGCTAGCGAAAATGACATGTCAGGTGGAGCAAGGCATGGTGTTTGAAGGTGCGAATTTCGGGGTGGTGCTCAAGCAGCTGGCCGCGGCGATCCCGCCCGATCGCCCGGCGCTGGTGCATGGGGAGCGGGTGATCGCCTGGGGCGCACTCGACGCGCTGACCGATCGCATTGCCGCGGGGCTCAAGGCGCGCGGGCTCAAGCCGGGCGACATTGCCGGGCAGATGCTGCGCAACACCCCGGAATACCTCCTTGCCTGGTTCGGCTGCGTCAAGGCGGGGCTGGTGCCGGTCAACGTCAATTATCACTACAAGGCGCGCGAGCTTGCCGACATCTTCACCCGCTTTGGCCTCAAGGCGCTGTTCGTCGAAAGCGACTTTGCCGAACTGGCCGAGGGCGCCATGCCGGCCGGCTCGCACACGATCGACGTGGGCGGGGCCGAGTGGGCGGCGCTGTGCGAGAGCCCGCTTGGCGAAGGCTTTGGTGTGCATGATGACCGCGCGGCGCTGTTCCTCACCGCCACCGGCGGCACCACGGGGATGCCCAAGGCGGTGATGTGGCCGATGGACCAGGCCTGGGCGGCCTTCAGCATCGGGGTGTGGCAGCGCGCGCCCGGCACAGCGCCATTCGTCGCCGCCTCGCTCGAAGACCAGGTGGCCGAGGCGGCACGGATCGGCCCCGAGCACCCGGCCAGCACCTCGCCGCTGCTGCTGCTCTCCCCGCTGATGCACGGCGCCGGGCAGTTCACCGCGCTCATCCACCTGCTCAAGGGCGGCACCCTCGCGCTGCTGCCGGCGCCCAGGTTCGATGCCGATCTCGCGCTCAACGAGATCGCCCGGCTGGGCGCCCGGGGCATCTTCATCGTCGGGGACGCCTTTGCCCTGCCGCTGGCTGACCGGCTCGATGCCCGCGGCGATGGCGCGAAGGTGCTCGCCTCGCTGCGCACCATCACCTCCTCGGGCGCGGTGTTCTCGCCAGCCTTGAAGCAGCGGCTCATCGCCCACCACCCATCGCTGATGATCATCGATGCGCTTGGCTCCTCGGAAAGCTCGGGCACCGGCATCGTCATCACCACCGCCCAGGGATCGAGCGGCGGGGGCAAGTTCCAGCCGCTGCCCGGACGCGAGACCAAGCTGTTCGACGAGAACCTCAAGGAAATCCCCCCGGGCACGGAAGGGGTCGGGATCGTCGCGCGCACCGGCCCCCTGCCGCTGGGCTATCTCGGCGAGGACGAAAAGAACGCCCAGACCTTCCCGGTGATCGATGGCAAGCGCTGGCTGATGACCGGCGACCGGGCGCGCTGGGCCGCCGATGGCACGCTCGAGTTCATCGGGCGCGACAACATGTGCATCAACACCGGGGGCGAGAAGGTCTTTCCCGAGGAGGTCGAAGCGGTGCTGATCACCCATCCGGCGGTGCAGGATGTGCGCGTGGTCAGCCTCCCCGATCCGCGCTTCGGGCGCAAGGTGGTGGCGGTGGTGCAGCCGGCCGAGGGCGCCGCGCCGGCTGACAGCGCCGGCCTCGAGGCTGCGCTCGATGCCCATGCGCGCGCCGGGCTTGCCGGCTACAAGATCCCGCGCCGCTACCTCTTCACCAATGCCTCGCTGCGGCTCAACAACGGCAAGCCCGATTACAAGACCGCGCAGGCCATCGCCGATGCCGCCCCGACCTAGCGGGTGGCGGGCTGCCTTAGCTGCGCCAGGCTGATCTGGTGGCGGATGCCGATGCTGCCATCGAGCATTTCCACCTCCATCAGCACGCGCGGCGCGGGCGCGTCCCAGTCGATCGTCAGCCGCCCGTAATTGGGCATCAGCGGGGCTTGGGCGATGCGGTTGCGGTTGGGGCCGAACACCGGCCAAACTTCGGTCAGCCCCGAGGAGGTCAGTTCGTAGAGCGGATAGGGCACGCCTTCAGACAGGCACGACAATTCGGCATAATGCGTATCGCCGGAGATGATCAGCAGGTTTTCCACCTGGGCAAAGTCGATGAGATCGAGCAGCCGCTGGTGATCGGCCTGAAAATTGATCCAGGCCTCATAGCCGGGCGCATCGGGAAGCACCTGGGTTGAGGACGCAAGGATTTTCAGATCTGCAGGGCGGCGCAGTTCGGCTTCGAGCCAATCCCACTGCGCCGCGCCCAGCATGGTCGCCTTCGGATCGGGATTGACCAAGTATTGCCCCCTGTCCTGTGGCTCGACGCTGTAACCCAGCAGCGGCGTGCGGAAGGTGCGGTTGTCGGGCAGGATCACCTGCACCCGGCGTCCTTCGGGTCCGAAGAAATAACTGCCATAAATGCCGGCGTGGGCGCGGCGCGGATGATCCGCCGGAACGCCCCAGAAATCGAGGAAGATCGCCGCGCTTTCAGCCTTCATCGGATATTCGCTGCCGCCGTCATTGACGCCGTAATCGTGGTCATCCCAGGTGGCGATCACCTCGGTCCGGCGGCGCAGCGCCCGAAAACCGGGCTTTTCGGCAAGCTGCCGATATTTTGCCCGCAGCACCTGCATGTCCTCGGTATCGCCATAAATGTTGTCGCCGAGGAAGATGAACAACTCTGGTTCCCAGGCATTGACGCGGACCCAGATCGGCTGGTCCTTGTCCTGGTGGGCGCATGAGCCAAAGGCGATGCGGGTAAGCAGCCGCTCGCTCCGCGAAGCTGCCACTGCCGGAGTTGCCGCGGCCACCGCACCGGCCGCCGCCCCCCTGATCACGCCGCGCCGCGAAACACCCCGTGCCATTCCCCCTCTCCAATAGCGAACAGCCGCTTGCGATTCGGGGGCGGTTTGGCATCGCATTGTTGCACCGTGCAGGCAATGGCGCCTGAGGCTGGAGCTGCGCCGGGCCAGCCTCAGGCAAACAGCCGCCCGGCCACCGCGTCGAGCCTCGCCAGCAGCGCCGGATCGTGCTCGGAAGGCGCGGTGATCACCGCGTTGTCGAGCGCGGTGTCGATCGGGGAGGGCGCGCGGGTCGGCGGCAGGGCCTCGATGAAGTTCCTCACCATCGCCCGGGCGAGCGCGCCATTGGCCTGCATCTGCTGGACGACCGCGGCGACATCGACCGCCTCGCCCTCGCGCCAGCAATCATAATCGGTGACCATGCCGACAAGCGCATAGGGCAGCTCGGCCTCGCGCGCGAGCTTGGCCTCGGGCATGGCGGTCATGCCGATCACGTCCGCCCCCCAGGCGCGGTACATCCGGCTTTCGGCGCGGGTGGAAAATTGCGGGCCTTCCATGGCAAGATAGGTCGCCCCCACCGCCACCTTGCCCCTGGCCTTGACCACCGCCTCGGCGGCCATCTGCGAAAGCCGCGGGCACACCGGATCGGCCATCGAGACATGGGTGACAAAGCCGCTGGTGAAGAAGGTGCTCTCGCGCCTGACGGTGCGGTCGATGAACTGCTCGACCACCACGAAACGCCCCGGCTCAAGCTCCTCGCGCAAGGAGCCGACCGCGCTGATCGCCAGGATATCGGTGCAGCCGGCGCGCTTGAGTGCATCAATATTGGCGCGGGCATTGACCTCGCTCGGGGTGATCGGGTGCCCGCGGCCATGGCGCGGCAGGAAGCGCAGCTTGACCCCGCCGAGCGTGCCGCACAGGATCTCATCGGAGGGATCGCCCCAGGGGGTTTCGATCGCGATCCACTGCTCATCCTCCAGCCCCTCGATGGCATAGAGGCCCGATCCGCCGATGATCCCGATGCACCATTCGCTGGCCATGCCTGCTGCTGTCCTCCTGCTGGTGGCCGGGGGCTTAGGTCAGGTCGAAGGGGGTGGGCAAGCTCTGCCGCACCGCCTTTTGCGCCGCCTCAAAAGGCCCTGCAATCGCGGGCAGGGCCTGCAGCGCCGCATAATGGGCGGCAAGGCCGGGCCAGGGGGCAAGATCGAGCCTGGCCACCAGCGCGATCTGTCCGAGCACGCAGGCGACCGTGATATCGGCGATCGAGAGCGCCTCTCCGGCGAAGAAGGCCCGCCCGGCAAGCCGCGCCTCGAGCACGTCGAGGATCGGGCGCACCTGCGTGCTCCAGGCCTCGCGCGCCTTGTCGAGGCCCGGCGCCTCACCCTTGGTGATGGCAAAGAAGATCGGGCGGAACATGCCCATGCCTGCGGCCATGGCCAGCGCGGTATCGGCATATTCCTCGATGAACAGCGCCTCGCCCAGCGCAAGCGGCGCATCGGGATAGAGCGCCGGGGCAGGGTGCTTCTTCTCGATATAGGCGCAGATCGCGCTCGAATCGGCGATCGTGCCGGCCACGCCCTCCTCAGCCACGCTGCGATCGCGCAGCACCGGGATGCGCTTCATCGGCGAGATCGCGCGGAACCATGCGGGCGGATCGAAGACATTGACCGCTTCGATCTCGTAGCCCACGCCCTTGGCAAGGCACACCCCCGCCACCTTGCGCACGAAGGGCGAGATCGGGCTGCCATAGATGACGAGGTCAGGACGGGAATCGCTCATCGGGACATCCTCTCTGCAGGCACTTTGCCGCTTCCATAGCCGCGCGCGGGAATAGCGCAATTGTCAGGCGCTGCGCCGGGGCCAGCCCGCTACATTCGCACGGCTGCGGGCGATTGCGTTTTTCAATGCAACGCGCCAACCTGTGGGCGAGAGACGAGTCCCCCCACGCACGAGAGAGGAAGAACCATGGTCACCCAATACAAGAACCTGATCGGCGGCAAGATGGTGGAAACCGGCCGCTGGATGGACGTGATCAATCCCGCCAACGAACAGGTGATCGGCCAGGTGCCGGTGTGCGGCAAGGACGAGCTTGATGAGGCGGTCGCTGCCGCGCGCGCGGCCTTCAAAACGTGGAAGAACACCCCGATCGAGGAGCGCCGCGCCGCGATCATGGCGATTTCGGGTGCGATCAAGGAAAACGCCGAGGAACTCTATCGCCTGCTCACCAGCGAGCAGGGCAAGCCGCACGAGCAGGCCCGGGGCGAAATCTATGGCGCCGCCGGGATGGCGGCAGCGCAATCGACCTTGAGCCTCGAAGAAGAAATCGTCCAGGATGATGACACCCGCCTGATGCGCGTGCGGCGGGTGCCGGTGGGCGTGGTCGGCGGCATCGTGCCGTGGAACTTCCCGGTGATGATGGCGATCCAGAAGATCGTGCCGGCCATGCTTTCGGGCTGCACCATCGTGTTGAAGCCCTCGCCCTTCACCCCGCTCACCACCCTGCGCATCGCCGAGCTGATCGCCGCAAAGGTGCCCGCAGGCGTGGTCAACATCATCACCGGCGAGGATGATCTGGGGCCGATGATCACCAGCCACCCCGATATCGACAAGATCACCTTCACCGGCTCGACCGCCACGGGCAAGAAGATCATGGAAGGGGCGAGCGCGGATCTGAAGCGCATCACGCTCGAGCTTGGCGGCAATGATGCCTCGATCGTGCTGCCCGATGCCGATCCCAAGAAGGTCGCCCAGCAGCTGTTCTGGTCGAGCTTCTCCAATGCCGGGCAGATCTGCGTCGCGGCCAAGCGCGTCTATATCCACGAGGACATCTACGACGAGCTCTCGGCCGCGATCGTCGAATATGCCAAGACCGTGAAGGTCGGCGATGGCAGCGAGCAGGGCACCGGGGTCGGCCCGATCCAGAACCGCAAGCAATATGAGCGGGTGATCGAGCTGATCGAGGATGCCAAGGCCAATGGCTACAAGTTCCTGCTCGGCGGGGATGTCGATCCCTCGGGCACCGGCTTCTACGTGCCGATCACCATCCTCGACAATCCGCCCGAGGACGCGCGCATCGTGGCCGAGGAGCAGTTCGGCCCTGTCATGCCGCTGATGAAGTTCTCGAGCGAGGAAGAGGTCATCGCGCGCGCCAACAACACCGAATATGGTCTTGCCGGCGCGGTGTGGACGGGCGATCCCGAGAAGGGCGTGAAGATTGCCGAACAGCTCGAAACCGGCACGGTGTGGATCAACGAATATCTCCACCTCTCGCCCTTCGCGCCCTTTGGCGGGCACAAGCAATCGGGCTTTGGCGCCGAATATGGCAAGGAGGGTCTCAAGGAGTTCACCTATCCCCAGGTGATCACCGTGAGGAGAGACAACGTCCCCGCCTGATCCGGTGGCGATCACGGTTGACGAATTGCGCGCGGGCCTTGCGCGGGTGTGCGCCCGCGCCGGGCTTGGCGCCCTTTCCGCCCCGCCCCAGCGCCTCACCGGCGGGGCGGTGATGGAAAGTTGGCGCTTTGCCTGCGGGGGCGAGGCCTTCGTGCTGCGCCGCGCGCCCAGCCTCGCCTTCATGGAGGGGCGGCCCTACGGGCATCATGTCGAGGCCGCGCTGATCGAGGCGGCGCGCGCCAGGGGCGTGACCGCGCCTCAGGTGGTGGCGGTGCTGGCGCCGGAGGACGGGCTCGGCTCGGGCTTCATCATGCGCGCCCTGCCGGGGACGGCCGATCCCAAGATCATCCTCTCCTGCGAGGATCCCGGCGGGTTGCTGCGCGAAATTGCCCGTGATTTGGCGCGCATCCACCGCTTGCGCCAGACCGACGTGCCCGCCGGCGTGCCGGTGCTGGAAACCCGCGCCGCGATTGCCGAGCTCAAGCGGCAATTCCTCGAGGCGGGGGGCGACCGCCCGATCATCGCGCTGGGGCTCAAGTGGCTCGAGGACAATTGCCCGCCTGCGGCCGAACCCGTGCTCAACCACGGCGATTACCGCATGGGCAACCTCCTCGTGGAAGGCTCGCACCTCACCGGCGTGCTCGACTGGGAGATCGCCCATTTCGGTGACCGCCACGAGGACCTCGCCTTCGGCTGCATGGCGGTGTGGCGCTTTCACCGCTACGACCGCCCGGCCCTGGGGCTGGGGAGCATCGAGGACTATATCGCCGCCTATGAGGCCGAAGCAGGCGCAAGGGTGGACCTTGCACGCCTGCGCTTCTGGACGATCTACCGCACCGTGTGGTGGGCGCTGGGCTGCCTCAGGATGGCGGCGCAATGGCGCATCGGCGCCGACCGGATGGTCGAGCGCGTGGTGATCTCCCGCCGCACCAGCGAGCAGGAACTCGATCTTTTGCTGCTGCTCGAGGAGGAAGCCCCGCCTGCCGAGCGCGCGCGGCCCCTGCCGCCCGCTGCCGGCCGGCCCGCGCCGCTTGGCGAGGCCAGCGCCGCAGAGATCGCCACCGCCGTGGCCGAATGGCTCGCCACGATCAAGCCCCGGCTCGAAGGCCATGACCGCTTTCAATGGGCGGTAGCGCGCAATGCGCTCGGCATGATCGCGCGCGAGGAACCCGCGATCATCGCCGAGGTGCATGATCGCGCGCTGGCCGAAGCGCTGCTTGCCGGGCGCGAGGGGCTGGCCACGCCCGGCCTGCTGGCCCGCCTCAAGCGCCGCGCGCTCGCCAAGCTCGCTGCCGACGTGCCCAAATATCCCGCGCTTGAAGCCGCGCGCCAACGATGGACCAGAGAGGAATAGCCCCATGGATTTTGCCATCCCCGCCGACCTGCAAGCCTATCTCGACGAGCTTGACGCCTTCATCGAGGCCGAGATCAAGCCTTTGGAGCAGCAGGATGACAACATCCGCTTCTTCGACCACCGCCGCGAACATTCGCGCACCGATTGGGAACGCGGCGGGCTGCCCCGGCCCGAGTGGGAGGAACTGCTGAAAGAAGCCACCCGCCGCGCCGACGAGGCCGGGCATTGGCGCTTCTCCGCCCCCAAGCGCTATGGCGGCAAGGATGGCTCCAACCTGTGGATGGCGGTGATCCGCGAGCATTTTGCGCGGAAGGGCCTGGGCCTCCACAACGACCTACAGAACGAGCACAGCATCGTCGGCAACTTCCCCTTCGTTGCCATGTTCGAGCAATGGGGCACCGAGGAACAGAAGCAGGAGTTCATCCTCGGCGGCTTCGAGCGCACCCGGCGGGTCGCCTTCGGCCTTACCGAGCCGCGCCACGGCTCGGACGCCACCCACATGGAAACCCGCGCGGTGCGCGAGGTGCGCGACGGGGTGGATGGCTGGCTGATCAACGGCGAGAAGATGTGGATCACCGGCATGCATGTGGCCACCCATTGCGCGCTGTTTGCGCGCACCAGCGGCAAGGATGGCGATGCCAGCGGGATCACCTGCTTCCTCGTCCCCAACCCCACCGAGGGCCTCAAGATCGAGGAATGGCTGTGGACCTTCAACATGCCCACCGATCACCCGCGCCTGTCGCTCACCAATGTCTGGGTGCCCGACAGCGCGATCCTCGGGGTGGAGGGCCGCGGCCTCGCCCTGGCGCAGAGCTTCGTGCACCAGAACCGCATCCGCCAGGCGGCCAGCTCCTGCGGCGCGGCGCTCTATTGCATCGACGAGAGCGTGAAATATGCCCGCGAGAGGAAGCCCTTCGGCGAGGAGCTGGCGCGCAACCAGGCGATCCAGTTCCCGCTGGTGGAGCTGGCAACGCAGGCGGAGATGCTGCGCCTCCTCATCTTCAAGACGGCCTGGGAGATGGACAACATGCCGCACGAGGAGATCGAGCGGCGCATTTCCGACAAGGTCTCGATGTGCAATTACTGGGCGAACCGGCTGTGCTGCGAGGCGGCCGATAGGGCGATGCAGGTGCACGGCGGCATCGGCTATTCGCGCCACAAGCCCTTCGAGCACATCTATCGCCACCACCGCCGCTATCGCATCACCGAAGGCAGCGAGGAGATCCAGATGCGCAAGGTGGCGGCATACCTGTTCGGCTATCTCGGGCCCAGGCGGGGGATGTTCGCTTAAGCCTCTCCCCCGGGGGAGGGGAGCAAGAAGGATCAACCCCGCCGCCGCCACCAGCCGGCCAGCAGGCTCCCGATCACCACGTGCCACACCGCCGATATCGCCGCCGGCACCGGAGCGAGCGCGGCCTGTGTGGCGGTGGCGAATTGCGCGGCGAAGGCGGGGGTCTTGGCGAGGCCTGAACCGAGGCCGGAGTTCTGCATCCCGACCTCGATGCTGATCGTGCGTGCCTCGATCTCGCCAAGGCCCAGCACCTTGGCAAGCACATAGCCCAGGGCAAAACCGCTGGCGTGGAGCAGGAAGGTGGCGAGCAGCACCGCGCCCGCATGTGCGATGATTTGCGCCTTGGCCCCGCCGACGATCCCGCCGACGATCCAGATCACGAGCACGATCGCCACCGCCGGCAGCCCCGCGCTCACCCGCGCCGCGGCGCGCGGGAACAGGCGGTTCAAGAGCGTGCCCAGCACCACCGGCACCAGCACGATCCCCACCATGTTGAGCAGCAGGCTGAGCCGGTCGATCGTCACATAGGCCCCGGCAAGCGCGCCGGTGAGCAGCGGGGTGAGGGCCACCGCGGCAAGGGTCGAGACCATGGTCATCGCCACCGACAGCGTGACATTGCCCCGGGCGATAAAGGTGACGATATTGGAGGCCGTGCCTCCCGGACAGCAGGCCACAAGGATAAGGCCAACCGCCAGCCCCGGCTCGAGATCGAGCGCGCTGGCAATGGTAAAACCTGACAAGGGCATGACGAAAAACTGCAGCCCCACGCCCACGAGCAGCGCGCGGGGCATCTGCGCCAGGGCGCGATAATCGGCAAAGGTGAGCGTCAGCCCCATCGCCAGCATCACCACCCCCAGCGCCAGGCTGAGCAGCGGCTGGCCGGCAAGGCGGATGCTGCCATCGGTCATCCAGGTGAAGGCGGGCGGATAAAGCCAGGCCAGCCCCACGCCCGCGACCGTGAGCAGCGCGAAATTGTTGGTGATGATGCGCAGCATCGCCTTCCCCGCAAATGGCCGCCCCGGCTCGACCAACGACATTGCCACCCCTAGCAATATCCTTGCGCACCGCTAGTCTCCCGCGCCGACAGAGGGAGACTTTCGATGCGCCTGCTTCACGCCGCCCTGCTCGCCGGGGCCGCCATGCTTGCCACCCCGCTTGCCGCTGCGCCCAAGCAGGACAGCAAGGCCGCCGAGAAGCGGGCAGAGGAGAAGTGGAATGTCGAGGCGCCCAAGGGCGCGACCATCCGCCAGGTGCCGATCCGGGTGGAGGAAGGCACGTGGATGGATGTCGATGTCTCTCCCGATGGCCAGACCATCGCCTTCACCCTCTTGGGCGATATCTACACCATGCCGATCACCGGCGGCACACCGCGGCGCATCGCCGAAGGCCTCGCCTGGGAGGTGCAGCCGCGCTTTTCCCCCGATGGCAAGCGCATCGCCTTCACCTCCGACCGCGGCGGGGGCGACAATATCTGGGTGATGAATATCGATGGCAGCGACAAGCGGCAGGTGACGCGCGAGGATTTCCGCCTGCTCAATCAGCCGGCCTGGTCACCCGACGGGCGCTTCATCGCCGCCAAGAAGCACTTCACCACCGAGCGCAGCGCCGGCACCGGCGAAATCTGGCTCTACCATGTCTCGGGCGGCGGCGGGGTGCCGGTGGTCGAGCGCGCCAATGACAAGCTGCAGAAGGAACTGGGCGAGCCGGTGTTCGCGCCCGATGGCAGCGCGGTCTATTACACGCGCAACATCACACCGGGCAATGTGTCTGAATATGCTCAGGATTCCCAGACCGGCATCTTCGCGATCGAGCGCCATGACCTTGCCACCGGCGAAGTGACCACCGCGGTCTCGGGCTATGGCGGCGCGGTGCGCCCGGCGCCCTCGCCCGACGGCAAGGAGCTGGCCTTCGTGCGGCGCGACAAGGATCAGAGCCAGCTGTGGATCAAGGATCTGGCGAGCGGCCAGGAGCGGATGATCTATGGCAAGCTTGATCTTGACGTGCAGGAGACCTGGGCGGTCACCGGGGTCTATCCCAATATCGCCTGGCTGCCCGACAGCTCGGGAATCGTGTTCTGGGCCGGTGGCAAATTGAACCGCGTCAATCGCGATGGCAGCGGCCACCGGATGATTCCCTTTGCCATCAACGACACCCGCGGGGTTGCCGATGCGCCGCACCCGGTGATCGCGGTTGCGCCCGAACGCTTTGCCACCACCATGCCGCGCTTTGCCACGCTGGCGCCCGATGGCAGCCGGGTGGTGTTCGAAAGCCTCGGGCGGCTCCATGTGAAATCCGCCAGCGGGGCCGAGCCGCCCGTCCCCCTCACCGGCGATCCGGCCGACGTGATCGAGGCCTTCCTCGCCTTCAGCCGCGATGGCAACGCGCTTGCCTATGTGCGCTGGAGCGACGAGCGCCTCGGCGAGATCGTCATCGCCGATGCAGAGGGGCAGAACCGCCGGGTGCTCACCGGCCCGGGCCATTATGGCCCGATCGCCTTTTCGCCTGATGGCCGGCTGATTGCCTTTGAAAAGCGCGCCGGCGGCTATCTCACCGCGCCCGAACATTCCGAAAGCCCGGGCCTCTATGTCATGCCCGTCGATGGCTCAGCCCCGCCGCGGCGCGTCACCCGCAACGGCAGCGCGCCGCAATGGGGCGCCGCCAATGACCGCCTGTTCCTGATCGCGCGCGAAGGCAGTGGCATTGCGCTTGTCTCCACCGATCTCAATGGCGAAGCGAGGCGCATCCACGCCAAGGGCGACATGGCCAGCGAGCTGCGCGTCGCGCCCGATGGCCGCACCATTGCCTTCCGCCAGAACTACGAGGTCTTCGCCATGCCGCTGCTGCCCGGCGGCAAGCCGGTCGATGTCAGCGAGACCGGCGGGCCGCTGCCGGTGACCAAGGTAAGCAGCGGCGGGGCCGATTATCTCGGCTGGGCCAATGGCGGGGAAACCCTGTTCTGGTCGATCGGCCCGACGCTCAAGACCGCCAGCGTCAGCGCGCTGTTTCCGAGCGCGCCCACGGCCGAAGGGACAAAGCCGGCTGCCTTCACCCCGCCCGCGGGGGGCATTTCCTTGGCAATCGGCGTGGACAAGGCCAAGCCCAGCGGCACCACGGTGATCAGCGGGGCAAGGGTGCTGACCATGCGCGCCGGGCTTGCTGCCGATGATGCCGGGGTGATCGAAAACGGCCTCATCGTGATCGAAGGCGATCGCATCACCGGGGTGCACGATGCCACCCTGGTCAGGCTCTCATTCCCCGAAGGCACCCGCTTCATCGATGCCAGCGGCAAGACCATCATGCCCGGCCTCATCGATGCCCATGCCCACGGCGCCTATGGGGTGGGGGACTTCATCCCCCAGCAGAACTGGTCGCTGGTGCAGGATCTGGCCATGGGGGTGACCACCATCCACAACCCTTCGAGCCAGGCCAGCACCGTGTTTGCCGCGGCCGAGCGCCAACGCGCCGGGCTGACGCTGGGGCCGCGCATCTTTTCCACCGGCGAGGTGATCTACGGCGCCAAGGCCCCCGGCTTTTATGCCCGCATCGACAGCTATGCCGATGCGCTGGCCCATGTGCGGCGGATCAAGGCCCAGGGCGGCATCTCGGTCAAGAACTACAACCAGCCGCGACGCGAACAGCGCCAGATGGTGGCGCGCGCCGCCGCGGCGGAGAACATGCTGGTGGTGGCCGAGGGCGGATCGCTGTTCGGGATGGACATGAACCTGGTTGCCGATGGCAATTCGACCATCGAGCACAATGTCCCGGTGGACGTGATGTATGAGGACGTGCTGCAATTCTTCGGCAGCGCGAACAGCAATTACACCCCGACGCTGGTGGTCACCTATGGCGGGCTGGCGGGCGATCCCTATTGGCGCCAGGCCACCAATGTCTGGGAAAACCCGCTGATGGTGCACACCCCGCCCAAGCTGCTGCTGGCCGAGACCGGCCGGCGCACCAAGGCGCCCGACTGGGCCTTTGTCGATGACAACAACGCCCGCGAGGCGCGCAAGCTCAGCCGCCGCGGGGTCAAGGTCAGCATCGGTGCCCATGGCCAGCAGGCCGGGATCGGGGCGCATTGGGAGCTGTGGAGCTTCGTGCGCGGCGGGATGAGCCCGGTCGAGGCGCTCAAGGCCGGCACCATCGCCGCGGCCCAATCGCTCGGCATGGCGCGCGACATTGGCAGCATCGAGCCGGGCAAGCTCGCTGACCTCGTGATCCTTGCCGCCGATCCGAGCGCGGACATTTCCCATTCCGACGATATCGAGCAGGTGATGCTGGGCGGGCGGCTCTATGATGCGCGCACGATGAACGAGGTCGGCACCGGCAATGCCCGGCGGCGGCCCCATTGGTGGGAGCGCGCGGGCGCCTCGGGCGCTGCAGGATCGGCCGAGGCCACGGCCGAGGGCCGCGGCCATGCCGATGGCGATGCCGGCTAGGCGCGCTTTTCGTTCAGCCCGCCTCGAGCAGCGCGCGCAGGTCTTTAAGGGCCTTGGCGCGCAGCTGGTGGACGCGCGGCACGCTGACCTCGAGCACCGCGGCAATCTCGGTGAGGTTCATTTCCTCGACGAAGAAGAGTTGCAGCACCAGCTTGAGCCGATCGGGCAGGGCGATCATCGCCTTGAGCAGGCGCGCGCGATCCTCGGCGGCGCACAGCGCCTCGAAGGGATCGGGATCCGCGCTGGCAAAGGCAAGGTTGGTCTCGTCATAGGCCTCCTCGATCGAGGTGAGCGTCACCCCGGCGGCCTCGATCGCGCTCAGTTCGGCGTCGTCAACGCCGAGCGCGCGGGCGAGTTCGGCGCGGCTCGGTTCGCGCCCCAGACTGGCGCGCAGCCGGGCGAGCGCCTGCTCATAGGCCGCCCGGCGGGCGCGGGCGGTGCGGGTGGTGTGGGCAGCGCGGCGCACCGCATCGATCATCGCCCCGCGCACCCTGATCTTGGCATAGGCGGCAAAGCCATCTTCGGTCGGGGCGGCGTGGCGCTGGGCGCATTCGGTCAGCGCCACGATCCCGGCCTGCATCAGATCCTCGATCTCCAGCCCGTCACGCCCGGCGCCATGGACATGCCAGGCGGTGCGGCGCACCAGCGGCAGGAAACGGCGCACCCGGGCCTCCACCTCGGCGCGCGTGGGCGCATAGGGCTGGGCAGCGGCAAAGGCGGCGTGATCGTGCTTCATGCAGCGAGCTCCTCGGTCCGCGGCGCATCAGCCGCGGGCATGGCCTGCTCATCGCCCGGACCTGGTGCGCCGATCGTGCCCACCACCGCGATCGGCTGGCTGGCGGGCAATTCGGCGATCGAGAGCACCAGGCAGCGCGGCGCGCGCCCTTTGAGCAGCCCGGCGAGCGCGCGGCGCGCCGGGGGTTGGACGATGAGTGCGATTGCGGTCTGCTCGACCGCGCTGATGGCGTTGATCTCGCGGATGATCATCTGCCCGCATTCGGGCGCGATCAGCGGCTGGCCGCTCGCCGGATCGATCATCCCGCCGAGGATCGCCGCTTCAAGCCCGGCATCGAGCGTCACCACCTTGAGCACCTCGCCCGGGGCGACGATCCGCGCCACCAGCCGCGCACCAAGATCGGCGCGCACGGCGTCGATCACCGCGTCGAAATCGCTGGTCTTCTGCAGGGCAAGGGCAAGGCTGGTGATGAGCGGCTGGGGATGGGCAAGGCTGATCCCATCGGCGAGCAGCGCGCGCAGCATCCGGGTGAGCGCGGCGAGCGGCAGCGGATCGGGATGCACCGCCTCGATCAGCGCCGGGGTGCGCTCCTTGATCCCTTCGACCCACGCGCGCACCTCATCCGGGCCGAGCAGCTGGTGCGCTTCGCCCAGCAGTGCCTGATTGGCATGGGTGGCGATCACCGTGGCCGGATCGACCACCAGGAAGCCCTCGGCCACGGCATGATCGCGCGCCGCCGGGGCAATCCACAAGGCCGGGCAATCAAAGCTGGGATCGCGGGTCGGCTCACCGACAAGGCCATGGCTGGGGCGCACCTCGCCGGTATCGATGGCGAGCAGCTTGCCCGGGCGCAGGCTGCCGCGGGCGATGCTGACCCCGCCGAGCAGCACGGCATAGTCCTGCGCGGCAAGATCGAGCGAATCGCGGATGCGAAACTGCGGCAGGACAAAGCCGAGATCGCGCGAGAGCTGCTTGCGGATGCCGGTGATGCGCGCCAGCAGCGGCGCGCCCGCCTCGGCATCAACGAGGCCGATGAGACCATAGCCGAGTTCGATCGTCACCAGCGTCGCATCGGCGACTTCGGCAAGCGCGATGTGATCGGGCGCCTCCTCGACGATCGGCTGCGGCGCCGGCGGCGTGGCTTGGCGGCGCTTGAGCTGCCACCACACGCCCCCTGCGAGCGCGGCGGCGGGCAGGAAGATCGCCTGCGGCATGGCCGGCACCAGGCCGACCGCGCCGAGGATCAGCGCCACCGGCAGCCAGCCCCTCGGATCGGCGAACTGGCCGCCGATCTGCCCGGCGAGATCGCGGCTGTCGGCCACGCGGGTGACGATCGCCGCGGCCGCGATCGACAGCAGCAGCGCGGGCACCTGCGCCACCAGCGCATCGCCCACCGCCAGAGTGACATAGGCCGCGCCCGCCTCGGCGAGGCTCAAGCCGTGGCTCGCCATGCCGATGGCCAGCCCGGCGATGATGTTGACGCCAAGGATGAGGAGCGCGGCAACCGCATCGCCCTTCACGAACTTGCTGGCGCCATCCATCGAGCCGTAGAAATCGGCCTCGATCGCCACCTCGCGGCGGCGCTCGCGCGCTTCCTCGGCGGTGACGAGCCCGGCGGCGATATCGGCATCGATCGCCATCTGCTTGCCCGGCAGGGCATCGAGCACGAAGCGTGCGGAGACTTCCGACACCCGGCCCGCCCCCTTGGTGATGACGATCATGTTGATGATCATCAGGATGGCAAAGACAAACAGGCCGACCACGAAATTGCCGCCGACGAGGAAGGCGCCGAAGCTGGCGATCACCTGCCCGGCGGCCGCCCCGCCCTCGTGCCCGTTCATCAGCACCACCCGCGTGGAGGCGACATTGAGCGCGAGGCGCAGCAGGGTGGCGAACAGCAGCACCGTGGGAAAGCTCGAGAAATCGAGCGGGCGCTGGGCGTTGAGCGCCACCATCAGCACGGCGACGGCAATGGCGATGTTGAGCACGAAGAAGACATCGAGCAGCAGCGCCGGGATCGGCAGCACCATCAGCGCGATCAGGGCAAAGATGCCGAGCGGCAGCGCGAGCGCGGAAGGCACGGCGCCGAGGCGAAAGGGTGGGAGCGCAAGGCCGGTGGTCATAGGCCAAAGACCTTGAGCCGCTCATAGGCGCGCCGCACCTGCGCCGGTGCGGCCGCCGGATCGGTGCCGAAGGTGGTGGCGAGCACCTCGGACATCGGCAGGCGCCGGCCCGGCGGCGCCGCGCCCGGCTGTGCCGTGCTGGCCCGCGAAAGGCTGAGCGCGGGCGGCTCCCCGGGGCCGAACACCGCCTCATCGGCGATGATGTGGGGCGCGCCCTGCCATGGCTGCTGCCACGCCTGCGGCCACGCCTGCGGCCACTGGGCGCTCGCCGCGCTGCGCCCGGCACCGGCGCCAGCCGCGGCGATGCGCGGCGCGGCGGCGCCGCCACTGGCGCGGGCGAGCGCGCGTTCGAGCTTGCCGCCGATCACCCCCATCACCTCGCCAAGGCTGCGCGGCGCCCCGGCGCTGTCGTAGAAGATCGCCCGGTTCGCCGCAGCGGGCCGGGCGAACAGCGCCGCCGCGCTCTGCCCGGGATCGGCGGCGAGTTCGGCCAAGAAGCGCCCGGCCCCGCCGGCGCCGAGGAAATGGGCCAGATAAAGCTCGGCATGGCTGGGGGTGCGGCCAAGCACCGCGGCAAGATGGGCGTGGTTGTCCTCGGCGAGCCCCGCCGCCATCAGCGCGGCGATCTCGGGATCCTCGCGCAGCGCCAGGATCGCCGCGCGGCGCTGTGGATCGGCCACGAAGGCGCTGCCCGAAGGGGTGAGCGCGATCTCGTCGGCCAGCGCGCCGAGGCCGAAGCGGTGGCCGTGGCGCTTGAGCGTGCCAAGCCAGGTGCTCTCGATGAATTGATAGAGCCCGGTGGCGCTCGAGGTCGCCGCCCGGGCCGAGGGATCGAGCGCGGATTCGACCTCGGCCTGAGCGAGCAGATAGTTGAAGTCGACCCCGGTGGCCTCGGCAGCCCGCGCGATCGCGGCTTCAACCGGGGCGCCGGACGCGGCAATCTGGCGCGCGGCGGGCAGGCTGCGGCCCTGGCGCGCCGCCTCATGCGCGCGGGCGGCAGCCTCGAACCCGGCGCGCACCGATCCGGCCGGAAGGCTGATGGGAGTGGACGAGTGGCTCACGCAAGCTCCGCCTGTTGCCGGACGCCGCGGGATGCGGCGCCTTCGGGCGGGATGCTGCAAAGCCCGTGCCAGCCGCCGCGGGGCATCGCCTCCGCAAAGCTACTTAGGCGGGCAGGGCCCTAGGGAAGCGGTGCAGGCCGGGCGGGGGCATAGGCGATGCGGGCAGGCCGCCGTGCCCCGGCGAGCGCCTCGATCCGCGCCGCGACATTGGCGGCAAGCAGGTTGCGCACCCGGCGGTTGACCTCGTTGAGCTGGCGCGCGGTCTCGGCCAGGCCGCGGGTCTCGCGATCGAGCGCCTGCGGGCCGAGGGCCGCCAGTTCGTCGCACAGCGCCTCCTTGCTGCGCGCGGCCTCGAACAGGCCGTCGGCATCGAGCGCGGCAAGCGCTTGCCGCTCGCGCTCGAGCACGGCAATCATTTGCCTGAGGCCAGCGGCGAGCGCCGCGGGGGCGGGGCGGGCGTGGTCTTCCACCGGCTCAGTCCCGCTCGGGCAGCGACAGGCTGACCTGCGCAGCGATCATCGCATCGACGATCTTGGTCGGCACCAGCGGATAGGAGCCGTCGCGCAGCGCCGCGCGGATCTGGCGCACCCGCTCGGCATCGACCGGAGGCGTTGCCGCGACGCTGGGGCCCGGCGCCTCGACCTCGAGGCTGACCCCACCCGGCACGCTGGTGGTGCGCGCCTCTTTCGGCCCCAGGCGCGCATCGATTTGCGCGCGATCGCCGGGGCCGGGCGCACGCGCAGCGCCGATCGCGGCGGTTTTGCTCAGTTCGACAAAGGACATGGGGATGATCCTTGGCTGGGTTCCTGCGCGCGAGAACGGCCGCGCGGGGGCCGGTTTAAGGGGGGGGCGGGCACGAAGGCTCAGCCGAGCGGGATGACGACCAGCCCCGGCCGCTCGATCCGCGCACGAAGGGGCTCGCCCCGGGCGCTCGCCGCGCCGGCGGCGCCACCGGACAGCGGGCGGCTGGGGCGCACCGCGATCCATTCGCCCACCGCCCCTGCGCCGAGCGCCTCGCCCGGCTGCTGGATGGCAAAGCCGCGCCCGCGCACCAGGATGGTGAGCGCATCGCCGCGGCGGACGGCTTGCGCCGCCTTGGCGGCACCGGGCGCCTCCCCGGCAAGGGCCACGAAGATGCGCCACGGCTCGGGGCCGGCGCATTCCACCGCCACCGCGGCGCGCGCCTCGCCGTGCCAGCGCACCGCCAGTGGCACCGCGCAGGCTGCCAGTTGCAGCCGCGGATCGGCAGGGGCGCGCGCACCGCCGGGGGCGCCAACGGGAACGCCGGTGAAGGCGGTCACCGCCCGGTCGATCGCTGCCGGCGCGGTGATCTCGCGCGCCTCGGCAGCCGGATCGCACAGCGGCAGCAGGATGGGCAGCACCAGCGGGGCAAGGCGCCAGCTCTCCCCCGGCCAGCGGGGGTGCACAGGCGCAGCGAGCGCGCGGCGGGCGAGGCGCGGATGGATGGGCAGCATCGGCAAGGCTCCTTGCAGCAGGTTGCCCCCGCCCACGAGCAAGCGGCATGCCAGCCGCGCCTAGGCACTGTTACGAGGGGGTGGGCCAAGCCGGCCTTGACCATGCCCGGCTAGGCTCGCGCCATCCTTCCCCCTTTGTCCATCCTCTTGCCGCGCCACGCCCATGACGATCGCCTCGCGCTTCCTTTCCCGTGCCGCCCGTGCCGCCGCGCTCACCAGTCCCGAGCCGCCCGGCGCGCCGCGCGGTGAAGCCGCGGGCGACAGCCGCGCCGAGGAGGCCCGCCGGGCGCTGCTGGCGCGCATCAGCGACTTCATCATCCGCCACCAGCTCGCCGTGACCGGCCCCAATCTTGCCGCGGTGTGCGGGGCGCTGTCGGGCTCGCACCCCGAGCTTGCCCGCGCCTTTGCCGCGCGCGAGGTGGCGGGCGAACCGATCGACCAGCGCTGGCTCGACACCCTCGCGCGGCTCGATCCCGATGGGCACAGCCGTATCGCCGCGCTCGAGGAACTGATGGACCGGCTCGAATATGCGCTGATGCGCTTTGCCCAGACCGCGCGCGCAGCCCAGAGCGAGGCGAGCGACCATCGCGGCGCGATCGGCACGCAGCTCGCCGCGCTGGCCGAGGTGCCGGCGCTTGCCGAGGTGCTCAACCTCTCGCGCGCGATGCTCGCACGGATGGAAGCGGCCGAGGCGGCAATGGCGCGCAGCGAGGCCGAAACCGCAGCGCTGCGCGAAAGCCTCGCCAAGGCGCGGATCGAGGCCGATATCGACCATCTCACCCGCCTGCCCAACCGCCGCGCCTTCGAGCGCCGCCTTGCCTCGGCCGCGCTCGAGGCGCAGGCCAAGGGCGAGCCGCTGGCGCTGGCCTTCTGCGATGTCGATCACTTCAAGGCGATCAACGACCGCCACGGCCACGAAGCCGGCGACCGGGTGCTGTGCGCGCTTGCGGCGAACCTTGCCGAGCAGGCCGGCGATGTCGGCTTCGTCGCGCGCCACGGGGGCGAGGAATTCGTTCTGATCTTCTTCGGCATGGACAAGCACGCCGCGCGCGCCAAGCTCGATGCGATCCGCGCCGTCCAGGCGACCAAGGTGCTGATCAATCGCGACAGCGGCCAGCCCTTCGGGCGCGTCACCTTTTCCGCCGGGGTGGCCGATGTCAGCGAGGATCGCGATCCGCGCAGCGCGCTGGCGCGCGCCGATGCGGCGCTCTACCGCGCCAAACAGGCCGGACGCAACCGGGTGATGGTGGGCTGATCAACCCTCCGGCTGTGGCTTTGCCGCGCCCGCAGCATCGGCTGCCCGGCCCGGCGCGGCCATGTCATAGGCAAGGCTGGCGTGCAGATCGTCCTCCTCCCCGGGGCTGATGATCGTGCGCACCCGCACCCCGCTGGCGCGCGCTTCGGCTGCGAGCGCGGCGGCGCGCGCCCAGGCCTGGTGCGCCCCGGCCGGGGTGTGGCTGGCGAAGATCGTGAGGGCCGCGCGCGGATCGCGCGGCTGGGCTGCAAGCCACTGGGCAAGGCTGGGGCCGCCGGGGAGCGGGCGAAAGAGCGCCTGGGCCGGGGCGATCTCGGGCCGGGCCGGGCCAGCGCGGCTTTCTGCCTCAGCAGCGGGCAGCGCCGAGAGCGCCAGCAGGAACAGGATCAGCGCCAGATCGGCAAGGATCACCTGCCAGCCAAGGGCGAGGCGCCGCTGGGGAATGCCCACGCTCATGCCACCCCCCGCAGATGGGCGCGGGCAGGCGGCGCGGCCGGGGTGCAGCGGGCAAGCTGGGCCAGGAACCATTCAGCGAGCGCGGCACGCGCGCGCTGCTCGGCCCGCGCGCGCCGAGCGATCGCCGCAGCGAGCGGGTGGCACACGAGATGGGCCAGAAGCGCGCCATACAGCGTGGTGTGCACCGCGCTTGCCATCGCCGCCATGATCGAGGCGGTGGCGCCGGCGCTGCTCGGCGCGCCAAGCTGGGCAAGGCCATGGAGCGTCCCGATCAACCCCCAGACCGGGGCGAGCTCGCCTGCCAGATGGAAAACCTGCGCCGCGCCCGCCGTCCCTCCATGCGCCTCGGCGCGGGCGGCGCGGCGCGCCTCGGCCAGCGCTGCGGGGGTGGCCTCGCGCAAAGAGGTCTCGACCAGCCGCGCGAGCGCTGGATCGGGCGGCAGCGCGGGATCGGCGCGGCGCGCGCCCTCGCGCGCGATTGCCATGAGCGCCTGCGCCAGCGCCTTGCGGTTGGCCTCGACATCAAATCCGCGCCGCAGCAGCAGTGCCGCCGCGCGCAGCGCGCCACGGCTCTCGCGCCAGCCGCAGCGCGCCGCGGTGGCGAGCACGGTGCCGACCACCACGAGGCCCAGCGCAGCAGGATCGAGCAGCCCGGCCGAGGTCGCCGCGGTGGTGGTAACAGCCATGACAGATCCCTTCGCTGACCAGTCGCGCAAGGGCAGAACGGCCGGGGCGCGGGCGGATTAAGCCCGGCCCGGCGCGCCATGTGCAGCGGCCAAGGCGGCAGGGGCTTGCCAGCCTCCCGGCAAGGGCTTGCCGCGCGCCTTCCCCCGCCCGCCGCTTGGCGCCCCGCGCGGGGGCACTTGGCACGCTTCATGCTGATCCTCCGGGGCAAGGGGCACACCCGCCCCGCCACGAGCAGGAGATGATCGGCGTGAGCGAGCGACTTTTCGGCATTCACGCAGCGGCGCTCAGGCTGCGTTCGCAGCGCATGGGGGTGATCGCTGCCAACATCGCCAATGCCGCCACCCCCGGATACAAGGCGCGCGACATTGACTTTGCTGCGGCGCTCGAAGCGCGCCTCGCCCCCGCGCGCGGCGCGGCGGGGGCGCCGGCACCGGTGCGGCTGGTCTATCGCCAGCCGACCATGCCTTCGCTTGATGGCAACACCGTCGAACTGGCGCGCGAGCAGGTCGCCTTTGCCGAGAATGCGCTCGCCTATTCAGCCAGCCTCAGCTTCGTGCAGGGCCGGGTCAATACCATCACCCGCGCGCTCAAGGGAGAATGACCATGCCCGAGCGCACGCCCATGACGCTCTTCAGCCTCACCACCCGCGCGATGAGCGCGCAGCTGGTGCGGATCAACGCGGCCACCTCCAACCTTGCCAATGCTGGATCGGTCGCCTCGAGCGAGGCCGGGGCCTACCGCCCGATCCGCGTCGTCTTTGCCGCCGAACTCGATCGCGCCTCGGGCCTCGTCGGGGTTTCGGCCCAAGGCCTGGTGCGCGCCGACGAGGCCCCGATCCGGCGCCACGATCCCACCCACCCGCTCGCCGACAAGGACGGCTTCGTCTTCGCCGCGCCGGTCGATGAGACCGCCGAGATGGTCGAGATCATGGAAGGCGCGCGCCAGTACCAGAACCTCGTCCAGGCGCTCCAGACCGCCAAGCAATTGATGCTCGAAACCCTGAGGAACCCCTGATGGAGACCCCCGCGCTTCCCCCCGCTGCCCAGGCCACGCTCGATCGGCTCAACACCCCCTCGCGCCTTGCCGGCAATGGCCTTGCGCGCCTCGATGGCGGCGATTTCCTGCGGCTGTTGACCACCCAGCTGACCATGCAGGACCCGCTCGAGCCGGCCGACAACGAGGCGATGCTGGCGCAGATGGCGCAGTTCTCCGCGCTCGCCGCCACCACCGCGAGCGGCGCCACGCTCGAGGAGATCTCAGCCAAGCTCGATCGCCTGATCGCCGCGCAGGAGGCCGCCAATCCGGCCGCCCCCGCCCAGCCCTGACCCTGACCTGAAGCTGAAAGGATAGTGTGCTATGTCATTCTTCGTCTCGCTTTCCGGCATGCGCAATGCCGAAACCGATCTGCGCGTGATCGCCCACAATATCGCCAATGCCGAAACCGTGGGCTTCAAGAAAAGCAACACGCAATTTTCCGACCTCGTCGCCAAGGGCGCGTCGGTCGATCCCCGCCGCACCCCCGGGCTTGGCGCCACGGTGGTGGCGATTACCCAGGATTTCGCCCTCGGCCCGCTCGAGCAGACCGGGCGCACGCTTGACCTTGCGATCGACGGGGATGGCTTCTTTGCCCTTGCCAACCCGGTCTCGGGCGACATCGCCTTCTCGCGCAACGGCAATTTTCGCCTGACCGCGAGCGGCGCGATCGAGGATGCCTGGGGCAACCGCCTGCAGGCCTATCCGGTTGACAGCGCCGGCAACCCCACCAGCACCACCCCGGCGGATGTCAGCGTGCCGCTGCTCAGCCCGGTTCCGGTCGGCCCCACCCCGGGCACCCTCAGCAATGTCAGCATCGATGCGCGCGGCACCATCATCGCCGCCTATTCGGATGGCACCACCGCGCCGGTGGGCCAGGTGGCGCTGGCGATCTTCGGCGCGCCCGCGGGCCTGCGCGCGATCGGCCAGACCAAGTGGCAGGCCTCGGGCGAATCCGGCCCCCCGACCTTCGGCAATCCCGGGGTCGGCAATTTCGGCGGGATGATCAGCGGGGCGCTCGAACGCTCGAATGTCGAACTCGCCGAGGAGCTGGTGGCGCTGCTCACCGCGCAGCGCAATTTCCAGGCCAATGCCCGGGCGATCGACACCGCCACGGTCATCACCCAGACCGCGATCAACCTGCGCCAGCAGTAAGATGGACCGGCTGATCTACACCGCGCTCACCGCGATGAACGCGGCGATGGACCGGCAGAGGGTGGTGGCGAACAATCTCGCCAATGCCTCCACCCCCGGCTTTCGCCAGGAAATCTTCGCGGTCACCCCGGCGGTGCTGAGGCAGCCCGCGCCTGCGGCCACGCTCGAGGCGCGGGCGCTGGCGCGCGGCAATGTCCGCGGCGCCGATATGCGCGCGGGGCAAGTGGTGGAGACCGGAAGCCCGCTCGACGTGGCGCTCGAGGGCACTGCGCTGCTCGCTTTGCGCGCGCCCGATGGCCAGGGCGAGGTCTATTCGCGCCGCGGCGATCTCAAGGTCAGCCCCACCGGCCTGATCGAGAACGGCGAGGGCCTGCTCGTGCTGGGCGAAAGCGGAGCGCCGATCAGCGTGCCCCCGGGGCTTGCCCTCAGCATCGCGCCCGATGGCACGGTGCTGGCGCGCAATCCGGCCGCCCCAGATGCCGGCGCCGAGGCGATCGACCGGCTGCGCCTCGTCGATCCGCAGGGCAGCGCGCTTGCCAAGGGGATCGACGGGCTCTTGCGGGTGCCCACCCCCGGCGGCGTCCCCGGGGTGCTGCCCCCTGATCCCACGGCGCGCCTCACCCCCGGCGCGCTCGAGATGTCCAATGTCGAGACCGCCGAGACGCTGGTTGCCATGATCGAGGCCCAGCGCGCCTTTGAACAGCGCGCCCGGATCATGCGCACCGCGGGCGAGCTCGACGAGGCCTCAAGCAGCCTGATGGCGCTGCGCTGACCCACCTGAAGGAGTAACCCCATGCCCACTTCCGCCCTTCACGTCGCCCGCACCGGGCTTGAGGCGCAGGATGCGCGGATGCGCGTCATCGCCAACAACCTTGCCAATATCTCCACCACCGGTTTCAAGCGCGACCGGGTAGATTTTGCCACGCTGGCCTATCAGGAACAGCGCATTGCCGGGCAGCAATCGACCGGGCAGACCGCCTATGCGCTCGGCCTCAATCTCGGCACCGGGGTGCAGGTGCAGGGCACCAGCCGCATCCACACGCAAGGCACGCTCAACGCCACCGGCAATGTGCTCGACCTTGCGCTTGATGGCGATGGTTTTTTCCAGGTCGAACTGCCCCCGGGGGGCGCGATCGGCTATACCCGCGCGGGCAATTTCACCCTCTCGGCCGATGGCACCCTGATCACCGCCCAGGGCTATGCGCTCCAGCCGCCGATCCAGGTGCCGCAGGGCGCGCAGGCGCTCACCATCGCGCCCGATGGCACGGTGAGCGCGATCACGCCCGGCAATGCCGAGCCGACGCTGCTGGGCCAATTGTCGATCGCCAGCTTCGTCAATCCGGCCGGCCTGCGCGCGATCGGCGACAATTTCCTCGTCGAAACGGCCGCCTCGGGCCCGGCCGAGATCGGCTTTGCCGGGGAAAACGGGCGCGGGCAGATCCGCCAGGGGATGCTCGAGCAGTCCAATGTCAACGTGGTCGAGGAACTGGTCGAGATGATCGAGGCCCAGCGCGCCTATGAGATCAATTCCAAGATGGTGAGCGCGGTCGATGAAATGCTGCGCAACGCCAACCAGACGTTGTGAGGCCCGCGATGCACCGCCACACGACGCTGCTCTTGGCCGCGCCGCTGCTGCTCTCGGCCTGTATGGGCGTGGGCGGCAAGGGGCCGCAAGCCGGCTTTGCCGCCCCGCCGCCCCCGGGCGCGGCGCTGACCGCAGCGAGCGCGCCCCCGCCGCCTGCCAGCGCGCCCAGCCACAGCCCGGGGGCGATCTTCCAGAGCGCCCAGGGCTATGCCGGCCTCGTCACTGGCACGCGCGCCCGCCAGCTTGGCGACATGGTGACGATCATCCTCACCGAGGCCACCACCACCAGCAAGAGCGCTCAGGGGCGCACCGCGCGCGAGGGCGGCTTTGCGATCACCCCGCCCAGCGCCGGGCCGCTCTCCTTCCTCAATCCCGAGGCCCTTAAAGCCGCGGCCGAAGGGTCGTTCACGGGATCGGGCAATGCCACGCAGCAGAGCCGCCTCAACGGCGCGATCGCGGTGACGATCGCGGCGATCTACCCCAACGGCACCGCCGAAGTGGTCGGAGAAAAGCAGATGCTGCTCAGTCAGGGAGATGAATGGGTGCAGTTTGCCGGGCGCATCCGCCTCGTCGATATCGATGGCGACAACCGCCTTGCCTCCTCGCAGGTGGCCAATGCCCGGATCATCTATTCGGGCAAGGGCGCGGTGCAGCAGGCAAGCCGCCCGGGCTGGCTCAGCCGCTTCTTCAATCTCGTCTCGCCGTTCTGAGGGGGGGAGCGATGATCCGCTTTCTTGCCGGCCTCATCTATCTTGCCATGGCCCTCGCCGCCGGCCTCGTGCCCACTCCCGCCGGGGCCGAGCGCATCCGCGATCTGGGCCAGTTCGAAGGGCTGCGCGCCAACCAGCTCACCGGCTATGGCGTGGTCGTGGGCCTCCAGGGCACGGGTGACAACAACCTGCAATATGTGACCGAGGCGATGCGCGGCATTTCCGGGCGGCTCGGCCTGCCGTTGCCCCCGGGGATCAGCCCGACCTTGCGCAATGCCGCAGCGGTGATCGTCACCGCCGAACTGCCGCCCTTTGCCAAGCCGGGCCAGCGCATCGATGTCACCGTGTCCACGCTCGGCCAGGCCTCGAGCCTGCGCGGCGGGGCGCTGGTGCTCACCCCGCTCTATGGTGCCGATGGACAGATCTACGCCATGGCGCAGGGCAATGTCGCGGTCGGCGGGCTGGGGGTTTCGGGGCGCGATGGCTCGCAGGTCAGCGTCAATATCGCCACGGTCGGGCGGATCGCCGATGGCGCCACGGTCGAACGCGCGGTGGCCACCGGCTTCGAGGATGCCCCGGCGCTGCGCTTCAACCTCCACAAGGCCGATTTCCTCACCGCGGCGCGGGTGCGCGATGCGATCAATACGCGCTATCCTGGCCTTGCCAGCATCGCCGACGGGGTGTCGATCGCGCTCGCCCTGCCTTCGGGCAATGATCTGCGCGCGGCGATGCTGGCCGAGATCGAGATGCTGCCCGTCACCCCAGCCCCGGTGGCCGCCAAGGTGATCGTCAACAGCCGCACCGGCACGGTGGTCATCAATGATGCGGTGCGCCTCGCGCCCGCCGCGGTCAGCCACGGCAAGCTGGTGATCCGCATCGAGGAGAGCCCCACGGTGGTGCAGCCTGCGCCCTTCAGCCGCGGCGAGACGGCGGTCGAGGAAGCCTCGACCATCAGCGTCGAGGAGCGAGCCGACCGGGTGGCCTATATGCCCGCGGCCGCCTCGCTCGGCGAGATCGTCGATGCGCTCAACCTGCTTGGCGTGGGCGCGGCCGATCTGGTGGTGATCCTCGAAAGCCTCAAGCAGGCCGGCAGCCTGCAGGCCGAAATGGTGGTGCTGTGAGCGGGCCGGTCGCCCCTGCCGCCCCGCGCCCCACCAGCAGCGCGGCGCGCTCCGCCTCCCTCTCCCCGGAGCGCGCCGCCCTGCGCCAGGCCGCCGAGGGCTTCGAGGCGATGCTGCTGCGCCAGCTGCTGGCGAGCGCGCGTGCCTCGTCCTGGATGCAAGAAACCCCGCTCACCGGCGGGGCGATGGAACAGTGGCGCACCCTGCGCGACGAGCACCTTGCCGATATCGCCGCGCGCAGCGGCGCCTTCGGGTTTGCCCGGAGCATCGAGGCCAGCCTCGCGCAACACCTGCCCGTGCACACTCCCATCGACAAGGAAAGCTGATGCCCACCGCAATCTTCACCATTGCCCGCAGCGGCCTTGCAGCGACCCGCACCAGCCTCGAGCTGACGGCGCAGAACGTCGCCAATGCAACCAATCCCGATTATGCCCGCCGCAGCCTTTCCCAATCCGAACTGGTGATGACCCGCACCATCGGGGTCAACAGCGCCGCCTCGCTCGGCGGGGTGCGCCCGGGCAATATCGAGCGGGCCGAAAGCGCGCTGGTGCAGCGCCAGGCGCGCGATGCCGCCTCGGCGCTGGCCCAGGCCGAGGCCGCGCTGGCCGCGCTCGGCGATGCCGAAAGCGCGATCGAGACCGCCGGCCTGTTCCAGAGCCTTGCCGATTTCGAGGCGGCGCTGAGCCGGCTCGAGGCCAATCCGCTCGAACCGGCGCTGCGGATCACCGCGCTTGAAGGCGCGCGCCAACTGGCGGCGAGCTTCCGCGTCGCCGATGCCAGCCTCGCCAATGCCCGCCGGCTGGTGCAGGGCGAGACCAGCGCCGAGCTTGCCAAGGTCAACGAACTGGCGGGCGAGCTGGCGCGGATCAACCGCGACATCATTGCCACCCGCGAGGGCACCGCCGGGCGCGCGGCGCTGCTTGATGCGCGCGACAAGGCGCTGCGCGGCCTTGCTGAAGAATTCGCGATCGTGCCCACCATCAATGCCAATGGCACGGTGGACGTGGCCCTTGCCGGCACGCCGCCGGTGGCGCTGGTTGCCGGGGCGAGCGCCGAGACCGTCAGCGTCAGCTTTGCCGCTGATGGCACGGCGAGCTTTGCCGTGGGCGCCAGCAGCCTTGTGCCCGCGGGCGGGGCCATGGCCGGGCGCGCCGCAGCGCTGGCGCGCATGGCGGTGCTCCAGGACGATCTCGATGGCCTTGCAAACACCACCATCACGCTTGCCAATGGTGCGCAGGCCGCGGGCAGCGCCGCCGATGGCAGCCCCGGCCAGCCGCTTTTTGCCGGCTCCGGGGCCGGCAGCATCGCGGTGGTGCTGAGCGCGCCCGAGGGCCTCGCCACCGCGCCTGCCGGAGCGCCCGCCGGCAGCCGGGATACGGGCAATCTTGCCGCCTTCCTCGCCGCGCTGGCCGCGCCCAGCGGCCCGGCGGCCGGGGCCGATGCGCTGCTGCTCGCGCTTTCGAGCGAGGTGGCCGCCACCCGCATCCGCCGCGACGGGCTGGCGGTGGTGGCCGAAAGCGCCGATGCCGAGCTTCTGCGCGAAACCGGGGTCGATCTCGACACCGAGGCCGCCAATCTGGTGCGCCTGCAACAGGCCTTCGAGGCCAACAGCCGGGTGATCCAGGTCGCCGCCGATATCTTCGATACGCTGCTGGGCCTGAGATAGGGGAGCGCTGCCATGGGCCTCATCACCAATGCCACCGGAACCTTCTTCAACCGCGCGCTCGCCCAGATGGCTGATCTGCGCGGGCAGATCGAGCGCACCCGCAGCCAGATCGCCACCGGCCAGCGGATCGCGCGCGGCTCGGACGATCCGGCAGCCGCGGCGCAATTGCGCAGCATCGCCCGGCGCGAGACGCTGTCGCAGGCCGAGCGCGACAAGGCGGCAAGGCTGGGGCAGGACCTGGCCTCGGCCGCGAGCGAGATCGCCGCGGTGACCGCGCTGTTCCAGCGCGCGCGCGAACTTGCCGCCGCTGCGGCCAGCACCGCCACCGGCCCCGACGGGCGCCAGGCGATCGCCACCGAGCTCGAACAGCTTGGCGCCGAACTCTTCACCCGCGCCAATGCCACCTCGCTTTCGGGCGAGCCGCTGTTTGCCGGCCTTGCCTCCGGCCCCGCCTTCACCCGCGACGGGCTTGGCAACGTGGTCTATGCCGGCACCCCCACCAGCGGCGCGGTGGAAGTGGCGCCGGGTACCGCGATCGAGCGGGGCCTGCCGGGCAGCGCGGTCTTCGCCTTCACGCTGGGCGGCTCCCCGACGAGCGCCTTTGCCGTGATCGAGGGCCTTGCCGCCGCGCTGCAGGGCGGCGCGCCCGACCCGGTGGCCGCGGCCAGCGCCGCGCTCGAGGGCCTCGATGCCGCGCTCGACACCTTCAGCCGCGCGCAGACGATCTTCGGCACCCGCATGGCCTTTCTCGAAGCGGTCGAGGCGCAGCAGGCCGAACGCAGCGTCGCGCTCGCCGAAAGGCGCAGCCGCGCCGGCGATACCGACGTCGCCGGGGCGATCGCCCGGCTCCAGCAGACGCTCACCGCGCTCGAGGCGAGCCAGGCGGCCTTTGCCCGGGTGAGCGAGCTGACCCTGTTCCGCTCGCTGCGCTGAGGGAATGATCGCCCATGTTCGTTGCCATCGGCATTCTTGTCCTGCTCGCCATGGTGTTCGGCGGGTTCCTGCTCGCCGGCGGGGCGCTCGGCCCGGTGCTGGCGGCGCTGCCGCTTGAATTCATGATGATCGGCGGGGCGGCGCTGGGCGCAACGCTGATCGGCAATTCGCTCCACGCGATCAAGCTGCTCGGCGCCGGGCTGGCCAAGGTGTTCAAGGGGCCGAAATACACCGACGCCGATCACATCGATGCGATCGCGCTGACCTCGAAGCTGATGAAGCTGCTGCGCGCCGAAGGGGCGGTGGCGCTCGAAGCCCATGTCACCGATCCGGCAAGTTCGGCGATCTTTTCCGAATATCCCCGGCTCCAGGCCGATCCGGTGGTCAGGGCGATGATCTGCGATCCGCTCACCTTGATGGTGGTCTCCTCGGGCACGCTCGATACCCACGCGGTCGAGGAAGTGATCGACAATGCGATCAAGACCCAGCTCCATGAGATGGAAGAGCCGGCCCACATGATCCAGTCGCTCGCCGATGCCTTCCCCGCGCTGGGGATCGTCGCAGCGGTGCTGGGGATCATCAAGACCATGGGGGCGATCGACCAGCCCCCGGCGGTGCTGGGCAAGATGATCGGCTCGGCGCTGGTGGGCACCTTCCTCGGCGTGCTGCTGGCCTATGGCATTGCCGGGCCGCTGGGCACGCGCCTCAAGCAGATCAATGCCCATGACAGCCGGATCTTCCATTCGATCAAGCAGGTGATCATCGCCTCGCTGCACGGCTATCCGCAGCCGCTGGTGCTCGAGGCGGCGCGCTCGGGCCTGCCGCCCGCGCACCGCCCGGGGCTGACCGAACTGCTCGATCTGATGCGGGGGCGGTGAGGTGGCGCTCTCCGATCCCACCCAATCGGGCGAGGGCGCGGCCACCACCATCCCCGCGCCGATCATCGTCAAGAAGATCACCGTGGTCGAAGGTGGCCACCACGGCGGCGCGTGGAAGGTTGCCTATGCCGATTTCGTCACCGCGATGATGGCCTTCTTCCTGCTGCTGTGGCTGCTCGGCGCGACCGAGGAAAAGCAGCGCAAGGGCATTGCCGACTATTTCACCCCCACGCTGGTCAAGCTGCGCCAGGAAAGCGCCGGGTCCGACGGGCTGCTCGGTGGCTCCTCGCTCACCGAGGTTGACAATTATCCCAATGCCATGGGGCAGACCGGCAGCCGGGCGATCACCATTCCGCGCGGGGTCACCGGCGGGCCGAAGGAAGCAGGCGGCAGGGCCGAGGCCGACAGCGAGAAGTTGCGCAAGCTGCGCGAGCGGATCGCCGAGAAACTCACCGAACGCCGCCACATCGCGCATCTTGCCCGTCAGGTGCGGGTGATGCGCGCGCCCGAGGGCATCCGCATCGACCTCATGGATGATGCCGATTTCTCGATGTTCGAACTGGGCACCACCATCCTCACCCGCCCGGCGCGCGAGCTGCTGGCGGTGATGGCCGAGACGCTCAAGGAAGAGAGCACCCCGCTGATCCTGCGCGGCCACACCGATTCGCTGCCCTGGCGCAAGGGCGTGGCGGCCAACAACTGGTCGCTTTCCACCGGCCGCGCCGAGGCGACGCGGCAGGCGCTGGTGCTGGGCGGGGTGCCGCAGCAGCGCATCGCCCGGATCGAGGGCGTGGCCGATACCGAGCCGCTGGTTGCCGATGATCCGGCCGATCCGCGCAACCGGCGCATCTCGCTGCTGCTGCTCGAAACCCGCACCACCAGCCCCGCCCTCGCCAGCGCCCGGCGCTGAGAGGCGGCCTCGCCCTAGCCGGGATGGGCGGCGATCCATTCCTCGACCACGGGCGCGATCTTGCTGCGCCAGCGGCTGCCGTTGAAGATGCCATAGTGCCCGGCGCCCTCGGCCATGAAATAGCGCTTCCTGTCCTCGGGCAGGTTGGGCGTGAGACCCAGCGCCGCGCGCGTCTGGCCGAGGCCGGAGATGTCATCGCGCTCGCCCTCGATCGCCAGCAGGGCGGTATCGGTGATCGCGCCCAGATCGACGATCTCGCCGCGGTGGCGGAACTCGCCCTTGGGGATCGAGTGCTTCTGGAACACCTCCTCGACCGTCTGGAGATAGAACTCGGCGGTCATGTCGCAGACCGAGCGGTATTCGTCGTAGAAATCCTTGGTCGCCTGGGCGCTCGCCTCATCGCCCATGGTGAGGTGCTTGAACATCTCGTAGTGGCTCATCATGTGGCTCGAAAGGTTCATGCTCATGAAGGCCGAAAGCTGCATGAACCCGGGATAGACCCGCCGCCCCTTGCCCGGATACTTGAACGGCACGGTGGCGATCACGTTGTGCCGGAACCACTCGATCGGGCGCTGCATCGCCAGGTTGTTGACCACGGTGGGGCATTCGCGCGTGTCGATCGGCCCGCCCATCATCGTCAGCGTCAGCGGGGTGGAGGGCGACTTGTGGAGATTGAGCAGCGCGGTGGCGGCAAAGGCCGGCACGCTCGGCTGGCACACCGCCATCATGTGGGCGCGGCGGCCCTGGTTCTTGGCGGTGATGTGATCGAGAAAGGCGATGAGGTAATCGATATAGTCATCAAGGTCGAAGCTGCCGCGATCGAGCGGCACCATCTTGGCATCGGCCCAGTCGGTGATGAACACCTCGCAGCTTTCGAGCATCCGCGCCACCGTGCCGCGCAGCAGCGTGGCATAGTGCCCGCTCATCGGCGCGACGATCAGCAGGCGCGGGCGATCCTTGCCAAGGCCCTCGACCCGGAAGCGCTTCAGATCGCCAAAGGGGCGGCGCATCACCGTCGATTCGCTTACCGGATAGGCGGTGCCGCCGATCACCACCTCGCGGATGCCGAATTCGGGCTTGTCATAGCTGGCGGTGGCATGGGCAAAGACATCGAGCGCGCTCGCCGCCAGCGGGCCAATCCCGGTATAGCCCAAAGGGTTGGCGGGGTGCGCAAGCATCTCGGCCCCGATCGAGGCGAGCGCGCTGGCGCTGTTCATCCAGCTGCGTTGCAGCTCATAGGCAAAATAGAGCATGACGAGCCCGTTCCTTGTGCGTGACGAACCACGCGGGCCTCTTGGCCGGGCCCGCTTGCCCACAAGGATGGGCGCTCGGCGCCGATTGTGCAATGCACAATTGCACCGGCGATCGGCCATCGGCATGGCTGCGCCACTTTTTGCACGTGAAATCGCGGGGTCTTCGGGCTAAGCCCGCGCGAGAATGCACCAGGAAGCCGCCCACCACAGCCCCGCCGCCAGCGATGAGACCCCGGACGCCGGGGCGCAGAGCGTCTCTGCCGCGGCCACGCCCCCGCCGGAGGCGGAGGCTGCGCGCCGGGGGCGCTCGCTCGCACCCTTGCGGATGGTGTTTGCCACCACGCTCGCCTACCCGCGCCAGATCGCGCTGGCGCTCACCGCCCTCGTCATCACCTCGGCGGCAACCCTCGCCATTCCCTATCGCTTCAAGGTCATCATCGACCGCGCCTTCAACGAGGCGGCCAGCCCGGCCGAGATCGGCCGCGCCTTTGAATATCTGCTGATGATCGTGGTGATCCTCGGCATCGGCACGGCGCTGCGCTTCTACTTCGTCAGCTGGCTGGGCGAGCGGGTGGTGGCCGATATCCGCCTCAAGGTGCAGGAAAACCTGCTGCGCCTCTCGCCCGGCTTCTACGAGGTCAACAGCCCCAAGGAAATCTCCAGCCGGATGACGAGCGACACCGCGATCATCGAGAACCTGGTGGGCACCACGGTCTCGGTGGCGCTGCGCAATGCGCTCACCGCGATCGGCGGCATCGGGCTGCTGCTGTTCCTCGCCCCCTCGCTCACCCTGGGCCTGCTCATCGGCATTCCGCTGGTGATCGCCCCGATCGTCTATTTCGGGCGGCGCATCCGCGCGGTTTCGCGCAGCAGCCAGGATCGCATCGCCGATGTCGGCGCCTATGTCAACGAGGTGCTCTCGGCGATGAAGATCGTCCAGAGCTTCGGGCAGGAGCGGCGCGAGGGTGAGCGCTTTGCCCGGGTGGTGGAAAACACCTTCGAGACCGCGCGGCGGCGCATCCTGCTGCGCGCGGCGATGACCGCGGTGGTGATCCTGCTGGTGTTCGGCGGGGTGGTGCTGGTGATGTGGCGCGGCGCGCTGGCGGTGGCGGCGGGCGAGATCAGCGGCGGCACCATCGCCGCCTTCGTGCTCACCGGCGGGCTGGTGGCAGGCGCGCTCGGCGCGCTCACCGAGGTCTATGGCGATCTCTTGCGCGGCGCGGGTGCAGCCAGCCGGCTTGCCGAGCTGCTCGAGGCCAAGCCCGATATCGCCCCCCCGGCCCGGCCCCAGCCGCTGCCGGTGCCGGCGCGCGGGAGCCTCTCGTTCCGCAATGTCACCTTCCGCTATCCGGCCCGGCCCGAAACTGCCGCGCTCAGGGACTTCTCGCTCGAGATCGAGCCAGGCGAGACCGTGGCGATCGTCGGGCCGTCGGGCGCGGGCAAGAGCACCATCTTCCAGCTCGCCCAACGCTTCTACGATCCGCAAGGGGGCACCATCAGGCTCGATGGCGTGCCGCTCACCGCTGCCGATCCGGCCGAAATCCGCGCACGCATGGCGCTGGTGCCGCAGGATGGGGTGCTGTTCAGCGCCAATGCCCGCGACAACCTGCGCTATGGCCGCTGGGAGGCGAGCGACGAGGAGATCTGGCAAGCCGCCCGGGCCGCCAATGCCGAAAGCTTCCTGCGCGCCCTGCCGCAGGGGCTCGACACCCACCTGGGCGAAGGCGGCACGCAGCTTTCGGGCGGGCAGCAGCAGCGCATCGCCATCGCCCGGGCGCTGTTGCGCGATGCCCCGATCCTGCTGCTCGATGAAGCCACCAGCGCGCTCGATGCCGAAAGCGAGCAATTGGTGCAGCAGGCGCTCGAGGGGCTGATGCAGGGGCGCACCACGCTGGTGATCGCCCACCGCCTTGCCACGGTGCGCGCGGCAGACCGCATCGTGGTGCTGGATGAGGGCCGGATCGTCGAACAGGGCAGCCATGAGGCGCTGATCAAGGCCGGCGGGCTCTATGCCCGCCTTGCGCGGCTCCAGTTCACCGAAGCGGCCTGAGCCTTTTTCGACCAAGCGCGCGGCGCGTCTGATCAAGCGCAACATTTTGCCTCACGCGGCGTTATGGTGGCGCCCGCCGGGCTCCCGCCCGCTCAAGCTTTTCGGGGACAGAAGAACCATGAAGACCATTTCCGCCGCGCTGCGCGGCGCCAGCCTTGCCGCGCTGCTCCTTGCCGCACCGGCCCTTGCCCATGCGCCTGACGAAGGCGCCGATGCGCCCATCGATCCGCTGCTTCAAGACGCGGGCGATGCCGCCGCTGCCCCCCTGCCGACGATGAGCTTTGGCACCTGGGGGGTCGATCCGGCGCTGATCGACCCTGCGGTCAAGCCCGGCGATGATTTCAACGCCTATGTCAACCGCCGCTGGATCGAGGCCAACCCGCTGCCGCCCGAGTTCAGTCGCCTCGGCGCCTTCACCCTGCTGGGTGAAAAGAGCACCGCCGATGTCCGCGCGATCATGGACGAGCTCGCCGCGCGCGAGCGGGCCAGCCTCTCGGGCGATGAACGCCGCATCCTCGATGCCTATATGAGCTACCTTGACAGCGACGCGATCGAGGCGGCGGGCCTGGCGCCCGCGCGGCCCCATCTCGATCGCATCCTTGCCGCCCCAACGCTCGAGGCGCTGGCCCTGCTCTGGGCCGAGCCGGGCTATGCCGCGCCGATCGGCGGGGCAGTGAGCGTCGATGCCAAGCAGCCCGATCGCCACATCGCCAATTTCGGCTTTGGCGGGATGGGCCTTCCAGACCGGGAATATTATCTCGACACCAGCGAGAAGGGCCGGGCGATCCAGCAGGCCTACAAGTCCTATCTCGCTTTCCTGCTCGCCGAAGCCGGTTACGAGGACCCGGAGCTCGAGGCCGAGGCGGTCTATGCCTTCGAGGAGCGCATCGCCCGCGAAGTGGCGTGGGACCGGGCGGTGCGGCGCAACCGCGACCTTACCTACAACCTGCTTTCCGCCGATGAGCTGGCGGCGATCGGCGGCAAGGTACCGGTTGCGGCGATGATCGAAGCCCTGGGGCTTTCGGCCAGCCCGGGCTTTGTCGTTGCGCTGATGCCACCGAGCAGCGAGGAGATCGCCGCGCTCAAGCTCGATGCGGCGACGCTCGAAAAGATCGGCACGGGCCTGCCGGGCATGTTCGCGCTCCTTAGCGAAACCCCGCTCGGCGTGCTCAAGGCCTGGACGGTCAAGGAATTCCTCTCGAACCACGCCGGCGTGTTGCCGCGCCGCATCGACGAGGCCAATTTCGCGCTCTACGGCAAGACCCTGCGCGGCCAGCCCGAGCAGCGCCCGCGCTGGAAGCGCGCGATCACCGAGGCCGAAAGCCTGATCGGCGAACTCATCGGCAAGGAATATGTCGCGCGCCACTTCCCGCCCGAAAACAAGGCGGCGATGGAGGAACTGGTGGCCAACCTGCGCCGGGCGCTGGCGCAGTCGATCGACGAGCTCACCTGGATGAGCGAGGCGACCAAGGCCGAGGCGCGCGCCAAGCTGGCCAGCTTCGATCCCAAGATCGGCTATCGCCCCAATCTCGAAACCTACGAAGGCCTTGCCATCACCCCGGGCGCTCCGCTGGCCAACCGCATGGCCGCGGCGCGCTGGCAGCGCGAGGACAATGTCAAAAAGCTCGGCGAGCCGATCGACCGCACCGAGTGGTTCATGCTGCCCCAGACGGTGAACGCCTATTACAATTCCACCAAGAACGAGATCGTCTTTCCCGCCGGGATCCTGCAGCCGCCTTTCTTCTCGCTTTCACACGACATCGCCGTCAACTATGGCGCGATCGGCGCAGTGATCGGGCACGAGATCGGCCACGGGTTTGACGACCAGGGCTCCAAGTCCGACGCCAAGGGCGCGCTGCGCAACTGGTGGACCGAGGAGGACCGCAAGGCCTTTGATGCGCTGGGCGATCGGCTGGTGGCGCAATACGACGCCTTCTGCCCGCTCGACGAGGGCAAGACCTGCGTCAACGGGCGCTTCACCCTGGGCGAGAACATCGGCGATGTCGGCGGGCTGTCGATGGCCTGGCGCGCCTACAAGCTGGCGACCAAGGACATGGAGGTGCCGGTGATCGACGGCTTCACCGGCGATCAGCGCTTCTTCCTCGCCTGGGCGCAGGTGTGGCGATCGACCCAGCGCGAGGAGAATTACCGCAACCGCCTGCGCACCGATCCGCACAGCCCCGAGGAATATCGGGCCAATGGCGCGGTGCGCAATCTCGATGCCTGGTACGAGGCCTTCGGCGTCAAGCCGGGGGACAAGCTCTACCTGCCGCCCGAGGAGCGCGTGCGCATTTGGTAAGCCCCGCCCGGCGCCCCAACGCGCCAAAGCACCAACGCAAAGGCCCGCCCCTCGAATGGGGGCGGGCCTTTTCGATTTGACATGCGGGTGCCCCTCGTCGATGCGCTCAGCCCATGAACGAGACCATCGCCGCGATCCTGCTCGGCATACTCGAGGGGTTGACCGAGTTCCTGCCCGTCTCCTCGACCGGGCACCTCATCCTTGCCACCGAGCTGCTGGGCTTTGACCAGCGCGCCTGGGAGGTGTTCAACATCGCCATCCAGCCGGCGGCGATCATGGCGATCGTGGTGCTCTACTGGCGCACCTTCTGGGATGTGGCGCGCGGCCTCATCAGCCGCGATCGCGGCGCCTTTGCCTTTGTGCGCAACGTCCTCGTGGCCTTCCTCCCGGCGGTGCTGCTCGCACTTGCCCTTGGCGATGTGATCGAAACCCTGCTCGGCAATGCGGTGCTGGTGTGCTGGACGCTGATCCTCGGCGGGTTTGCGATCCTTGCGATCGAGCGCTGGGCCAGGCCGCCTGCCACCGGGCCGGGGGTGGCCGGGGTGCCGCTCGGCACCGCGGTGCTGGTGGGGCTGGTGCAGTGCCTGGCGATGATCCCGGGAGTGAGCCGCTCGGGCGCCACCATCCTTGGCGCCATGGCCTTCGGGGTCGATCGCAAGACCGCGGCCGAATTCAGCTTCTTCCTCGCGGTGCCCACGCTCGCCGGGGCAACCGTCTATCAGCTGGCAAAGCGCGGCTCGGAACTCACCGGGGATGATTTCACCCTCATCGCAATCGGCTCTGTCGCCGGGTTCGTCACCGCGCTGGTGGTGGTCAAGCTGTTCGTGGCCATCGTCACCCGCATCGGCTTTGGCCCCTTTGCCTGGTATCGCATCGCCATCGGCCTTCTGGGCCTTGCCTGGCTGAGCCTGCGCTGAAGACCCCATCCCCGGAACCAGCCGCGCACCCGCTGGTTGATGGGGGTGCGCGCCCGCGCGCGACAAGGCTTGTTGGAGAATGTGACGCACATGGCGCTTCTGGTGCTGATCCTCTTGGGCGCAACCCTGGGCTGGCTGGCCTCGATCCTTGCCCGGACCGAAGCCCCGCGCGACATCCTGCGTCAGATCGGCCTTGGCCTCGTGGTCTCGGTGGTGGCGGGCGAGATCGCCAATCGGGGCACGGTGATCGGCAGCCTCTCGCTCCTCGGCCTCGGGGTGGCGCTGGCTGCCTGCATCGCGGCGCTGGTGCTCTACCACGCGCTTGCCCGCCGCCGCGCCAGGGCGTGAGGCGCGGTCAGACCGGCACCGCCCCGCTGCCGCGCCCGCCGCGCAGATGGTATTCCTGGGTGCCGCGGTGGAGCACATCATCCACGTCGATCACCGCACTGTTGGCATAGGTGAACCCGGGGGCGAGGCTGCGGTAGAGCCGGTCGAAATCGCGCTCGACCGTCTGGCGATAGAGATCGGCAAAGCTCTCGATGACGAAATAGGTCGGCTGCAGATCGCTGATCACGTAATCGGTGCGCATCACCCGATCGACATTGAGCATGATGCGGTTGGGGCTTTGCCCTTCGACCGCAAAGCGCGCCTCGGTGGGGCCGGAGAGGATACCGGCGCCGTAGGCGCGCAAGTCCGTGCCGCCTTCAAGGATGAGCCCGAACTCGACCGTGTACCAGTAGAGCGCCCCCAGGGCCTTCAAGCGGTTGTAACGCATCGCCTTCCACCCGGCGCGGCCATATTCCTGCATGTAATCGGCATAGGTGGGATCGGTCAGCATCGGCACATGGCCGAAGACATCGTGGAACACATCCGGCTCCTCGATGTAATCGAAGCTCTCGCGCGGGCGGATGAAGTTGCCGGCGGGAAAGCGGCGGTTGGCCAGGTGCCAGAAGAACACGTGATCGGGGATCAGCATCGGCACCGGCACCACGCGCCAGCCGGTGAGCCGGCCGAGCTGTTCGGAGAGCCGGCCGAACTCGGGCACCCCGCCGCGGCCGAGATCGAGCTTGTCGAGCCCGGCCATGAAGGCGCTGCACGCCCGCCCGGGCAGCACCTCCATCTGCCGGGCGAACAGATCGTCCCAGATGCGGTGTTCTTCGGCTGAATAATCCGCCTGGCGCGGCTCGAGCCAGTCCTCGCCGACATGGGCCGGGCGCCTGAGCGGCGCGGTGAAGACATCTGCCGCAAGCTCTGGCAGGGTGGCAAAATCGGGAACGGGGGATGCAAGGGTTGCCATCTCGTTGCAGATGATACCATCCTGCGCGGGCAAGGACAAACCGGGAGAGGCGATCATGGGCATCAGCCGCAAGGATTACGAAACCGCGCTCGCGCCGCTCAGCCTCGCGCTGGTCAGCATGGCGCGCTGGGTCAAGGCCAGCGGCGCGCGGGTGGTGGTGCTGTTCGAGGGGCGCGACACCGCGGGCAAGGGCGGGGCGATCGCCGCGGTGCGCGAGAAGCTCAACCCGCGCCAGTGCCGAACCGTGGCGCTCTCCAAGCCCACCGAGACCGAGGCCGGGCAGTGGTATTTCCAGCGCTATGTCGCCCACCTGCCGACGCGGGGCGAGATCGTGCTGTTCGACCGCTCGTGGTACAACCGCGCCGGGGTGGAACGGGTGATGGGCTATGCCACGCCTCAGGAAGTCGAAGCCTTCCTGGCCGCGGTGCCGGTGTTTGAAAAGCTGCTGGTCGATGACGGCATCCTGCTGTGCAAATACTGGCTGGCGACCGATCAGGCCGAACAGGAGGAGCGGCTGCGCGAGCGGCTGGAAGACCCGCTCAAGCGGTGGAAATTGTCGCCGATCGATCTTGCCGCGCGCGAACGCTACGATGCCTATACCGCGGCGCGCGAGGCGATGCTGGCCGCCACCCACACCCCCCATGCGCCCTGGACGATCGTCGATTTCAACGATCAGCGCCGCGGGCGGCTGACGCTGATCAACGATCTGCTCGCCCGCATCCCCGATACCCACGAAGAGCCCGAGCCGATCGCCTTTCCCCCGCTCGGCCGCGCGCCGGTGAAGGAGAGCTATGGCGTGCTCCGCCCGATCCCCGATTATCCGATCGGCTAGAGCGCGGCGCTGGCCGCGGTGATCTGCCGCCCGTCCTCGGCAAAGGCGGCAAGTTCATAGCCTTCCTCGCCCCTTCGCATCACCAGATGCAGCACTTCGCCGGCGATGGCCGGGGAAAGGCCGCGAAAGGCAAAGCTGCGCAGGCGGTTGTCGCCCACCACGCGCGCCGCCAGTTGCAGCAGCAGGCTGGCGGTGAGCGGCCCGTGCACCACGAGGCCGCGATAACGCTCCACCCCTTGGGCATAGGGGGCATCGTAATGGATGCGGTGGGTGTTGAAGGTGAGCGCGGAATAGCGAAACAGCAGCCGGGCATCGGGCACCAGGCAGCGGTGCGCGTCCCAGCCTTCCGGGTCAAAGCGGCCCTCCCCCGGCGGCGGCGGGCTGAGCGGCGCATCGGGCGCGGCGGCCTCGCGATAGACCAGCGTCTGGGTCTCGCGCACCACCGCGGTGCCATTGGCAAAGGTGGTGTGCTCCACATCGACAAAGGCAAGCCGCCCGCTGCTGCCCTCCTTCTCGCGGATCGCCGCCACCCGGCTGACCCGCTCGATCGCCGCGCCCACCGCGATCGGGGCAAGGAAGTGGATGGTCGAACCCGCCCACATCCGCCGCGGAAGCGGCACCGGGGGGAGGAAGCTTTGGGGGCTGTCATCGCGCCGCGGGTGGCCATCCTCACCGAGCAAGGCGCCTGGCACCTCGGGGGTGCACAGGCAAAAGTGGATGCCCTGCGGCATCAGCCGCGGATCGGGACGGGCAAGATCGAAGGTCGCCAGCCAGCGCGCCGCCAGCGCCTCGCCCAGCTGGTCGCTGGCGCGGCTCTCGCGCCCGATCCAGGCAGCAAAATCGCCCATCACCCCTCCCCTCAGCGCGCCAGTTCGAACACCGCGGCGATCCCCTGCCCGCCGCCGATGCACATGGTCTCCAGCCCATAGCGCACGCCGCGCCGGCGCATTTCATGGGCCATGTCGGCCAGGATGCGCCCGCCGGTCGCCCCGATGGGGTGGCCAAGGCTGATGCCGGAACCATTGACGTTGAGGATTTCAATGCGCGAATCATCCTCGCTCCAGCCCCAGCCCTTGAGCACGGCGAGCACCTGGGGGGCGAAGGCCTCGTTGAGTTCGACCAGGCCGATATCATCCCAGCCCAGCCCACAGCGGGCGAACAGGCGTTCCACCGCCGGCACCGGGCCGATGCCCATGCGCGCCGGATCGCAGCCCGCCGCCGCCCAGCCAGCGAACCACAGCATTGGCTCGAGCCCCAGTTCTGCGAGCCTGTCCTCGGCCACCACCAGGCAGGCAGCCGCGGCATCGTTCTGCTGGCTGGCATTGCCGGCGGTGACGATCGCCTGCGGATCGCGCTTGAGATCGATCGGAGCGAGCTTGCCCAGCGTCTCCATCGAGGCATCGGGGCGATAGCCCTCGTCATGGTCGAAGATCACCGGCTCGCCCTTGCGGCCCGGGATCGGCACCGGCACGAGCTGTTCGGCAAAGCGGCCTTCGGCCCAGGCGCGCGCGGCGTTCCGGTGGCTGCGCACGGCATAGGCGTCGGCCGCCTCGCGGGTGATGGCGTAATCCTTGGCGAGGTTCTCGGCGGTCTCGATCATTCCGGTGATGATGCCGAATCGTGCGATCGGCTGGCTCATCAGCCGGCCGCGGGTGAGCCGGTCGTGCAGCGTCATCTCGCCCATCCGCACCCCGCGGCGCAGATCGGTGGTGTAATGCTCGACATTCGACATGCTCTCGACCCCGCCGGCGACCACCACGTCGGCGGTGCCGGTGGCCACCATCATCGCCGCGGTGGCGATCGCCTGCACGCCCGAGCCGCAGCGCCGATCGAGCTGGAAGCCCGGCACCTCGAGCGGCAGGCCGGCTGCCAGCCAGCTCCAATGCCCGATCGCGGGGGCCTCGCCATTGCCATAGCCCTGGCTGAAGACGACATCATCGACCCGCGCCGGATCGATCCCCGACCGTTCGATCAGGGCCTTGAGGATCACCGCGCCAAGCTCGCCCGCGGTCAGGCTGGCCAGCCCGCCCATGAACTTGCCCACCGGCGTGCGCAGCGGGGTGCAGATGGCAACGCGGCGATTGTCTGGGCGCCTCATCATTTTGCATCCTTGTCTGAAAGGGCGACGATCCCGGCATCGACGAGCCTGGCGATTTCGCCCGAGGACAGGGCGAGCCTCTCGGCCAGCACTTCCTCGGAATGCTGCCCCAGATAGGGGGCCGGGGCCGGATCGCCGGCGGCATGGCCGGGCAGATTGGCAAAGCTCCGGGTTGCCGGATAGGCAAAGCCGCTGGGATTGGCCGGCGATGGACCGAACAGCGGATTATCGGCCACCAGCACCGGATCGGTGGCGGCCTCGAAGGCGGTGCGATAGCGCTCGTAGGTGCAGCCTTCGGCAGCCATGCGCGCCTCGAGCGCCGCATAGTCCATCGCCCCGGCTGCCTGCTGGAACAGCGCGAACAGCGCCGCGCGGTGGACAAAGCGCGGCGTATCGCCCTCGGCAAAGCGCACGCCAAGCTCGGCCTCGAGCGCGGCGATCGCTTCCTCGAGCGCAAAGGCCCTGACGAGCCCGTGCCACTGCTTGGGGGTGAGCGCGGCGACCATGAAGCGCACCCCATCGCGGCTGCGAAAATCGCGCCCGAAGGCACCCCAGATGGCATTGCCGAGCCGCTCGCGATCACCGCCGCGATAGAGCAACTCGGCCATGAGCCCGGCATTGGCCATGGTGCCGATCGCGACATCGCCGAGCGGCAGGCGCACCTCGCTGCCCTCCCCGGTGCGGTCCCGGTGGTGGAGCGCGGCGAGCAGGGCAAAGGCGCCATAGGCCCCGGTGATGAAATCCCACGCCGGGAGCACCTGGTTGACGGGCGGGGCGCTGGCCGGGTCCCAGTCTTCAGGGCCGGTCATGAGCGGATAGCCGGTGGCGGCGTTGACGGTGAAATCCATCGCTTGGCGGCCATCGTGCCAGCCCATGATGCGCAAGGACACCATGTCTGCCCGCCGCGCCTGCATCGCCTTGTGGCTGAGGAAGCTTGCTTCGGGCAGGTTGGTGATGCACTGGCCGACTTTGGCCGCCAGTTCCACCAGCAGCTCGCGCCCCTCAGGGGATTGCAGATCGAGCGCCAGCGATTTCTTGGCGCGATTGAGGTTCTCCCACGAGAGCGAGCGGCCCTCGCGGGTGAGCATGTAGCGCTTGTAATCGAGCCCGCCGGCCTTGTGATCGACCCGGATCACCTCGGCGCCCATCTGCGCGCAATAGAGGCCCGCGGTGGGTGAGGCGACGAAGCTCGAGACCTCGACGATCGCAAGGTCGGCAAGCAGCCTATACATTGGCGCTCCACGCGCGCAGCATGTGCTTGGCGATCTGGAGCTGGAGGATCTGGGTCGTGCCCTCGTAGATGCGGTAGATGCGCGCATCGCGGTAGAAGCGCTCGGCCTCGTATTCGGCCAGGTAGCCCGCCCCGCCGTAGATCTGCACCACCCGATCCACCACGCGGCCGCACATCTCGCTGGCGAAGACCTTGAAGGCCGCGGCCTTGACGAGGATGTTCTCGCCCGCATCGGCACGGGCGGTGACATCCTTCATCATGCTCTCGGCGGCGTAGATCTCGATCTCGCTGTCGGCGAGCATCTGCTGGATCAGCTGGAAATTGGCGATCGGCTCGCCAAAGGCCTTGCGCTCGTTGGCATAGCGCAAGGCGGAATCGAGCGCGCGGCGGGCATAGCCGGTCGCCGCCGCGCCCACCGAGATGCGGCCATTGTCGAGGCTCTTCATCGCAAAGACGAAGCCCTTGCCGGTCTCCCCGCCAAGCAGTGCCTCGCCGGGCAGGCGCACGTCCTCGAGGATGATGTCGCCGATATGGCTGCCGGCCTGGCCCATCTTCTTGTCGGGGCTGCCGCGCGAGACGCCGGGGGTGTCCATCGGCACGATGAAGGCCGAGACATGGGCGTTCTTGGGCAGGGCCTCCTTGCTGGTGCGCGCCATGATGAGCGCGACATCGGCATGCGGCGCATTGGTGATATAGCGCTTGGTGCCATTGAGCACCCAGCCATTGCCATCGGCCGCGGGCACGGCGGTGGTCTGCATCGCGGCCGAATCGCTGCCCGATCCCGGCTCGGTCAGGCCGAAGCAGGCGATCCTGCCGGCAGCGATCTGCGGGAACCATTCGGCCTTCTGGGCTTGCGTAGCACCGTTCCTGAGCGCGCTCGCGAACATCCCGACATTGATCGAGAAGATCGAGCGATAGGCCGGGGCGGCATAGGCCATGATCTGCACCACCCGGGCATATTGGCTGATGTTGAGCCCCGCCCCGCCATATTCGACCGGGACGGTGAGGCCAAACAGGCCCATCTCGCGCATCTCGGCAAGGATATCATCGGGCACCTTGTCCTCGGCGATCACCCGCGCCTCGGCCGGGATCAGCCTTTCGCGGACATAGCGGGTGAGCTGCTCGGCGAATTGTTCGAAACTGTCCGCATCCATCCCGGGATTGGCGGGTTCAGCGCGCGTGGCAGGGGCATTCATGGCGGCGGTGATCCTTGGCGTTGACAAGAGCAGGTGAAGGCGGGCGCGCCAGCCGGCTGCGGCCCTATTGGCCTGGTGCGGCGCGCCTGTCGCCTGGCGATTGCGCGGGGGCGGCCTCGGGCGGCAGGGCTTCGCGCGGCAGGCGGCGCTGATCGAGCATTTGCGCCGCTTCCTCGAGCACCTTGGCCTCGCCCGGGCTGACTGCGCCCGGCCCGCGCGCCTCGCGCGCCTCGCACGCGGCGAGCAGCGCCGCGCTGCCAAGCAGCAGGGCAAGGCCGGCAAGGCGCGCGCGGAACATGGCGGGGCGGCCTATTGGTCGGCGGCCGCGCCTGCCGCAGCGGCGGCCTCAGCCGCGACATTGGCCGCGGCCTCACCCGCATCCTCGGCGCTCGCCGCGGTTGGCGCGGGCGCAGGGGCATCGGTGGCGCTGGCGGTGGGATCGGCCACCGGCTCCTCGCTCACACCCGAAAGCGCCTCATCGGCGGGCATCTCGACCGTGTCGGCGCTGGCCTCGGTCGCGGCGTCATCGGCGCTGCCGCAAGCGGCCAGCAGTAGCACACCGGCAAGCGGGGCGAGGGGGGCAATTCGGCGCATGAGGTCTCTCTCCTTCCTCGATCTCTCCTATGGCGCGCGCGGTTTAGCCAAGCCGAAGGCCACCCGCCAAGTGCCAAATGGGCACAGCGGCCAAGCCCGCGCTGGCGGCATGCCCCGGCGATGCTATCCTTGCGCCCATGACACGCCCCCTGCCCCGCCTTGCCCCCCGCGCGCTTCGCCGCGCGGCGCTGGCCCTGATCGCCGCTTGCGGCGCCGCGCTCCACGCCCAGCCGGTGCCGGGTGCCTTCACCATCATCGAGACCGGCGAGCGCTTTGCCACGCTGCAGGCCGCGGTCGATGCGGTGGGGGGTGGCCGCGCCACCATCCGCATCGCCCCGGGCACCTATCGCCAATGCGCGGTGCAGGAACAGGGGGTGATCACCTATGCCGCCGACACCCCCGGCACGGTGATCTTCCATGGCCGCTCGTGCGAGGGCAAGGCGGCGCTGGTGCTGCGCGGCATCGCCGCCGAGGTGCGCGGGCTGACCTTCACCAACCTTGCCGTGGAGGATGGCAATGGCGCGGGCATCCGGCTCGAGCGCGGCAATCTCAACATCGCCCATGCGCGCTTCCAGAACAGCCAGCAGGGCATCCTCACCGCCGACGATCCTTCGGGCCGCATCTTCATCACCCGTTCGACCTTTTCCGGGCTTGGCACCTGCGAGCACGCGGCAGGCTGCGCGCATTCGCTCTATGTCGGCAATTATGGCGCGCTCACCGTGCGCGAGAGCCGCTTCGAGCGCGGCACGGGCGGGCACTATCTCAAGGCCCGCGCGCGCACGGTGACGATCGAGAACAACAGCTTCGATGATGCCGGCGGCAGGGCCACCAATTACATGATCGATCTGCCCGCCGGCAGCGTCGGGCGGATCGCCGGCAACTGGTTCATCCAGGGGCGCGACAAGGAGAATTATTCGGCCTTCATCGCGCTCGGCGCCGAAGACCTGCTCCACCCTTCCGACGGGCTCGAGGTGGTGGACAACGAGGCCCGCTTCGTCCCCGGCATCCAGCGCCAGAGCACCTTCCTCGCCGATTGGACCGCCAGCCGCATCGTGATGCGCGGCAACCGCCTCGCCGAGGGCCTGCGGCAATACCAGCAGCGCTAGATGAGCAGGTGGCCCGAGCGGTCGCGCTTGGTCGCCAGATAGCGGGCATTGTGCGGGTTTTCGGGCAGTTGGTGGGGCACGCGCTCGGCCACGCGGATCCCCGCAGCCGCGAGCGCGGCGACCTTGGCCGGGTTGTTGGTGAGCAGGCGGATTTCGTCCGCCCCCAAAAGGTGCAGCATCCGCGCCGCCACCGGAAAATCGCGCGCCTCATCGGGCAGGCCGAGGCGCTGGTTGGCCTCGAGCGTATCGAACCCCTGATCCTGCAGGCGATAGGCGCGCAGCTTGTTGATGAGGCCGATCCCGCGCCCCTCCTGGCGCAGATAGAGCAACACGCCCCAGCCGCCGCGCGCGCGCGCCTCGTGCGCCATGGCGTGGAGCGCGGCATCGAGCTGGGGGCCGCAATCGCATTTGAGGCTGCCGAGGATGTCGCCGGTGAGGCACTCCGAATGGAGCCGCACCAGCGGCGCGCGATCGCCGCGCTGCTGGCCGATGATGAGCGCGACATGCTCGCGCAGATCGGCCTGTGAGCGGAAGGCAACGATCTCGGCCTCCTCGCTCGCGGCGATCGGCAGGCGCGCGCGGGTGATGATGCGCAAGCCCCCGGCCTCGGCATAGGCGGCAAGGTCAGCCGCGGCAAAGGGCACCGGCTCGCCCGCCTCTGCCGGAGCGACGAGGAAGGCGGGCAGGATTCCGGCGATGCGCGCAAGATCGAGCACCGCGGCGGCCTCATCGGCCCATTCGAGCGGCAGGGCCTTGAACGGGCCCTTGAAGGGATGGCCAAGGTCAAGCGCGGGATCGGCGATCGGCAGCGCCTCGGCAAGGGTGAAATCCGCAGCGCCCGCGATCAGCACCGGGGCATGGGGGGCAGCGGCCTCGCGCTGGTTGGCGAGCCTCAGCGTCGCCGCGCGCGCGGCCGAGATCAGCATCCGCGGCGCGCACGCGCCGGGGGCGGCCGCGGTTTCAACCGGCAGCAGGGTGATCGTCCCTGCGCCTGCGCTGGCCAGCGCGAGCGGCCAGCCGTGGCGCAGGGCATCGACCGCCTGGGCGGCGCGGCGCGCGGGCGAGGCCGGCGGCAGGGGCGGCGGTGGGGGCGGCGGTGGGGGCGGGGGCGCGCTCAGAGATCGAGCTCCGTGATCAAGGGGACATGATCGGAAGGCTGCTCCCAGGCGCGCGCCTCCTCGATCACCCGGTGCGCGCGCGCCTGGCGGGCCAATGCGGGCGAGGCCCACATGTGATCGAGCCGCCGCCCCTTGTCGTTCTCACGCCAGCCGGGATTGCGGTAACTCCACCAGGAATAGTAGCGCTGCGGCGCGGGGATATGGGTGCGGCCGAGATCGACCCAGCCATGGGCATCCTGCAGGCGCCCCAGGGTTTCGACCTCGATCGGGGTGTGGCTCACCACCTTGAGCAATTGCTTGTGGCTCCACACGTCGCATTCGAGCGGGGCGATGTTGAAATCGCCGACCAGCAGCGTCGGGCGGTCGAGCGTCTCGGCCCAGCGGGTCATGCGGCCGAGGAAATCGAGCTTCTGGCCGAACTTGGGATTGAGCGTGCGGTCGGGCACATCACCCCCGGCGGGGACATAGACATTCTCCAGCCACACATCGCGCCCCACCACCTCGACGCCGATATGGCGCGCCTCGCCATTGGCCTGCCAATCGTGGCGAGCGGCCTCGCGGATCGGCACCCGCGCAAGCGTTGCCACCCCGTGATAGCCCTTCTGCCCGCTCACCACCTGGTGGACATAGCCGAGCGCCGCCAACGCCTCGGCCGGAAAGAGGTGGCTTTCGCACTTGATCTCCTGGAGGCACAGGATGTCGGGCGCATGGGCGCGCAGGAAATGTTCGACGAGGCCCAGCCGCAGGCGGACCGAATTGATGTTCCAGGTGGCGATGCTGAGCATGGCGAGCGCACTTAGGGGGCTTGGGCCGATCTTTCCACCTTTCACTTTATTGACGCAATCGGAGCGGATAGGGCGCGCAGGCGCCTGCCGAGGGAGAATCTTGCCATGCCCCGCCACCTCATTGCCGCGCTGCTGCTTGCCGGAAGCGCCCTCATCGCCCCTGCTGTCCCGGTGCTGGCCGAAGGCGCCGCCGCCCCGGCTGCGGACACCACCGGCGCCCGGCCCGAGCGGCCGCGGGCGAAGAACGTGATCCTGTTCATCGGCGATGGCATGGGCATTTCCACCATCACCGCGGCGCGCATCTATGACGGTCAGAAGCGCGGGGAGAGCGGCGAGGAGAACAGCCTGAGCTTCGAACGCTTCGGCAATGTCGCGCTGGTCAAGACCTACAACACCAATGCCCAGGTGCCCGACAGCGCCGGCACCGCGAGCGCGATGAACACCGGGGTCAAGACCCGCATCGGCGTGCTCGGCATCGGGCCGGAGGCGGAAAAGGGCGTGTGCCGCGATGCCCTCGCCCACCCGCTGCCGCTGCTGGGCGAGGAGGTCAAGCGCCGCGGCCTCGCGCTCGGAATCGTCACCACCACAAGGCTCACCCATGCGACGCCCGCGGCGGTCTATGCCCGCAGCGCCGATCGCGACTGGGAGAGCGACACTGCCATTCCCGCTGACCAGCGCGGGCTGGGCTGCAAGGATATCGCCGTCCAGCTCGCCGAAGCCGATTTCGATGTCGCGCTCGGCGGCGGGGCGGCGGTGATGTATGGCAGGGACAAGGACCCGGCCGGGCGCCGGGGCGAGCCCGGGGCCGATCTGCCCGGCGCCTGGGCGGCCCGCAGCGGCGGGGTGGTGGTGCGCGATGCCGCCGCGCTCAGGGCCGCGCCGCTCGACAAGCCGCTGCTCGGCCTGTTTCACCCCAGCCACATGAGCTTCATGGCCGAGCGCAAGCCCGATTCGCCCGAGCCGACCCTGACCGAGATGGCCGCCGCCGCGATCGCGCGGCTCGAGCGCGATCCCGATGGCTTTTTCCTGATGGTGGAAGGCGGGCGGATCGATCATGCCCATCACGCCGGACAGGCGGGCTATGCCCTCGAGGAGACGGTGGAGCTTGCCCGTGCGGTGCAATGGGCGGTGGAGCACACCGATCCGGCCGAGACGCTGATCCTCGTCACCGCCGATCACAGCCATGTCTTCACCATCGCCGGCTATCCGCGGCGCGGCAACGACATCCTCGGCCTGGTGGTGCCGCCCAAGGGCACCGGCGAGGATGGCGGGGACGGCGCTTCGCCGCTGCTCGCCGCCGATGGCAAGCCCTACACCACGCTCGGCTATGCCAATGGCCCGGGGGCGATTGTCGAAGATGCCGATGGCGATGGCGAACATGGCCGCCCGCTGCCGATGACCGGGCTGGCCGCGCGCCAGCAGGCCGCCGTGCCGCTGGCGAGCGAGACCCACGGGGGCGAGGACGTGGCGCTCTTTGCCACCGGCCCCGGGGCCGAGGCGGTGCGCGGGGTGATCGAGCAGAACCTCATCCACACCATCATCCGCAAGGCGCTGGGCTGGGCCGAATAGGCTGGCGGCGCGGGGGCTGGCGGGGGCGCGCGGCGCGCCTGCCGGTCGCTCCCCTGCCGCCCAGCAAAAAACCCTCGACCCGGGGGCGATGGGTCGAGGGTTCCGTGGAGCGTTCGTCACGCTTGTGCAAGGCAGGCCCTTCGCGAAGGGTGGGCAACAGGGGGGGAAACCGCCCTTCGGCCCGCCTTGTTGCGAATGATTAGCCGCTGGAGGCTTTCATTCAGATGAACGCGGATCGATTCCTGTCGTTTCCATACAACCGTTCGTCGATGGCAGCGCGCGCATCTGCCCGGTTCAGCCGGGGCGGCGCCCGGTGCGGCGCGGATCGCGGAAGGTGAAGGTGGCATCATCCACCGCCACCCCGTAGCGCTGGTTCGACAGCTGCACCCGGGTGCGGTTGTTCTGGGCATCGAGCGCCACCCAATGGGTGAGCTGCAGGCCCCCCGGAGCGGCGGGATTGCGCACGAAGATGAGGTTGATCATCCCGAATTCGGGCTTCTTGGGATCGCGCACCTCGACGCTCAGCACATCGGGATTGCCGGTGGGCACCAGCTTGCCATAGCGCTTGACGTCCTTTTCGGGGTCGAACAGCGCCCCGAGCGGCGAATTGCCGATCGGCCAACGCTCCACCTGGCGCACCTCGTAATCGACGACATAGAGCGACTTGCCGTTGGAGATGACGAGGAAATCGGCATCCTTGCCATAATCGAAGCGGATCTTGCCCGGGCGCTTCAAGGTCATCACCCCGCGCAGGGTGTTGCCCTGGCGATCGGTCTGGGTGAAGTCGGCGCGCATGGTGGTGATCGCGCGCAGCGCGGCAACGATGCGGTCAAGATCGCTCGCCGCCTGGGCCGCCGCCGGCGGGGTGAGCGGGGTGGCAGGCACGGGGTAAAGCCCAAGCGCGAGCGCCCCGGCGCCAAGGCCGACGAGCGCTGTGCGGGCGGTGCGGGAAATGGTGATCATGACCCGGCCGGTAGGGCGGCGGGCTTGAACTGTCGATGAATTTGTGCGCCCGCCGCCGGCACCGGCAGGCGCGCGCGAAGCCTTACTTGATCTTGGCTTCCTTGAACTCGACATGCTTGCGCGCCACCGGATCATACTTGCGGAAGCTCAGCTTCTCGGTGATGTTGCGCGGGTTCTTCTTGGTCACATAGAAGAAGCCGGTGCCCTCGCTCGAGACGAGGCGGATCTTGACGGTGGTGGGCTTCGCCATGGCGGGTTCCTGTCAACTGGATCGGCCCGGCGCTTGCGGTTCGCAGGGCGTGAAAAGCAAAGCGCGGCGCGCCCGGATGGCCCGGCCCGCCGCACACCGGGGCGCCATTGGGCGATTCACCGGGAAAAGTCAAGGCGGCTCACCAGTCTGCCGGCCGGGGCCTGCCGCGTCCGGCCTTCACTGCGCCGCGCGCCTTCTTGGCCTTGAGCCGCTGGGTCTTGTCCACCCGGTTGAGCCGCGTCTTGGCCCGCCGCCGCGGCTGGCGCGCGGCCGCCTCGAGCAGCGCGGCAAGCTTGGCGCGGGCGTCGGCGCGGTTGGCTTCCTGGGTGCGGTGGGCCCTGGAGGTGATGATGAGATCGCCATTGCCCGCAAGCTTCGATCCCGCCAGCGCCTTGAGCCGCGCCAGCACCGGCGCCGCGAGGCCGAGGGCAAACACATTGACGCGCAGCTCGACCTCGGTTGCCACCTTGTTGGCGTTCTGCCCGCCGGGGCCGGAGCCGGCAAGGAAGCTCTCGCGCGCGCGCCGCAGCGCCCGCGCGGCCAGCGCTTCGCACGCCAGCGCCTCGGGCACCTCCTCAGCCATCGCGCGCGCCCAGCGCCCGGAAATCCTCGGGCAGCGGCGCGCGCACGGCGATCGGCGGCTTGCCGGGGCGCGTGACCGTGAGGCTCTCGGCATGGAGCATGGTGCGGCGCGCGCCGGCAACCGGCCCGGCGCCATAGATGGGATCGCCGAGCAGCGGCGCGCCAAGGCCTTTGAGGGCATGGATGCGCAGCTGGTGGGTGCGCCCGGTTTCGGGGCGCAGGCGGATGAGCGCATGGGGGCCGAGCGTCTCCACCACCTCCCAATGCGTGACGGCCGGCTTGCCGCGCCGCGCCGCGATCATCCGCCAGCCCTTGCCTGCAGAACTGATCTTGGCGAGCGCAAGCGCGATCGTGCCGCGCTCGCCCGGCGGATGGCCGGCAAGGATGGCCAGATAGGACTTGTCCACCTGCCGCTCCTCAAAGGCGCGGGAAAGCCGGGCGAGCGCCTTGGGATTGCGCGCCATGAGCAGGCAGCCCGAGGTATCGGTGTCGAGCCGGTGCACCGCCGCCGGGCGGCGCTGGAAGCCCAGGCGCAGGGTATCAAGGTGATCCTCGAGGCTCGGCCCGCCGCGGCGCGGGGGGCTGATCGGCAGGCCGGCGGGCTTGTCGATCACCAGCGCCTCGCCATCCTCGAACAGGATCGGCAGGCTCACACCAGCACCGCGCGCATCAGCCCGCGCAGGGCATTGCCGATGAGAAAGCCGCCCTCGAGATCGGCAAGGGTGAGCGCCGCCTCGCGCGCCCGGCCCTCGCCCAGCAAGTGGCCGCGCAGCACCCCGGGCAGAAGGCCAAGGCTTGCCGGCGGGGTGAGGAGCACCCCGTCCGGGCCTTGCGCAAAGAGGCTCGTCCAGCTGCCTTCGGTCACCAACCCGTCGCCGCGCACCAGCAGCGCCTCGTCCGCGCCCAGCATCCGCGCCGCGGCCAGCGCGTCTTCATAAAAGCCGCGCTCGCTGGTCTTGTGGGCGAGGCGCCAATCGCCCGGATCGAGCGGATGGGGCAGCGCCGCCACGCGCACCGGCTCTGGCAAGGGCGTGGGCAGCGGCCCGGTCTCGATCGCCACCGCGCCGCTGCGCGCCACCAGCAGGCGCACCATCGCCGGGGCCTCGAGTTCAAAGCACAGCGCCTGGATCTGGTTGCGCAGGGCGTGGCGATCAAAGGCAAAGCCGAGCGCGGCGGCGCTCGCCTTCATCCGCGCCAGATGCGCCTCGAGCAGGGCGATCCCGTGCTCGGGCGCAAAGCGCATGGTCTCGATGAGATCGAAGGCCGGGGCGCTGTGCTGAGGCCCGGCGCGGCGGACAAAGCCGGCCTTGACCTCGCATTCGCGCCGCTCGGCCATGGCCTCGCTGTCGGCCACCACCGCCGAACCGACCCCGAGCACCGCGCGGCCCTGGCCGTTCTCGATCGGGGAGAGGCGCAAGGTGCGGATGGCGACGTTGAAGGCGGCGCTGGCAAGGCCGGCCGCGTCGGGCGCATCGATCCGCCCGATCGCCCCGCAATAGGCCCCGCGGGCATCGCGCTCGGCCTGCACGAGCAGTTCCATCGCGCGGATCTTGGGCGCGCCGGTGATCGAGCCGCAGGGAAACAGCGCCTTCACAAGATCGATCGCTCCGCGCCCCGGGGCGAGGCGCGCGCGCACGGTGGAGACCATCTGGTGCACGGTGGGATAGGTCTCGATGGCAAAGGGGGCTTCCACCACGACGCTGCCCGGCGCGGCCACGCGGGCCAGATCGTTGCGCATGAGATCGACGATCATCAGGTTCTCGGCCCGGTCCTTGGCCGAGGCGGCAAGCTCGGCGGCCATGGCGGCATCGGCCTCGGGCGCGGCGGCAGGATCGGCCGGGCGCGGGCGGGTGCCCTTCATCGGCTTGACCTTCACCCCATCGCCTTGAAGCGCAAAGAACAGCTCGGGCGAGAAGCTCAAGAGCCAATGCGCCCCGTCGAACACCAGCCCGCCATAGCCCGCCCCGGCCGCATCGCGCAGCGCGGCATAGATCGCCAGCGGATCGCCGCGGAAGCTGCCGGCCAGGGCATAGGTGAGATTGGCCTGGTAGATCTCGCCCGCGTGGATCGCCGCCTTGAGCGCCGCAAAGGCCGCGGCATAGCCCCCGGGGGAAAGCTGCGGGGTGAGCGGGCCGATGCTGCCCGGCCCGCCCGCGCGCGCGGCGAGGAAGCTGGGCACCTCGGCCGCGGGGATCGTGCGCGGCGCGGCAAAGAGACCGAGCCACACCAGTGGCCCGGCCGCCCCGGCGCGCGCCGCCGCGAGCGGGGCAAGCCGCGGCTCGAGCGCGAGGCCCGCCTCGTAAGCGATGTAACCGGCGAGCGCCGCTGCGCCCCCGGCCGCCACGCGCGCCGCCTCGGCCGCGGCGAGCACGGCTTCCACCTCCTCGGGCCGGCTGGCGCGGAACACCTCCAGCGGCGCTTCGTAGAGCAAGGCATCGGCCGCCGCCGAACCGGGGCGGGCATCGTCGAGCAGCACGAAAGGCGCGGAGTGACCCATGGCGCCAAGCCTTGGCCCAAAGCCGCGCCGCTGTCGAGAACTTGACCGCGCCGCCCGCCTGCTGCCACAGCAGCGCCGAGGGGCCGAAGCGGCCACACAACCGGCGACATGAGGGGGCGCGCATGGGTGACAGCGAGACCGCGATCTATCTCGGGCTGGGCGGCAATGGCGAGCGGCAGATGCTCAGCCTCGCCCGGGCCAACCGCCACGGGCTCATCGCCGGGGCGACCGGCACCGGCAAGACGGTGACGCTCCAGGGCATTGCCGAAAGCTTCTCCGCTGCCGGGGTGCCGGTGTTCGTGGCTGATGTGAAGGGCGATCTTTCGGGCATCGCCATGCCCGGCTCGCCCAGCTTCAAGCACGCCGCCAGCCTCGAGGCGCGGGCCAGGGAGCTGGGCATCACCGATTATGCCTATGCCGACAATCCGGTGATCTTCTGGGATCTGTTCGGCCAGCAGGGCCACCCGATCCGCACCACGGTTTCCGAGATGGGCCCGCTGCTGCTTGCCCGCCTGCTCGATCTCAACGAGACCCAGGAAGGCGTGCTCCAGATCATCTTCCGCCACGCCGATGACAACGGGCTGTTGCTGCTCGATTTTGCCGATTTGCAGGCGCTGCTGCAATGGGCGAGCGAGAATGCCGCGGCGCTCTCGGGCAAGTATGGCAATGTCACCAAGCCCTCGGTCGGCGCGATCCAGCGCCAGCTGTTGAGCTTCGAGGCGCAAGGGGCGGGCAATTTCTTCGGCGAGCCCGCGCTCGAGATCGACGATTTCCTCAAATGCGATGATCAGGGCCGCGGCTATATCAACGTGCTCGCCGCCGACCAGCTGATGAGCAGCCCCAAGCTCTATGCCACCTTCCTGCTGTGGCTGCTCGCCGAACTGTTTGAAAGCCTGCCCGAGGTTGGCGATCCGGAAAAGCCGCGCCTCGTGTTCTTCTTCGACGAGGCGCACCTCTTGTTCGACGATCCGCCCAAGGCGCTGATGGACACGATCGAGCGGGTGGTGCGGCTGATCCGCTCCAAGGGGGTGGGGGTCTATTTCGTCACCCAGAACCCGATCGACATCCCCGAGCGCATCGCCGGCCAGCTCGGCAACCGGGTGCAGCATGCGCTGCGCGCCTTCACCCCGCGCGACCAGCGGGCGATCAAGGCCGCGGCGGAGACCTTCCGCATCAACCCCGATCTCGATGTCGCCACCGCGATCACCGAGCTCAAGGTGGGCGAGGCGCTGGTCTCGACGCTCGATGAAAAGGGCGCGCCCACGATCGTGCAGCGCACCCTGATCAAGCCGCCGCGCTCGCGCCTCGGGCCGGTGACGCCCAAGGAGCGCGCGATCATCCAGTCGGTCAGCCCGCTCGCCGGCAAGTATGACCAACGGGTCGACCGCGAGAGCGCCGCCGAGGTGCTCGCCGCCAAGGCCGCCGATGCCGCGGCCACCGCTGCCGAGGTCGAGGAACTGGGCGAGGAAGCGGTGCGCGCGCGGGCGCGGCGCAGTCCGGGGCTGTGGGAAAAGGCGCTGAGCAAGGGAGCCAAGGTGGCGCTTGGCGGCGCGGCGGCGGTGGCGGCGGGCAAGATCACCGGCACGAAGTCGCGCGCCAATCCGCTCGCCTCGGGCGTCACCTCGGTGGCCGGTTCGATCGCCAGCGACCTTGCCGGGCCGATCGTCGGGCGCTTCGTGCGCAATCTCATCGGCGGGCTGATGCGCTAGGGCGCGACGGGAGCGGGGGCGCCTTGCCGGGCGGTGAATGTTTCACGTGAAACATGCGCCCGAACGGCAAAACAGCGGCAAAGGTGCATCAAAGCACCGCCAAAGCCCGGGGAGAGCCTTGGCGAAGGGCGGCGCGATCAATCCCCCTGCCGCGCCACCATGCAGAAGGCGTTCAATTTGTTGCCGTCCGGATCGCGGAAATAGCCGGCATAGAAGCCCTCGTCCCCGCGCGGGCCGGGGGCGCCTTCGCAGGTGCCGCCATGGGCAAGCGCGGTGGCGTGGAGCGCGTGGACAGCTTCCGGCGTCTTGACCTCGAGCGCCACCATCACCCCATTGCCGACCGTGGCAGGCTGACCATCGAAGGGCAGCGTCGCGGCGATCCCCGGCGCCCCGCCCCATGCGCCCCAGGCGATGAAGCTGTCCGCCTCGATCATCCGCCCCACGCCGAAATGGGCCGCAATCGCATCATAAAAGGCCGCCGCGCGCGGCAGGTCATTGGTGCCAAGGGTGACATAGCCGATCATCGATGCTCCTCCCACGCGACTCGATGGATGGGAACATTACATGAACATTGGCAGGGCAACAAGGCTCCTCCGCCTCCCCCGTGCGCAGGGGCCGGGGCGGGAAGGGTGGGCACACAGGTTGAACACCCATCCCCACCCCTGCGCTCGAGGGGAAGGGGCCTGGGCTTTTCACAATGGCGCCGTCTCGCGCTCCAGCCAGGCGAGATCATCGCCGGTGAGGCGGGCCTTGAGCACTTCGCGCACCCTGGCGTGATAGGCATCGAGCCAGGCCACTTCCTCGGCGGTCATGAGGCGCTTGTCGATCAGCTTTCGGTCGATCGGCACGAAGGTGAGCGTCTCGAAGCCGAGCCAGCGCCCTTCCTGCCCTTCGATTGTCCGCTCCTCGACCAGCACGAGGTTCTCGATGCGAATGCCATAGTGGCCCTGCTTGTAATAGCCCGGCTCGTTGGAAAGGATCATGCCGGCGTGCAGCTCCTGCCCGGTGCCCGCCTGCCCGCCCGAAGGCTTGGCGATGCGCTGCGGGCCCTCGTGCACCGCAAGGAAGCTGCCCACCCCGTGGCCGGTGCCGTGGGCATAATCGCACCCCGCCTCCCACAGGAACTGGCGGGCCAGGACATCGAGCTGGGCCCCGCAGGTGCCTTGCGGAAACACCGCCCGGGCAAGCTGGATATGGCCCTTGAGCACCCGGGTGAAGCGATCGCGCATTTCCGCCGTGGGTTCGCCCGGCCCGATCCACACGGTGCGCGTGACATCGGTCGTGCCGCCGGGATATTGCCCTCCTGAATCAACGAGATAGATCGATGAAGGCGGGATCGGGATGTTGCTGTGCCGATCCACCTTGTAATGCGGCAGCGCGGCGTGGGGGCCGGCCGCGGAGATGGTGTCGAAGGACAGATCGACGAGGTCCGGATCCTCGCGGCGGAAGGCCTCGAGCCGCGCCGCGGCGGCGAGCTCGTCCACCCCGCCCCCCGGCGCATGCGTCTCCAGCCAGCGCAGGAAGCGCGCCACCGCGGCCCCGTCACGCGCCTGGGCCTCGCGCTGGCCCTGCTGTTCGACCGGGTTCTTGATCGCCTTGGCAAGGAGGGTGGGATCGGTCTTGAACGACACCTGCGCCCCGCCCGCCGCGAGCGCCTGGGCGATCGCCGCGACCGAGAAATCGGGATCGAGCACGACGCGCTTGCCCTTGAGTTCCCGGGCAAGCGCAGGGGCAAAATCGGCGCGGTTGCGGATCGTCACCGCATTGCCGAGGTGGCGCGCGAGCGCGGGGGTGACCTTCTCGGGCGCGATGAACAGCTCGGCGCTGCCGTCCTTGTGGGCGATGACATAGGCGAGCGCGACGGGCGTGTGGGCGACATCGCTCCCGCGGATGTTGAGCAGCCAGGCGATCGCATCGAGCGCGCTGATCACCAGCGCATCATCGCCCGCGCGCGCCAGCCACTCGGCGATGGCGGCGCGCTTCTCGGCGCTGGTGCGCCCCGCGAGCGCCTCGTCATGGGGCAGAGCCGGGGCGATCGAGGGGGCGGGCCGATCGGCCCACACCGCATCGATGGGGTTGCCTTCGCTTGCCACCAGTTCGATGCCCTTTGCGGCCAGCGCCGCGGCAAGATCGGCGGCCCAGCGCGCGGTGTGGAGCCAGGGATCATAGCCGATGCGCGCCCCGGGCGCGCACACCTCGGCGAGCCAGCCCGCCAGGCTGTCAGCCGGGATGTTCTTGTAATCGAACAGCTCGCCTGCCACCTGTGCGCGCACCTGCACGGTGTAGCGCCCATCGACGAAGATCGCCGCGCGGGCTTGCGTCACCGCGGCAAAGCCGGCCGAGCCGCCGAAGCCGGTGAGCCAGGCGAGGCGCTGGGCATAGGCGCCGACATATTCGCTCATGTGCTCGTCCGAGATCGGCACGATGAAGCCTTCAAACCCGCGGCGCGCCAGTTCGGCGCGCAGGGCGGCAAGGCGGGCTTCATGGGGGTGCATCAGCATGGCCTTGATCCTTCAGAAATGGCGCCGGGGCCTTGTGCTGGGCGGCCGGGGCACTAGTAGTGCGCATCATAGGCCCTCGCCGCGCGTCTTTCCACCCGCGGCCCTGCTGCCGGGCCGCCAACGAGGAATTGCCCGTGATGACGCGATCTGCCAGCGCCCTTGCCCTTGCCGCGGCGCTTGCCGCCGCCAGTCTTGCGCCTGCCGCCGCGCTTGCCACCACCCGAGAGGATCAAACCCGCGTGACCACGTCTTCCGCCCCTGCCAAGCACGCCATCAAGCCCCCCGTCGCCGCCAAGCGCGCGCACAGCTACACCGTGCACGGGATCACCGTCGAAGACCCTTACGACTGGCTCTACGACAAGTCCTACCCCAAGGTCGACGATCCCGAGGTGCTCGCCCATCTCGAGGCCGAGAACGCCTATTTCGAGGCGCAGATGGCCGCGCAAGCGCCCTTCATCGAGGCGCTGTTTGCCGAGATGCGCGCGCGCATCAAGGAAGACGATTCCACCGTGCCGCAGAAGGATGGCGACTATCTCTACTGGTCGGAGTTCGAGGAAGGCGCGCAATACAGGAAGCACTATCGCCGGCCCGTGGGCGGCGGAGAGCCGCAGCTGCTGCTCGATGAGAACGAACTGGCCGAGGGCCACGAATATTTCCGCCTCGGCGCCGCCTCGGTGAGCGAGAACGGGCGCTATCTGGCCTTTTCGGTCGATACCGATGGCTCGGAGCGCTACACCGCGCGGATCAAGGACTTGCAGACCGGCGCCTTGCTGCCCGACATCATCCCCAACCTGCGCAGCGACCTTGTCTGGGTGAAGAACGACACCGCGCTCGTCTATGGCCCCTCGACCGAGGAATGGCGCACGCTCGAGGCGAAGATGCACGTGATCGGCACCCCGATCGCGGCGGACGTGACGCTCTACAAGGAGGAGGACCAGAGCTTCGGCGTCAGCGCCGGCCTTTCCGCGCAGAAGGACTGGCTGATCATCTCGACCGGCGACAACGAGACCAGCGAGGTGCGCCTCGTGAGAGCCGCCGATCCCACCGCCGCGCCGATCCTGGTGAAGCCGCGGCGCAAGGGCGTGGAATACAGCGTCGATGTGCGCGAGGGCGAAGTGTGGGTGCTCACCAATGACGAGCACATCAATTTCCGCCTCGCCAAGGCGCCGCTCGACCGGCCGGACGCATGGGAGACGGTGATCGCCGGGTCGAACGACTTCTATCTCACCGATTTCCAGCTCTTTGCCGATTTCTTCGTCACCGAGGGGCGCCGCCAGGGCCTCGACCAGATCGAGCTGCGCCGCTACGCCGATCCGCAGCGCGCCACCCCGATCGCCTTTCCCGAGCCGAGCTACACCGCCGGGCTTTCCAACAACCCCGAATACGAGGTGCGCACACTCAGGCTCGCCTATCAGTCGATGGTGACGCCCGCGACGGTCTATGATTACGAGGTGGCGAGCGGCAAGCTCATCACTCTCAAGACCCAGGAAATCCCGAGCGGCTATGATCCGGCGCTCTATGTCTGCGAGCGCATCACCATCGAGGCGCGCGATGGCACGCTGGTGCCGGTGAGCATCCTGATGCGCCGCGACCGGGCGGAGATCCTCAAGAAGGCCGGGATCGCGGGGCCGGGCCCGCTCCACCTCTATGCCTATGGCGCCTATGGCTATGCCGTGCCGCCGGGCTTTTCGACCACGCGCCTCAGCCTCGTCGATCGCGGCTTTGCCTATGCCATCGCCCATATCCGCGGCGGCGACGATCTCGGGCGGCGCTGGTATCTTCAGGGCAAGCTCTTTGCCCGGCGCAACACCTTCAACGATTTCGTCGATGTGGGCCGCGGCCTCATCGCCCGGGGCTATACGGCAGAAGGCATGGTGACGGCGAGCGGCGGCTCGGCCGGCGGCGAGCTGATGGGGGCGGTGATCAACCAGGACCCCGAGCAATATGGCGCGGTGGTGGCGCACGTGCCCTTCGTCGATGTCGTGAACACCATGCTCAACGAGAAGCTCCCCCTGACCCCGGGCGAGTGGCAGGAATGGGGCAATCCGATCAAGGACAAGGAGGCCTTTGCCTACATGCTCTCCTATTCGCCCTATGACCAGGTGAGCGCCAAGGCCTATCCGCCGCTGCTGGTGACCGCAGGGCTCAACGATCCGCGCGTCACCTATTGGGAACCGGCCAAGTGGGTGGCCAAGCTGCGCGAGCTCAAGACCGACGACAACCTGCTGCTCCTCAAGACCAACATGGGCGCAGGCCACGGCGGGCAATCGGGCCGCTGGAACAGCCTCAAGGAGACGGCGGAGGAATATGCCTTCATCCTGTGGCAGATGGGCATGGCCCCCAAGAGCTGAGGGCGAATGAGGCGCCTTGCCTGCACCTTCGTGGCGCTGCCCGAGCACATCGACGAACTCGGGCATGTGAACAACACGGTGTGGGTGCAGTGGATTCAGGACATGGCCACCGCCCACTGGGATGCGGCGGCGCGGCCCGAGGACCGGGCGGCGTTCTTCTGGGTGGTGGTGCGCCACGAGATCGACTACCGCGGCAATGTGGGCCTCGGCGAGACCGTCCACGCCGAAACCTGGATCGAAGGCCCCGCCAAGGGAGCCAGATCACTGCGCCGGGTGGAGTTCAGCGACGCATCGGGCAGGCGCCTCGTCAGCGCCGCGACCACCTGGGCGATGCTCGAGCGCGCCAGCGGGCGGCTGGCGCGGGTGCGGCCCGAGGTGCTCGCGCCGTTCCTCGATTGAAGGGCGTGGTCTCCTCCCTCGCTCGGGGGAGGGGGCCGGGGGGTGGGGCTCACACCGTCAGCGGCTGCCTCGCCCGATCGCCCACCCCTTCCCCCAAGGGCCAGGGGCCGCTCACGCCGCGCGCTCGCCCCGGCGCCGCTCCGGCTGAGGGCTGAACACCGTCAGCCGCTCATAGGCGAGGCGGTTGCGCCCGCTGGCCTTGGCCTCATACATCAGCGCATCAGCCCGGGCGTAGAACTCGGCAAAGGCCATCTTGTGGCGCGCCGCATCGCCCAGCATCACCACCCCCATGCTGGCGGTGACCGGCATCTCCAGCCCCGGCACCTCCTGGGCGATGCGCATCGGGATGGCGCGGCGCAGCGCCTCGGCGCGCTCGAGCGTGCGCGGCCCGCGCAGCAGCACCACGAATTCCTCACCCCCGAGCCTGACCGCGATCGAATCGCGGTCGCTGCCGCTGCGCAGCGCCCCGGCGCAGGCGATCAGCGCGGCATCGCCGACCTGGTGGCCGTGCAGGTCGTTGATCGCCTTGAAGCGATCGAGATCAACGAGGGCGAAGGTGTCAAAGCCCTGCGCCAGGAGCTCGTCGAAGCGCGCCTCGATCGCGCGGCGGTTCATCAACCCGGTGAGGGCATCGCGGGTCGAGAGCTGCTCGAGCATCCGCGCCTCGCTCACCGCCGCATCGCGCTCGCGCCGGATGGCGAGGAAGCGGTCGGCGATCGCAAGGCTGATCACCACCACCTCGATGCCGGCGGCGACGAACATCATCGTATCGAGGCTCGCAGGCCCGGCATAAAGGCCAAGCCCGCGCACCACCCGCTCGAGCGCGGCGGCGATCATCGGCACCCAGGCGATCGCCACGAAGATCGCCGAGCGGCTGCCGCGCCGGATCGCATGGGCGATGGCAAACAGGGTGACCGCCGCGCCCGGGGTGATGGTGAGGAAATAGGCCAGATCATCGAAGGACTGGGTGGCCTCGAACTGGAGGGTGAAGAACCCCGGCACGAGGATGCTGAACCAGCCCCACCAATAGATCAGCCGCCGCACCCGCGGGGCGAGCGCCCCGGCCTCGAGAAAGGCGCTCAAAAACAGCAGCGCCGCGCCGCTGCTGAGCGCCCAGCACAGCGGCGCCAGCACCGCCAGGAGCGGCACCGGCAGCGCGACGAAGACATTGATCAGCCCCCCGGCAAACAGCACATAGCCGATCATCCCCGTCACCAGCAGCGCGTGATAGATGACGAAGCGCTCGCGCAGCACGAGATAGAAGGTGATGTCGAACAGCAGCGGCAGCACCAGCATCCCCAGGACCAGCGCCAGCAGCATGATCTCCACCTGGCTGCGCGCTACCGCCTCGGGATGATCGGCAAGGCGCGCCTCGGTGAGCAGCGGGATCGAATGGGGCTTGTCGATCCGCACGATCACCGCGCGGGTCTGGGGCGTGACCTCGGGCAGCGGCAGGGTGAACACCGGCCCGGCGCCGATCGGCGTCCCCTCGCTCTCGGCAAAGCGGCGGCTCACCATGCGCCCATCGGCATCGAGCACGGCAAGGGTGATGGCCTCGTGCCGGGCGGTGCGGGAGTAGAAGAAGCGCGGGGGCGCACCATCGGCCCAGGCCTCGGCCTCGAAGCGCAGCCAGGCCACCGGCGGGCTGCGATGGGTGGGTGCCCCGTCGCAGGTCCAGGCCGCGCGCGGCGCCATCTTGGCCAGATCGCGCGCGGGTGCGGAGGTGGCATGGCAGGTGGGCGCATAGGCCATCTCCTTCGCGGAGTGCGCCGCCGCCGGCGCGGCCCATGCCAGCGCGAGCAGCACGGCGGCGAGAATCAGCCGGACAGGATCGCGCGGGAAGGCCATGGGCGCGAGCATAGCCAGAGAGCCCTTACGATGCTGTTAAGGAGGCCATCCCAATTCCGAAAGGAAAATCCCTCAAATCCATGGGCTTGCCGAATTGCTGATGCGCCCCCTCGGAATGTTGCGCAGGGCCGCCGGGGCGCAACCGCGCGCGGGCGGAGGCAAGCGGCGCCGATGGTAACCGACCTGTCATCAATCGCGCCTAGCGGGCAGGCTGGCCACAAGCGGGAATTGCCGATGACCAAGCCCTTTTCCACCCTGACGCGCAGTGCCGCAGCGCTCGGCCTTGCCGCGCTTGCGCTGGCCGGCTGCGATGGCGGCGGAGCGACGCGCAACTCGGTCCACGCGGTCGGCTCCTCGACGGTCTATCCCTTCGCCAAGGTGGTGGCCGAAAACTTCAGCCGCGCCAATCCCGACATGCCCTCGCCGCTGATCGAATCGACCGGCACCGGCAACGGCATCCAGCTGTTCTGCTCGGGCATCGGCCCCAACACCCCCGACATGGCCAATGCCTCGCGGCGGATGAAATTGTCCGAGTTCGACACCTGCGTGGCCAACGGGGTGGACGAGATCATCGAGCTTGAAGTGGGGCTCGACGGCATCGCCTTTGCCTCGGCCAAGGGCGGGATCATGCTCGATCTGAGCCCGCGCACGGTTTACGAGGCGCTCGCCGCCAATCCCTATGGCAAGCCGCAGACCGCCAAGACCTGGAAGGATGTCGATCCGAAGCTCCCGGCCGAGCCGATCATCGTCTATGGCCCGCCCTCGACCTCGGGCACGCGCGATGCGCTCAAGGAGCTGGTGCTCGAGGCGGGCTGCCTCACCAATCCCGAGATGGCCGCGCTCAAGCAGACCGACGAGGACAGGTTCAAGAAGATCTGCACCGAGGTGCGCAGCGATGGCGGCTATGTCGATCAGGGCGAGCAGGACAACCTGATCGTCCAGAAGATCGTCGGCAATCCGCGCACCGTGGGGGTTTTCGGCTATTCCTACATGGAGGAAAACCTCGACCGCGTGCAGGGCCTGCCGATGAACGGGGTGGCGCCGACCTACGAAAACATTGCGAGCTTTGCCTATCCCGGCGCGCGGGCGATGTATGTCTATGTCAAGAAATCGCACCTGCGCGCGATCCCGGGGCTTGAAGCCTTCATGCAGGAATGGGCCAAGAGCTGGGTCAAGGGCGGGCCGCTGACGCGCGTGGGCATGGTCGCCATGCCCGAGGAGGCAATGGCGATCAACGCCGCCAGGGTGCGCGACAAGACCATCCTCACCCGCGAGGAGCTGGCCGGGAAATAGCCGCGCCTGCGCGATTGCCGCGCGCGCCGCGCCGCGCTAGCCTGACGCGCATGAGCGCGCGCAAGATCGCCGAGTGGCACGCGGCTGGCCTGATCGATGCGGCCACGCGCGACCGGCTGCTCGCGCATGAAGCCGCCCATGCCCGCCCGCTGCTGATCTGGGCGGTGTGGGGCATCGGCGCGCTGACGATCGGCCTCGGGCTGATCTCGCTGATCGCGGCCAATTGGGAAGCAATCCCGGCGGAGCTGCGGCTGGGCATCCATCTCGCGCTGATCGCCGCGCTCGTGGGCCTGCTGGTGGCGCGCGAGGCGCAGCTGGCGGCAAGATCGCCCTGGGCGGCAGAGGCGCTGGTGTTCGTGATCGCGGCGCTCGGCCTCACCTTCTTCGGCCATCTGGGGCAGGCCTATCAGAGCGCCGCGCCGCTGTGGCAGCCGCTGGGGCTGTGGCTCGCCTTGTTTGCGCCGCTGATGCTGCTGACGGGGCGCGGCTTGCCGGTGGCGCTCGCGCTCGTCGGCGGGCTTGCCTGGTGCGCCTGGGACCATGCCGGCGCGATGTTCGGCGCCGGTGAACGGGGCACCGCCCTGCGGCTGTGGATCGGGCTCGCCACCGCCGCGCCGCTCCTCCTCGCCCCGCTCGCCGCTGCCTTGCGCGCCCGCAGCGCGCGCAGCGCCTTCTGGCGCCGGCTCGAGCAGCTCGCGCTCGCCTATGGCGTGGCCGGGGCCTCGCTCGCCTGCGCGCTGGCGAGCGCCGGGGAGCTGGGCCGGGGGGAGATGCAGCAAACGGCGCTCCAGCTGCTGGCCAGCGCGCTGGTCGGCCTTGTCGCCGGGGCTGGGGTGGCGGCGCTGCGGCCCGGCGCCTCGGGGCGGATGGCCGGCGCGATCATCGCCGGGGCGGGGCTCACAGCGGCGCTGGCGGCCTTTGCCAATGGCCACACCCTGCCTGCCGCAGCGCTGCTGCTGGCGCTGTGGGCGGGGATCGCCGCGGCCGCGCTCGCCGCGGCGTGGCGCGGGGTGTTCCAGCTTGCCGTGGGCGTGATCGCGGTGCGGCTCATCATCCTCAGCTTCGAACTCGCAGGCGATCTGCTCACCAGCGGCCTCGGCCTCATCCTTGCCGGGCTGATGATCCTTGGCATAGCCTGGCTCGCCGTCAGGCTGTCGCAGCGCCTTGCCCCTGCGGCGGAGGGTGAGCCATGATCCGCGCCGCCCGCCTCGCCGCGGCGCTGCTGCCGCTTGCCGGCCTTGCGCTGATCTGGGCGGCGGGCGCGCGCCACTATCAGCAAGGCACCGCATGGGAGGTGCCGATCGCGGGCTATGACCCGCGCGACGTGCTGCGCGGGCACTTTGTCGCCTTCACCTATGATTGGCCCGGGGTCGAGCCCTTCAACGGCCCGCCGCCCGAGGCCCTGTGCCTCGAGGGCAAGGCCCCGCGGCTGGTGCGGGCGCGCCCCGCCAGCGCCAGCGCCCCCTGCCCCCACCGCCTGCTCGCCAGCCGGGCCGAGGGCGAGGGCTGGGACAGGCTGATGCGCGGGCGGCTTTACGTGGATCAGGACAAGGCCGCCATGATCGAGCAGCAATTGCAGCGCCCGGACCAGCGCGGGATGGTGACGATCCGCCAGCGCGCAGATGGCAGCTTCACCCCCATCGCCATCCGCTTCCGCCCGCTCACCCCGGCCGAGCGGGAAGCGCGCGAAGCGGACGGCGAAGGGGCGGGAAGCACCCGCCCCCCGCCCCCGATCATGGCGCGCTAGGCCGGGCGGGGATCAGAACCGCGCGGTCAGCTCCACCCCATAGAAGCGCGGCTCGCCCGGGATGAAGGTGGGGATGGTGAAGGCCCCGCCGGTGTTGCCCGCATCGAGCAGGAAGTCCTTGTCAAAGGCGTTGCGGATGAAGCCCGCCAGCTCATAGCGGTTGTCGGCAAAGCTCACCCCGGCGCGGGCATTGACCAGCGTCACCGGCCCCTGGCTGATGAGCGGATTGTTGGGCACCTCGAAGAAGATGCGGCTGCGGTGGGTGATGCTGGGGGTGGCAAAGAGGCGCACCCCATCGGCGAGCGGAAAATCGAGCGTCAGCCCGCCCGAGGCCTGGACTTCGGGCTGCAGGCGGAAGCGCGCCCCGGCAAAGGCGGGGGAGAAGGCGCTGTTGCGATCGATCCCCCCGTCGATATAGCCGATATTGCCGAAGAGGCTGAGCCAATCGGCCAGCCGCAGCGCCAGTTCCGCCTCGACCCCGAGGTTGCTCGCCCGCCCGGCGCTGGCGGTGACGAAGGCCCCGGTGGGATTGCCGTTCTGATCGAGCTGGGCGACCGAGACCTGGAAATCATTATAGACCTGGTAATAGACCCCGAGCGCGCCCGAGACCGCCCCGGCGGCAAACTTCAGCCCGCCCTCGTAGTTCCACACGATCTCCTCGGCCACTTCCTGGACATTGGGCAGCACCTGGGTGCCGCTGCGCCGCGCATTGACCTGCACCACCGGCGAGCGGCGCCCGCGCGAGACCGTGGCAAAGACGTTGACGTCATCGCTGATGCGGTAGAGCGCGTTGAAGCGCGGCAGCACCGCGCCGAAGCGGTCATCGGCCCGGAAGGTGCGGCCCTGGGTGTCGATCTGCCCGGGGATCAGCGGCGCCCCGCTCAGCCGGGCATTGGGCACCCGGGCAAAGAAGCCCGAGCGGCGGTATTCGTCGAGGAAGCGCACCCCGGCAGTGAGCTCGAGCTTGGGGAAGGGGATCCAGGTGGCATCGACAAACACCGAATAGGCCTCGTTGCGGCCCTGGTTCTCGAACACCGAGGAATAGGCAAAGTTGGTGATGCCCTGCGCCGGAACGCTGCCGTCGGGGGCGACGCAGGGAGTGGCGCCGAAGGGGCGACCGGCGGGCGGAACACCGAACAGCGTGGTCAGGCATTGCAGGAACAGGCCCTCCTCGGTGGCGAAGGGCACGTTCTGCCGCCCGTCCTCGATGAACACGTTCCAGCCGAAGCTCGCGCGCAGGCGCTTGCCCGTATAGGTGAAGCGGCCCTCGTGGCTGACCTGCCAGCCATCGGCGATCTCGGCAAATTCGAGGAAGGGCGCAGCCGAGCCATCGGCGTCAAACACCTCGCGGCTGTCAAACCGGCGATAGCCATTGACCGTGGTGAAGGTCCATTCTTCGTCGAACTGGTGGGCGATGGTGAGGTTGAGATCATAGACCTCGCGGTTGAGGCCGAGCTGGTCATCGCCGAGCACCGCCGCGGCGGCAGGATTGCCGCCGAGATTGGCCGGGCGGAAGGCATTGGCCGCCCCGCCCGGCGCGCCGAGGAAGGCCGGGAAACGGCCCGAGACGAAGGGCGTGCCGCCGTTCCTCTGCTGGTCATAGGTGCCGATGAGATCGACGGTGAGGTCAGGCGTGGGCGTCCAGCGCAGCGAGGCGCGCAGGCCGAGCTGGTTCTGGGCGTAAAGCTCCTTTTCCTGATTGGGCGAGAGGTTCTCGGCATAGCCATCGCGGGTGCGCCATTCGCCCGCGAGGCGGAAGGCCAGCGCATCGCTGCCGAGATTGACGAAGCCGCCGAGCAGGGTCTGGTTGAAATTGCCATAGCCGCCGCGCAGTTCGGCGGCAAAGCCGGGACGGGGCTTGGCCGAGACCAGGCTGATCGCGCCCACCGCGCTTGCCGTGCCGAACAGCGTCGCCTGCGGGCCCTTGATCACCTCGACCCGTTCGAGATCGTAGATCGCCTGATAGGAACCGCGCGAGCGCGAGATATCGACCCCGTTGTAATAGAGCGTGACGCGCGGGCCCTGCTGGGCCGAGCCTGAATCCGAGGTGATGCCGCGGATCACCACCCCGGGGTTGTTGGCGCTCTGCTCCTGGATGTTGAGACCCGGGGTGTAATAGGAAAGCTCGTCGAGATCGGTGACGCCGAGCGCGCGGATGCGCTCGCCGCTCAGCGCGCTGATGGTGATCGGCACGTCAAGCGCGCGCTGTTCGATCTTCTGGGTGGTGACGATGATTTCGTTGAGCGCGCCGCTGTCCTCCCCGGCCTGCTCGGCGGATGCGGCGTCCTGCGCCAGGGCGACCTGGGGCGCAAGGGCAAGGGCGGCGGCAAGCGCGCCGAGCGAGGCGCGCAGGGCAAGGGTGCGGTTCATGGCTTGGGCTTCCCTTCTGCAAGTGGAGAGAGGCCCTCGCCCCTGACAGGCGATGGTGACGCGGGTTTGACGCGCGCGTGACGCGCAGATGACCGGCGATTTACAGTTTGAAGGCGTGGCCGGCGCGCATCACCCGCCCCGGCTCGCCGGGGTGAGGCGAGAGGTCAGATGGGCGAGGCAGATGGGCCGCTTGGGTCGGCCGGTCAGATCGGCCGGTCAGATCGGCCAATCAAATCGGATTGCCGTCGCGGTCGCGGAAGATCTCGCGCCGGCCGACATGGTTGGGCGGGCCGACCAGGCCTTCGGCCTCCATCCGCTCGATCCACTTGGCGGCGGTGTTGTAGCCCACCCCCATCTGGCGCTGGAGCCAGCTTCCCGAAGCCTTCTGGTTCTCGAACACGATCTGGCAGGCCTGGCGATATTTGCGCTCCTCGGGATTGTCCGAGGCGGTAAGATCATCGTCAAAGCCGAAGCTGCCGTCCTCGGGCTCCTCGGTCACGGCATCGACATAGTCGGGCTTGCCCTGCGCGCGCCAGAAATCGGCCACCGCCTCGACCTCCTCGTCCGAGACGAAGGGGCCGTGGACGCGCATCATCGCGCCGGTGTTGGGCTTGTAGAGCATATCGCCCTTGCCCAGCAGCTGCTCGGCGCCCTGCTCGCCCAGGATGGTGCGGCTGTCGATCCGGCTCGTCACCTTGAAGCTGATGCGGGTGGGCAGGTTGGCCTTGATCACCCCGGTGATGACATCGACGCTGGGGCGCTGCGTGGCCATGATGAGGTGGATGCCCGCCGCCCGGCTCTTTTGCGACAGGCGCTGGATCAACACCTCGATCTCCTTGCCCACCGTCACCATGAGATCGGCCAGTTCATCGACGATCAGCACGATCTGCGGCAGCGGCTGGTAATCGAGCTGCTGCTCCTCGAACAAGGGCTCGCCGGTCTCGGGGTCAAAGCCGGTCTGCACCCGGCGACCCAGGGGCTTGCCCCTGGCGATGGCGGCGGCGACCTTCTCGTTGAAGGAATTGATGTTGCGCGAGGAAATCGCGCTCATCATGCGATAGCGCCGCTCCATCTCCTCGACCGCCCATTTGAGCGCGCGCACCGATTTGTGCGGCTCGGTCACCACGGGGGAGAGCAGGTGCGGGATATCGTCATAGGTCTTGAGTTCGAGCACCTTGGGATCGATGAGGATGAGGCGCAGTTCGGAGGGCGTGAAGCGGTAGAGCAGGCTCAAGAGAATGACGTTGAGCCCCACCGACTTGCCCGAGCCGGTGGTGCCCGCCACCAAGAGGTGCGGCATGGCGGCCAGATCGGCGATCACCGGATCGCCGGCGATGTCCTTGCCGAGGATGATCGGCAGATTGCCCTTGGCCTCGGCAAAGGCGGCGCAGGCGGCCAGTTCCTTGAGCATCACCGTCTGGCGATCCTGGTTGGGCAGTTCGATGCCCATCACCGTGCGCCCCGGGATCGGCGAAACCCGCGCCGAGACCGCGCTCATGTTGCGGGCGATGTCCTCGGCCAGGCCGATCACCCGGCTGGCCTTGATGCCGGGCGCGGGTTCAAGCTCGTACATCGTCACCACCGGGCCGGTGCGCACCGCGGTGATCTCGCCCTTGACGTTGAAATCATCGAGCACGGTCTCGAGCAGGCGGGCATTGCGCTCGAGCGCGAGCTTGTCGAGCCGCGGCACCTGGTCGGCAGGCGGCTCGGCGAGGAGATCGAGGCTGGGCAGGCGATAGGCGGCGAACATGTCGCCCTGCGCGCGCGGCGCGGTCTCGGCCCGGCGCGGCGGGGCCGAGGGATCGCTGATCTCGGGCGTGCGGCGCGGCGGATCGAGGATCACGCCCGCCTCGGCCCCGGCGCGGCCCGCGCGGCGCGGCCTTGCGCCAGGCCCGGCGGCCTGCGCATCGTCATCGTTGGCATAGGCGCGCGCGGGCACCGCCCGGCGGCCCGGCAGCGCCAGGCGCAGCGGCAGGCGGCGCCCGAGAAACGCGGGCAGGCTGATGAGCGCGCGCCAATCGATCGCGAAGATGCGGGTGAGCAGCGCGGCTGCCAGCGCCAGCGCGCCAAGCGCCAGCGCGAGGATCACCCAGCCCTGCGCGCCCGCGCCGAAGCGCGCCGCCACGGCCTTGACCGCCGCGGCCCCAAGCAGGCCGGTGAGCCCGCCCGCCTGGGCCGGAAGGCCGCCGATCGGCCCTTCGAAGGCCAGCGCGAGCACCGTGGCGATGAGCGCCATGGCAATCAGCAGCAGCGCGCTTGGCATCCACCAGCGGGTGGTCTCGGGCGCATCGCCATTTTCGACATCGCGCCACAGCTTGCGCGCCGAGACATAGAGCAGCGGCACCAGCAGCACCCCCGGCAGGCCGAAGATCGCCAGCACCCGGTCTGCCGCCCAGGCGCCGGGGCGGCCCATCCAGTTGGCGATGGCGGCCGGGTCTGCCGCGGTCGAGGGGCTGGGATCGGTCTGGGTGTAGCTCGCCAGCGCCAGCACGAGGAACAGCGCCGCCCCCAGCAGCATGCCCGCGCCCAGCATCTGCGCCAGCCGGCGCAGGCTGCGGCGCAGCCCGGCGCGCCATTCGGCATCGCTGCGGCGGGCGGATTTGGCGGGCGGGGCCGCGCGGCTGGCCATGATCACGTCTCCTTGGTGGAACACATGATGAATCCTCGGCGAGTCCCGGTCAAGCAATCTGCGCCGGGCGGCGCGGCGCGCTGAGGCCGTCGATCGCGGCCCAGCGCGGCCAGCCGAGCGCGCGGGCGCGGCGCGCATCCATGCCGCCGAGCGCGATCACCGGCACGGGCGCGCGGCGGGCAAGAAGGCCGAAGCGCACCGGCCCCAGCACCTTGCCGCCGGGGTGCGAGGCGGTGGGAAAGACCGGCGAGAGCAGCGCCGCATCGGCCCCGCAGCGCCCTGCCAGCGCCAGTTCGGCGAGGCTGTGGGCGGTGGCGAGGCGGATCGTGCCGGCGCGGCGCGCCCCGAGGGCGCGCGGGCTGGCATAGGCCCCCTCGGCCCCCCAGGCGCGGGCCTCGGCTGCCGATCCGGCCAGCACCACCACCAGCCCGCGCGCGCGGGCGCGGCGCCGCAGCGCCACGAAGCGCGCCCGGCGCTGCGGGCGGCCCAGGTGATAGTGGCGATAGATCAGCCCCGCCCCACGCGGCAGGCGCACGAGCGCGCGCTTGAGCACGCGGTCATTGCGCGCATCGCTCAAGAGCCACAGGGCAGGCAGGGTGTTGGCGCGGCGCATCGAGCGGCTATAGAGCGCCGCCATGGAAAAGGCAGCCTCCCGTCTCGACACCGTGCGCGCCAATATCGCGCGCATGTGCAAGCCTGCGCGCCGCGCGCCCGAAGACATCACCCTGATCGCGGTGAGCAAGACCCACGGCCCCGAGGCGATCCGCCCGCTGATTGCCGCCGGGCAGCGCGTGTTCGGCGAGAACCGGGTGCAGGAGGCCGCGGCCAAGTGGCCGGCGCTGCGCGAGGCCCATGGCGGACTAAAGCTCCACCTTGTCGGCCAGCTGCAATCGAACAAGGCCGAGGAGGCGGTGGCGCTGTTCGACTGCATCCATTCGCTCGACCGGCCGAGCCTGCTTGCCGCGCTCGTCAAGGCGATGGACAGGCAGGGGCGGCGCGTGCCCTGCTTCGTCCAGGTCAATATCGGGGCCGAGCCGCAGAAGGGCGGCTGCGCGATCGAGGCCCTGCCGGCCTTCCTTGCCGAGGTGCGCCGGGCCGAAATCCCGCTCGCCGGGCTGATGTGCGTGCCCCCGGCGGGGATCGAGGCGGCGCCCTTCTTCGCGCTGCTCGCCAGGCTTGCCGCCGACAATGGTGTGCGCGGCCTCAGCATGGGGATGAGCGATGACTATGAGGCCGCGGTGATGCTGGGCGCGACGCACCTGCGCATCGGCAGCGCGCTGTTCGGCCCGCGCGGCTGATCCGCCCCTCCAGAAGCAAAGGGCGCCCCGTTGCCGGAGCGCCCCCTGTTTTGAAAGGCCTGTGTGCGCCTCAGAAGGCGAACACCGCCTCAATACCGACGTTGCGGCCCCGCATCAGCGGCGAGAAGGTACCCGCCGTGGGGTTGGGAGCAAAGGGCCGGCGCACCCCGGTCGAGTTCGGGCCACCGAAAGGCACCTGGGTGTCGCCGCCCTCCTGCACCTCGTCGAGCAGGTTGCGCCCGTAGAGCGAAAGCGACAGGCCCGGCACCGGGGTGTTCCAGGTGATGTTGGCCTCGAGGTTGGAGAGCGCATTGAGCCAGCCGAGGTTGTCGTCGGTATAGGCCGCCTCGTCGCGATACTGGTAGTTCACCCGTGTCACGATGCTGCTGTTGCCCAGATCCCAATCATGGATCAGGCCCGCGCCCACGGTGATCGGAGGCACGCGTGGCAGGCTGAGCGCGAGGTCGGCATCGTTGATCAGGCCATCGCCCGAGATGTCGAACAGCACCCGGTCATAATCGGCATCGATGATCCCGATATTGGCGGTGAAGGCGAGGCTGGGGGAGACCCGCATCCGCGCTTCGGCCTCGAACCCGACGATGGTGGCATCGGCGGTGTTGAGGATGTTCTGCACCACGCCCGCGCCCGGATCGGCCAGGTTCACCTCGCGCTGCATGTTGCTGACCTTGGTGACATAGCCAGCGACGTTGAGCGTGAAGCTGCGGTCGGCGGTCTGGAACTTGCCGCCGATCTCGTAATTGTCGACCTTCTCTTCATCAAAGCCCAGCTCGCCGGTGGCGAGGAAGGCGCGGTTGAACACCGGGATGTTGGTGATGCGGAAGTTGTAGCCGCCCGAACGGAAGCCGCGGCTCCAGTGGCCATAGATCTGACTGTCGGCAAACTCATATTGCAGGCCGAGCTTGGGCGAGACGTTGCGGAACCGCACCCGATCGGCAAAGCCGTTGGTCTCGACCCCCGGCGTGTAGGGCGCAGTGCCGGTCGGACAGGTGCCCCGGATCAGTGAGCAGGGCGCACGCGGGGTGATGAAGGTCACCGCGGCATCCTTGGTCTCCTGGTTCCAGCGGATACCCGCGATCAGCGAGAGGTTGTCGACAAACTCCCACTGGGCATTGGCAAACACGCCGATCACTTCATGATCCTGCCGCCCGCCGCCATAGAACACCGGGGGCTGCAGGTTGACCGGCAGGTCGCGGCGCAGCTCGCGGTTCTCGTCATAGGCAAGGTCCTGATCGAACCAGAAGGCGCCGACGGTCAGATCGAGCCGGTCAAAGGACATGGCATAGCGCAGCTCGTTCGAGAACTGCTCCTGCGCGGTCTGGGTGTTAGAGTGGAACAGGAACACCGGGGTTGCGTCGATATCGCCGCGGGTGCGCGCATCATACTTGCGCCAGCCGAACACGTTGGTGAGCGTGCCGGGCCCGATGTCGATCGTGGTGGTGAGTGAGCCGGTCCAGATCTCGTTGGCATAAAAGCCCGGCTCGTCGATCGCGAAGTCGAAGGAATTGCGATCGAAGAAGGCACGGTTCTGCGCCGAGGGGCCATCGCCATCGCTCTCGAAATAGTCGAGCTTGCCGGTGAGGGTCAGCCCGCCCAGACGCGCCTCGAGCGCGCCGCGCAGGATCTTGGTTTCGGCCTTGCCGTGGTTTTCCGGCACGTTGGGATTGGTGAGCGAGGCCAGGTTGCGGAAATAGCCCTCGTCCTTGTTGTAATAGGCGCCTACCTTGAACAGCAGCTTGTCCTCGATGATCGGCCCGGACAGCACCACGCTGGTGGTGTAGTTGGGCCCGCCGCGCCCGCCATCGACCGGACCGTCGATCGCCGCGCGCACCTTGCCGCGGAAATCCTCGGTCGGATTGCCGGTGTTGATCACCACCGCCCCGCCGGTGACGTTGCGGCCGAACAGCACGCCCTGCGGCCCGCGCAGGATCTCGACCGATTCAAGATCGAACAGGTCGAACACCACGCCGCCGTTGATACCCAGATAGACGCCATCGACGAACACCCCGACAGTCGGGTCGATCGAGGGGATCGAGGAGTTGATGCCGAGCCCGCGCACGGTGAAGTTGGCGGTGCCGCGGCTGGTGCCGACCTGGTCGAGGCTGACGGTCGGCGCCTGGAACGACAGGCCCGAAATGTCGCGGATCTTGAAGGCTTCGAGCGTGCTCGAATTGAAGGCGGTCACCGCCAGCGGGATGTCCTGGACGTTCTCCGGATCGCGGGTCTTGGTGCCGGTGACGAGGATCTCGGTGATCGAATCGAGCGTGCTGGTGCGCTCGGCGGGCGCGTCAGCCTCGCCGTCGGCGTCCTGCGCCTGGGCGGCCACGGGGATCAGCGTTGCTGCAGAGGCGAGCAGCGCCAGCCTGCCGAGCCGGAACCGGGGCGAGAACGGGTGGATGGTTGTCATTGCAAAACTCTCCCAGAGTTGAAGGCCGCCCCCATTAGCAATGCGTCATGCAATTGCAACCTATCGCAGCGCCCGCACCAAACCTTCAGAGACGTTTGTATTCAGAGGCTTGCACTTATGCCTGCGCCAGCTCGGGCTGGGGCTGCTCGCGCGCGGCCTCGAGCAGCGCCGCCTCGATCTCGGCCAGCCTTTGGGCGCCCTTGATCTTCGCGCCGGTGAGATCGGTGACATAGAAGGTGTCGGCCGCGGCCTCGCCATAGGCGGTGATATGGGCCGAATGGACGATGAGGTTGGCCTTGAACAGCGCATAGGCGAGGCGGTTGAGCAGCGCCGGGCGGTCACGCGCGGTCACCTCGATCACGGTGAAGTGGTTCGAGGCATCATTGTCGAAGCCGACCCGCGGGGCGACATCGAAGGCGCGGGCGCGCGAATGGGCGAGCGGGCGCGCGGCAAGGCGCGGCACCAGCTCGACCTTGGCGAGCAGGGCATCGCGGATGCCCTTGTCGATCCGGGCGATCTGCGCGGCCTCGCGGAAGGGCTGGGCGGCATGGTCCTGCACCAGGAAATTGTCGAAGGCATAGCCATTCTTCGCGGTGTGGATGCGCGCATCGATGATGTTGCCGCCGGCAAGGTGAATGCCCCCGGCCATGCGGTAGAACAGCCCGGGATGATCGAGCGCGATCACGCTCACCCGGGTGGCGCCGCGCGCCTCGTCCACCTCGCACTGGATCGACAGCGCCTCGCCCGCTGCCCGCGCCGCGGCATATTGGGCAAGGTTGCTGGCGATCACCTCCTCGGGCTCGGCGATCCAATAGGCATCGCCGAGCAGCGCCCCGGCGCTGCCAACCAGATCGGCCTTCTCGCCCAGGAGCCGCGCCGCCGCCTCCTTCTTCGCCGCCACCCGCTGGGCCCGCCCGTGGCCCTTGTGGCCGAGCCGCAGGCGCTCCTCGGCGGCATCGTAAAGCTCGCCCAGAAGCTGGGCCTTCCAGCTGTTCCAGGTGCCCGGGCCGACCGCGCGGATATCGACCGCGGTGAGGATCGCCAGGTTGCGCAGCCGCTCGAGGCTCTGCACCTCGGCGACGAAATCCTCGATCGTCTTGGGATCGGTAAGATCGCGCTTCTGCGCGGTGCGGCTCATGAGGAGGTGGTGGCGCACCAGCCAGGCAACGAGATCGGTTTCCTTCTCGCTGAGGCCGAAGCGCGGGCACAGGCGATGCGCGACCTCGGCCCCCAGCACCGAATGATCCCCCCCGCGCCCCTTGGCGATATCATGCAGCAGCACCGCGACATAGAGCGCCCGGCGCGAGGCGACCTTGCCGATCTCGCGGGTGGCGCGCGGGTGATCGGCGCAAAGCAGCCCGCGCTCGATCTGGCTGAGCAGCCCGATCGCGCGGATGGTGTGCTCATCGACGGTGTAGTGGTGATACATGTCGAACTGCATCTGCGCGTTGACCCGGCCGAAATCGGGCACGAAGCGGCCGAACACCCCCGCCTCGTTCATCCACCGCAAGGCGGTTTCAGGGTCGCGGCGCCCGGCGAGCAGCTCGAGGAACAGCGCATTGGCGCGCCGGTCGCGGCGCACCGCGCCATCGATGAGGCGCGCATCGCGCCCGGCCTGGCGCATGGTTTCGGGGTGGATTTCAAGGCCCTCGGCCTCGGCTAGCTGGAACAGCTCGATGAGCCGCACCGGATCGGCGCGGAACCAATCATCGCCGGGCGCGCGCAGCCGCCCGCCTTCGACGCTGTAGCCCTTGAACCGGCGCGGCCGCTGGGTCCAGCCGGCAAAGAAGCCGGTGCGCGCGCGCTTCTTCGCCATCTCCTCGTCGAGATGGGCGAGGAACACGCCGGTGAGGCTGCCCACCCGCTTCACCTGGAGGAAGTAATATTGCATGAAGCGCTCGACCGCGCTCTTGCCCGGGCGCTCGGCAAACTGCATCCGCTCGGCCACGGCGCGTTGCAGATCGAAGGTCAGCCGGTCCTCGGCCCTGCCGGTGATGATGTGCATGTGGCAGCGCACCGCCAGGAGGAAGCCCTCGGCACGGCGGAAGCTGCGGTATTCGTTCGCAGTGAGCAGCCCGACATCGACCAGCGCGGCGGCATTTTCCACCCGGTGGATATATTTGCCGATCCAGTAGAGCGTCTGCAGGTCGCGCAAGGCGCCCTTGCCTTCCTTGACATTGGGCTCGACCACATAGCGGCTGTCGCCCATGCGCTTGTGGCGCGCCTCGCGCTCGGCGAGCTTCTCGCTCAGGAACTGGCGTTCCGATCCGCGCGCCACCTCGTTCCAGAAGCGGGCGCGCAGCTCCTCGAACAGCGCCTGCTCGCCCCACACCATCCGGCTTTCGAGCAGGGCCGTGCGGATGGTCAGATCCTCGCGCGCCATGCGCAGGGTGTCGCCCACGGTGCGGCTCGAATGGCCGACCTTGAGGCCCAGGTCCCACAGCAGGTAGAGCATGGTCTCGATCACCTGCTCGCACCACGGCGCGCGCCGGTGCGGGGTGACGAAGGCGACATCGACATCCGAATGCGGCGCCATCTCGGCCCGGCCATAGCCCCCCACCGCGAGGATCGCGAGGCGCTCGGCCAAGGTGCGGTTGGGGACGGGATAGAGATGGGTGGTGACGTGATCGTGGATCACCCGCAGCAATTGATCGATGAGGAAGGCATGGCCCGCGGTCACCTCGTGCCCGGCCGAGGGCGCTGCGGCGAGCCGCCGGGCCAGTTCCTCCCGCCCCTGGTCGAGCGCCGCGCGCAGCGCCCCGAGGATCGCCACTCGCGCCGCGGCGCCCTCGGCCGCATGGAGCGCGGCGATCTCCTCGGCGAGCGCGCGCCGGTCGATGATCGCGCGCTGGCCCGGCACGCGCGGCGCGCGGGTGGGGGCCATCACCATGCCTTCGCGCGCGCGCTCACGCGGCCACGGCCCCGCTCGTGGCTGCTTCGAGATAGCGGGCCTTGAGGCTGCGCTTGTCGATCTTCTGGGTGCCGAGCCGGGGCAGCGGCTCCTCGGTCAGCCAGATCTGGTGTTCGAGCGGCACCTTGAAGGGGGCGATGCGCTCGAGCAGGAAGGCGCGCAGCGCGCCCGGGGTGATCGGCGCGCGCCCCTCCTTCATGCGATAGACCGCCGCGGGCACCTCGCCGAAGCGCTCATCCGGAAGGCCGAAGACTGAACATTCGCCGATATCGTCATGGGCGTAGATCGCATCCTCGACCTCAATGCAGGAGATGTTCTCGCCCCCGCGGATGATGATGTCCTTCTTGCGATCGACGATGTAGAGATAATCGTCCTCGTCGAGATAGCCCAGATCGCCGGTGCGGAAATAGCCATCCTTGGTGAAGGCGGCGCGGGTGGCCTCCTCATTGCGCCAATAGCCGCGGAAATTGGCGACCGAACGGATGCACACCTCGCCCACCTGGCCCTGGGGCACGGGCTTTCCGGCATCATCGAGGATCGCCAGATCGACCATCGGCTTGGTTGGCCGCCCGGTGGAGCCGGGCTTGGCAAGGTAGTTCTCGTTGAAATTGCCGCAGCCCACCGCGTTGGTTTCCGTGAGGCCATAGCCGAGCAGCGGGAAGCCCTGGGGGAAGGCCTCCTTGATCCGCGTCACATGCTCCACCGGGCGCGGCGCCCCGCCCGCGGCAAAGCTCTTGCAGGCCGAAAGGTCATACTTGTCGCGATCGGGGTGGTTGGCGATCTCGTAGCTCATCAGCGGCACGCCGACGAAATAGGTGACCTTCTCCTCGGCCATGAGCCTGAGCGCCAGGCCCGCATCCCACTTGGGCATCAGCACCAGCTTGCGCGCCAGGGCAAAGCTCTGCAGGAACAGCGGGATCTCGCCGGTCACATGGAACAGCGGCACCGCCACCAGGGCGCAGGGCTGATCGGTGATCGGGCCTTCCTGGCTCTCGATATGAACCTTGGCCATGGCGCTGATGCTGACATAGCTCATCACCCCGTGCACCACGCCGCGGTGATCCGAGAAGGCGCCCTTGGACTTGCCGGTGGAACCCGAGGTGAACAGGATCGTGGCAAGATCATCGGGGCCAAGCGCGCCGAGCATCGCCATCGCCACGCCCGCGCCCTCGGGCTCGGCCCAGACCTCGGCAAGGCCCTCGGCCGGGGCATTGCCATGGCTGAAGCGCACCACCTTGGCGCCATGGGCATGGCCCTCGAGCCGCGCCGCGCGCGCCTCATCGGCCAGCACCAGCCGGCACTCGGCGAGGTTGATCGCATGGGCCAGCTCCTCGCCGCTCGAAAAGCCGTTGATCAGCGTGGCGCAGCCGCCGGCCATGAGGATGCCCATATAGGCGATCATCCAGTTGGCCGAATTGCGCGCCGCGATCCCCACCCGGTCACCCTTGGCGATGCCATGGCGGCGCACCAGCCCCTCGGCCACCCGGGTGGCGGCGGCATAGGTCTCGCCAAAGGTGAGCCGCACCTCGCCATCGACCAGGAAGGGGATGTCCTTGTTCTCGTTGCAGAAATGGGCAAAGTAATGGGCCAGGCTCGGCGGCGCGGCGGCAAAGGCGGGCATTTCCACCCCGTCGCGCACGAAGGGCACGGTGGCAAAGGGCTGGCCGGGGGCGGTGAGCGCGGCGGTGATCGCATCGAGCGCGGTGTCGAGCGCGGTGGGCATGGTTCTGGCGTCCTCTCTCAAGCATTGCGGCGCCGGGCGCAGCAAGGCGCGCCGCGGGCAGCCTGTCCCAAGCCGCGGCTGGCCCTTGCGCCCCTTCCCCTCCTCCGCGCGCTGTGCCAGAAGCACCGCCACGCGAGGGCCATGACGGGGCCACCGTTACGGCATGTCATTGTCAATAAGAGGTTCGCTCCGTGCTGTCACTACTCGCCGCAAGCGGCGGTGCCGATCCGATCCACTTTGCCGATCTTGGCCTGGTGCGGGGGATCGATCTCGGCTTCTTCACCTTGAGGTTCTATTCGCTGGCCTATCTGTTCGGGGTGATCTTCGCCTATTGGCACACCTCGAAAATGATCCGCCAGCCCGGCGCCCCGATGGCCCAGCGCCATGTCGATGACCTGTTCTTCTACTGCACGCTCGGGGTCATCATCGGCGGGCGGCTGGGCTATGCCGCCTTCTACACCGGGGGGCAGACGGGCATCCCCAGCGCCTTTACCGATTTTTCGGGCGAGGGGCTGGTGAAGTGGCAATTGCTGCGCCTGTGGGACGGAGGGATGAGCTTCCACGGCGGGCTGATCGGGGTGACGCTGGCGATGGCCTATGTCGCCTGGCGCGACCGGCTCAATTTCATCCGCGTGGTCGATTATGTCAGCGTCGGCGTGCCGCTGGGGATGCTGCTCGGGCGGCTCGCCAATTTCGTCAATGGCGAGCTGTGGGGCCGGGTGAGCGATGTGCCCTGGGCGATGGTGTTCCCCGGCGCGGGCGATCTGCCGCGCCACCCCAGCCAGCTCTACCAGGCGGGGCTCGAAGGGCTGGCGATGCTCGTCATCATGCTGCTCTTGTTCTGGAAAACCGGGGCGCGCTATCGCCCCGGGCTGCTTGCGGGGGTATTCACCCTTGGCATGGGCACGGCGCGCTTCGTCAACGAATTTTTCCGCGAGCCGGATGCACAATTGGCTGACTTTGCCGCGCGCACCGGGCTATCGATGGGCCAATGGCTGACCATACCGCTGATCCTGACTGGATTGATTGTCGTGCTCTACGCGCTGCGCAGCAAGCCGCTGACGGCGGGCCCGCAGGCGCGCGCCTGAACGGGGGCGCGCGCGCGTGGCGCAGCGCGCTCAGGCTGATCGACCCGCCGGCTGAGGCGCCCGCGGCCCCGACCACCGCCGCGCCCGAAGCCGACAAGGCACAGGCCGCGGCACAGGCTGCGGCACGCGCCGCCGCCGAGGCGCGCGCGCGCAAGGAGGCCGAAGCCGCCGCCCGGGCACGCGCTGCGGAGGAAGAACGGCGCCGCGAGGAAGCCGCCGCGCAGGCGCGCGCCAAGGCCGCCGAGGAGCAGGCCCGCCGCGAGGCGGAGGCCAAGGCCAAGGCCGAAGCCCGCGAAGCCGCCCGGCGCGCGGCAGAGGCGCGCGCTGCCGCGGAACGCGCCCGCGCCGAGGCCGAGGAACAGGCCCGGCGCGCCGCCGAGCAGGCCGCAGCCGAGGCCGCGCGGCGCGAGGCCGAGCGCGAGGCCGAGCGTGAGGCCGAGCTGGCCGAGCGCGCCACGCGCGATGTCGGCGAGAGCTTGAGGCGCCTCATCCGCGAGGCCGGCCCGATCAGCCTTGCCCAGTTCATGGGCGAGAGCAACGCGCGCTACTATGCCAGCCGCGATCCGCTCGGCGCCGAGGGCGATTTCATCACCGCGCCCGAGATCAGCCAGATGTTCGGCGAACTCATCGGCCTGTGGCTGGCTGACCTGTGGGTGCGGATGAAGCGCCGCAAGCACATTCACTATGTCGAGCTTGGCCCGGGGCGCGGCACGCTCGCCAGGGACGCGCTCGGCGCAGCGGCGCGCTATGGCTTTGCCCCGCAGATCCACTTCGTCGAGACCTCGCCGGCGCTGCGGCGGCTCCAGCGCGAGGCCTTCCCCGGCTGCCACCACCACCACGATCTGTCCACCCTGCCCGAGGATGCCCCGCTGCTCATCGTCGCCAACGAGTTCTTCGATGCCCTGCCGGTGCACCAATTGGTGCGCAGCGCCGATGGCTGGTTCGAGCGGCTGGTGGGGCTCGAGGGCGAGAACTTCGTCTTCAAGGCCGGGGCCGAGCGGATGGATCACCTCGTCCCGCCCAGCTGGCGCCGCGCGCCCCAAGGCACGATGATCGAGACCAGCCCGGCCGCCGCCGCGCTGATGGCCGAGATCGCCCGGCGCCTCAAGCAGCAGGGCGGGGCGGCGCTGATCATCGATTATGGGGCGCGCGAGCTGCGCGCCGGCTCCACCCTGCAGGCGTTGAAGGCGCACCAGCGGGTCGATATCCTTGCCCATCCGGGCGAGGCTGACCTTACCGCCCATGTCGATTTCGAACTGCTCCAGGCGGTCGCCGTGGAACACGGGGCCGAGGTGATGGGCCTGCAGGAACAGGGCGAATGGCTGCGGCAGATGGGGATCGACACCCGGCTCGAGGCGCTGCAACGGCGCAACCCGCAGGCGCGCGCCACGCTGCAGCGCCAGTATGACCGGCTGGTCAAGGACAGCGAGATGGGCACCCTGTTCAAGGTGCTGGGGCTGTGCGGGCGGCGCTGGCCCTTCGGGGTGGGCTTTGCCTGAAGCGAAGGAGGCATGGGGATGAGGCGAGAAAAGCGCATGGCGCTGCTGGCGCTCGGCATTGCGCTGCTGGCACCGGCCAGCCCGGCGGCGGCGAAGGAGCCGATCACCGGGCGCTGGATCACCGCCGAGCGCAACGCCGAGGTGGCCATCGCGCGCTGCGGCAAGGCGCTGTGCGGGCGGATCGCGCGCTTCCTCATCGCGCCTGCTGGCGGGGATGACCAGCGCGATGTCAACAACCCCGATCCGGCGCTGCGCAGCCGCCGGCTGATCGGCACCGCGATCCTCACCGGGCTCAATCCCGATGGCGCGGTGTGGCGCGGGCAGATCTACGATCCCAAGACCGGGCGCAGCTACACTGCCGAAGTGCGCCGCAGCGCCCCGGGCACGCTCGAGGTCAAGGGCTGCTTCGGCCCCCTGTGCCAGACCCAGGTGTGGACGAGGGCGCGCTAGAGCCCGGCCGCGCGCGCCAGCCCAGCCGCCGCCTCGGCCGGGGTGAGCTTGGCACCATCCTCGCGATCGACCGCGTAATTGGCCGCGCGCATCGCCTCGACGCTGATCGCCCCCACCAGCGGGGCGAGCGCGCGCGCGACCCGCTGGTCGCGCGCGATCCGCGGGCTCAGCATCAAGAGCGCCTCGTAGCTCGGCAGGGCCTGCTTGGGATCGGCGAGCACCACCAGCCCATCGGCAGCGATCCGCCCGTCCGAGGTATAGGCGCTGATCACGTCGGCCTCGCCCGAGGCGAGCGCGTTATACATGAAGGTGGGCGCGAAATTGCGGCTCTGCCGGAAGGAGAGGCCATAGGCGTCGCGCACCGCGCGCCATTCGGGCCGCTCGAAGAACTCGGGATCACCGCCGATCACCAGCTGCGGCGCCACCCGCGCCAGATCATCGAGACGCGCCACTCCCAGCGCGCGGGCGCGATCGGGGCGCATGGCAAAGGCATAGGCGTTCTCGAACCCCAATCGCCCGAGCACCCGGATGCCGTGGGTCTCGGCCTCCCAGGCGCGGATCGTGCGATAGACCGCCTCGCGCCCGGGATTGTCGCTGCGCTTGAGGTAATTGGCCCAGATCGTGCCGGTGTAGTCGACCGCTATGTCGATCGCCGAACTGGCGAGCGCGGAATGCACCACCGCGCTGCCGAGACCATCACGATATTCGACCGGCAGGCCCGCCGCCTCGAGTCGCGCGCCGATCAGCCGGGCAAGGATATATTGCTCGGAAAACTGCTTGGCAGCGATCACGATCGGGCGTTCTGCGCGCGCGGCCCCTTGGGCGGCCAGCGCGGCGCAGATGCCGAGCGCCACCGCGGCGATCCCCGCCGCGCTCAGCCAGGGCTTGCGCCGGGCAAGCCCCGCCTCGATCAGCCCGATGAGGCCATCGGCGACCAGCGCCAGCGCCGCGCTCAGGAGGCACCCGGCCAGCACCAGCGCCCAGTTCTGGGTTTGCAGGCCGGCAAAGATCGGGTCGCCCAGGCTCGGCTGGCCGATGGTGCTCGCCAGCGTCGCCGCGCCGATGGTCCAGACGCTGGCGGTGCGGATCCCGGCCATGATGAAGGGGGCGGCGAGCGGCGCCTCGACCAGCACCAGCCTCTGCCAGCTGGTCATCCCCACCCCGTCGGCCGCCTCGATCACCCCGGGATCGAGCCGGGCGCGCGCGGTCACCGCGTTCCGGAGGATCGGCAGCAGGGCATAGAGCGTGAGCGCCATGAGCGCCGGCAGGAAGCCGAGCGTCGGCACGCCTTCGCCGAGGAGGCCGCGCAGCGACAGCAGCAGCGGGAAGAACAGCGCGAGCAGCGCGAGCGCGGGGATGGTCTGCACCAGGCTGGCAAGGCCAAGCGCAAGGCGCGCCGCGAGGCCCGAGCGGCTGGCCCAGACCGAAAGCGGCAGGGCGATGAGAATGGCAAGCCCGATCGCGCTTGCGCAAATGAGCACATGGGCGGCAAGCTTGGGCATCAGCGCCGGGAGCAGCGCGGCGATGGCGCTCATGCCCCTTGCTCCAGCCCCGCCAGCCGCGCGGCCTGCTGGCGCGGCACCGCCACCAGAGCCTGCGCCGCCGCGCCCCCGGCCCCGGCAAGGAGCGCGCGCGGGCTCTCATCAGCCACCACCGCGCCCCTCTCCATCACCAGCACCCGATCGGCCAGCAGCAGCGCCTCGGCCATGTCGTGGGTCACCATCACCGTGGTGAGGCCGAGGCTGTCGTGCAGGTCACGCACCTTGCGCCCGAGGCTGTCGCGGGTGACGGGATCGAGCGCGCCGAAAGGCTCGTCCATGATCAGCAGTTCCGGCCCGCCCGCGAGCGCGCGGGCAAGGCCGACCCGCTGGCGCTGCCCGCCCGAAAGCTGATCGGGCATCCGCCGGGCGAGCGCGGGATCGAGTTCGACGAGTTCGAGCAACCGGGCGATGCGCTCTGGCGGCAGGCGCTCGCCGGCAAGGCGCGGGCCGATGGCGATGTTCTGGGCCACGGTCATGTGCGGGAACAGGCCAATGCCCTGGAACACATAGCCCACCCGGCGGCGCAGGCGGGCGGGCGGCAGGCGGGTGACATCCTCCCCGGCAAGCAGCACCCGGCCCGCGGCGGGGCGGATCAGGGCATTGACGGTCTTGAGCAGCGTGGTCTTGCCCGAACCCGAGGCCCCCACCAGCGCAACAAAGCTGCCCGCCGCGATCGACAGGCTGACAGAGCGCACCACCTCCTGAGCGCCGAAGCGGCACACCACCTCCTCGAGGCACAGCAGCGGCGCGGGGCTCGCGTTCATCCGCAAGGCTTAGCCCGCTTGCCCGCGCGGCGCCATGCCTCTTGCCCCGTCTCGCCGGTTGGCCTTGCCCGCGCGCCTTGCTATGCGCGGCACACAGAACAAAGATTTCGCTGGCAGGACATAAAATGCGCGCCACCCCCGATTTCGATTTCCAGCTCGGCGAAGCCGCGGCGATGATCCGCGAAAGCGCGGCGCGCTTTGCCGATGAACAGATCGCCCCGCTCGCGACACGCACCGACCGCGAGGACCGCTTCCCGCGCGAATTGTGGCCGGCGATGGGCGCGCTCGGCCTGCATGGCATTACGGTCGAGGAGGAATGGGGCGGGCTTGGCCTTGGCTATCTCGAACACGTGATCGCGGTCGAGGAAGTGAGCCGCGCTTCGGCCAGCGTGGGCCTCAGCTACGGCGCCCATTCCAACCTGTGTTTGAACCAGATCCGCCGCTGGGGGAATGACGAGCAGAAGGCGAAATATCTGCCCAAGCTGATCAGCGGCGAACACGTCGGCAGCCTCGCCATGTCCGAGGCGGGCGCGGGCAGCGACGTCGTTTCGATGAAACTCAAGGCCGAGGCGGTCGAGGGCGGTTATGTCCTCAATGGCACCAAGTTCTGGATCACCAACGCGCCCGAGGCCGATGTGCTGGTGGTCTATGCCAAGACCGATGGCCACGCCGGCAGCCGCGGCATCACCGCCTTCATCGTCGAGAAGGGCGATCAAGGCTTTGCCATCGGCCAGAAGATTTCCAAGATGGGGATGAAAGGCTCGCTCACCGCCGAGCTGGTGTTCACCGATTGCTTCCTGCCGGAGGATCGGGTGATGGGGCCGGTGAATGGCGGGGTGGGCGTGCTGATGAGCGGGCTTGATTACGAGCGCGTGGTGCTCGCCGGATTGCAATTGGGGATCATGCAGGCCTGCCTTGACTGCGTCATTCCCTATGTGCGCGAGAGGAAGCAGTTCGGCAAACCCATCGGCAGCTTCCAATTGATGCAGGCCAAGGTCGCCGACATGTATGTCGCGCTGCAATCGGCCCGCGCCTATGCCTATGCCGTTGCCAAGGCCTGTGATGCCGGGCAGACGACGCGCTTCGATGCGGCGGGAGTGATCCTTTTGGCGAGCGAAAACGCCTTCAAGGTCGCCGCCGAAAGCGTGCAGGCGCTGGGCGGGGCGGGCTACACCACCGACTGGCCGGTCGAGCGCTACCTGCGCGATGCCAAGCTGCTCGATATCGGCGCAGGGACGAACGAGATCCGCCGGATGCTGATCGGGCGCGAATTGATCGGGGCGGCGGGGTGAGGCGATGAGCGCGCCCGTCCTTCGCACCCGGCTCGACCGCGAGGCGCCCGAGGCCAAGGCGCGCTTCGCCCATAACCACGCGCTCGCGCTGGAACTGCGCGCGCGGGTGGCCGAAGCGGCGCTGGGCGGGCCGGAAAAGCACCGCGAGCGCCACGTCGCCCGCGGCAAGCTGCTGCCGCGCGAGCGGGTCGAGCGGCTGCTCGATCCCGGCTCGCCCTTCCTCGAGATCGGCCAGCTTGCCGCCTATGGCATGTATGAGGGCGATGTGAACGGCGCCTCGATCATCTGCGGGGTGGGGCGCGTTGCGGGCCGCCAATGCATGATCGTGTGCAACGATGCGACCGTGAAGGGCGGCACCTATTACCCGATGACGGTGAAGAAGCACCTGCGCGCGCAGGAAATCGCGGCAGAAAACCGCCTGCCGTGCATCTACCTCGTCGACAGCGGCGGGGCGAACCTGCCGCATCAGGCGGAAGTCTTCCCCGATCGCGACCATTTCGGGCGCATCTTCTTCAACCAGGCCAATATGTCCGCCCTCGGCATCCCGCAGATCGCCTGCGTGATGGGCAGCTGCACCGCCGGCGGCGCATACGTCCCCGCCATGTCCGACGAGACCGTGATTGTCCGCAATCAGGGCACCATCTTCCTTGCCGGCCCGCCGCTGGTGAAGGCGGCGACGGGCGAGGAGATCAGCGCCGAGGATCTGGGCGGCGGTGACTTGCACGCCAAGAAGTCCGGCGTGGTCGATCACCTCGCGGAGAATGACGAACACGCGCTCACCATCGTGCGCGATATCGTCAGCCATCTGGGGCCGAACACCGGCGCGGCCAAGGACATTGCGCGCAAGGAGCCGCGCCCGCCCAGATACGATCCGCAAGACCTCTACGCCCTCATCCCCGAAGACGTGCGCGCGCCCTATGACGTGCACGAAGTGATCGCGCGGCTGGTCGATGCTTCCGAGTTCCACGCGTTCAAGGCGCATTACGGCACCACGCTGGTCTGCGGCTTTGCCCATATCTGGGGGATGCCGGTGGCGATCCTTGCCAACAACGGCGTGCTCTTTTCCGAAAGCGCGCTCAAGGGCGCGCATTTCATCGAACTGGCCTGTCAGCGCCGTATTCCGCTCCTGTTCCTGCAGAACATCTCCGGCTTCATGGTCGGCGGGAAATACGAGGCCGAGGGCATCGCCAAGCACGGGGCGAAGCTGGTGACGGCGGTGGCGACCGCCACCGTGCCCAAGGTGACGGTGATCATCGGCGGGAGCTTCGGCGCGGGCAATTATGGCATGTGCGGGCGCGCCTATTCCCCGCGCTTCCTGTTCACCTGGCCCAATGCGCGCATCTCGGTGATGGGCGGGGAGCAGGCGGCAAGCGTGCTCGCCACCGTCCACCGCGATGCCGAGAGGTGGACGGCCGCGGAGGCCGAGGCCTTCAAGGCCCCGATCCGCCAGAAATACGAGGACGAAGGCAACCCCTACTACGCCACCGCCCGCCTGTGGGACGACGGCGTGATCGACCCGGTGCAGACGCGCGACGTGCTGGGCCTTGCCTTTGCGGCCTGCCTCGAAGCGCCGATTGCCGAGCGGGCACGGTTCGGCGTGTTCCGGATGTAGCAATATACCCCCTACACCACCCGCTGCGCGAGTAGTCCCCCTCCCCGAGCAAGTTCGGGCAGGGTCAATCCCTCCGCGCCCCCCCTTGCGTAGCTGGCCTTTGTTAGGCCACAACAGACCCGCCTTTGGGAGGGGCGCACCGCTTGAATGCACCGATCACCTCTGCGCCCGCGCGCAAGCCCTCGCTGTTGTCGCGCATCGTGCGGCGGATCATCCTGGTGATCTACCGCCTGATGGGCTGGAATATCGAAAGCCCGCTGCCGGCGCACCTCAGGAAATATGTCATCGCCGGCGCGCCGCACACCTCCAACTGGGATTTCGTGTTCTTCACCGGCGCCACCCACGAACAGGGCATCCAGCCCAATTTCATGGGCAAGCACACGCTGTTCAAATGGCCGATGACGCGCTTCATGCACGACATGGGCGGCATTCCCATCGATCGGCGCACAAGCGCCAATTATGTCGATCAGGTCGCAGCCGAATTCGCCCGGCGCGACCAGCTCGCGCTGGTGGTCGCGGTCGAAGGCACGCGCAAGAGCGATGGCAAGTGGAAATCGGGCTTCTACCACATCGCCCGGGCCGCCGGGGTGCCGATCGTGCCTGCCTTTGCCGACAATGCCCGGCGCATCCTCAGCTTTGGGGAACCGCTGGTGCCCAGCGGCAATTATGGCGAGGATCTGTTGAAGCTCGCCCAGTGGTTCCGCGCCAAGCTCCCCGATTACGAACGTTTCAAGGTGCTCGAACAACAGGCGCGCGACATCATTGCCGGAAAGAACGATGTTTGAACTGCTGGCCCTCAACGCCGCGATCTTGCTCGCGCTCGTGCTGATCCTCTGGGCGATCAGCGTGAAGATCAACGATGTCTCCTTCATCGATGCCTTCTGGGGGGCGGGCATGGGCATTCTGGCCGTGGCAAGCTGGCTCTGCGTGCCGGGCGGGCCGGGCGCGCTGGCCACGCTGATCATGGCGATGACCGCGGCCTGGGGCTTTCGCCTCGGCATCTATCTCTTCCTGCGCTGGCGCCGCGAGGGCGAGGACAAGCGCTACAGGATGATCCTCAAGAAGGACCGCGAGGCCGGGCGCTTTGCGCAGGCAGCGCTCAGGCGGGTGTGGCTGATGCAGGCGGTGCTGCTGTTTGCGGTCTCAAGCCCGGCGCAGGTCGGCATTCTCGCCAGCCCCGAGCCCGCGCCGATCCCGCCGCTTGCCTGGGCGGGCCTTGCGCTGTGGTGCGTCGGCGTGTTCTTCGAATGGGTGGGTGACTGGCAGCTTGCCCGCTTCAAGGCCGATCCCGCCAATCACGGCAAGGTGCTCGACACCGGGCTGTGGCGCTACACCCGCCATCCCAATTATTTCGGCGATTTCTGCGCCTGGTGGGGCATCTGGCTCGCCTGCGCGGCGGCCGGGTGGCACTATGCCGCCGCCACGGTGATCGGGCCGCTGTTCCTCAGCTTCACGCTCACCAAGTGGTCGGGGGTGACGCTGCTCGAAAAGGGGCTCGATCGCTCCAAGGGCGAGGCCTATGCCGCCTACAAGCGCCGCACCTCGGCCTTTTTCCCGCTGCCGCCGCGGAACGAAAGGCGCGCCTGACCATCGAGGGCACATGCGCTTTTCCTTGCTGCGCCGCACACAAATCGACCAGCGGCCCTTTCGGGGCGGGCCGGCATCGCCTATGTTGGCCGCCAGAGCAAGGAGGCACAGACGCGATGGCACTTAGCGAAGCGGCCCGGCAAGCCGAGCGCGAGCGGATCGCGCGGCTGGTGCTCGATCTCGTCAAGGAGCGCGGCGCCGAGGTGCCCTGGAGCGTCGCCATGGCCGAAAGCGGGCTGACCCGCGCCCGGTTCGAGGCGCTGTTTGCCGATTATGACGACCTGTTCGATGCGGTGGCCCAGCTCTGGCTCGCCCCGCATCTGGCGGTGATGGAGGAGGTGCTGGCCTCGCACCTGCCCCCGCCGCGCAAGATGTATGAATTCTTCCGCCGCCGCTTCGTCATCTCGCGCGAGCGCTACCGCGCCGATCCGCAGTTCTTCACCGTGCTGTGCGAGATGGGCGCCGCCAATTTCGAGCGGGTGCGCTCCTATGTCGATCTTGCGGATCACTACCTGTGCGAGCTGATCGCCGAGGCCCAGGCCGAAGGCTTCTTTGCGGGCCTCGAGATCGACGAGGCGCTCTCGCTCATCAACCAGATGGTCTCCAGCTACACCCTGCCCGATGCGCTGATCTATCTCGGCGACAAGCTGACCGAGCACAAGCTGGCGCGGATCGTCGATACCATGTTCATCGGCCTCTCGGGCGAGGCCGGGAGCGAGGCGGGCGGCCTCAACACGCTCAAGGTTGCGTCCTGAGGCCCGAGGCGGCCGCAAGCACAAGCGGCAGCGCCGGTCTTACCCTTCCCCCGCCGCGGCCCACCAGGCTGCCGCGGGATCGGCCGCGCCCCGCGCGCTGCGGCGTTTGAGGCCCTCGAACAGCCCGCCCGAAATTGCCATGCTGGCCGGGCGGGTGCTGTTCCAGTCCATCACATAGAGCCGCTCGGCAATCAGCCAGCGCCCGTCGCGCCTTTCGAGCCGATCGAGATAGCGCCCGCCCACCACCACCTCGATCTCGCCCTCACCACCAGCGCCGGGCATGATGTGGAGCGCGACGCAATGGGTTTCGGCCCGCGCGGTCTTCCCGGCAATGCGCATGATCGTGTTCGAGATATTGTGCTGGGTGAGGCGCATTGCCCTGAGCCCTGCCATCAGGGCGGGGATCGCCTCGGTCACTCTGCGGGCACCATCGCCATAGTCGATCATGGCCTCGGGGGTGAAGGCGGCGGCGAGCTGGGCGGGATCGCAGCGGTCGATGCCGCGGCAATAGAGCGCGAGGGTTTCGGCAATGGCGAGCCGGTCGGCGATCTCGGTGCTGTCCATCGCGGGGCATTCTAGCGCGCCGCGGCGGCCGGCGGCACTGCCACTTGCATCAGCGCCGCCGCCGCGCACGGAACTGGAGCACATTGGCCGGGCGCCGCGGCGGCGGCGGGCGCAGGCGGTGCTCGGCCAGGGCATAGCGCAGCGCCAGGCCGGTGATGAGCCCGCCCAGAACCACGATCAGCCCGGCCCAGAACCAATGGGGCAGGCCCAGCGCCGCGGCGATCTGCCCGGTATCGGAAAGGAAGGTCTTGCCATCGATCACCGCGCTTGCGCTCAACAGATAGCCGGCATCGCGCAGCATGCTGAGCGCGGCGAGCACGCCCAGAAACTGGAGCGTGAAGCGCAGCGCCGCGGGCCGGGCGCGCCAGGCCACCAGCGCGAGGAAGGCCGCAAGCAGCGGCAGCACCGCATAGCCCACCGGGGCGCGCACCCAGATGATGGTGCTCGCCAGGATCGCGGCGCTCACCAGCCACAGCACCGCCCGCCAGGCGCGCGGATGGGCGCTCGCCACGATCAGCCCCGCGCCCACCAGACTCGGCGCCAGCGGCCCGCCCGCGGCGATCGCGGCGCGCACCAGCGGCGAGGTGCCTTCGGCCAGGCGATATTGCGCCACGCCCGAGCCGCTCGCAAAGATCATCAGCCGCTCGAAATCCTGCCCCAGCGCCATGGCGGCAAGGCCATGGCCCATCTCGTGGAACCAGGTGGTGAGGATGAGGAAGGGATAGGCAAGCAAGGTGCCGAAGGGCAGCGCCGGCAGCAGCACCACCACCAGCGCCGCCAGCGCCAGCCGACCTGCCGCCTCGCCCTGGCTGCCGGGGGTGACGCGCGGCAGCACGCCCTAGCCTGCCTCTGCCGCTTCGGCCTCGTCAGGCACGTGGCCCGAGGCATCAACCCTGATCCCGCCGCTGCGCGCGCTCTCCGCGTCGGCTTCGCGCTGTTCGCGCAGGATCGACCAGCTGGCGAGGAACAGCCCGGCCACCAGCGGGCCGAGCACGATGCCGGAAAAGCCCACGAGGCTGATCCCGCCCAGCGTGGTGATGAGGATGATCCAGTCGGGAATGCCGGTATCGCGCCCCACCAGGATCGGGCGCAGCACGTTGTCGGCCGAGGAGATGATGAAGAAACCCACCAGCAGCACGAACAGCCCCTGCCAGGTCGCCCCCGAGATCAGCAGCCACAGCCCCGCCGGCACCCACACCGCACCCGAGCCGATCACCGGCACCAGCGCGAAGATCCCCATCACCACCCCGAGCAGCAGCGCCGAGGGCACCCCGGCGATGGTGAGCGTGAGCGTGCCGAGCGCCCCCTGCACGATCGCCACCACCCCGGTGCCCTTGATCGTGGCGCGCACGATCCCGAGGAAACGCTCGGCGAGGCGATCGGCGATCGCGCGCTCCACCGGCACCGCGCACAGCACCGTGCGCCCGATCCGCTCGCCATCGCGCAGGAGGAAGAACATCACGTAGAGCGCCACGCCAAAGGACAGAACAAAGCTCAGCGCCCCGCTGCCGATCGAGACCGCCTGGCTGGCGATCATCCCGGCGCTCTGGGTCAGCAGCTCCTGGAGGCGGGTCTGCACCATGGCGACATCGCCCCAGCCGCTGCGATCAATGGCATCGCGGGCGACCTCGGGCAGCATGTCATGGACGCGGTTGAACAGGCCGGCCAGATCGAGCGGCTGCTGCTGGAGCCGCGCCACCAGCGCGATCGCTTCCTGCGCCACCAGCGTGGCGAGCCACAGCGCCGGCACCATCACCGCGAAGAAGATGATGAGAAGGCTCAGCACCGCCGCCGGGTTGCGCTTGCCGCGCAGGCGCCTGAGCACCGCGCGGTAGAGCGGCTGGAACATGATCGCCGCCAGCCCCGCCCACAGCAGCGGCTGGGCAAAGGGCCAGATGATCACCGCCATCAGCAGGCTGACAACGGCAAGGATCAGGAGGAAGCTGGCGTGCTGCAGATCGGCGGTGCGCTGGGGCAGGTGGGCCATGACGGGGGCTTTCTGCGAAGCGTCAGCGGGGGGGCGCGGGGCCGCGGCGGACCAGGGCGCGCGCCGTGATCGGGCGATCACACATCGAGATTGGCGACATTGAGGGCATTGTCCTGGATGAAGGCGCGCCGCGGCTCGACGATATCGCCCATCAGGCGGGTAAAGATCTCGTCGGTGACATCGCCATCCTCGACCTTGACCTGGAGCAGCGCGCGGTTGGCGGGATCGAGCGTGGTTTCCCACAATTGCTCGGCATTCATCTCGCCCAGCCCCTTGTAACGCTGGATCGACAGGCCCTTGCGCCCGGCGGCGAAGATCGCCTCGAGCAGCTGGGTCGGGCGGCTGATCGCATCGGGAAGTGCCGTCACCGGCTGCGGCGCGGCCTCCTCCTCCTCGCCGGCAAGCGCGCCCGGCCCCTCGGCGGCAGGCTCGCTGTCGCGCTCCTCGGCCCCGGCGCCCGCGCGCACCAGCCGCACCGGGGCGGCATAGGCCTCGGCCTGGGCGGCGGCGAGCGCATCGAGCTTGAGCGCCTCGGTGCTGGCAAGGAAGCGCGCGTCGATTGCGTGCCTGTCGGTGACCCCGCGCCAGACCCGCTCGAACACCGCCGTGCCATCTGCCTCGAGCGCCGCGCTCCAGCGCGCGTCGCCATCGCCCGCGCCGAGCCGCGCGGCGGTGCGCGCCAGCGCCTCGGCCAGCGCCGCGCCGGACAGGCCTGGGGCGAGCGCGCCGCTCAGCGCCATCTGTTCGACGATCGCGCTGTCATAGCGGCGCGGGACGAAGGCGAGCAGGTTCTTGAGCCTCAGCGCCGCATCGACCAGCGCGCGCAGATCCTCGGCCGCGCGGGTGCCGCTGGCGGTTTCCAGCACCCGCCCCTGCAGCCCGGCATCGACGAGGTAGCGATCGAGCGCGGCCTGATCCTTGAGATAGACCTCGCTCCTGCCCTTGGAGACCTTGTAGAGCGGCGGCTGGGCGATGAACAGGTGCCCGGCGCGGATGATCTCGGGCATCTGGCGGTGGAAGAAGGTCAGGAGCAGCGTGCGGATATGGGCGCCGTCCACATCCGCGTCGGTCATGATGATGATCTTGTGATAGCGCAGCTTTTCGAGGTTGAACTCGTCGCGGATGCCGGTGCCCAGGGCCTGGATCAGGGTGCCCACTTCCTTGGAGGAGATGATCCGGTCGAACCGGGCGCGCTCGACATTGAGGATCTTGCCCTTCAAGGGCAGGATCGCCTGGGTCTTGCGGTCGCGGCCCTGCTTGGCGCTGCCGCCTGCCGAATCGCCCTCGACCAGGAACAGCTCGGACTTGGCCGGATCGCGCTCCTGGCAATCGGCGAGCTTGCCGGGCAGCGAGGCAATGCTCATCGCCCCCTTGCGGCTCATCTCGCGCGCCCGCCGGGCGGCCTCGCGCGCGGCGGCGGCATCGATGACCTTCTGGATGATCGCCCGGGCCTCGGCGGGGTTTTCCTCGAGCCATTCGCTCATCTTGTCGCTCATCAGCGATTCGAGCGGCTGGCGCACCTCGGAGGAGACCAGCTTGTCCTTGGTCTGGCTCGAGAACTTGGGATCGGGCAGCTTGACCGAGACAATCGCGGTCAGGCCTTCGCGCATGTCCTCGCCCGAAAGGCTCACCTTCTCCTTCTTGAGCATCCCCGAGCGCTCGGCATAGGCGTTGAGCGTGCGGGTGAGCGCGGCGCGGAAGGCGGCAAGGTGCGTGCCGCCATCGCGCTGGGGGATGTTGTTGGTGAAGGCGAGCACGTTCTCGTAATAGGAATCGTTCCACTCGAGCGCGACATCGATGCCGATCCCGTCCCTTTCGGCCGAGACCGAAATCGGCTCGGCAATGAGCGGCTGTTTGTTGCGATCGAGCCATTTGACAAAGGCGGCGATCCCGCCCTCGTAATAGAGATCGTGCTCGAGATGCTCGGCATGGCGCTTGTCGCGCAGCAGGATGCGCACCCCGGAATTGAGAAAGGCAAGCTCGCGGTAGCGGTGCTCGAGCTTGTCGAAATCGAACTCGGTGACGTTCTTGAAGGTCTCGCCGCTGGCCTTGAAGGTGACGCGCGTGCCCTTCTTGCGGCCCATGGCATCGCCGCCCTGCGCCACCGGCGGGGCCTCGCCCACGACCTTCAACGGCGCGACCGGATCGCCATGCTCAAAGCGCATCCAGTGCTCAAGCCCATCGCGCCAGATGGTCAGTTCAAGCCATTCCGACAGGGCATTGACCACCGAGACGCCCACGCCGTGAAGCCCGCCTGAAACCTTGTAGGCATTGTCGTCCGAGGTGTTCTCGAACTTGCCGCCGGCATGCAGCTGGGTCATGATCACCTCGGCCGCCGAGACGCCCTCCTCGGGGTGGATGTCGGTGGGGATGCCGCGGCCATTGTCCTCGACGCTGACGCTGCCATCGGGGTTGAGTTCGATCAGCACCAGGTCGCAATGCCCGGCCAGCGCCTCGTCGATGGCATTGTCGGAGACCTCGAACACCATGTGGTGCAGGCCCGAGCCGTCATCGGTGTCGCCGATATACATCCCCGGGCGCTTGCGCACCGCATCGAGGCCCTTCAAAACCTTGATCGATTCCGCGCCATATTCGCTGGCATTGGGGCGCTTTCCGGAGGTCGGATTGGTGGTTTCGCTCATGCCGATCATATAGGCGCTCGCGCCGCGAAACCCAACCGCGCATCGGGGCATGGCGCGGCTTTTCCACCAATGGCAGGGGCCGTGCGAGCGGGGGCCTAGAAGGCCGGGCGGAAATGCACCTTGCCCTGCCACATGGTGGCATCAAGCAGCGCCATCATCCCCGCGCGCGTGGCTTCGTCGAACTGGGTGGCGTGGCACATGGCGGCAGCCTTGGCCGCCTCGAGATCGGCGGGGGTATAGGCAATCGTCTCGGTCAGGAGCGCAGGATCAGTGGTGGCCCACCCGGCCATCTCGGGCACGGGGGGCAGGCGGCCTGCGGGAATGGCGACATAGAGCAGGCGCGGGCGGCGCGCGGCGGGCAGGGCCTGGACGATCTCGGTGATGATCGCGCTCACCATGCGGTGATCGGCGTGGCCATAGCCGCCATCCGGCCCCCAGGTGAGGATGAGATCGGTCTCGCCGAGCCAGGCGGCAAGATCATCGCGCAGCGCCCGCGCCGGGCTGCCCGGCTGGTGCGCGGCGATCCCCAGCCGGCCATCGCCGCGATCGAGGCTGGCCAAAGAGCCTGCGCCCAGCGCCTCGGCAGCGCACAGCGCCTCGCGGTAACGCGCCTCGCCCAAGGCCTTGCCCGGCGCCAGGCCCGAAACCCCCGGCCCGGCATCGCCGAGCGTGGCATAGGCGAGCTCGACCCGCGCGCCTTCACGCGCGAGGGCCGCGAGCGCCGGGGCCATGGTCAGTTCGTCATCGGGATGGGCAAGCACCACGGTCACGCGCCCGGGCTTGGCGCGCGCTTCGGCTGCGGCGGGCGCTTGCCCCACCGCTTCCCCCCGCGCCGCCGCCGGCCCGGTCGCCAGCACCGCCAGCGCCATTGCCACCGTGATCGCCGCCCGCGTGCCGATCATCGCCTTATCCCCTCTTGTCCCTGCCCTGCTCCTGCCACGTGGGCGCGCCGGCTGGCAATCGCCTTGCGCGCGCGCGCGCCGCGGTTATGGATGGCCTCCATGAGCCACGAGACGATGATCGCCCGCCTTTCCGAGCCCTTCGGCTCCTTCCCCGACATCCTGATCGAATGGGCGCGCATCAAGGGGGACGCGCTTGCCCTGCGCGATGAGCGGCGCGACATCTATTGGGCCGAACTCGTCGGCCTGGTCGAGCGGCTGGCGGCACGGCTGGTGGAAACCGGCCTCAGGCGCGGGCAATCGGTGGCGATCCTCGGCACGTCGAGCGTCGAATATGCGATTGCGTTCCTCGCCGCAGTGCGCGCCGGGGGCGTGGCCGCCCCGCTCACCACCAGCGCCTCGCGCGAACAACTGGAAGGCATGGCGCGCGATTCGGGCGCGCTCCACCTGTTCATCGATGCCGCCAAGGCGGCCGAACTCGGCCCCGATTTCATGGCCGATCTCGTCCGCGTGCCGCTCGAGCACATCGAGCAATGGATGGCCCCGCCCGGCGCCCGCGCGCCCGCCTTCACCCCCGCGCCCGAGGACCCCTTCAACATCATCTATTCCTCGGGCACCACCGGGATCCCGAAGGGCATCGTCCATTCGCACCTGATGCGCTGGCGGCAATTTGCGGCAACCGCGCTCAGCTATCTCAATGCCGGGCTGGAGGTGCGTTCGCTCGCCTCGACCCCGCTCTATTCCAACACCACCATGGTCGCCTTCCTGCCGGTGCTGCTGGCGGGGGGCTGCGTGCGGGTGATGGGCAAGTTCGATTGCGCGCGCTGGCTGCAACACGCCGAGGCCGATCGCACCACCATCACCATGCTGGTGCCGGTGCAATACCAGCGGCTGATGGATTTTCCCGGCTTCGATGATTTCGACCTGTCCAGCCTCAGGCTCAAATATTGCACCTCGGCGCCCTTTTCCGCCGAATTGAAGCGCGAGGTGCTGCGCCGCATGCCAGGGGGGCTGATCGAGATCTATTCGATGACCGAGGGCGGCGTGGTGTGCCTGCTCGCGGCCCACGAATTTCCCGACAAGCTCCACACTGTCGGCCGGCCAGCGCCGGGCAGCGAACTCAAGGTGCTCGACGATGAGGACCGCGAGGTGCCCCCCGGCACCCCCGGCCACCTCGTCGGGCGCAGCCTGACGATGATGAGCGGCTACAACAACCGCCCCGACAAGACTGCCGAAGCCCAGTGGATCGATCCTGCCACCGGCGCGGTGTGGATGCGCATGGGCGATATCGGCCGGGTGGATGCGGACGGCTTTGTCGAACTGGTCGGCCGGGCCAAGGACATGATCATCTCGGGCGGCTTCAACATCTATCCCAGCGATCTCGAGGCCGAGCTGGTCAAGGAGCCCGGGGTGCTCGAGGCGGCGGTGGTGGGCGTGCCTTCGCGCCGCTGGGGAGAAAGCCCGGTGGGCTTCGTGGTGCTCGAGGAGGGCGCCGCCGATACGGCGAGCATCCTCGCCGCGGTCAATGCCCGGCTGGGCAAGACCCAACGGCTCGCCGCGCTGCACCGGATCGAGGAGATGCCGCGCAGCCATATCGGCAAGCTGCTCAAGACCAGCCTGCGCGAAAGGGCGGCGCAATTGGGCGGTGTCGAATAGGCCGGCAAGCACGCGCGCGGTGGGGGCGCGCGCGGGGCGACAGATGTGGCACGGCCCGGCCCCTCAGCGCGAGAGGCCGGGCCGCCATGGAGAGGGCGCCTTGCGCCTGGCGCTTACACAATGAAAGTGTTGAACGCGGTGCCGCTGGCAGCCAGCGCCAGCACCAGGGCAAGCGCCCTTTCGCCGATCATGCTCATGCTTGGGTTTCCCTGTTCTGTTGTGCTTGGGGGAAAACCCGGGCGACCAAGGGGGGAGAGAGAGGGGAGGATCGCCCGGGTCTGCGCACAATCTAGAAATCTGCGCGCAATTTTCAATCTCCTGTGAGACTGAAAATAATTCATCACCGCAAGCGGAAAATGCAAGCACGCCGCGCCTTGTCTCCGGCATCCCCGGTCGCGCGCGGCGGCGTGAGACGCGGCCACCGTTTCAGGGGGGGGGGGGGGGGGGGGGGGGAGGAGGGTGGCCGCGTCTCTTTCGCTGCACGCCGGCGCGAGGCGCGGGCGGGGATCGGCGGGATCGCGAGCCGGGGGGAAAGCTCGCCGATCAGGCCTGATCCGGCAGGCGGGCAACCGGGCCGTGTTCGGCTGGCGGCTGCCGGGCGATGGCCATGCCGCAAGGCAGGAACGCCGGGTTGGAGAGGGAGCCCGGCACGCCCATCGCATGGCAAGGCAATTGGTGTTCGATCAAACCGAATTCAAATGCGAAAACGCCAAGGCTAGTTGCATGAAATGCAATATCCGGCTGGCCCCACCAAAGCAAACGGCCGCCGGATCGCTCCGACGGCCGCTCGCTTGAGCCCGAGGGGAAGGCTCAGTTGGCCGCCACCGCGCGGCCGCGGCGCGCCTCGAGCGCGGCGACACGCTCGACCTCGGCAAGCGCGGCGAGCTTGGCATCGGCGAGGCACTTCTCGTCAACCACCGGGCGGCCATAGCCGTAGCGCGCGGCGTTCTCGATCGCGCAGACCTTGCGCAGCTTGGCATCGATGCGCGCCTCGATCGCGGCCCGGCCTTCGGGGCTGGTCACATCGATATCACCATAGGCGATGCGCACGGTCACGCGGTCACCGGCAGCAGGCGCGGCAAGCGCAGGAGCCGCCGCGGCGGCAAGAACGAGCAGAGGAAAAGCAAAGCGCATGGATCAAACTCCGGATGATGAGAGGGTGTTGAACAGGTGATGCCGTTTCCCGGCATTCGGTTGCTGTTTGCAACTGTGGTGCAGCGCACACAGCGATTGTGCAAATGCGAAAATGGCGAAATTGGTTCCAAAGATTGCAACACTTTTTGGCCACTTTCCCGGGAACCCGCTGATTTGCCGAAGCGCCCTTCATGTTGCGTTGCGGAAACGCCGGCCAGCCCCACGGCGATGCTGGACAGCGCCGGGCGCGCTGGCCTAATCCGCCGCCATGAACGCGCCCTCATCCCGCCCCGATCTCGGCGATTCCGCCGCGGGCGAATGCATCCTGATCGTCGATTTCGGCAGCCAGGTCACCCAGCTCATCGCCCGCCGCGTGCGCGAGGCCGGGGTCTATTGCGAGATCGCCCCCTTCACCCAGGCCGAGGCCGCCTTTCACCGCCTGAGACCTGCGGGCATCATTCTGTCCGGCTCGCCCGCCAGCGTCCCCGAGGAGGGCAGCCCGCGCGCGCCGCAGCTGCTGCTTGAGGCCGGGGTGCCGATCCTCGGCATCTGCTATGGCCAGCAGGTGATGACCCACCAGCTCGGCGGCGAGGTGCGCCCGGGCCATGAGACCGGCGAGGGCGGCGAGTTCGGCCGCGCCTTTCTCACCGTCACCGCCGAATGCGCGCTGTTTGACGGGCTCTGGCAGGTGGGCGAGCGCCACCAGGTGTGGATGAGCCACGGCGACAAGGTCACCCGCCTTGCCCCCGGTTTCGCGATCGTCGCCACCTCGGACGGCGCCCCCTTTGCCGTGATCGCCGACGAGGCGCGGCGCTTCTATGGCACCCAGTTTCATCCCGAGGTGGTGCACACCCCCGATGGCGCGCGGCTGCTCGCCAATTTCGTGCGCCATGTCTGCGGCCTTGCCGGCAAGTGGACCATGGCCGAGTTCCGCAAGGCCAAGATCGCCGAGATCCGCGCCCAGGTGGGGGCGGGGCGGGTGATCTGCGGGCTTTCGGGCGGGGTCGATTCGGCGGTCGCCGCGGTGCTGATCCACGAGGCGATCGGCGATCAGCTCACCTGCGTGTTCGTCGACCATGGCCTGATGCGCATGAACGAGGCGCGCGAGGTGGTGGCGCTGTTCCGCGACCATTACAACATCCCGCTCGTCCATGTGGAGGCCGAGGACCTGTTCCTCGGGGGCCTGGCCGGCCTCACCGACCCGGAGGCCAAGCGCAAGTTCATCGGCAAGACCTTCATCGAGGTGTTCGAGGCCGAGGCACAGAAGCTCGGCGGGGCCGATTTCCTCGCCCAGGGCACGCTTTACCCGGACGTGATCGAGAGCGTCTCCTTCACCGGCGGGCCGAGCGTCACCATCAAGAGCCACCACAATGTCGGCGGCCTGCCCGAGCGGATGAACATGGCGCTGGTGGAACCCTTGCGCGAGCTGTTCAAGGACGAGGTGCGCGCGCTCGGGCGCGAGCTGGGCCTGCCCGAGGCCTTCGTCGGGCGCCACCCCTTCCCCGGCCCCGGCCTTGCCATCCGCATCCCGGGCGAGGTGACGCGCGAGCGCTGCGATATCCTGCGCAAGGCCGATGCGATCTATCTCGAGGAAATCCGCAATGCCGGGCTTTATGATGCGATCTGGCAGGCCTTCGCGGTGCTGCTGCCGGTCAAGACCGTGGGGGTGATGGGCGATGCGCGCACCTATGATTGCGTCTGCGCGCTGCGCGCCGTCACTTCGACCGACGGGATGACGGCGGATGTGTTCCCCTTCGATGCCGGCTTCCTCACCCGGGTGGCGACCAGGATCGTCAACGAAGTGAGGGGCATCAACCGGGTGGTCTATGACTATACCAGCAAGCCCCCCGGCACGATCGAATGGGAGTGAAGCGCGACACGGGCCGATCCGCAGGGATCGGCACGGCCGCTTCACTCGGCACCGCAAGGTGCCGCGGGCAAAAGCGCGACACGGGCCGATCCGCAGGGATCGGCACGGCCGCTTCACTCGGCACCGCAAGGTGCCGCGGGCACAAGCGCGACACGGGCCGATCCGCAGGGGCCGCCGCGCGCTGCGCACCGCGTCGCAAGGCCGAGGCGCAATCCGATCCCTTCCCGCGGCGCGGATAATCGCATATCCCCGCCGCGCCCGTTTGAGCATGAAAGGTGCATGACCGTGACGCCGATTCGCCGCCGCCTCGCCCTGGCCGCCCCCCTCGCCGCCCCGCTTGCCGCCGCGCTTGCGCTCGGCCTTGGCGCCTGCGCCCAGCAGCCCGCCGGTGAAGGGCCCCAGGCCGTTGCCGCCGAAACCGCGCCGGTGACCGAGGGCACCTGGAGGCTCGATCCGGCGGCCTCGCGCCTCTCCTATGTCAGCATCAAGGCGGGCGAGGTGGCCGAGACCAACCGCTTCGATAGGCTTGCGGGCAGCGTTGCCCCCGATGGCAATGCCAGCCTCGAAATCGATCTCGCCTCGGTCAACACCGGGGTCGATATCCGCAACGAGCGGATGCGCGAGATCTTCTTCGAGGTTGCCGGCAATCCCAAGGCGACCGTCACCGCCAAGCTCGATCCGGCAGCCTTTGCCGGGCTTGCCGTGGGCCAGTCGCTCACCCGCCCGCTCAAGGCCACGGTGACGATCAAGGGCGCCAGCGCTGACGTCGAGACCGAGGTGCTCGTCACCCGCGTGGCCGAGAACCGCGTCACCGTCGTGCCGAGCGCGCCGGTGATCATCTCCACCGACATGTTCGGCCTCACCGACGAGCTGGGCGAGCTGCGCGCCCTGGCGCAGCTGCCCTCGATCACGCCCGCCGTGCCGGTGACCTTCGCGCTCAGCTTCACCCGGGCTTAACCGGGCGGGGTTGGCTTGCGCGTCCGGGCCCGCGGCGGGCCGCGTGGAGGCTGGCCCATGCCCGAATTTCGGTTTCGCGCCCCCGCCCTGATCGAGGCGGGCGCCGCGATCGAGTCCCCTTTCGATCGCTTCCACGGCGCGCCTGCGGCGGCTGATGCCAATGCGCCGCACAAGCGCTTTGCCCATTGGCTGGCGGGCAAGCTCACGGCGCGGGGCCATCGCGTGCAAGGGCCGGAACCCGACGAGGACGGCTGGATCCTCGCCATCCCCTCGAACGGGGCCGCGGCGCAGCTGGTGATCTGTTGCGCGCTTGGCGGGCCGGGCGAGATCGTGCGCGATCGCCCGTTGCCTGGCCCGGCCGATCCGGCCAGCGCCGCGGCCTGCGAGGCGATCCTGCGCAGCGCGCCCGAGATCGGGCAGCTTTGCCTGCGCGGCTGACACAGCCTGCTGGGCGCCCGCGCCAGCGCCGCCCCGCATTGCGCTGGATCAAGGCCGCGCGCGGGCGAATCGGGCATCGTGAGCCTGCCGGGTGGGGGCGAGGCGGCCCGATCCCACCGCCCGCCCGCCGCCCGGCTCCCCCCTCTCGCACCGGGCTGACGCTACGGCGCGCAAGCGCCGCGCCGGCCCGCCCGCGCGGCGGCCTTGGTCGGGGCTTGCCAGCCGCGCGGCGCCTGGCGCATGTGCCTCGCCAACCAGGCCATGTGAGGGGAGAGCAAGCGCCATGAAGACCGCGATCACCGAGATGTTCGGCATCGAGCACCCGATCATCCAGGGGGGCATGCACTATGTCGGCTTTGCCGAGATGGCCGCGGCGGTCTCCAACGCCGGGGGCCTCGGCATCATCACCGGGCTCACCCAGGGCACGCCCGAGAAACTCGCCAACGAGATCGCCCGCTGCAGGGACATGACCGACAAGCCTTTCGGGGTGAACCTCACCATCCTGCCCACGCTCACCCCGCCCGACTATCCGGGCCTCGTCAAGGCGGTGATCGACGGCGGGGTGAAGGTGGTCGAGACCGCCGGGCGCAACCCGGTCGAGCTGCTGCCGCCGCTCAAGGACGCCGGGATCAAGGTGATCCACAAGTGCACCAGCGTGCGCCACGCGCTCAAGGCGCAGGAGATCGGCTGCGATGCGGTGAGCGTCGATGGCTTCGAATGCGGCGGCCACCCGGGCGAGGATGATGTGCCCAACTTCATCCTCCTGCCGCGCGCCGCGGATGAACTGGAAATCCCCTTCGTCTCGAGCGGCGGCATGGCCGATGGACGTAGCCTGGTGGCGAGCCTGGCGCTCGGCGCGCAGGGGATGAACATGGGCACCCGCTTCATCGCCACCAAGGAGGCCCCGGTGCATGACAACGTCAAGCAGGCGATCCTCAAGGCCACCGAGCTTGACACCCGCCTCGTCATGCGGCCCCTGCGCAACACCGAGCGGGTGCTCAACAACGCCGCGGTGGAACGCCTGCTCGCCAAGGAAAAGGCGCTGGGCGATGCCATCACCATCAACGACATCCTGCCCGAAGTCGCCGGGGTTTATCCCAGGATCATGCAGGAAGGGGCGATGGACGAAGGCGCGTGGAGCTGCGGCATGGTGGCCGGGCTCATCCACGACATTCCCACCTGCAAGGAACTGATCGAGCGGATCATGCGCGAGGCCGAGGAGATCATCGCGCGCATGCAGGCGATGGCGCGCGCCTGAAGCCGCGCCTTCGCGGCGCGCAGCGCGCGAGGCGCCCGTCCCCGCGCGCCTTAGCCGCCCGCAGCGCTTGCGCGATCAACGCGGGTGTAGGGGATGAAGTCCTCGAAGAACACCACCCCGGTGACCACGCCCGAGAACGGCGCGATGCTGGTCGCCCGGTCGCTGCGGCACAGCTGGTGATCGATCAGCCGCCGCACCGAGAGCATGTCGGTGCTGTCGATCCGCGCCGGATCGGTGGTGCGCTGGAGATAGATCGTATCGCCCCGGCCATAGACATAGGCCGTGCCATCGATCGCGGTGACCACGAGGTTGCGCCCGGTGGGAATGCAGGCGACGGGCGCGCCCGCCTCGCGCCCTTCGAGCAGCCGGGCGAGCTTGCGCGCGCTCTTGCTGGGCGCGGCGGCGGCGCTGTCCCTGTGGTCGGCCTGGCGCTCGGCCGCGGCCGGGGCGGCGAAGGCCAGCAGCGGGGCGAGCAGCACGGCCAGCGCGGCGCCGCCGATCATCCTTGCCGGAACATGCGAGACCTGTGTCATCTTCAAGCCTCCTGAGGTTGCAGGCGTGATGGCCTAGCCCAGCCGATCTGAACCGGCGCTGACCGCCTTCAGCCGCCCACCGGGCTCGACCCGGCGGAAATGTCGGGCAGCGCGGTGTGATCGGCGCCATCGGCCGGGCCGCCCTTCAGCACGAAACGCCGATCGCAATAGCCGCAATCGACATAGCCATGCTCGTCGATCTCGAGGAACACGCGCGGATGGCCGAGCGCTGCCGGACGAAAGCCCGCGCCGCCGCGGATGCCGCTGGCCCCGTCGCACGAGACGCGGCGGGTATCAACCAGCAGGATTTCGGGTGGGGGAATGCTCATGGGGCCTGCCGATACTCTCCTGCCTGCCCCGGCGCAATTGCCTTCCTGCGAGCAAGGTTCTAGGGGCGCCTCGCATGCCTTGCGAACCTGCCATCCGCATCGACAAGCTGGTCAAGCGCTATGCGCCTGCCAAGGGCGCGAAGGGCAGTGTGAGCGAGGGCAAGCTCGCCCTCGACGAGGTCAGCTTCGAGGTGCCCGAAGGATCGATCTTCGGCCTGCTCGGCCCCAATGGCGCAGGCAAGTCGACGCTCATCAACATCCTTGCCGGGCTGGTCAACAAGACCGCCGGCACGGTGGAAATCTGGGGCTTTGATATCGACCGCGACCGGCGCAATGCCAGCCGCGCCATCGGGATCGTGCCGCAGGAGATCGTCTTCGATCCCTTCTTCACCCCCTTCGAGGTGCTCGAGAACCAGGGCGGCTTCTACGGCATTCCGGGGGCGCTGCGCCGCTCGGAAGAACTGCTTGAGGCCGTGCGCCTTGCCGACAAGCGCGATGCCTATGCCCGCACGCTTTCAGGCGGCATGAAGCGGCGGCTGCTGGTGGCCAAGGCGATGGTGCATTCCCCGCCGATCCTGGTGCTCGACGAGCCGACCGCCGGGGTCGATGTCGATCTCAGGCGCCAGCTGTGGGAACTGGTGAGCGACCTCAACCGCGAGGGCGTGACCGTGGTGCTCACCACCCACTATCTCGAGGAAGCCGAGGAGCTGTGCGACCGCATCGCCATCATCAACCACGGCCGGCTGATCGCCAACAAGCCCACCCGCGAGCTGGTGGAAATGGCGCGCGAGAAGATCGTCGCCGTCACCGCCGCCGCCGATCTTGCCGCCGCCCCGGCGCACCCGGCCTTTGCCAAGGTCGAATGGGATGGCGGGCGCGGCGTTGAGGTGACCTACAACAAGGATCGCCTGAGCGCCGGGCAGGTGCTCGCCATCCTCCAGGAACAGGGCCTCACCATCGAGGATGTCACCACCCGCGAGGCCGATCTCGAGGACGTGTTCGTCCAGCTCACCGCGGGCAGGTGAGGCGTCAGGGCGCAGGCGGCCCGGCTTTGTCCTCGGGGCGCCGGCGCCAGTCGCGGCGTCCATGCCGCGCGATCGGCGCGCCGCAATGGCGGCAGCGGCCGATATAGGCGCGCCCGTCCCATTCCACCGCGCGGCGCACCGGGCGGTGGCGATTGATCGCGCACCCCACAAACGACAGGAAGGACATGGGCAAAACCTGCTCCGATCAGCTTGCGACCCGCTGACTGAACCTCGTGCGCCCCCCCCCGCATCGGTCTTGAGCCGAACCGCGGATTGTGCAGGTGCGAAGACATCACCAAGGCGCACCTGCGCATCACCCCTTAGATGACGCAGCTTAAGCTTGTGTGACGCCCAAGTCTTGCCGCCGCGGGCTTTGCACGGCATGGCCGGTTCATGCACGCACAGCACGACAATCAGACCACGCATGATGTGCTGGTGATCGGTTCGGGCGCGGCCGGGCTGACGGCGGCGCTGGCGCTGGCCGAACAGCGCCGGGTGCTGGTGCTGGCCAAGGGTTCGCTCACCGGCGGATCGACCGCCTGGGCGCAGGGCGGGATCGCCGCGGTGCTCGACGCCGGGGACACCTTTGAAAACCACATCCGCGACACCATGGTCGCGGGCGCGGGCCTCAACGATCTTGCCACGGTGGAATTCGTCATCACCCGGGCGCCGGCCACGATCGACCGCCTGTGCGCGCTCGGCGTGCCCTTCAACCGCGAGGCCGAGGCGCTCCACCTCACCCGCGAGGGCGGCCATTCGCACCGCCGCATCGTCCATGTCGATGATGCCACCGGCTGGGCGGTGCAGCAGGCGCTGCTCAAAGCCGCCGAGGCCCATCCCAACATCACCCTGCTGCCCGGGCGCGCGGCGATCGACCTCATCACCGATCGCCACCGCGCGCAGTTTTCCGCAGCGGGGCGGGTGTGGGGCGTCTATGCGCTCGACGAGGCGAGCGGCCGGGTCGAGCGTCACCTCGCGCGCGCCACCATCCTTGCCACCGGCGGGGCGGGGCGCGTTTACCAGTTCTCCACCGCCCCGCGCGGCGCCACCGGCGATGGCATCGCCATGGCCTGGCGCGCCGGCGCGCGGGTTTCCAACATGGAGATGATGCAGTTCCACCCGACCTGCCTTTACCATCTCGAGGTCAAGAACTTCCTCATCACCGAGGCGGTGCGCGGCGAGGGCGGGCGGCTGATCAACCCACGCACCGGCAAGCGCTTCATGGAGTTCTATGACTCTGCGCGGATGGAACTTGCGCCCCGTGACGTGGTCGCCCGGGCGATCGACGCCGAGATCAAGCGCTTCGGGCTTGATTATGTCCATCTCGACATCAGCCATCAGCCCGCCGATTTCGTGCGCGGGCATTTCCCCACCATCCACGAGAAGCTGATGGGCCTTGGCATCGACATGACCAAGGGACCGATCCCGGTGGTGCCGGCGCAGCACTATACCTGCGGCGGGGTGGTGGTCGATCTCAACGCGCGCACCGATGTGCCGGGGCTGTGGGCCGCGGGCGAATGCACCGAAAGCGGGCTGCACGGCGCCAATCGCCTCGCTTCCAACTCGCTGCTCGAATGCTTCGTCTTTGGCGAGGCGGCGGCGCAGGACATCCTCGCGCAGTGGGACAGCCTGGCAGCACCGCCCGCGATCCTGCCCTGGGACGAAAGCCGGGTGACCGATTCGGACGAGGAAGTGGTCATCAAGCAGAACTGGACCGAGATCCGCCGCTTCATGTGGAACTATGTCGGCATCGTGCGCACCACCAAGCGGCTCGAACGCGCCGCGAGCCGCATCGAGCTTTTGAAGCGCGAGGTGCACGAATATTACAGCGCCTTCCGGGTGACGACCGACCTCATCGAACTGCGCAATCTTCTGCAAGCCGCCGAACTGATCGTGAGGAGCGCGCTCGCCCGCAAGGAAAGCCGGGGGCTGCACTACACGCTCGATTATCCCGAGCTGGCCGATGAGGCGAAGGACACGGTGCTGGTGCCCTAGCTTGGGAACGCGCCCGTTTTGCCGGGGTTCATGGCCGGGCGCCTATCCCGGCCCGATCTGCCCCCAAGGCCTGCCATGATGACGCGCGTTCTGCCCCTTGCCGCTCTCCTCGCCGCCCTCGCCGCCGCGCCGCTGGCAGGGCAGGAGCCCGCGCCCGCCCCGGCGGAGAGCGAAAACGCCATCATCGTCACCGCCCGGCTTTCGGGCGCGCCGATGTGGACGATCGACACGCCCTCCGGCACGGTGATCCTGGTGGGCGAGATCCGCGCGATCCCCAAGACCACCCCGTGGGAGCCGGCACGGCTCGAGGAAGCGACGCGCGCGGCCGACCGCGTGATCCTCGGCGCGCGACCGAAGATTTCGCCCGGCGATATCTTCCGGCTGATGTTCTCGGGCGGCAAGCTCACCAGGCTGCCGGGCAAGAGCGTCGCGGCCGACTATCTCGATGCAGCGCAGCTCGAGCGGCTCGAGGCGCTCGCCGCGGCGCACAAGAAGGACTACGCGCGCCAGTCTTTCCTCCTCACCGCCTTCAGGATGCTGCGCGAGGAGCTGCGCTTCAACCGCGACACCGCGCGCGAGCCTGCCGATGTGGTCAAGGACGCCGCCGAGAAGGCCGATATCCCCATCACCCGCGCCGCCACGCTGCGCGGCGAGGACGTGATCGACAACCTCTTTGCCGCGCCCCCGAGCGCGCATGTCCCCTGCCTTGTCGCGGCGATGGATGCCACCGAGGCCGGGCCGCAGGTGGTGGAGGAGCGCGCCGCCAACTGGCGGCGGTTCAACATCCCGGCGGTGATGGCCAATCCGCTCGAAGCCGCGCTCGGCCAGTGCTGGCCCTGGGCCGACGAGACTTTGGGCAGCGAACTGCGCGGCATCTGGGTGGCGCGCATCGCCGAGGCGAGCGCGGCCAAGGGCACCACGCTGGCGGTTGTCCCCCTGCGCGTGCTCGCCGAAAGCGGCGGGGTGCTTGACCAATTGGCGCTGCGCGGCTTCGATATCGCCGGCCCCGCGTGGAAATAGGCGCGCAGGGGCCTAGCCTGCGAGAGGATCACGCCGCCCATGCCCACCATCACCACCCCCAACACCGGCATCGAGATCTTCTACGAGGATCACGGCGATCCTGCGCACGAAACCATCCTGCTGGTGATGGGCCTTGCCGCCCAGCTCACCTTGTGGCCCGACGAACTGGTCGAGGCGCTGGTGGGCGCCGGCTTCCGGGTGATCCGCTATGACAACCGCGACATCGGCCTGTCGCAGAAGATGGAAGGCGCCCGCGCCCCGCGCCTTGCCTGGCAGGTGCTGCGCAAGCGGCTCGGCTTTCCCGCCAAGGTGCCCTATACCTTGAAGGACATGGCCGATGATGGGATCGGCCTGCTCGATGCGCTCCGGATCGGCAAGGCCCATGTGGTCGGCGCCTCGATGGGCGGGATGATCGCGCAGCTCATGGCGGTGCACTATCCCGAACGGCTCATCAGCCTCACCTCGATCATGTCCACCACCGGCAATCCCCGCCTGCCCCAGGCCGAAAGGCACGCCATGGCCGCGCTCACCGCGCCGCTGCAAAGCCTCGCGGAGGAGGCGGTGGTCGCCCATGGGCTCAACATCGCCCGCAACATCGGCAGCCCCGGCTTTCCCTTCGACGAGGCAGCGCAGCGCGAGAAGGTGCTGCGCGGCGTGCGGCGCAGCGTCTATCCGGCGGGCCTGCCGCGGCAATTGGCGGCGATCATCGATGATGGGAACCGCACGTCGCGCCTTGCCCGCGTGCGCACCCCGACCCTGGTGCTCCACGGCGAGGCCGATCCGCTGGTCAAGGTAGAGGCGGGCATGGACACGGCGCGCGCGATTCCGGGCGCGCGGCTGGTAACGATCCCCGGCTGGGGGCACGATCTGCCGCTGCCGCTGGTGCCGCGCATCGCCGAGGAGATCGCCGCCCATGCCCGCGCGGCGGCGGGCTAGAGGTTGAAGCTGCCCTTCAACCCGTCGATCACATATTGCGCCGCGAGCGCGGCGAGCAGCACCCCCAGCAGGCGGGTGATCACCGCCTCGACCTTGTCGCCAAGCAGGCGGATCAGCGGCCCGGCGGCCACCAGCGCCGCGGCGGTGATCACCAGCACCGCGGCGAGCGCGGCGAGCACCTCGGCGCGCTCGCCCCAGCCCTCGGCCTCGTTCATCAGCAGCATGATTGCCGCGATCGCGCCGGGGCCGGCGAGCATCGGCATCGCCATCGGGAAGACCGAGACATCCTCGATTTCGGGCGTGGCGGCGATCTTCTCGGCGCGTTGCTCGCGCCGCTCGGTGCGCTTTTCGAACACCATGTCGAAGGCGATGAAGAACAGCATCAGCCCCCCGGCGATGCGGAACGAGTTCAGCTCGATGTGGAGCGCGCCCAGCAATTGCTGGCCGAACAGGGCGAAGATCAGCAGGATGATCGCCGCGATCGCCGTGGCGCGCAGCGCCATGGCGCGCGCCTGCGCGGCGCTCGCCCCCTTGGTCAGCCCGGCATAGATCGGCGCGCAGCCGGGCGGGTCGATCACCACGAACAGGGTGACGAAGGCGGAAAGGAAGAGTTCGGTCATCACCATCGCGCGCGCGGCTCCGTGTGGCGCATCACTCGGCGCTGCCCGGCGGCAGCACCAGCTCGAAGGCGGTGAGCCAGCGGCCCTCGCGGAAATAGTCGGCCGCGGCAAAGCGGGTGCCATCGCCGCGGTGCTCCCAGCGCCAGCGCAGGGTGCCATCGCGCGACAGCCGGGCATCGGCGCGGGCCTCGTCGCCCACCGCGATCGGCGGGGGCGGCGGCACCGGCACCCCGCCCCGCGGGCAGCTGGCGACCAGCCCCTGTACCGCATCGAGCGCGGTGACCACGATATTGCCTTCCTCGATCTGCTGGCGCGGCGGGGGCTGGGGCACATCGAGCCCGCCGACATCATAGACGAAGCGATAGGCGCCATCGGCCTGGCGCTCCCACACGGTGAGGAAGCGCCCCACCCGCCCGTCAGGCGCGCGGGTGCGGCCATGGCTCACCGCCAGCGCCCCATCGCAGCTGATCGCGACCGCGCGCGGCGCCCATTGCACCGCTTGGGGCGGATCGCGCTGCTCGGCCAGCCACGGCGCCAGCGCGAAGGGGCCGCCAGCCCCGTGAAGCTGCGCCCCCGGCGCGGCATAGAGGCGGAAGGCGGTCCATTGCCCGCGCTCGCGCGCCGCCCGGGCAAAGGCAAGCTCGGTGGCGACGATGGTGCTCGGCTGGGCGGCCCCCGGCGCCCCGGCAAGCGCGCGGTCGATCATCGCCACCTCTTGGCGCGTCGGCTTTTTCGGCCCGCTGCCCCCGGCGCAGGCCGCGAGGAGCGCCGCCCCGGCGGCGAGCAGGATGAGAGGCCGGCGCGCGCTCACAGCCCCTCCGGCAAGGGAAGGCCGGCATGGCGGTGCGCGGCCTCGAGCGTGTTGCGCAAGAGCACGGCGATGGTCATCGGCCCCACCCCGCCCGGCACCGGGGTGATCGCGCCCGCGACCTCGGCGACCTCGGCAAAGGCGACATCCCCCACGAGGCGCCCCTTGGCCTTGCCCGCCTCGGGTGGAAGGCGGTTGATGCCGACATCGATCACGGTCGCGCCGGGCTTGATCCAGTCTGCGCGCACCATCTCGGGCCGGCCGACCGCGGCGATGACGATATCGGCCCGGTGCACCACTTGCGCCAGATCGCGGGTGCGGCTGTGAGCGATGGTGACGGTGCAATGGGCCGCGAGCAGCAATTGCGCCATCGGCTTGCCGACGATGTTGGAGCGGCCGATCACCACCGCCTCCATTCCCGCAAGATCGCCGAGCCGATCCTGGAGCAGCATCAGGCAGCCGAGCGGGGTGCAGGGGATGAAGCCCGGCTGGCCGACGCTGAGCCGCCCGGCATTGATGACGTGGAAGCCATCGACATCCTTGTCGGGGGTGATCGCGGCGATGATCGCCGCTTCATCGAGGCCGCCGGGGAGAGGCATCTGCACGAGGATGCCATCGACCGCCTCGTCCTGGTTGAGCCGCTCGATCAGCGAGAGCAGCGCCGCCTCGCTGGTGTCGGCGGGCAGGCGGTGCTCGAAACTGGCGATCCCCACCTCGGCGCAGGCCCTGGCCTTGGCGCCGACATAGACCTGGCTCGCCGGATCCTCGCCCACCAGCACCACGGCAAGGCCGGGCTGGCGCGCGGCCTGATGGGCAAAGGCAGCCGCGCCCGCGGCGATGCGCGCGCGCAGGCCCGCGGCAAAGGCCTTGCCGTCGATCAGCGCGGCTTGTGCCATCAATAGGCCCCGCCGATGCCGACCAGCACCCGGGTGAGGACTTGCAGGCCAAGGATCAGCACCAGCGGCGAGAAATCGATCGCCCCGGTATCGGGCATGATCCGCCGGATCGGCCGCAGCACGGGGGCGAGCAGCCGGTCGATCGAATCATAGACCTGGCGCAGGAAATCATTGGTGGGGCTCACCACATTGAAGGCAAACAAAAGCCCGATGATGAACTGCACGATGATCAGCATCACCAGCACATTGGTGAGCATCACCAGGATATCGACGAGAATGGCCAGACCTTGCATTGCACCTCATTCCCTTGCGCTGCCGCACCCGGCCGCGGCCGCGTGAATCCCCTGCCCCCGTCCCCGGTTGGCGTATTAGCCACTTAATACGCCTCGCGCCACACCCGAGTTGGCCCGGGACTTGCCGCCTTGCCCCTCAGGCCCGCACCAGCGTGCCGGCCCCGCGCGCGGTGAAGAATTCGAGCAGCATCGCGTGGCCCACCCGCCCGTCGAGCACCACCGCGGCCTCACAGCCCGATTGCACCGCCTTGATGCAGGTTTCGAGCTTGGGCACCATCCCGCCGCGGATCACCCCTTCGGCGCGCAGCCGCGCGATATCGGCGGGGGTAAGGTCGGTCAGCAGCGTGCCATCGGCATCGAGCACCCCGGCGACATCGGTGAGCAGGAACAGCCGCGCCGCCCCCAGCGCCGCCGCGATCGCGCCGGCCATGGTATCGGCATTGATGTTGTAGGTCGCCCCATCGGCGCCGGGCGCGATCGGCGCGATCACCGGGATCATCCCGGCGGCCACCACGGTGTCGATGAGGGTGGTGTCAACCGCTGCCGGCTCGCCGACAAAGCCGAGATCGACCACCTGTTCGATATTGCTGTCGGGATCGCGGCTGGTGCGGGTGACCTTCTGCGCGGTGACCAGACCGCCATCCTTGCCCGAAATGCCGATCGCCTTGCCCCCGGCAGCGGCGATCCAGCCCACCAGCTCCTTGTTGATCGCGCCCGAGAGCACCATTTCGGCAACCTCGGCGGTGGCCGCATCGGTGACGCGCAGGCCATCGACAAAGGTGCTTTCCACCCCGAGGCGCGTGAGCATCTGGCCGATCTGCGGGCCGCCGCCATGCACCACCACCGGATTGATGCCGACGGCCTTGAGCAGCACGATATCCTCGGCAAAATCGCGCGCGGCCTCGGGATCGCCCATGGCGTGCCCGCCATATTTCACCACGAAGGTGCGCCCGGCATAGCGCTGGAAATAGGGCAGGGCCTCGATCAGCACCTCGGCCTTGGCGAGATCGAGGTCGGTGGGGGGGGCGTGATGGGTCTTGTCGCTCACCGGCACGGGTCTTCTTGGCTTGGCCAGGCGCCCCAGCGCGCCTGCAGGGGTGCGCCCTAGCCGCTTGCAGGCGCGCGGCCAAGGCCCTTGGCGCAAGGGTGGCCAACGCCGATTAGGCGATCGGGCCGGGCGGTGCTACACCTGCGTGATCGAGGAGAGGCAGCGATGGCAGAGGATGAGTCCGGAACAGCGGCCGGTGATGCCGGCGACCGCCGGCAGGGGGACAGGCGCAAAGCGGCGCAGGCCCATGAGGGGCCCGAGCGGCGCGAGGGGGAGCGGCGCTCGGGCAAGGATCGCCGCGCCAGCCCGCGCGAGGGTGGCGGCGCGGGGGAGGCCTGAGCGGCTCTAACCGGCGGGCGCGTTTTCCAGCATCGCCGCGATTCCATCGAGCAGATGCAGCCGCTCGCGCTTGAGCGCCTCGAGGCGCTCGTCGCTCGCCGCCTCGATCCCGCTTTCGATCCGGTGGATTGCCCGGTTCACCTGGTGGTGATGCGCCGCCAGCCGGGCGAAATGGGCGTTCTCGCGCTTGAGGCGCTGGATCGCCGCGGCATCCGCGGGGAAGGCTTCGTGGAGTTCATTGGGGGTATGTGCGGACATCAGGATCTCCCGTGGCTCTGTCCCCCTTTGCTGCCCGCCGCGGGTGGCGCAGGCATTGATGCGCATCAATTTCGCTGGAATGGCGCGGCGGCGGCGCTAGGCTGCCGGGCGGGATCAATCCATGCACACGATGCGATCATGGCGCCGCTTGGCGGCCTTGGCGATGGGATGCCCGCGCAGGGGTTGCCCCGCGTGGCCTCTGAGCGGGCTGCGCGGGGCGCCGCCCGGGCGGGGCGTTAGCGGAGTGTTGACCCGATGCGCGACATGATCCGGGCCATGGGCAAGCTCATTCCCTTTCGCCGCCCGCAGCCGCGATCCGCCTGGACGCGCATCGAGGCCTATCGCCGCCCGGAGCCGCGCGGGCAAGGGCCGGCGGCGCGCGCCAGGCGCTTGACCGCGCTGCTGGTGGGCCTGCCGCTCACTGCCTTTGCCGTGGTGCTGCTGTGGCCCGCGGGCGGGGCTTGGCATGGGGCAGGCGAGGGGGAGCGCGCGGCGGGTTCGGCAGGCGTGGCCGGGCAGGCCAGCGCTGCGGGGTCGGCGGAGGTTGCCCGCCGGCAGAACCTGGCAGGCAGCGCCGCCGCGCTCGATGCGGAGCAGCCGCAGGTTGCCGGGGGCCTCGCGCTGGCCGCCGGCAGCGCGCCCGAGGTGCTGGCGGGGGTGGACCGCGAACGGGCTTATTTTCCCCTGTGCTCCGGCCCGGTGCGGGTGACCTGCGTGGTCGACGGCGACACCATCTGGTATCGCGGCGAGAAGATCCGCCTTGCCGATCTCGACACGCCCGAGGTCTCGCGCCCCGGCTGCGCCAGGGAGGCCGCGCTGGGCCGCAAGGCGACGCGGCGGCTGCAGGCGCTGCTCAATGCGGGGCCGTTCACGCTGGAGGCCAACCCGGCCGGGCACGCCACTGACAATTATGGCCGCAGCCTCAAGCTGGTCACCCGCGGCGGCGAGAGCCTCGGCGCGGTGCTGGTGCGCGAGGGCCTCGCCGAACAATGGGGCGGGCCGCGACGGGCGTGGTGTTAGGGGAGGGAGCGGACAAAGCGGGCAAGTGATACCAAAGCGCGATGAGCTTGACTCATCGGGCTTTGGTTAAGCCCGCGCGGCGCTTGCGCATTTCCAAGGCTTGATGCGTCAGCATGTCAGAGCCTTGGAGTAAAAGCTGTCCGCAGCCCCGTGATCCCAGCGAAAGCTGTGGCTTGAAGTGCCACAGCACAACGCTTGCCGCCCGTTGACGCCGCTCTCTCTTGGGTGACGAAGAAAGGCTGCCTTCCCCTCCCCCCATCGTAACTGTCTTGATTCGGGATCGCGGGCGAGCACGCAGAGCGGCTGGGGGGAAGGAAGCTGGAACCCGGATCAAACGCGGGGTTACGAAGGTCGGCGCGGCGAAGTAGTCGCTGGGCCAGTGGCGCCCTTCGCAACCAATCAACCGGCTCGCCCCATCGCTTCCCACATGAGGGAAGGGTTTGGGGCAGGCCTTCCACGTGCTGGTGATATGAGAGGCGTTCAGGCAATCAGCCTGTAAGTGCCGCGGTTGTCCACGAACTCGATGACCCCTGCATCCCGAAGCTGTTGCAGTTCGCGACTTACCGTCTGCATCGGGGTGGCGCCGCTGGTACCGGTTTCGATACACATTCTTTTGCCTTCGGTATCGAGCAGCTCCCGTCTCGTGAAAATGCCGTCGGCTCGCCCCTTGGCGAGGCGCCGGACGGCTTCCGACACAGCTTAAGTCCAAGTCAGCAAACCTGCGTTCTTCCCTTGCTTGAGCCTGCTGGGGCCACCCCCCCTACTCCGCCGCCTCGGCCCCGAACAGGCCGGCCTCGGCCTCCTCGCCCGTGCCGCTTTCGTTCGCCGCCCTGGCCTTCTGGCGCTTGTCGAAGGCGGCCCACACGTCGTTCCAGTTGCCGCGCGTGGCGCCCTTGGAATATTCGGTCGCGCGGGTCTCGAAGAAGTTGGCGTGCTCGACCCCGTTGAGCAGCGGCTGGAGCCAGGGCAGCGGGTGGTCTTCGATCAGGTAGATCGGCTGCAGGCCCAGCTGCTTCAGGCGCCAATCGGCGATGTAGCGGATATATTTCTTGATTTCCTTGGCGCTCATGCCGTCAACCGGGCCCATCTCGAAGGCAAGGTCGATGAAGGCATCTTCCAGCCGCACGGTCTTCTGGCAGATGTCGATGAGGTCTTCCTTGACCGCCTTGGTCAGGCACTGGCGTTCCTCGCAGAAGGTGTGGAACAGCTTGATGATGCCCTCGCAATGCAGGCTTTCATCGCGCACCGACCAGCTGACGATCTGGCCCATGCCCTTCATCTTGTTGAAGCGCGGGAAGTTCATCAGCATGGCAAAGCTGGCGAACAGCTGCAGCCCCTCGGTAAAGCCGCCGAAGGCCGCGAGCGTGCGGGCGATGTCCTCATCGGTCTCGACGCCGAACTGGCCGAGGAAATCGTGCTTGTCCTTCATCTCCTCATATTCGAGGAAGGCCGAATATTCGGTCTCGGGCATGCCGATGGTGTCGAGCAGGTGCGAGTAGGCGGCGATGTGCACCGTCTCCATGTTGGAGAAGGCGGCGAGCATCATCTTCACCTCGGTGGGCTTGAACACCCGGCCATAGTGCTCGTGATAGCAGTTCTGCACCTCGACATCGGCCTGGGTGAAGAAGCGGAAGATCTGCGTGAGCAGGTTGCGCTCGTGATCGGTGATCTTCTGCGCCCAGTCGCGGCAATCCTCGCCCAGCGGCACTTCCTCGGGCATCCAGTGGATCTGCTGCTGGCGCTTCCAGAACTCGTAGGCCCAGGGATACTGGAAGGGCTTGTAGGTCGAGCGGGCTTCGAGCAGCGACATGGGCGGGTTCTCCTGAAGGCGGTAAGGCTAGCAGATACGCGGCGCGGCGGCGCGCGGATTCAAGGGGGGCATCACGGGGCGTAGGCGATGAGGATGTAGAGGCAGAAGGGCACGAACATCGAGACCATGGCGATGTGGATCATCGCCGCGTTGCGCGCGTGGCCGGGCCGGTCGCGCCTGAGCTCGCGCAGCGCGGTGAAGGCGAAGATGGCGCACATCACGAGGCCGAAGATGGCCGCGGCAATCGGCAGGTTCATGTCGCCCTCTCCCTTCCTTCACTCCGGCGCGCGGCGCCGCGGCGTGATCGCCCCTACTGACAGCTCAGGCACTCCTCGTAATCGGTCTTCTCGCCGCTGGCCGAAAGCTCGATGCGCGGCGGCTCGGTGGTGTTGTCGGCCTCGACCCCGCCGACGAAGCCGGCCCGCTGCACGCTCTTGGAACGCAGGTAATAGAGCGACTTGATGCCCTTTTCCCACGCCTGGTAGTGCAGCATCATCAGGTCCCACTTGTCGACATCGGCCGGGATGAACAGGTTCAAGGACTGGGCCTGGTCGATATAGGGGGTGCGGTCGGCGGCGAATTCGAGCAGCCAGCGCTGGTCGATCTCGAAGCTGGTCTTGAACACCGCCTTTTCCTCCGGCGTGAGGAAATCGAGGTGCTGCACGCTGCCGCCGCGCTCGAGGATCGCGTTCCACACGTTGGTCGCGTTCTTGGCCTTCTTCTCGAGCAGCCTTTCGAGATAGGGGTTCTTGACGATGAAGCTGCCCGACAGGGTCTTGTGGGTGTAGATATTGGCCGGGATCGGCTCGATGCACGCCGAGGTGCCGCCGCAGATGATGCTGATCGAGGCCGTGGGCGCGATCGCCATCTTGCAGGAAAAGCGCTCCATCGCCCCCATCTCGGCGGCATCGGGACAGGGCCCGCGTTCCTGCGCCAGCAGCATCGAGGCCTCGGAAGCCTTGGCGCTGATGTGGCGGAACATCTGCAGGTTGAGCGCCTTGGCCGCCGCGCTTTCGAAGGCGACGCCTTTGGATTGCAGATAGGAGTGGAAGCCCATCACCCCCAGGCCCACCGAGCGTTCGCGGCTGGCCGAATACCTGGCCCGGGCCATTTCCGGCGGCGCGCGGTCGATATAGTCCTGCAGGACATTGTCGAGGAAGCGCATCACATCCTCGATGAACTGCCGCTCACCCTTCCACGCGTCCCACTTCTCGAGGTTCAGCGAGGAGAGGCAACACACCGCCGTGCGGTCATTGCCAAGGTGGTCGATGCCGGTGGGCAGGGTGATCTCGCTGCACAGGTTCGAGGTGGAAACCTTGAGCCCCAGGTCGCGGTGATGCTTGGGCATCATCCGGTTCACCGTGTCGGAAAAGACGATGTAGGGCTCGCCCGTGGCAAGGCGGGTCTCGACCAGCTTCTGGAACAGCGAGCGGGCATCGACCGTGCCGCGCACCGAGCCATCGCGCGGCGAGCGCAGGTGGAACTCCTTGCCATCGCGCACCGCGATCATGAATTCATCGGTGACGAGCACGCCGTGATGCAGATTGAGCGCCTTGCGGTTGAAGTCGCCACTGGGCTTCCGGATCTCGAGAAACTCCTCGATCTCGGGGTGCGAGATATCGAGATAGCAGGCCGCCGAGCCGCGCCTGAGGCTGCCCTGGCTGATCGCCAGCGTGAGCGAATCCATCACCCGCACGAAGGGGATGATCCCGCTGGTCTTGCCGTTGAGCCCGACCGGCTCGCCGATGCCGCGCACATTGCCCCAATAGGTGCCGATCCCGCCGCCCTTGGCCGCGAGCCACACGTTCTCGTTCCAGGTGCCGACGATGCCCTCGAGGCTGTCCTCGACCGAATTGAGGTAGCACGAGATCGGCAGGCCGCGGCTGGTGCCACCATTGGAGAGCACCGGGGTGGCGGGCATGAACCACAGGTTCGAGATATAGTCATAGAGCCGCTGGGCATGGGCCTCGTCATCGGCATAGGCATCGGCAACGCGGGCGAAGAGATCCTGGAAGCTCTCGCCCGGGAGCAGATAGCGATCCTTGAGCGTCTCCTTGCCGAAATCGGTGAGGTTGGCATCGCGCGCCGCATCGGTGCGGATGGCAAAACGCCGGGCATTGACCTTCTTGCTGTCGGCCTGGGCAGAGGCCTTGGCCGCCTCGGCCAGCGCCCCGGCCAGCGCCTCGCCCGCCTTGGCCGCGATCAGCGCCTGCGATCCGGCATCATCCCTCGTCATGCTCACCGCCTTTTCATCTCCGCGCGCAGCGCCGGCCGCACCAGCGCCATCACCCGCAATCTCCGCCTCGCCCGGCACGTTCTCGCTCAGCCTGAATTCCATGTCCTGCCCCCCGAATCGAACATAGGCCAGCGGCCCCATGTTCTGATTCTGTTCCATACCCTTGCGTCCACAGGCTTGCCAACCGCCCTGTCCCGAAAGGGGCGCCGCGCTGGCCTGTCATGCCGCCTGGCCCCGGCGCGCCGCGCACCCCCTTGCCGGCCGATCCTTCCCACCCTTGCCCCGGGTGGAGCGGCGGGATGATCACCAAGGCTTGGGGGTTCGATGCGAGCCGAACCACTAGATGATGAATCAGGGCGGGAATCGCGTCAACGCCCGATTAAGCCCGGATTAACCGCAAGGCCGGTGCCAGCTTGCCCCCCTTGCCCCGCGACGCGTGGAACAAGCTTGAGTCGCGGCGCGCGCAAGCCCCAAATTGAATCTGTGAAGAAAAATATGGGGAGTGAATCTTTGGAATCCAGCCGTGAATCTTTTGCACGCAAGCGGGCATGAATCTTGCCCGCAAGCGAAACGCGCAGGTGGGCGCACCTGAGGGCGGTGCGTCTAGCCTGCCCGGGCGGCGACTTCGGCGGCGTCGAAATAGTGGATGTGGAGGGTCCTGAGCAGCCCGTCCGTGAAGGTGCCAAGCTCGCAGATCGTCTGGGTGAAGGGGGCCGAGCCGTCCCTGGGGTGCATGGTGAGGCGAATCACCATCACCGCGTGGCTTTCGCCCCCGGTGCAATCGAGGATCTCGAGCCGGGTGTCGGCCCAGGTGCCATACATCGCCGCGGCGCAGCGCTGCAGCGCGTCCTTGCCGCGCCATTCGCCGCCAAAGGGCAGCGAGGCGGCCTCGTAGAGCACGAAATCGGGGTGGATCAGCGCCTCCACCGCCGCCCAGTCGCGCGTGGCGGCGGTGGCATAGACCCGGGCGAGCAATTCCCGGGGGCTGGTCATCCGTCTTCTTCGATGGTGCCGATGAGATCGCCGACCTTGTAGGTCGCGCCCTCCTCGCCGGTGGGATGGATGATCCCGCTCGCCGGGGCCTCGATCTCGGTGGTGCTCTTGTCGGTCTCGACGGTGTAGATCACCTCGCCCTTCTCGACCCGCTCGCCGGGGCCGAACATCCATTCGACCAGGGTCATCTCGAGCGCGCTCATGCCGAGCTTTGGAATGCGGATTTCGACAGCCATTTGCGAAGCCTCAACTTTCCGGTTCTTGCTGCCAAAGCCCTTCCCCGGGGAAGGGCCGGGATGGGGGGTCCCGCCTGCGAGGGGGCAGAGCCCCCACCCCCAACCCCTCCCCGAGGGGAGGGGCGTCGAGAACGGCCGCTAAAGCCTGCCCATGCTCGCCTTGATCTGTTCGACGATCTTGGGCTTGGTCGGGATCCACGCCTGTTCGAGGTGGCTGGCAAAGGGCACCGCCGAGAAGGTGCCGCCCACCCGCCGCACCGGGCCCTTGAGGCTGTCCCAGCACTTTTCCTGGATATTGGCGGCGATCTCGGCCCCGGTGCCGAAGGGGCGCACCGCCTCGTGCAAGGTCAGCGCGCGGCCGGTCTTGCGCACGCTCGCCAGCACCGTCGCCTCGTCATAGGGGGCGATGGTTCTGAGGTCGATCACCTCGACGCTGATGCCTTCCTTGGCAAGGTCGCTGGCGACATCAAGCGCATCGAGCACGGTGCGGCCATAGGTGATGAGCGAGATATCGCTGCCCTCGCGCGCCACCGCCGCCTTGCCCAGCGGCACGCGGTAGCCCGGGCCGGGGTCTTCGCCCTTGAGGCCATAGCACAGGATGTTCTCGATGAAGATCACGGGATCATTGGCATCGATGCTCGCGCGCAGCAGCCCGCGCGCATCGGCCGGGTTTGAAGGCGTGACGACATGGATGCCCGCCACGTGGGCGAACCAGGCCTCGAGCATGTCCGAATGCTGCCCGCCAAAGCCCACGCCCACCCCGGTGGTGGTGCGGATCACGATCGGGCAGGGGGTCTGCCCGCCGCTCATGAACCTGAGCTTGGCGGCATGGTTGACGATCTGGTCCATGCACACGCCGACGAAGTTCATCAGCATGATCTCGGCGATCGGGCGCTGCCCGGCGAGCGCCGCGCCCACCGCCGCGCCGACGATCGCGGTTTCCGAGATCGGGGTGGCCCGCACCCGGTGCGCGCCATATTTCTCGGTGAGGCCCTGGGTGACCTTGAACACCCCGCCGCCCTGCTTGGCCGAAACATCCTCGCCGAGGCAGAACACCCCCGGGTCTTCGGCCATGGCCTCGTCAATCGCGAGGTTGAGCGCCTGGGTCATGGTGATCTGCGCCATCACGCGGTCTCCTCGAGCACGTCACGATAGATTTCATCGACATCGGGCAGTGGTGCGGCCAGCGCATGCTCCACCGCGGCGTCGATCTCAGCGTCGATCTGGGCGACGATGGCGTCGAGCTCCTCCTCGGTGAACTGGTGCTCGAGCATCACCTTCCTGAGCTTGGGCAGCGGGTCCTCGCGCTTCATCTCCTCGAGGTGCTCGGGCGGCATGTAACTGAAATCCGAACCGAAGAAATGGCCCATCATGCGGTAGCACATGGCCTCGATCAGCGTCGGCCCTTCGCCCGCCCGGGCGCGGTCCACCGCTTCTTTCACCGCCGGATAGATCTGGAAGACGTCATTGCCATCGACCCTCACGCCCTTCATCCCATAGCCTGCGGCGCGCATCGCGATCGAGGGGCTGGCGGTGTGATCGGCATAGGCCGTGTGCTCGCCATAGCGGTTGTTCTGGCACAGGAAGATCACGGGCAGCTTGTAGAGCTGGGCCATGTTGAGCGCCTCGTGGAAGGCGCCGATATTGGCCGCCCCGTCGCCAAAGCTCACCAGCGTGACCCGCCCATCGCCATTGTTCTGGCTCGCCATGGCAAGGCCATTGGCGATGGGAAGGCCGCTGCCCACCACCCCGGTCGTCACCATGATCCCGGTGGCCGGATCGGTGATGTGCATGGTGCCGCCCTTGCCCTTGCAGGTGCCGGTGGCCTTGCCGAGGCATTCGCCCCACCACTTTTCCATCGGGATGCCCTTGGCGGTCTGTTCGCCCTGGCCGCGATAGGTGCACACCACGTAGTCCTGCGGCTCGAGCGCGGCCATGGCCGCGGCCGAGACCAGCTCCTGCCCGCGCACGCAGTAATACATCACCGCCACCTTGCCGCTCATCAGCAGCTGGCGGAACTTCTCGTCGGTGCGGTTGACCTTCATCGTGCGGGTGTAGATGTCGCGCAGCTTGTCGCGGTCGATGGCAGCCATGGAAAGAGGCCCTTCCTGTTTCGGGTGAAGCTCAGAACTGGACGCGCTGCGTGAAGCCGCCATCGACCACCACATTGGCCCCGGTCATGTAGGGCACCGCGGGGCTGGCGACGAAGACGATCGCCCTGGCGACCTCGACCGGCTCGCCGAAGCGGCCCATCGGCATCTTGGCGAGCGTTGCATCGAAGAGCGGCTTCATGTGCTGCTCGATCACCTCCCAATTGCCGCCCTTGTAATAGATCGCGCCGGGGCTGACGGTGTTGACGCGGATGCCCTTGGGCGCGAGCGCCTGGCTCAATTGCGAGGCATAGGTGATGAGCGCCGCCTTGATCGCGTTGAAGGGATTGGGGGCGATGAAGGTTTCGAGCGCGGCGGTGGAGGAGAGCATCACGATCGAGCCCGAACCCGACTTCTCGAGATGCGGGGTGAGGGTTTCGACCGCGAGCGCGGCGCCCTTGATGTCCATGTCAAGGCAGGCCTGCCAGTCGCCCGTGCCCCCGGTGCCCGAGGCAGAAGCGGTGTGGACGAAGATGTCGCACCCGCCCAGCGCGCCCGCGGCCTTTTCCAGCCAGGCCTGATAGGCCTCGGCGCCGCTCGCCATGTCGAACACTTCGGCGAACACCTTGCCCGGCCCGGCGGCATCGATCGCGGCCTTGGCGGCCTCGATCTTGTCTTCCTTGCGCGAGAAGAAGGCGACATCGGCGCCCTCGGCGGCGAAGAGCTTCAACGATTCAAGGCCAAGGCCGTGCGCCCCGCCGTTCATGATCACCTTCTTGCCCTGAAGTCCCAGATCCATCGCGCCTCTCCCCGGCCATTGCGTGCTGGAAAAGGGGATAGCCGAGGGCGCCAGCGCGGCGGATTGGCACTTTTGGGGGGATGGGGGGACGGGCCGGCGGGCAAGGCCCGGCCCGGCGCTTCATCCGCCTATTCGCACAGGCCCGCGGCGCGCTCGGCGAGGCCCTTCAACCCCTTGCACTTGGGCTTGCGCGGGCGCGCCGCGGGCGTTGCGTCATCGTCCCCTGCCGCACCAAAGCCGCCCAGCGCTTCCATCCCGGGCAGCAGCATGGTCGAGGAGCGCAAGCGCACCCGCGCGATCCATTCGGGCTTCCAGGGTTTGCGCACATCGGCCGGGCGCGGCGGATAGGCGAAATCGGCCTGCGGGCCATAGGCCTGGAGGTTGACCATCAGTGCCTCGCCCGCGGCCTTGATGACCTCGGCCGGGATGGTGCAATCGCGCTGCTCGGGCGGCATCACCGTGCCCGCGGCGATGAGCTTTCTCACCCCGGCGGGCGAGATCCAGTCCCACAGCGGGCCGCCGAAGGCCTGCTCCCTCGACGAGGCCCACCACACCATCTCGCTCGGCGCGCCGCGGCGCCTGTCGCCCTTGGCGCCGATCGCCCAGGCATAATAGCCGGTGGCCTTGTCGAGCCCCTTCCACGCCAGCATGGTCGCGCCGCTCGCCAGCGGGCTCGCCGTCGCCTCGAGCGGGGGCATGAAATCATCGGCGAGGGTGAAGTTGATCTCGCGGGCATAATTGGCGGCGATCCGGTGCGCGCCCAGGAGCGAGGCATTGGCGGGCACCTGCTTCATGTCCTCGCCATTGGGCCAGGTGGTGTAGGTGCGGCTGTTGGCGCTGGTCACCTGCCAGTCATCGGGCAGGTCGATCGGCGCGGCGAACAGCCCGGGCGGCACCTCGCCCGCGGCGATGCGGGAGAAATCGATCACCACCGGCTGGCCCGCAGGGGCGCGCGCGCCGCAGCCCCAGAACAGCAGCAGCCGCCCGCTCGGGCGCTCGAAGCGCGGCGGCGCCTCCGGTTCGCGCGCCCCGCCCTGGCCACGCTGCGGCGGGAGCAGGCGCACCGAGGCGCCCAGCCCCGCGCCGGCGGGCATGAAGTGATCGGCCTGGGGCTGGGGCGCGCTGGTGGGCGCCCCGTGGTGGAGGCTGAGCATCCGCACCGCCTGCGGGCGCCCCCCGCGCATCATCCCCAGCACCGCGCCCATGCCGCCGCCGCTGCCCATGGCGCCAAGCCCGCTCATGGTCGCCGCGTCCATGGCATAGCGCACCGGGCCCGGGCTGCCCGCCTGCGAGAGCGCGCTTGCCGAAACCAGCGCCGAGGCCGCCGCCAGACCCATGAGCGCCGCGCCAAGAAGCTTGCCTTTCATTGCGATTCTCCCCCCCAAGGATGCCACTTTACGATAGCACAGAGCGCGCCGAAAGGGGAAAGCCCGGCGACGCGCAGCGCCAGAGGTGCACGCCGCGCCGCATCCACGCAGCGGCGCGCAGGTCGAAGATGGGGGCAAGGGCGGCCTGTGGCGCGCCGATGGGGACGCGCAAGCCAAAGGAGCGCTCCGCGAGGCCGTCCACATCGAGAATGGTGCTGCTGGGGAGGATTGAACTCCCGACCTCACCCTTACCAAGGGTGCGCTCTACCACTGAGCTACAGCAGCGCCGCGGGCAGGCGCGCCCTATTGTCGCGCCTCCCCCCAATGTCAAGCGGACTTGCACGGCTCCGGCGATCCCGTCGCTTTGCCGCTTGAGCATCAGGCCCGATAGGGCCAATGCGTTGCTTATGCGTGAAGAGCCCCGCAAGAATATGTCGCGCGAGGAGCGCCTCGCCGCCAAGCTGCGCGAGAACCTGCGCCGCCGCAAGGCCCAGGCGCGCGCTCTTGCCGATTCGGCGCCGCCCGAAAAGGCCGCGCCGCAGGGGCTTTGCAAGCCGCCGCGCGAAGGCTAACCCGCCACCCGCACCACACCCGCAGCAAGGCCCCGCCACCCGCCAACCGGAGTAACGATGCCCAAGCTCATCCTCTTGCGCCACGGCCAGAGCCAGTGGAACCTCGAAAACCGCTTCACCGGCTGGTGGGATGTCGATCTTACCGACCAGGGCGTGGCCGAGGCGCGCGCCGCGGGCCGGCTGCTCAAGGACAAGGGGGTGCTGCCCACCTGCGCCTTCACCTCGCTCCAGACCCGGGCGATCAAGACCCTGCATCTCGCGCTCGAGGAAGCGGGGCGCCTGTGGATCCCCGAAGTCAAGGACTGGCGCCTCAACGAGCGCCACTATGGCGGCCTCACCGGCCTCAACAAGGCCGAGACCGCCGCGCGCCACGGCGAGGAGCAGGTCAAGATCTGGCGCCGCTCCTTCGACGTGCCGCCCCCGCCGCTGGCGCCGGGCAGCGCCTATGACCTGTCCGCCGATCCGCGCTATGCTGGGATCGCGGTGCCCGCGACCGAGAGCCTCAAGCTCACCATCGCGCGGGTGCTGCCGTTCTGGGACAGCGCCATCCAGCCGGCGCTGGCACGCGGCGAGACGGTGATCATCGCCGCCCACGGCAACAGCCTGCGCGCGCTGGTCAAGCACCTTTCGGGCATTTCCGATGCCGAGATCACCGCGCTCGAGATTCCCACCGGCGCGCCGATCATCTATGACTTTGCCGACGGGGCGCCTCAGGGCGAGCGCTACTATCTGAAGGACGCGTGATGGACGAGGCCGGGGGCAAGGTCGCGATCGTGATGGGCAGCCAGTCCGACTGGCCGGTGATGCGCTGCGCTGCCGAGGTGCTCGACGAGCTTGAAGTGCCCTATGAGGCGCGCATCACCTCGGCCCACCGCACGCCTGACCGGATGGTGGCCTTTGCCAAGGGGGCCGAGGGCGAGGGCTTCTCGGTGATCATCGCCGGGGCCGGGGGCGCGGCGCACCTGCCTGGGATGGTCGCCAGCATGACCCATCTGCCGGTGCTCGGGGTGCCGGTGCCCAGCCGCGCGCTCGCCGGCATGGACAGCCTGTTGTCGATCGTGCAGATGCCCGCCGGGGTGCCGGTCGGCACGCTGGCGATTGGCGAGGCCGGGGCGAAGAACGCCGCGCTGCTCGCCGCGGCGATCCTTGCCCTGTCGGACGAGGCCCTGTCCGAGCGCCTGCAGGACTGGCGCGCCGCCAACAGCGCCGCGGTGGCCGAGGTGCCGCACGAGGATGCCGGCGCCTGATGCTGCCGCCCGGCTCCACCATCGGCATCCTCGGCGGCGGCCAGCTCGGGCGGATGCTCGCCATGGCGGCGCTGCAGCTTGGCTATCGCTGCATCGCCTATGCCCCGCCGGGCGACAATGTCGCGGCGGATGCCTGCGCCGATTTCTTCGCCAACCGCTGGGACGATGCCCGCGCGCTGGCCGCCTTTGCCGCCAGGTGCGATGTGATCACCTGGGAGTTCGAGAACGTGCCGCTCGCCACGCTGGCGGCGCTCCCGCCGGCGCGGCTGGCCTGCCCGGCGCGCGCGCTCGAGGTGGCGCAGGACCGGCTCGCGGAAAAGCGCTTCATCGCCGAGCTGGGCGGCACCCCTGCCCCCCATGCCCGGGTCGAGAGCGAGGAAGACCTCGCCCGCGCGCTCGATGCCATCGGCACCCCCGGCATCCTCAAGACCGTGCGCGAGGGCTATGACGGCAAGGGCCAGTGGCGGATCGGCTCGCGGCTCGAGGCGGCCGCCCTGCGTCTGCCGGGGGTCCCTTGCGTCTATGAGGGCTTCGTCACCTACGAAACCGAGTTCTCGGTGATCCTGGTGCGCGCGGCGCGCGGCGAGGTGCGCTTCTGGGATTCGCCCGCCAACCTTCACGAGGGCGGGATGCTCGCCCGCTCGATCCTGCCCGCCGGCGCGCTGGTCGAGGAACAGGTGGGCGCGGCCCGCGCGCTGGCCGAAAAGGTGGCGGCGGCGCTGGGCTATGTCGGGGTCTTGTGCCTTGAATTCTTTGCCACCCGCGCCGGGCCAGTGTTCAACGAAATGGCGCCGCGGGTGCACAATTCGGGCCACTGGACGATCGAGGGGGCGGCCACCAGCCAGTTTGAAAACCACGTCCGCGCGATCTGCGGCCTGCCGCTCGGCGGCACCAAGACCCGCTTTGCCAGCATCGAGATGCGCAACATCATCGGCGAAGCAGCGCTCGAGGCCCATCGGATCCTCGCCGAGCCGGGCGAGCCGCATCTCCACCTCTATGGCAAGCGCGAGGCGCGCGCCGGGCGCAAGATGGGCCATGTCACCCGGGTCGGACACGGGCCGGCATGAGCGGCGAGATCGTCATCATCTATGCCCGCGCCGCCAATGGCGCGATCGGCAACGAGGGCACGCTGCCCTGGCGCCTGCCGGCCGATCTCAAGCGCTTCAAGGCGCTGACCATGGGCAAGCCGATGATCATGGGGCGCAAGACCTTCGAGAGCCTGCCCGGCCTCTTGCCCGGGCGGCGCCACATCGTGCTCTCGCGCCGCGAGGACTTTGCCCCGCCGGGGGTGGAACTGGCCGGCACCGTCAGCGAGGCGCTGGCGCTGGCGCGGCGCGAGGACCCTGCCACCGAGATCGCGGTGATCGGCGGGGCGGCGATCTATGACGTGTTCCTGCCGCTCGCCCAGCGGATCGAGCTGACGCAGATCCACGCGGATTATCCGGGCGATATCTTCATGGCCGAGCCGGGCCGGGGCTGGGTGCTGCAGGCGCGCGAGGATCACGCCGCGCAAGGGGGGCATCCGGCCTTCTCCTTCCTCACCTACCGCCGCGAGGGGGCCGCCTGATGCGCTGGCTCGATCACCGCGATCCCGTGCCCGAGGCGCTGCGCGGCGCGGTGATCGCGCTCGGCAATTTCGATGGCTTTCACCGCGGACACCAGGCCGTGGCGGGCGCGGCGATCGCCTGGGCCAAGGCCGAAGGGCGCCCCTCGATCATCGCCACTTTCGATCCCCATCCGGTGCGCTTCTTCAAGCCTGATGTTCCGCCCTTTCGCCTCACCACGCTCGAACAGCGCCACGAGCTTTATCTTGCGGCAGGGGCAACGGCGATGCTGGTGTTCCACTTCGATGCCGCGCTTGCAGGCACCAGCGCCGAGGATTTCATCGCGCACATCCTGATCCAGCGGCTCGGCGCGCACGGGGTGGTGACGGGGGCCGATTTCACCTTCGGCAAGGGCGCCAAGGGCAATGTCGCTCTGCTGCGCGGCTTGGGCGGCGAGCTGGGGCTGCAATCGCGGGTGATCGCGGCGGTGGCCGATGGGGGCGAGGTGGTCTCCTCGAGCCGCGTCCGCCAGGCCCTGCGCGACGGCGATCCGCAGCTTGCCGCGCGGCTCCTGACCCGGCCCTTTGCCATCCGCGGGATCGTCGAGCACGGGGACAAGCGCGGCCGGACGATCGGCTATCCCACCGCCAATCTCAGCCTCGAGCATTACCTGCGCCCCAGATACGGCATCTATGCCGTGACCGGGCGCATTCTGGCGACGGGCGAGATGCTCAAGGGCGCGGCCAATATCGGCATCCGCCCGCAATTCGAGCCGCCCCGCGAATTGCTCGAGCCCCATTTCTTCGACTTTTCGGGCGATCTTTACGGGCAGGAGATCGAGGTCGCCTTCCATCACTACCTGCGCGGCGAGGCGAAGTTCGAGAGCCTCGCGGCGCTCATTGCCCAGATGGACAAGGATTGCGCCGAGGCGCGGCGGCTTCTAAGCGCGCAGCCGCTATGACCGAAGAACCCCAGCACGCCAAACAAGCCAAGGACTATCGCGGCACCGTTTTCCTGCCGAAGACCGATTTTCCGATGAAGGCGGGCCTGCCGCAGAAGGAGCCGGGCATTGCCGCGCGCTGGGAGGAGATCGGGCTTTACCGCAAGCTGCGCGAGGCCCGGCGCGGGCGCGACAAGTTCATCTTCCACGATGGCCCGCCCTACGCCAATGGCGACATGCATATCGGCCATGCGCTCAACCACATCCTCAAGGACATGGTCTGCCGCACCCAGAGCCTCTTGGGCCGCGATGCGCCTTACGTCCCGGGCTGGGATTGCCATGGCCTTCCGATCGAATGGAAGGTCGAGGAAGCCTATCGCAAGGACAAGCGGCCCAAGCCCGTGCTTGCAGGCAGCGGGCGCGATGAGGCGGCGGTCAAGACCTTCCGCGATGAATGCCGGGCTTACGCGCAGCACTGGGTGGACGTGCAGCGCAGCCAATTGAAGCGCCTTGGCATCATGGCCGATTGGGACAATCCCTATCTCACCATGCAGAAGGAGAGCGAGGCGGTGATCGTCGCCGAGCTCTTGAAGCTGGCCGAGGCGGGGAACCTCTATCGCGGCGCGAAACCGGTGATGTGGTCGCCGGTCGAACAGACTGCGCTTGCTGAAGCCGAGGTCGAATACGAGGACATCACCTCGACCCAGATCGACGTGGCGTTCGAGATTGCGAAATGTCCGAACCTTCCGGAACTGGAAGGCGCTTATGCGGTCATCTGGACGACGACGCCCTGGACGATCCCGGTCAATCAGGCGATCGCTTATGCAAAGGACGAAGAATACACAAAGTGCCGGGTTGTTGGCGGAACTGGCGGGCGCACACCCGCGCTAAGCAAAATCGCTCTTCAACTTAACGGGAAGATTCTGCTCGTAGCCAGCAAGCTCGTCGATGAATTTGAGGAAAGGATTCGCAAGGACTCTCTCGGCGATGGGACATTTTTCTTCACTCGTGAAGGAACAATCAAGGGCTCCGCTCTAGAAGCGGCCGAGGCGCGCCACCCGATGGCGAGCCACTTTCCCGACAGCGAGTTCTATTCGAAGCTTCGCCCACTGCTCCCCGGCGATTTCGTCACCACCGATAGCGGCACCGGCCTCGTCCACATGGCGCCCGATCACGGCGAGGACGATTTCGAGTTGTGCAAGGCGAACGGCATCAATCCCGTCTTCGCGGTGATGGACGACGGGCGCTACCGCGATGATTGGCCCTGGCTCGGCGCGGCAGACGCGCGGCGCATGAGCGTGATCAACCCGAAATTCAACGCGCCCGATGGCCCGATCTGTTCCGATCTCAAGCAAGCGGGCGCGCTGCTCGCCGCGAGCGCGGATTACCAGCACTCCTACCCGCACTCGTGGCGCTCCAAGGCCAAGGTGATCTTCCGTGCTACGGCCCAATGGTTCGTGCCGATGGACCGCGATCTTGGCGACGGCACCACGCTGCGCAGCCGCGCGCTTGGCGAAATCGCGCGCGTCCACTTCACGCCGGACAAGGGCCGCAACCGCATCGGCAGCATGGTCGAAGGCCGGCCCGATTGGGTGCTCAGCCGCCAGCGCGCCTGGGGCGTGCCGATCACCCTGTTCGTGCGGCCCGACGGCACCTATCTCAACGATCCGCAGGTCAACGCCCGCATCATCGCCGCCGTGCGCGAACAGGGCATGGATGCCTGGTGCAGCGCCAACAAGGCCGCCTTCCTCGGCCCGGACCACGACCCGGCAGAGTTCGAGATGGTCACCGACATTCTCGACGTGTGGTTCGATTCGGGCTGCACCCATGCCTTCGTGCTCGAAAGCGGGCGCTGGAGCGATGTGCGCTGGCCCGCCGATCTTTATCTCGAAGGCTCTGACCAGCACCGCGGCTGGTTCCAGTCCTCGCTGCTGCAATCCTGCGCCACCCGCGGCCGCGCGCCCTATGACCAGATCCTCACCCACGGCTTCACCATGGATGCCCAGGGCAAGAAGATGTCGAAGTCGCTGGGCAACACGGTCGATCCGATCAAGGTGATGGAGACCTATGGCGCCGACATCATCCGCCTGTGGGCCTTGAGCGTCGATTTCACCGAGGATCACCGCATCGGCGAGGAAATCCTCAAGGGCGTTGCCGACCAGTATCGCAAGCTCCGCAACACCTTCCGCTATCTCTTGGGCGCACTCGATGGCTTTGCCGAGGCCGAGCGCGTGGCGGTGGAGGCCATGCCCGCGCTCGAGCGCCATATCCTCGCGCTGCTCGGAGAGCTCGACACGAGGCTCAGGGCCGCGGCGATCGCCTATGATTTCAACACCTACACCCGGCTTTTGATCGAGTTCTGCAACGAGGATCTTTCGGCCTTCTTCTTCGATATCCGCAAGGACGCGCTCTATTGTGACGCGCCCAGCGATCCCAAGCGCCGCGCCTATCGCAGCGTGCTCGACACCCTGTTCCATGCCCTGGTGCGCTATGCCGCCCCGGTGCTGGTATTCACCGCCGAGGAGGTCTGGCTGTCGCGCTACCCTGAAGGCGAGAGCGTCCACCTGCTCGAATGGCCCGAGGTGCCCGCGGTTGAGGCCCCGGCGGCGCGCTGGCAGGCGCTGCGGGCGCTGCGCGATGCGGTCAACGAGGCGATCGAGCCGCTGCGCCGCGACAAGGTGATCGGATCGAGCCTTGCCGCCGCGGTCGAGGTGCCTGCCGCCGCCGTGCCCGAGGGGGTGAGCGAGGCCGAACTCGCAGAACTGTTCATCACCGCGACAGTCACCCGCGGCGATGGCGACAAGGTGACGGTAAGGCCCACGAGCGACCACAAATGCGCGCGCTGCTGGCGCCACCTGCCCGAGGTGGCGGAAGGAGGCACGCTGTGCCGGCGCTGCACCGCTGCACTCGAAGCGCTCGGCGAGGCGGCGGCGTGAGCGGGCGTGTCACCCGCGCCCGGCTCATGGGCCTTGCGCTTGCCGCGCTGGTCGCGCTCGTCGATCAGGCGGTCAAGTCCTACATCACCGGCCCGCTGGAACTGCACCGGGTGGGGCGGATCGACCTGCTGCCCTTCTTCGACCTGACCTATACCGAGAACCGCGGCATCTCGCTGGGGATGCTCCAGGCCGCGAACATGGAGATGCGCTGGCTGCTGGTGCTGCTCACCGCGGCCATCGCGCTCGGGGTGCTGGTGTGGATGCTGCGCGAGACCCGGGGGTGGGACATTGCCGGGCTGGCGCTCATCCTCGGCGGGGCGCTCGGCAATATCCGCGATCGCTATGAGCTGGGCTATGTGATCGATTATGCCGATTTCCACATCGGCTCCTTTCGCCCCTTTCTGGTCTTCAACATCGCCGATGCGGCGATTACCATCGGGGTGGTGATAATCCTTGCCCGCAGCCTGTTGCTGCGCGACAAGCCCGAGATGCAAGCCGGGGACGGCCGGCGTGGAGAGCCTGATGATGCGTAAGTTTGCCCCCCTGATCGTGCTCACCGGTGCTGCCAGCCTGCTGGCGGGCTGCGGCAGCAGCGGGATCTTCAACCGCGAGCGCCCCGACGAATTCGCGGTGCAGCGCCAGGCGCCGCTGGTGGTGCCGCCCGATTTCACCCTGACCCCGCCCGCTCCCGGCGCCGCGCGCCCGAGCGAGGGCACCGCGGCCGAACAGGCGCTCGAGGCGCTGTTCGGCGGCCCGGCCCCGCGCAGCCGGGTGGAAGCCAGCGTGCTCGACCGCGCGGGCAGCGCCGCGCCGGGCATCCGCTCGCAGGTGGGCGATGCCAATACCCCGACCGTGGCCAAGGGCCGGGTGACGCGCGACATCATCGCCGCGCCGGAAGGCGACGGGGCCTCGGCCGCGACGGTGATCCCGGGCGCCTGAGCGCGCCCGGTCAATCCTCGCGCACGCGGGTGACGAGCAGCTTGTCGATGCGGCGCCCGTCCATGTCGACGACCTCGAAGCGCCAGCCCTGATCGGTGAAGTGCTCGCCCTCGCTCGGCAGCTTGCGCAGCACCGAGAGGGCATAGCCCGCCGCGGTGCCGAACTCGCGGTCCTCGCCATATTCAAGGCCCAGCCGATCAGCGAGGGCATCGGCCGAAAGCGATCCTGAGACGAGCAGCGAGCCATCCTCGCGCTCGACCACGCTCGGCAGATCGCCATCATCGCTGTCGCTGGCGAAATTGCCGACGATCGCGGTGAGCAGGTCAACCGGGGTGACGATGCCCTCGAAATGGCCATATTCGTCGGTCACCGCCGCCATCGCCACCTCGGCGGCCTGGAGCACCCGCAGCGCGTCCATGGCATCGAGCTGGTCGGGCACCACCTCGAGCCGGCGCATCATCGCGCGGATCGCCACCTCCTCCCCCGCCACCAGCCGGGCGAGCACGTCGCGCACCTTGATGACGCCGAGGATCGTATCGGGCGAGCCTTCGGCCACCGGCAGCAGCGAATGCGAGCTCGCGGCGATGGTCTTGCGGATCTCGGCAAGATCGGCATCGGCATCGATCCAGTCGACCTCGGTGCGCGGGGTCATCAGCTCGCGCACCGGGCGTTCGGCGAGCCGCACCACGCCGGTCAAAAGCTGGCGCTGCTCGGCCTCGATCACGCCCGAGCGGGTGGCCTCGGCGAAGATCATCTGCAATTCCTCGGCTGTGACCGAAGGCTCGTTGCGCCCGCGGACGCCAAGCAGCCGCAGCGCCGCGGCCGAGCTGCGATCGAGCAGCCAGACGAGCGGCGCCGCTGCCCGGGCGAGAAAGGCCATCGGCCGCGCCATCACCAGCGACACCGGCACCGCCGCGCGCAGCGCCAGCTGCTTGGGCACCAGCTCGCCGATGATCAGGCTGGCATAGGTGGTGAGCGCGATCACCAGGGCAAAGCCGAGGCTTTCGGCATAGCGATGAGGCACCCCGACAAGCGCCAGCCGTTCGCCCACCGGGGCGCCGAGGCTCGCCCCCGAATAGGCCCCGGCGAGAATGCCGATGAGGGTGATGCCGATCTGCACGGTCGAGAGGAACTTGCCCGGCTCGGCGGCGAGGCCAAGCGCCACCCGCGCGCTTGCCGATCCGGCCTCGGCCCTCGCCTCGAGCGCGCTGGTCTTGGCCGAGACGATCGCCAGTTCGGACATGGCGAAGACCCCGTTGAGCACCACCAGGGCAAGGATGACGACAAGGTCTGACCACGGAAAGGGTGTCACGCCTGCGGCGCTAGCACAATCGCGCGCGCTTGCCAGCCGGGCATTCGCGGCGCTTGGCGGGGCGGCGGCAAGGCCGTTCAAGCCCGGTCAAGGTCGGGGAGGGCAGGAGCGTGCCACCCCAGGGGCCTTGAAGCGATTGCCGCCGGCACCGCGCCATGGCATGGTGGCCCCGCGAGTGAGGGAGGAGAAATATGACAATTTCAAGGATTTTGCTCTCGGGCACGGCAGCGCTGGCGCTGCTCGGCACCAGCGCCTGTGTCACCGATCCCAACACCGGCGAGAAGAAGGTCTCGCGCACCGCGATCGGCGCCGGGCTGGGCGGCACGCTCGGCTATCTGCTCGGCGGGGCGATCGGCGGGGATACCGGGCGCATCATCGGTGCGGGGATCGGCGGCTCGGCCGGGGCGGTGATCGGCAAGCAGTATGACGACCAGATCCGCGAGCTGAAGGAACAGACCGCGGGCAGCGGCGTCGATGTCGAGGAGATCGGCAACCAGGATGCGATCCTCGTGCGCTTGCCCGATGGCGTCACCTTCGCCACCGGTTCGGCCAGCATCAACCCGGGCTTTTACGACACGCTCAACTCGGTCGCCGAGACGCTGATCAAGTATCCCAACAGCCTGATCGACGTCTATGGCTTCACCGACACCACCGGCTCGCCCGATTTCAACCAGCGCCTGTCCGAACAGCGCGCCCAGGCGGTGGCCGATTACCTCGCCGCGCGCGGGGTGGCGCGGGCGCGGATGGCGACGCGCGGCTATGGCGAGCAGTATGACTATCTGCGCATCAAGACCGGCGACAATGTCAACGAACCCTTGAACCGCCGGGTGGAGATCAAGATCATTCCGGTGAGCCAGGACGATGTGAACCGCGCCCGCGCGGGCCGGTAAGCCCGTCAGGGCATCACGCCTCGAGGCACGGGCTGCCTGCCCTGCGGGCGGCCCGACCTCTGTTTCAGCGTAGCGCCGCGGCTCTGGCGGCGAGGCGCTCGACCGCCGCGGCATGGATCGCGGGCGAGCACACCAGCACCCCGAAATCGCGCGGATCGTGCTTGTTGTAGGCGAGCGGGCGACCGAAGGCGTCGGTCACCTCGGCCCCGGCCTCGCGCGCGATCAGCGCGGCTGCGGCAATATCCCACTCATAGCCCCAGCGCAGCGTGGCGACGAGATCGGCGCGGTCATCGGCGACCATGGCGATGCGCAGCGCGATCGAATTGGGCTGTTCGACCGCGACGAGATCGGCATCCTCGCGCGGCAGGCTGTGGGCCGGCACCCGCGCCCCTGCAAAAGAGGTGCGCGTGCTCGCCCGGATCGGCAGGTTGTTGCGCCGCGCCCCCTGGCCTGCCACCGCCACCCATTCCTCGCCCCGCGCCGGGGCCACCAGCATCCCGATCAGCGGACGGCCCGCGCTCACCAGCGCCACCGACACCGCCCAGCCATCGCGCCCGCGCACATAGTCGCGAGTGCCATCGATCGGATCGACCAGCCAGATGAGGCCGCTCTGGGTGCGGGTCTTGTCATCGGCGGTTTCTTCCGAAAGCCAGGCGGCTGAGGGCAGCAGCCGGGCAAGCTCGCGCTTCAAGAAGCGATCAACCTCGAGATCGGCCTCGCTCACCGGGTTGCCGGGGCTCTTGTCCCAGCTTGAAAGCGCATGGCCCGCGCCCGGCCAGCGCGCCGCGGCGATGCGGCCCGCCTCGCGGACAATGGAGTGGAAGCGCTCGCGGTCGATCATGGCTGGCAATCTTGAGAGGCCCTGCTGTTGGCCCTGCCAAGGGCACTTTTCAAGTGGGGCGATCCGTGCTTAGGCCGCGCCCGCAACCACCTCTCCGGCACCGCCACGCATGAAAGGGATCGACACGCCATGAACATCCACGAATACCAGGCCAAGGAGCTGCTTGCCAAAGCCGGGATCGCGGTTCCCGCGGGCTATCCGGCGCTCAGCGTTGCCGAAGCGGTCGAAGCCGCGAAGAAGCTCCCCGGGCCGCTCTATGTGGTCAAGGCGCAGATCCACGCCGGCGGGCGCGGCAAGGGCAGGTTCAAGGAGCTTGGCCCCGATGCCAAGGGCGGGGTGCGCCTCGCCAAGAGCCTCAAGGAGGTCGAGGCCCATGCCCGCGAGATGCTGGGCAACACCCTGGTGACGGTGCAGACCGGCGAAGCAGGCAAGCAGGTCAATCGCCTCTACATCACCGACGGGGTCGATATCGCCAGGGAATATTACCTCTCGCTGCTGGTCGATCGGGCGAGCGGGCGGGTGGCCTTCGTGGTCTCGACCGAAGGGGGCATGGATATCGAGGCGGTGGCGCACGAGACGCCGGAGAAGATCACCACCTTCACCATCGATCCGGCCCAGGGCTTCATGCCGCACCACGGCCGGGCGGTGGCCTATGCGCTGGGGCTTACCGGCGATCTCAACAAGCAGGCCCAGGCGCTCGCGCGCCAGCTTTACGAGGCCTTCATCGCCCATGACTGTGCGATGCTCGAGATCAACCCGCTGGTCGAGACCGCCGATGGCAAGCTTACCGTGCTCGATGCCAAGATGGGCTTCGATTCGAACGCGCTCTACCGCCACCCCGAGATCGAGGCGCTGCGCGACGAGACCGAGGAAGACCCGGCCGAGATCGAGGCGAGCAAGTACGACCTCGCCTATATCAAGCTCGATGGCAATATCGGCTGCATGGTCAATGGCGCCGGCCTTGCCATGGCGACCATGGACATCATCAAGTTGAACGGCGCCTTCCCGGCCAACTTCCTCGATGTCGGCGGCGGCGCCTCGACCGAGAAGGTGACCGCGGCGTTCAAGATCATCCTCAAGGACCCGGCGGTCGAAGGCATCCTCGTCAACATCTTCGGCGGGATCATGAAGTGCGACGTGATCGCCAACGGCATCGTGCAGGCGGCCAAGGACGTCAACCTACAGGTGCCGCTGGTGGTGCGGCTCGAGGGCACCAATGTCGAACAAGGAAAGGCGATCCTCGCCAATTCGGGCCTCGCGATCGTGCCCGCCGACAACCTCGGCGATGCGGCGCAGAAGATCGTCGCGGAAGTGAAGAAGGCGGCCTGAGCCGGAGCGGCGAGGGCCGCGCCCGCGCTCATACAAACGGGCGCGGCGTGCGTATCGGTTTTGCGCAGGGCTTCGCCGCCCCGCCGCGGCTTGACGTTTACGTAAACGCAAGCTAGGCGGGCGGCCGAGGCCCCTGCGCCGGCGTGATTCTGTTGAGAGGAAGGACAAGCCCCATGAAGATCCTCGTCCCCGTCAAGCGGGTGATCGATTACAACGTCAAGCCGCGGGTCAAGGCCGACGGCAGCGGCGTTGACCTTGCCAATGTCAAGATGAGCATGAACCCCTTCGACGAGATCGCGGTCGAGGAAGCCATCCGTCTCAAGGAAAAGGGCAAGGCCAGCGAGATCGTCGCCGTTTCCATCGGCCCGGCCAAGGCGCAGGAAACCCTGCGCACCGCGCTCGCCATGGGGGCGGACCGGGCGATCCTGGTTCAGACCCCCGATGAGGTCGGCGCCGAGGTCGAGCCGCTCGCCGTGGCCAAGATTTTGAAGGCCATCGCCGATGAGGAACAGCCCGGCCTCATCATCCTCGGCAAGCAGTCGATCAGCGATGATTCCAACCAGACCGGGCAGATGCTCGCCGCGCTGATGGGCCGTCCGCAGGGCACCTTTGCCAACACCGTCGAGGTCGAGGGCGATCACGTCATCGTCAAGCGCGAGGTCGATGGGGGCCTCCAGACCGTCAAGCTCGCCCTGCCCGCGGTCGTTACCACCGATCTTCGCCTCAACGAGCCGCGCTATGCCTCGCTGCCCAACATCATGAAGGCCAAGCAGAAGCCGCTCGCCACCAAGACCCCGGCCGACTACGGCGTCGATATCGCCCCGCGGCTTACCACCCTCAAGGTCAGCGAACCCCCGGTGCGCCAGGCCGGCATCAAGGTCGCCGACGTTGCCGAGCTGGTCGAGAAGGTCAAGGCGCTCGGCATCGCCTGAGCGGCCCCCGCAAGTTGAGAGGACATTCCCCATGAAGACTCTGGTTCTGGTCGAACATGACAATGCCAAGCTGAGCGACGCCACGCTTCCGGTGGTGACGGCGGCGGGCAAGCTGGGCGAGGTGCACCTGCTCGTGGCCGGGCATGGCTGCGGCGCGGTGGCCGAAGCGGCAGCGAAGATCGCGGGCGTCGCCAAGGTGCTGGTGGCCGACGATGCGGCCTATGCCAATGGCCTTGCCGAGAACGTCGCCCCGCTCGCGGCCCAGTTGATGGGCGATTACGACGCCTTCCTCGCGCCGGCCACCACCAGCGGCAAGAACATCGCCCCGCGCGTGGCCGCGCTGCTCGACGTGATGCAGGTGAGCGAGATCCTCTCGGTCGAAGGGCCCAAGACCTTCACCCGCCCGATCTATGCCGGCAATGCCATCGCCACGGTCGAATCCTCCGATCCCAAGCTGGTGATCACCGTGCGCGGCACCGCCTTCGAGAAGGCCGCGGCCGAGGGCGGCTCGGCCCCGATCGAAGCCGTCAGCGGCCCCGGCGATGCCGGCACCTCGAGCTTCGTCGGCTCGGAGATCGCCAAGAGCGAGCGTCCCGAGCTGACCAGCGCCAAGGTGATCGTCTCGGGCGGGCGCGCGCTCAAGGATGCCGAGACCTTCGCCGCGGTGATCACCCCGCTCGCCGACAAGCTCGGCGCCGCGATCGGCGCGAGCCGCGCGGCGGTGGATGCGGGCTATGTGCCCAATGACTACCAGGTCGGCCAGACCGGCAAGATCGTCGCCCCGGAAGTCTATTTCGCCATCGGCATTTCGGGCGCGATCCAGCACCTTGCGGGCATGAAGGATTCCAAGGTCATCATCGCCATCAACAAGGACGAGGACGCGCCGATCTTCCAGGTGGCGGACATCGGGCTGGTGGCCGATCTCTACCAGGCCGTGCCGGAGTTGACGGCGTCGCTGTAAGCTCTTCAACGCAAAAGACTTTGAAATGCAAGAAACCTCCGGCAGTCTGGCTTGACTGTCGGAGGTTTCTTGTGCGCCATTTCCTTGCTGCCTTCACCGCTCTCGCCTGTGCGAGCCCTCTGTGCGCCGCACCTGCCACTTTCGCGATCCCCACCGGCGGTTGGGAAAGTTCCTCCGAAGGTGGGCTGTGCCGGGTGCAGCGCGCCTTCGCGGCGGATGGGCGCCCGCACCTCCTGATCCTCGAACAGAACGCGCCGGACCGGGCGGTTGGAATCGCGCTCGCCGGGCCATCGCTGGCGAGCTTTCGTCCCGAGGCGCCGCTGCGGGTGAGCTTTGCCGCGGATCACGCCGGGTTCAAGACAGGGGCGCGGATCGAACCCAACAACCAGTTCGGCCACGTCGCCGTGATCGAGGGCGTGTGGCTCAGCAACACTCCGCCGCAGCGCGACGGCAACCGCAGCCACATCGATGTGGCGGCGGCAGAGCGCGTTGATCGGATCGCGGTGGCGCAGGGGAGCGGCGAGGTTGGCTTCGCCACCGGCGCGCTGGGAGATGCCGCCAGGGCCCTCAACGCCTGCACCGCGCAGATCATGCGGGGCTGGGGCCTCGATCCCGAGGTGCAATACCGCCTGCAACGCTCTGCCGCACCTGTCGACGTCGATCGGATGATGAAGCAGTTGCGCAAGGCCTATGCGCACCGGGCGCTGCGCGCCTTGCAGCAGGGCACCATCGACCTCGTGGTGGTGACCGATGCGCTTGGCAAGGCCCGCGATTGCCGGTTGCTGGTCGCGACCGGCTATGAAGCGCTCGACAAGGCGATGTGCGCCGCGGCGATGAAGGAAGGCTTCACTCCGGCGCTCGGGCCCGACGGTCAGGCGACGGCTTCCTATTGGCGGCTGCGCACGCGCCTGCGGGTGGCCTTCTCGGGATAGGGCCGCGGTGGCGGGCGGCTACAACACCCCCGTCAGCGCGTGCAGCGCCATTCCGACGAGGCCGCCCACCAGCGTGCCGTTGATGCGGATGAATTGCAGGTCGCGGCCCACCGCGCCTTCCACCCGCGCGGTGATGGTGGTGGTGTCCCAGCGCTTGACCGTCTCTGACACCAGCCGCACGATCTGGTCGCCATAGCGGGTGGCCACGCCCACCACGGTGCGCCGGGCAAAACGGTTGATCTGCTGCTGGAGCCGCGCATCGGTGGCCAGCGCCTCGCCCAGTTCGGCGAGCATCTCGCGCATCTCGGCCCCCATCCCGCTTTCCGGATCGCGCGCGCGGCGGATCAGCGAGCGGCGGATGCGTTCCCACACCCCCGTCCACCATTCGGCCACCGCCGGGTTGGCGATGAGATCGCGCTTCATCGCCTCCACCCGGGCGCGGGTCTCGGGATCGTGCTGGAGGTCGTGGCCGAGCTTGGCCAGCCCCTCCTCGATCTTGGCGCGCAAGGGATGGTCGGGGTGCACCAGCACCTCGGCGAGCAGCTTGTAGAGCCCGTCGAGCACGCTTGCGGAGATGGTCTTGTCCAGCCCCGCCCAGCGCAGCACCCCCGCAACGCGCTGGTGGATGATCTCGCGCAGCGTCTCCTCATTGTCCTCGATGGTGAGGCCCGCCCAGCGCACGAAGCCATCGATCAGCGGCTGGTGGCGCTTGTCGGCCATCGCCATCTCGATCATCCGCCCGGCGAGCGGGGCGATGTCGAGCCGGGCGAGCTGCCCGGCCAGCCCGGCGCGCACCCGCTGGCCGAGCCGGTCGGGATCGAGGCTTTCGAGCACCTCGGCGAGCAGTTCGGCGGCGCCGCTGGTGATGCGCGAACGCGCCTCCGCGCCGCCGCGCGCGGGCGAGGCGGCGAGAAACTCCCCTGCCGCCCGCGCAATGTTCATCCCCGCCATGCGCCGCGCCACCACCGCAGGCGTGAGGAAGTTCTCGCGCAGGAAGGCGGCCATGGTCTCGGCGATGCGGTTCTTGTTTTCCGGGATGATCGCGGTGTGCGGGATCGGCAGGCCCAGCGGATGGCGGAACAGCGCCGTCACCGCGAACCAGTCGGCGAGCCCGCCCACCATCGCCGCTTCGGCAAAGGCGTTGAGGTAGCCCCAGGCCGGATGGCCGCTGGTGGCCAGCCCATGGGTGGCGATGAACAGCCCGGCCATGGCGCCGAGCATCGCGGTCGCGGTCCAGCGCATCCGCCGCGCGCGGTCATGGGAAAGCGGCTGGCCGCGCAAGGTCAGCGGCGGCAGGGATCGGCGTGCCATGGGGCTTGCCTTAGAGGCTTTTGCCGGCGGGGGGAATGACCCGCTCGCCGCGTCCATGCGCCTATTCGGCCGGCTGGGCCTCGGCTTCGCCCGCCGCGCCCGCACCGGCAGCACCAGCCACCGGCGCACGCGCTTCGTCGCCGGGCTTGTAGGTAAGGAAGCGCGCGCGCAGCCACGGCCCGACGCGCTTTTCAAAGCCATCGGCAAGGCTGAAGCCCGCCGGCACGATCAGCAGCGTCAGCAGGGTCGAAAGCGTCAGCCCGCCGATCACCACGATTCCCATCGGCTGGCGCCAGGCCCCGTCGCCCGAAAGCGACAGCGCCACCGGCACCATCCCTGCGGTCATCGCCACGGTGGTCATCACGATCGGCTGGGCGCGCTTGTGCCCGGCATCCATGATCGCCTCGAGCTTGGGAATGCCCTTGTTCATCTCCTCGATGGCAAAGTCGATGAGCAGGATCGAGTTCTTCGAGACGATCCCGAGCAGCAGCAGGATGCCGATATAGACCGGCATCGACTGCGGCTGGCCAAGCAGCCAGATCAGCAGCACCCCGCCCAAGGGCGCCAGCGCCAGCGAGGTCATGTTGACGAGCGGGCTCATCAGCCGCTTGTAGAGCAGCACCAGCACCGCAAACACCAGCAGCACGCCCGAGATGATGGCGATGATGAGGCTGACGATCAGCTCCTGCTGCCACTTGTCCTCGCCCACCACGTCGCGGATCACGCCCACGGGCAGGTTCTTGAGGATCGGCAGGGCATCGATCTGGGCCTGGGCCTCGCCCTTGAGCACGCCCGCGGCAAGATCGGCGCCCACCAGCACCCGGCGGTTCTGGTTGTAGCGCTGGATCGCGGTGGGGCCCGAGCCGAAGCGGATCTCGGCCACCCGGCTCAGCGGCACCGAGCCGCCGTTGATGGTCGGCACCGGCAGGTTTGCGATCGTGCTGAAATCGCTGCGCGCCTCGGTCGAGAGGCGCACCTTGATCGGAATCTGCCGATCGGAGAGCGAGAAGCGTGCGGCGTTCTGCTCGATCTCGCCGAGGGTGGCGATGCGGATCGCCTGCGAGAGCGCCGCGGTGGTGACGCCGAGTTCGGCGGCGATCTGGTCGCGCGGGATGATGATGATCTCGGGCCGGTTGAGATCGGCGCTGATGCGCGGGGCGATGATGGTGTCGAGCGTCTTCATCTGCTCGACCAGTTCGGCCGCGGTCTTCTCGAGCAGCACCGGATCGGAGCCGGCCAGCATCACCGTGATGTCGCGCCCCGAGCCGAAGCCGCTGCGCTGGCTCTGGAAGCGCACCCGGGCATCGGGGATGCGCGCGAGTTCCGGCGCCAGTTCGCGCTCGAAATCATAGGATGTGCGGCTGCGGTCATCGCGCAGCTTGATGAAGATGGTCGAGCTTTCGCCGAGGCGGATGCGCTCGAGCAGGCGCTCGACATCCCGGTCCTGGCGCAGGCGCGCGGCCACCCCGTTGACCAGCCGCTTGGCCTCGGCCAGCGTGGTGCCGGGCACCATCTCGATCTCCACCCGGCTGTTCTCGGTGTCGATGGTGGGCTGGAACTGCGGCGGCAGCTGGCCGAACAGCTTGATCGTCACCAGCAGCGAGAACCAGCCGACGCCGAGCATCCACACCCGGTGATCATAGAAGCGCGCGGCCAGATAGCGCATCGCCCCCGCCAGCCGCCCGGCCCCGCGCGCCGGCCATTCGATCAGCTTGAAGGTGGCAAGCCCGGCGCCAAAGGCGAACGCCGAGACCACCAGCAGCTGCACCACCTCGAACAGCTTGAGCACCACCTTGTGGGCAAGCCCGTAGGAATCGTGCGAGACCGCCGCGGCGATCTGCTTGGGCAGATTGAGCGACCAGATCAGATCAAAGCCGATGAAGAAGGCCGCCGCGGTGGCGCCGAGCAGCGCCAGCACGGCAAGGAGCAGCCCGATGACATAGGCCGCGCGCCGCCGCGGCGGGGCGATCCCGGCGCGCATCGCGCGCATCTTGCCGGTATCGAGCGTCCAGGCCAGCACCTTCAAGTAGCGGTCCATCCACTTGCCGCCGCCATGTTCGGCCGGGCCGTGCGCGGCGAGGAAATAGGCGGCCATCAGCGGTGTCACCATGCGCGCGACCGCGAGGCTCATCAGCACCGCGACCACCACGGTCAGGCCGAAGTTCTGGAAGAACTGCCCGGAAATCCCCGGCATCAGGCCCACCGGCAGGAACACCGCGACGATGCAGAAGCTGGTGGCCACCACCGGCAGGCCGATCTCGTCGGCAGCGTCGATCGCGGCCTGATAGGCGGTCTTGCCCATGCGCATGTGGCGCACGATGTTCTCGATCTCGACGATCGCATCGTCCACCAGCACGCCCGCCACCAGCGCGAGCGCGAGCAGCGAGAGGAAGTTGAGGTTGAAGCCGAGGAGATCCATGAACCAGAAGGTCGGGATCGCCGACAGGGGGATCGCCACCGCGCTGATGAAGGTCGCCCGCCAGTCGCGCAGGAACAGGAACACCACCACCACCGCCAGCACCGCGCCTTCGACCAGCGCCCAGATCGAGGACTTGTATTGCCCACGGGTGTAGTTGGTGGAGGTGGACAGCTTGATGAACCTGACCCCCGGGGTCTCGGCCTCGATCTTGTCCATCTCCGCCACCGCCGCATCATAGACCGCCAGGTCAGACGCGCCGCGGGCGCGGTTCATGAAGAAATTGACCACTTCCTGGCCATTGACCTCGCTGATCGAGGTGCGCTCGGAATAGCCGTCGCGCACCTCGGCGACATCGGCGAGGCGCACCGTGCGCCCGCCGCCGAGCTGGATCTGCAATTGCGACAGTTCATAGGCGCTCTTGCTGTTGCCGAGCACGCGCAGCGACTGGCGGGTGCCGCCCACTTCGGCAAGGCCGCCGGCGGCATCGAGATTGACCTGCCGCAGGACATTGTTGATCTGCGCCGCGGTGACCCCGAGCGCCTGCATCCGCGCCGGATCGAGGATCACCTCGATCTCGCGATCGACGCCGCCGAAGCGGCCGACCTCGGCCATGCCGGGGATCTTGAGCAGGCGCTTGGCGACGGTGTCGTCGATGAACCAGCTCAATTGCTCGATCGTCATGTCCTTGGCTTCGACCGCGACATAGCCGATCGGCTCGCCCACCGCGTTGACCTTGTTGATCCGCGGCTCGAGGATGCCCTCGGGCAGGCTGCCGCGCACCGAGCCGATCGCGGTGGTCACCTCGCTCAGCGCATCGGTGACATCGGTGCCGATCTCGAATTCGACGATAGTGGTCGAATTGCCCTCGCGCGCGGTCGACTGGATCGAGACCACCCCGTTGATCGAGCGCACCGCGCTTTCCACCCGCTGGGTGATCTGGTTCTCGATCTCGGTCGGCGAGGCGCCGGGCTGCGAGATGTTGACGATCACCGCCGGGAACTCGACGTCGGGGTTGTTGGTCACGTCCATGCGCAGGAAGCTGACCACCCCGGCGAGCAGCAGCGCGGTGAAGAACACCAGCGGGATCACCGGGTTGCGGATCGACCAGGCGGAGATGTTGCGAAGGCTCATGCGGTATCAGCCCTGTTGGCGCAGGTGGCAGGCAGGCGGGGCAGAATCATGACTTGGCCGGCTGCGGATTGACGCTTTCGCCCGGGGTGAGGAAGCCCCCGGCGCGCAGCACCACGCGCTCGCGCCCGGTCAGGCCCTCGGTCACCACCACCCCGCGCGGCGTGACCATCCCGGTCTTGACCGCGCGGCGCTCGGCCTTGTTGTCCTTGCCCACCACATAGACGAAGCTGCCCTTTTCATCGGCCAGCACCGCGCTTTCGGGCAGGATCGTGGCGGTCAGTGTGCCGCTGCTGATGCGTGCCGTGGCAAAGCCGCCGGGGCGCAGCTCGGGCGCCCAGGCGAGCGCGATGCGCGCGGTGCCCTGGCGCGTGGCCTCGTCGATCACCGGAGAAAGCTGCCAGATCTGCCCGGTGAATTGCTTGTCCGATCCGGTCGGGATCACGGTGACGCTGGCGCCCTTGGGCAGGCGCGCGAGCTGATCCTCGCTCAGGCGCGCGAGCAGCTCCATCTCGCCGCCGCGGGCGATGGTGAACAGCGCGCCCGAGCCCGGCCCCACGGTCTGGCCCGGCTCGACATTGCGGGTGAGCACATAGCCCGCCGCCGGGGCATGGATGTTGAGCCGCTGGTTGCGCGCGCGCAGCTCGCGCAGCTGGGCCTCGGCCACCTTGACCCGGGCGACCGCCGCATCGCGGGTCGCGGTCAGCCGATCGACATCGGCCTTGGAGACAAAGCCGCGCGCCACCAGCTGCAGGGCGCGGTCGAGATTGGCCTGGGCGAGATTGGCATCGGCGCGGGCCACCTCGATCTGCGCGGCCTGAGCCTCGGCCTGCTGGACCTGCACCGAACGGTCGATCACCGCGAGCACCTGCCCGGCCTCGACCCAATCGCCCGCATCGACGGTGACGCGCACCACCTGCCCGCCCTCGCCCACCACGCCCACCGGCATCGGACGGCGCGCGGCGAGCGTGCCGGGGGCCTCGATCTCGCCGGTGACGGTGGTGGTGCCGGGGGTGATGACGGTGACCGAAGGGGCCTGCGAACGGTCATCCCCGGCGGGCACGGGCTCGCCCCCGGCGAGCGCGAACCACGCCGCGATCGCCAGCAACAGGCCGATGAGGCCGAGCCCGGCAAAGATCAGCCAGCGCGGAAAGGCCGGGCCTTCGCGCAGGCGCGCCCCGGCAAGCTCGCTGCTCACCCCCTCGGCAAGATCGGCCGTGATGCTGGTCTCGTAATTCATCGCCATTCCCTCACCCGGGCCGCCCGCCCACTGGCAGGACGCAGCTTCCCGAGTGTATTACCCCTGTAAGGCACTATGCGCAACCGATAGGCGCCGCCGGCGCTTGCGGCAATGCGCGCATCGACCGGCGACTTCCCATCTAGACGAAGGGCAGGCCGCCCCGGTTCCCGCCAACAGGCAGGAACGGGGCGGCGCCGCGCTCAGCGCAGCTTGCCGCGCTGCATCAGGTTGAGGATGCCGAGCAGCACCACCGCGCCCACCAGCGCGCCGAGCACCCCCGACCAGTCGGGCGGCCAGGCGCCGATGGTGCCCCCGCCCAGCAGGAACGAGAGCAGGCTGTTGCCGATGAACGAGCCGACGATCCCGACGATCACGTTGAGCACCATGCCCATCGATTCGTCACGCTTCATGATCAGGCTGGCAAGCCAGCCGATCACCCCGCCCATGATGATGAACCAGATGAATCCCAGCATTGTGACACACTCCCTCCCCAACCCGCGGCCGGAGTGGCCGGGGCAAGGGGGGTATGCCCGCCAAAGCCAGCAAGGGCAATAGCTTGCACCTTGGCGGGGCGGGGCTTGCGGGGCTTACGAGGCGGGGCTTACGAGGCGGGGCGGGCGCGCCGCGGCGGCGGGCGCCTCAATATTTCTGCTGACGTTCGTAGAGTTCGCGGTAGTGCTGGAGCTTGGTCACGCGCAGGCCGTGCATGCCCGAACGATCGACCGCGCGCTGCCACGAGGCGAATTCCTCGAGCGTCAGGCGATAGCGCGCCAAGGCCTCATCGAGCGTGAGCAGCCCGCCATTGACCGCGGCCACCACTTCGGCTTTGCGCCGCACCACCCAGCGCTTGGTGTCGGGCGGCGGGAGGTCGGCCAAGGTCAGCGGCTCGCCGAGCGGGCCGATCACCTGGGCAGGGCGGATGTCCTGGTTCTCAATCATTGCACGTCTCTCGCATCGCCGCCGGCCGCGTCGGGCATGGCGCCTGCCTGTGGGCCGGGGCGGTTTGCATCACTGGCCGCGATCATGGCGTCCAAGATTTTAGATTGTCCTAAAGCATCAGGGTTAATTGCCCCTTCGCCATCCGCGAGGAGGGCGAAATAGCGCGCCGCGGCATCGCCGAAGCTGGCGGCGACCGGCTCGATCGGGGCCTGGCGCTCGCTGCGCAGCAGCAGGCGCAGATCGCGCGCGGCGTTGAGCCGGGCGGTGAGCTCGCTCCAGGCGAGCGCGCGCAGCGCCTCGCCCGCGCGCCGTGCCGGAGGCGGGCGGTGGCCGGGGCTGCGGGCAGCGCCAAGGGGACTCGCTTTCTCGAACATCACCCCCCGGCCTAGCGCGCCAATGTCAAGATCGGGTAAAGGCGCCGTTTAACCGGGCTTGGCAATCCGCCGCCCCCCCCACGCGCCGCGGTTGCGGCGGCACTGGCGCGCGGCGCGCCCAGAAGCTATGGCGCTCGCGCATGAGCGCCCCCCTTCGCCTTGATACAGCCCTGATGCCGCGCGCCGAGGCCGCCGCGCTGTTCGATCTGCCGCGCCCCGCCGCCGATTGCCGGATCGTGGTGGCGATGAGCGGCGGGGTCGATTCCTCGGTGGTCGCCGCGCTCGCCCGGGCGAGCGGCGCCGAGGTGATCGGGATCACGCTCCAGCTCTATGATTATGGCGCCGCCACCGGGCGCAAGGGCGCCTGCTGCGCGGGCGATGACATCCGCGATGCCCGCGCCGTGGCCGATCGTCTGGGGATCGCGCACTATGTCTTCGATCACGAAAGCGCCTTTCGCGAGGAGGTGGTCGAGGCCTTCGCCGACGAATATCTCGCCGGGCGCACCCCGGTGCCCTGCATCCGCTGCAACATGGGGCCCAAGTTCACCGATCTTTTCGCCATGGCGCGCGAACTGGGGGCCGATTGCCTCGCCACCGGGCACTATGTGCGCCGGGTGATGGGCGCGCAGGGCCCCGAGCTGCACCGCGCCTGCGATCCGGCGCGCGACCAGTCCTATTTCCTCTATGCCACCACCGAGGCGCAGCTGTCCTTCCTGCGCTTTCCGCTGGGCGGCATGGACAAGCCCACGGTGCGCGCGCTGGCCGAGGCGGCGGGCCTGAGGAACGCCGCCAAGCCCGATTCGCAGGACATCTGCTTCGTGCCCGATGGCGATTATGCCCGGGTGGTGACGCGCCTGCGCCCCGAGGCCGCCGCCCCCGGGCGGATCGTCCACGCCGCCACCGGCGAGACGCTGGGCAGGCATCAGGGGATCATCCATTTCACCGTGGGCCAGAGGAAGGGCCTGGCCATCGGCGGGCAGGCCGAGCCGCTCTATGTCATCGGGATCGACGCCGAGACGCGCGAAGTGCGGGTGGGGCCGCGGCGGATGCTGGGGGTGAGCGCTGCCCATCTGGTCGAGACCAACCGCATCGGCCCACTGGGTGATGCGCCGCTTACCGCCAAGGTGAGGAGCCTCGCCAGGCCCGTGCCGGTGACACTCGATGGCCCGCTGGGCGAGGGCAGGGCCACCGCCATCCGCTTTGCCACGCCCGAATATGGCGTCGCCCCGGGGCAGGCGGCGGTGCTCTATGCCGGCGAGCGGGTGGTGGGCGGCGGCTGGATCGCCGGGACCGAGCAGGCGGAAGGCTGAGCCGCCGCTGCCACGTGCGCCTCAACCCTCCCAGGGATCGAGCACGCAGCCATGGCCCGGCTTGAGGCGCGCGGTTTCCTCGGCCACCAGCGGGAAGCGCGCGGTGACGCTTTGCTCCGCCGCATCCTCGCGCAGCGTCACCAGTTCCATGCCAGCGAGCTTGTCCTTGGCGCAGTCTTCCAGGCTGCGTCCGGCAACGAAGCGGCACGAGCAGGCGACCCGGGCGGAATAGGCCGCGGCAGTGGTGCCATAGCCCGTGATCGGGGCGCGATAGGCGAAGGCGGCAAGCGCGAGCGCGATCAGGCCGGCAGCCACCAGCCACAGGCCCCAGCGCCGCGAAGGGCGCGCCGTTGCCGCAGGAAAATTCGCCATTGCCAAGCCTTTCCGGTTGGGGAATGGGGGGCCATGCCCCGCCCAAGCACCGTCCTTAACCGCGCCGCCGCGCTCGCGCCAGCCCTGCTCGTGATGGCGGGGTGCAGCGCCGAGTCCCCGGCGCAAAGGCCCCCGCTCACCGAGGCCGCCCGCGCCGCGGTGACCGCCGATGCCGGGGCCCCGCGCGCGCAATTGGCGCGCGAGATCGACGATCTTTTCACCCTGCCCGGCCTTGGCGAAACCCGCGCGGTGGTGGTGATGGCCGATGGCAAGCTTGCCGCCGAACGCTATGCCCCCGGCTATGGCCCGCAGACCCGCTTCGTCAGCTGGTCGATGGCCAAGACGGTGACCGCGGTGCTGATTGGCCTGCTCGTGGCCGATGGCAAGCTCAGCCTCGATGCCCCCGCCCCGGTGCCGCTGTGGCAGCGCCCCGGCGATCCGCGCGCCGAGATCACCTTGCGCCACCTGCTGCAGATGCGCAGCGGCCTCAGGCACACCGAAAGCGGCGATCCGCCCTACGAATCGAGCGAGGTGAGGATGCTGTTCCTCGACGGGCGCGACAACATGGCGCGCTGGGCCGAGGAACAGCCGCTCGAGGCCGAGCCGGGGCGCAAGTTCGAATATTCCTCGAACACCAGCGTGATCCTTGCCGATATCGCCGCGCGCGCGCTCACCTCCAGCACCAGCCCCGAGGCGCGGCGCAAGGCCGTCGCCGATTATCTCGAGCTGCGCCTGTTCGGCCCCCTGGGCATGACCAGCATGGTCCCCGAGTTCGATGCTGCGGGCACGCTCATCGGGGGCAGCCTGATGCACGCCAGCGCGCGCGATTGGGCGAAGTTCGGCGAGTTCCTGCGGCGCAAGGGCCGCGCCCCGAGCGGCGAGCAACTGGTGCCGCAGCGCTGGATCGAGGCGATGGTCACCCCCAGCCCGGTGCGCGCCAATTACGGCTTTCAGACCTGGCTCAACCGCCCGCTGCCCGAGGGCGAGGAGCAGCCGCTGTTCCCCGACCGCGCGCCGCAAAGCCTGTTTGCGATGATCGGCCACATGGGCCAGTATGTGCTGGTCTCCCCCCAGCAGCGCGTCACGCTGGTGCGGCTTGGCCATTCGGATGACAAGCAGCGCCCGCCAATGCTCGCGCAGGCCGCCGACGTGCTCGCGCTCTACCCGGTGAGGTAGGCCTCACAGGAAAAAGCGGCCCTCGACCACGGTGATGCAGGGCCCGCCCAGCCAGACCTTGGCACCATCGAGCCGCAAGGCAAGATCGCCGCCGCGCGCCGAGGCCTGGTGCGCGGTCATCACCGCGCGCCCCAGCCGCTGCGCCCAGAACGGCGCGAGCACGGCATGGGCCGAGCCGGTGACCGAATCCTCGTCCACCCCCGCGCCGGGCACGAACACCCGGCTGACGATATCGCTGTTCTCCCCGGGCGCGGTGCAGATGAACTGGTCTGGCCCCAAGGCTCCAAGCGCGCGCAGATCGGGCGTGAGCGCGCGCACCGCCGCCTCGCTGTCGAACAGGAAGATGTTGTAGCGATCATCATTGCGCCACACTTCCAGCGGCGCCGCGCCGAGCAAGCGCACCGCCTCGGGGTATTCGCCCCGCGCGGTCGGGATCGCCGGGAGCGCCAGTTCATACCCCGCGCCGGCCCGCACCACCTCGAGAAGGCCCGCCTGGCGGGTGCGGAAGGTGACCCGCGCGCCCCCGCCTTGCGTGAGCAGGACATGGCCCGCGGCCAGCGTCGCATGGCCGCACAGCGCCACCTCGCAGGCCGGGGTGCACCAGCGCAGCTCCCAATCGGCCGCGCCGCTGCAATCGCGCACCACGAAGGCGGTTTCGGCAAAGAGGTTTTCCGCGGCAATGGCGATCAGCTCGGCATCGGGCAGCCAGGACTCGAGCACCATCACCGCCGCCTGATTGCCGCCAAAGGGCCGCGCGGCGAAGGCATCGACGTGCCAATAGGGGAAGGTTTGCGGCATGATCGGCCTCACGGATAGAGCAGGGTGTCGTGCCAGGGCGCATCGGGGCCCGCGCGGGTGAAGAGCCGGCGATCATGCAGCCGGTTGGGCCGGTCGATCCAGAACTCGATCCGCCGCGGCGAGAGGGTAAAGCCGGTCCAGTGCGGCGGGCGCGGCACCTTGCCTTCTTGCGCATGCGCGGCCCAGATCTCCTGCACCCGGGCAAGATAGGTGCGCCGATCGGCGAGGGGGCGCGACTGGTCGGATGCGGCGCTGCCGACCTGGCTCTTGTAGGGGCGCGCGTGGAAATAGGCATCGGCGCGCTGCGGCAAGACCTCGCTCAAGGGGCCTTCGATGCGGATCTGGCGGCGCAGGCTCTTCCAGTGGAACAGCAAGGCGGCCTGCATGTTCGCACGGATTTCCTCGCCCTTGCGGCTCTGGGCATTGGTGAAGAAGGTAAAGCCGCCCCCGGCGATCTCGCCGGCCCCGTGGCCCTTCAGAAGCACCATGCGCACCGCGGGCGCGCCCGTGGGCGTGGCGGTGGCGAGCGCCATGGCGTTGGGATCGTTGGGCTCGCCCACGTGGGCAGCGGCAAACCATTCCTCGAACAGCGCGAAGGGATCGGCCCCGGCCGGGATCACGCTGTCGGCAAGCGCGGCATCATCGAGCGGGACGGGATCGGACATTGGGCAAAGTCTCCCTTGTGACAGGCTGCGGCCATAGCTACGCCGCCGGGCAGGGGAAAGCCGCAAGCACGCGCCTTTGGCGGAGCGGATCGGCGGCTCGTCGATTGGGGCGAACGGCCCGCCGCGCCCCGCCACCATTGAGGTCCCGCTTGCACCCGGGCGCTGTATCACCTAGCTAACACGCCATGCGCGATCCCTATACCATCCTCGGCGTTCCCCGCACCGCCTCCGAAGCGGACATCAAGAGCGCCTATCGCAAGCTCGCCAAGGAGCTGCACCCCGATCGCAACAAGGACAATCCCCAGGCGGCCGAAAGGTTCGCCGAGGCCACCCGCGCCTATGATCTGCTCTCGGACAAGAACAAGCGCGCCCAGTATGACCGCGGCGAGATCGATGCCGAGGGCAACCCCGCCAATCCCTTCGCCGGCATGGGCGCGCGCGGCGCCTATGGCCGCGGCGGCACCTATGGCGCCGGGCCCGGCGGCGCGGGCGGCCCCGAGTTCGGCGGCTTCGGCGGCGAGGAGATCGATCTGAGCGAGCTGTTCGAGGGCCTGTTCGGCACCCGCGCGCGCAGCCAGCCGGGGGGCAATGGCACCCGCCGCGGCTTTGGCCGCCAGCCCCCACCGCCCCCACCCAGGCGCGGCGCCGATATCCACTATCGCCTCGCCGTGCCCTTCGTCGAGGCCGCCGCCGGCCGCGACCAGCGCATCACCCTGGCTGATGGCAAGGCGATCAGCCTGAAACTGCCCGCCGGGGTGGAAGACGGCACGATGATGCGGCTCAAGGGCAAGGGCCAGCCCGGCCCGGGCGGCAATGGCGATGGGCTCGTGATGGTCGAGATCGGCCCGCACCCCTTCTTCAAGCGCGATGGCGACAATATCCGCATGGACCTGCCGATCACGCTCGACGAGGCGGTGCGCGGGGCCAAGGTCAAGTGCCCCACGGTCGATGGCGCGGTGATGCTGACGATCAAGCCCGGCAGCTCGAGCGGCACGGTGCTGCGCCTGGCCGGCAAGGGCTGGACCAAGAAGAACGGCAAGCTCGTCGATGGCAAGATGGAACGCGGCGACCAGCTGGTGACGCTCGAGATCCAGCTTCCTTCAGACCTCGCCGAGCTTGAGCGGCGGCTTGAAGGCTGGATCGATCCGGCCCGCCCGCGGGAGAAGTTCGGCCTCTGAGGGGCCGGGCGCGCGGGGCCTTGCAGCCGTGGCCGGTGCCAACACCCCCACCCGCGCGCTCGGGATCATCCGCCGGGTGGCGGTGGGCACCTTCAACGATGGGTTCATCCACGCCGGCAACCTTGCCTATCTGGCGATGCTGGCGATCTTTCCCTTCTTCATCATTGGCGCGGCGCTGTTCGATCTCATCGGCGGGCGTGCCAATGCGCGGGCGATGGTCGAAGCCGTGGGCGCGGCGCTGCCGCAATCGGTGGCCGCGGTGATCGTGCCGGTGGCCGAGGACGTGATCTATGCCCGTTCGGGCTGGCTCTTGTGGCTGGGCGCGGCGGTGGGGCTGTGGACGGTCTCGAGCCTGATCGAGACCATCCGGGATATCTTGCGCCGCGCCTATGGCGCCCCGCCGACGGGCCAGGCCTTCTGGAAGACCCGGCTCGGCGCCTTCGGGCTGATCCTGGGCGCGGTGGTGGTGCTGATGCTCTCGCTCTTTGCCCAGGTGGCGATCGGCGCGGCGCAGGTGGTGATCGCCAAGGCCTTTCCCGAACTCGCCGAGGCGATCGCCACCTTGAGCCTCTCGCGCATCGTCCCGGCGCTGGGGCTGGCGGGCTCGCTCTACACCCTGTTCCTGGTGCTCACCCCCGCGCCCTATCGCCGGCGCGAGGTGCCGCGCTGGCCGGGCGCGCTGTTCACCATGGTCTGGTGGCTGGCGGTCGCTGCGGCGCTACCGATCGTGCTGGGCACCTTCTTCACCTATGATCTCACCTACGGCAGCCTCGCCGGGAGCATGGTGACGCTGCTGTTTTTCTGGCTTGTCGGGCTCGGCCTCGTTATCGGCGCGCAGTTGAACGCGGCGCTGGCGCCGCCGCTTGGCAAGCCCGCCGGAGCGGGCGAGGAGACGCAGGAATGAGCGGATTGATGGCAGGAAAGCGCGGCCTCATCATGGGGCTGGCCAATGACAAGTCGCTGGCCTGGGGGATTGCCCGCAAGCTCAGGGAACAGGGGGCAGAGCTTGCCTTTTCCTACCAGGGCGAGGCGCTGGCCAAGCGGGTGATCCCGCTGGCAGCCGAACTGGGCAGCGATTTCACCTTCGCATGCGATGTTGCGCGGATGGAATCGCTCGATACCGCGTTTGCCGCGCTCAGGGCGCGCTGGGAGACGATCGATTTCGTCGTCCATGCGATCGGCTTTTCCGACAAGAACGAGCTGCGCGGCAAGTTCATCGACACCAGCCTCGACAATTTCCTCCTCACCATGAACGTCTCGGCCTATTCGCTGGTGGCGGTGGCCCAGCGCGCCGCGGCGATGATGCCCGAAAGCGGCGGGGCGATCCTCACCCTGTCCTATTACGGCGCGGAGAAGGTGGTGCCGCATTACAACGTGATGGGCGTGGCCAAGGCCGCGCTCGAGACCAGCGTGCGCTATCTGGCCAATGACCTTGGCCCGCGCGGCATCCGCGTCAACGCCATCAGCGCCGGGCCGATCAAGACCCTGGCCGCGAGCGGGATCGGCGATTTCCGCTATATCCTCAAGTGGAACGAGCTCAATTCGCCGCTCCGGCGCAATGTCACGATCGAGGATGTCGGCGGGGCCGGGCTCTATCTCCTCTCCGATCTCGCCGCGGGCGTCACCGGCGAGGTGCACCATGTCGATGCGGGCTATCACATCATCGGCATGAAGCAGGAAGACGCGCCCGACATCGCGCTTTCTTAACGCCCGCGCGGCTAAGGGGTGCGGCGATGCAGACCGTTCTTGTCACCGGATCGGCCGGGTTCATCGGCTATCACCTTGCCGAATGCCTGCTCGCGCAAGGCTTTCGCGTGGTCGGCTATGACGGGATGACCGACTATTACGACGTCACGCTCAAGCAGCAGCGCCACGCCCTGCTCAGCGCCCATCCGCGGTTCACCGCCACCGAGGCGCTGCTCGAGGATTTTGCCTGCCTGCGCGAGGTGGTGCTGGCCGCGCGGCCCGAGATCATCGTCCATCTCGCCGCCCAGGCCGGGGTGCGTTACAGCCTCGAAAACCCGCGCGCCTATGTCGATGCCAACCTCGTCGGCACCTTCAACCTCATCGAATGCGCGCGCGCGGTGGGCGCGCGCCACCTGCTGATCGCCTCGACCAGCTCGGTCTATGGCGCCAACAGCGCCATGCCCTTTGCCGAGGGCGACAAGGCCGATACCCCGCTCACGCTCTATGCCGCGACCAAGAAGGCGGGCGAGGTGATGGCCCATGCCTATGCCCATCTCCACGGCCTTCCCACCACCTGCTTTCGCTTCTTCACCGTCTATGGCCCCTGGGGCCGACCCGACATGGCGCTGTTCAAGTTCACCCGCGGGATTCTCGAGGGCACCCCGATCGAGATCTACAACGCGGGCGAGATGTATCGCGATTTCACCTATGTCGGCGATCTGGTGCGCGCCATCCGCCTGTTGATCGATGCGGTGCCGCCGCAGCCTTCCAACGCCGGGCCGGGCGTGCCGGGCGACACGCTCTCGCCGGTGGCGCCCTACCGGGTGGTCAATATCGGCAATGGCCAGAAGGTGCGGCTTGCCGATTTCGTCGATGCGATCGAGGCCGAATGCGGGCGCAAGGCCGATCGGCGCCTGCTGCCGATGCAGCCCGGGGACGTGCCAGCGACCTGGGCCGACAATCGCCTGCTCATGGCGCTCACCGGCTATGCGCCGCAGACCCCCTTGCGCGAAGGGGTGGCGCGCTTCGTCGCCTGGTATCGGGACTATTACGGGGTTTGAGCGGAGGCCTATTCGGGCGGGGCAGGCGGGGCGCCTTCGCCCGGCAGTTCAGCGGCGCGCTCGCGCGCGAGCCGCTCCATGTATTCGCGCTCGATCATCTCCACCCGCTCCTGCTCGGCGGCGGCCTCGGCATCGATCTGGGACAGGCGTTCGGCGCGGGCCTTTTCGATCAGCTGGCCGAAGCGCACGGCATCGGCCTCGGCGCGATCCTTGTAGGCGGCCTCGATGAACTTCTGGGTGCAGCCGGTGAAGCCGCCAAGCCCGGCGGGCGAACAGCTCATCGCCCCGAAATCGCCGATATACTTGATCTCCTCCACCTGCCGCGCCCAGGCCTTGTTGGCCGGATCGGTGCTGGTGCGCAGCGCCGTCGGGATGCGGTAACGTTCCTCCTCGACGAGGATCTCGCACACCACCAGCTCGCCCGGCTGGGCCACCGGGCATTCCTCGGCGCTGAAGGCGATCACCATGTTGATCTTTTCATCGGCGCTCTGGGCCGCGGCGGGGGCGGCCAGCGGCAGCGCCGCGGCGGCGGTGAGCAGGGCGGGGGCGAAGATGCGCGTCATCGCTTGGGGTTCCTTGTCGAAGGAGCAGGCAGCACCAGCGCCCCATGCCCCTCATCCGGGGGGCTTGTCTAGCCTTGCCGGGCTGAATGGCGGGTGAAGTGGCGCGCCTGCCCCCTCGCCGCTCCCCCCTCGCCGCCTCCCTAGCCGCCGCGCGCGGCGCGGCTCAGATCCGCTCGCTCAGGCGAATGGCGATGCGGCAGCCAAGCCTGATCGCCGCCGAGAGCAGCGGATAGGCGGGCGCGCGCTCGGCCCCGTGGGCGAGCGCGGCGTCGCGGTGTTCGCGCTCATCCTCGCGGAAGGCGGCGATCATCTCGGCCAGTTCCGGATCGGCCCCGCTTTCCTCGAGCGCTGCGAGCTGCTCGGAATAGTGGCGGTCGATCTCGGTCTCGATCGCCGCGGTGCAGGCCATCGCCGCCTCGGGCCCGATCAGCGCCGTGCCCGCGCCAAGCGCATAGCCGGCGGCCGACCAGAAGGGATGGAGCGCGGTGGGGCGCACCCCGCGCCGGGCGAGCAGGGCATCGAACCTGGCGCGGTGCTCGGCCTCCTGCGCGGCCATGTGGCGGATCTCTGCCGATTGCGGCCCGCGATCCCCCATCACCGCCAGCTGGCCCTCATAGATGCGGGTGGCGCCGAACTCCCCGGCCTGATCGACCCGGATCATGCGGTGCAGGGTCTTGGTGTCCATGCCGTGCTCCTTTGCGCCTTGCGCGCCTACCTCTTATACGCGGCGAGCGCCAGAATGGCCGCGCCGGCGGCGGTCGAGATGAGGAAATTGAACCCTGCGAGCGAGATGCCCCACAGGCTCCAGGGCGCGACATCGCAGCGCACCAGCGGGGCGGCGGCAGGGTTCATCACGTCGATCTGCCCGGGCAGGGTGGTGCAGGCGGTGATCCCCTGCCACCAGCCATATTCGACCCCGGCATGAAAGCCGCCGATCAGGCCCGAGATGAGGATGGCAAGCCCCGCGAGCGCCGCCCACACCCGCGCCGGCTGAAGCCTGAGCGCGGCAAGCCCCAGCCCAAGCGCGGCGAAATGGGGATAGCGCTGCCACCAGCACATCTCGCAAGGGAACAGGCCAAAGCCATATTGCGCGACATAGGCCCCGCCGAGCAGCGCCGCCGGCACCAGCACGGCAAGCGCGCGGGCCTTGCCCAGAGCATCCATCGGCAGCGTCCTATTGCTTGGCGGGGCGCGGATCGGGGCGCAGCGCGATGCTGCTGCGGGTGGTGCGGCGCAGGGTTTCGAGCGCATAGTGCAGCTGGAAATCCTTGATCCCTTCCGCCTCGAGCTCGGCAGCGGTGAGCTGGAAGCGCGGATCGGCCAGCTTGTCCTGCTCCATCTCCTCATCCTTCAGCGCCGCCTCGTTGATGAGGTGGCCGCGCAGGTCGCTCTCGCGCATCTGGTATTTCATCCGCAGGGCATAATCGGGATCGGAGATCTGCGGCACCGCGATATCGGGCTTGATCCCGCCCTCCTGCACCGATCTGCCCGAAGGGGTGTAATAGCGCGCGGTGGTGAGCTTGAGCGCGGCATCCTTGCCGAGCGGCAGCAGCGATTGCACCGAGCCCTTGCCGAAGCTGCGTTCACCCATGATCAGCGCCCGGCGGTGATCCTGCAGCGCCCCGGCGACGATTTCCGAGGCCGAGGCCGAACCGGCATTGATCAGCACGATCAGCGGCACGCCTTCGGCCATGTCGCCGCGATAGACCGTCTCGGCATCATAGAGCATGGTCTCGCCCCGGGCGCGGCCGCGCTGGCTGACGATCCGGCCCTCGCTCAGGAACAGGTCCGCGAGGGCCACCGATTCATCGAGGCTGCCGCCGGGGTTGTTCCTGAGATCGAGCACCAGGCCATTGACCCGCCCGCCGGGCGCGGCCTTGCGGATCGCCTGCCAGGCGGCAAAGACATCGGCACCGACATCGGCGGAGAACTCGTTGACCGAAATCACCCCGATATTGCCCGGCTCGAGCTTCCAGGTCACCGGCTCGAGCTTGATCACCCCGCGGGTGACATCCAGCTCGATGCGGTCATCGCGCCCGGGGCGATAGATCGTCAGCCGGATCTTGGTGCCCGCCGGCCCGCGCATCTGCGCCACCGCGTCATCGAGCTTGGTATCGACGATCAGCCGCCCGTCGAGATGGGTGATATAGTCCCCGGCCTTGACCCCGGCCTGCTCGGCCGGACTGCCGCGGAAGGGCGAGACCACCTTGACCGCGCCCTGCTCCATCACCACCGACAGGCCCAGCCCGGAATATTTGCCGTTGATCATGGTCTCGAGCCGCTGGAGATCGCCGCCATCGAGATAGGCCGAATGGGGATCGAGCGCGGCCAGCATCCCGTCGATCGCGCCGCGGATCAGCACCTCATCCTCGACCGGCTCGACATAGCTCGCCTTGACCCGCTGGAACACCGCGAAGAACTTGGCAAACTCCGGCCCGGCGCGGCCATCGACCTCAGCCATGGTGGCGGTGGTGGCGGGGATCAGCGCGACGGCGGTGACCAGCGCGGCGCTGCGCAGGAGAGCGGCAAGGTTCATGGGCGATAGTGGCTCCTTTGCGCGCGAATGTATCGCCTGCAGCCGATGAACGCCAGATGACAGGCGCGGGCGCGCGCGGGCGTATGGCAATGGCACAGGCCGTCCCGCACCGCCGCCAGGGCCTCCGGAATTATCCGAGGAATTGCAGAGGGTTGACCGGCGTGCCCTGGCGCCGCAGCTCGACCGTGAGCGGGGCGGAACCCCCGCCTGCCACCCCCAGCGGGCTGCCGCCGATCACCTGCGCGCCCACCGCCACATCGACCCGGGCAAGCCCGGTGACGAGGCTGGTCCAGCCGCCCGCATGCTCGATGATGACGATTCGCCCGAAGCCGCGATAGGGCCCGGCAAAGGCCACCCGTCCGCGCGCCGGGGCGACCACCTGCGCGCCTGCTGCGGGCGCGAGGGTGAGCCCGGTGCTGACAAGGCCGCTCGCACGCCGGGCGCCGAAGCCGATGAGGGTGCGGCCCTGCACCGGCAGTTGGTAATCGCGCGGCGGGGCGGCGGCGGGGCTGGGGGGCGCGGGCGGCGCGGCGGCCTCGGGCGGCAACGGCGCAGAAAGGTCGGCCGGGCGCAGGATCGGGCCGGGCAGCGCCGCCAGTTCGGCCCTGAGCGCCGCCATCTGCCCGAGCCGATCGACCAGGCTGTCGAGATCGCGCGCCTCCTCGGCAAGGGCAAGCGCACGCTCGGCCTCGCGCAGCGCCGCCCCGCGCGCAGCGCGCGAGGCGAGCCGCTGGCGGCTTTCGAGCGCGGCAAGCTCGGCGCGGCGCTGGCGCAGGGTGGCCTCGCTGGTGCGTATTTGCGCGAGCGCACGCGCGGCGCGCGCCTCGAGCGCGCGGCCCTTGGCAAGCTCGGCGCGCAGCGCCGCGGTGCGCGCGCGGATTTGCGGCACCGCGCTCGCCAGCACCGCGCGCACATGCACCACATCGGCAAGCGAGCCGGGTTGCAGCGCCGAGAGCGCCAGCGGGCGGCGCGCCACGGTCTGGAGCGCGGCGGCGAGGCGGGCAGTCGGGGCCTGCTGCTCGGCGAGCCGGGCGGCGAGCGCCGCGCGCGCCGCGCGGGCGAGCGCGAGGCGGGCGCGGGCAGCCTCGGTCTCGGCCTCGGCCTGCTGGATGCGCGCGGCGAGCGCCGCGGCCTCGCGCGCGGTGCGCTCTGCCGCCTCGCCTGCCGCCTCGGCCTCGCGGGTGAGGCGCGCGGCCCGCGCCGCGGCCATGCGCCCCTCGCGGCTCGCCCGGGCGAGCGCGGCGCGCGCCTCCTCAGGCGCCATCAGCAGCGCTGCCGGGGTGGCAGTGGGGCTGGGCAGGGCCGGCCCGGCCAGCCCCAGCGCCGCAAGGGCGCTGAGTGCGGCGAGCGGAGCGAGGGGATGACGCCAGGACATGCTGGCGTCATGCCCGATGATAGGGATGCCCGGCAAGGATGGTGGTGGCGCGGTAGAGCTGTTCCAGCAACATCGCCCGGGCGAGGAGGTGCGGCCAGGTCGCCGGGCCGAAGGCGAGCAGCAGATCGGCCCCGGCGCGCTCGGCATCGCTGTGGCCATCCGCGGCACCGATCATGAAGCGCGCCTCGCGCACCCCGGCATCGCGCCAGCGGGCGAGGAGCGCGGCGAAGTCTTCCGAAGACAGCGCCGTGCCGCGTTCATCGAGCAGCACCAGGCGGCAGGGGCTGAGCGGCTCGGCGGCCTTGCCCGGCCCGCGCTCGGGCCATTCGCTGAGCCTTGTCGGCCAGGTGATGCGCTGCAGGTAGCGCGCCACCAGCTCGCCCTCGGGCGAGCGGCCGATCTTTCCGCGCGCGATGATGTGAAGGAGAATGGCGTCAGACCCCGCAAGACAAGCACAAGGCTTTCGGGCCGCCCGCAGGCCCGCATCGACACGCGCACCCTGCCTGCCGCAACGCCCGGCAGGCCGCAGCGGCGCTCAGGCGCGCCCGCCGGCGGCCTCGGCGCCGTCGAACGACCACATGCGTTCAAGGTTGTAGAAGCTGCGCACCTCGGGGCGGAACAGGTGGATGACCACGTCCCCGGCATCGAGCAGCACCCAGTCGGCTGCCGGCAGGCCCTCGATCCGCACCGGGCCGAAGCCGGCCGCTTTGATCTTCTCGGCGAGCTTCTGCGCGATCGCTGCGACCTGGCGGGTCGAGCGGCCGCTGGCGATCACCATGTGATCGGCCACCGAGCTCTTGCCCGCGAGCGGGATCGAGACGATCTCCTGCGCCTGATCCTCGTCGAGCTGGGCCAGCACCAGGCGGTGGAGCGCCTCGGCGCCGGCGCCGGTCTCCGTCAGCGATTGCGCGATCCCGGCGGCGGCCTGCACCGGGCCGAGCGGGATGGACGCGATGGTTGCCTCACTCATCGGCAAAGTCTGGTCTCCACAGTAAGGGGCAGGGGCGGGCGGCAGGCACAGCGCGCGGCAGCGGCGAAGGGCGGGGCCTTGCCGGCGCAGCGGCGCCTCATGCCTCCTCCCATTCGCGGATGCTGCGGAATGTCAGCCGATCGCGCAGCGGGCCGGTGCGATCCTTGCCGATCAGTTCCTCGGCCCACCCGGCATGGGCACGGCGGATCGCCGTGGCCGAGCGGTGATCGGGATCGAAACGCAATAACACCAGGGCCGGTGCGCTCCATTGCCCCCGTTGGCGAAAGCTGGCGGCAGGCACGCGAAAGCGCCTGAGCCAGGCCATGGCGGGGCTCGTCATGGCAGCCGCATCATAGCCCGGACGCGCGATCACCGCAATCGGCATTGTCCGGGCGATTGTCCGCCAGCCCTTCCACAGGTGGAACTGGGCGAGATTGTCGGCCCCCATCAGCCAGACGAAGCGCCGCCGGGGATAGCGCCGGGTGAGGCGCCTGAGCGTATCGACGGTGTAGCGGGTGTCCAGTTCAAGCTCGATCGCGCTCGGCACGATCCGCGCGCGGCGGCTCATCCGCATGGCCGCGCGCAGCCGCGCCTTGAGCGCGCCCATGTCGTCCTGCGGCTTCAGCGGGTTGCCGGGGGAGACCAGCCACCAGGTCTCATCCAGCCCCAGCGCCGCGGCGGCAAACAGGGTGATGCGCCGGTGCCCGCCATGCGCGGGGTTGAAGCTGCCGCCGAGCAGCCCGGTGCGACAGGGACGGTTCATGCGCGCGGAAGGCTCAGGGCCGGGTCTGGCCGGCCCCGCGCACCTGCCACTTGTAGGTGGTAAGCCCCTCGAGCGCGACCGGCCCGCGCGCGTGCAGCCGCCCGGTGGCAATGCCGATCTCGGCCCCCAGCCCGAATTCGCCGCCATCGGCGAACTGGCTCGAGGCATTGTGCATCACGATCGCGCTGTCGACCTCGGCCAGGAAACGCTCGGCCGCGGCCTCATCTTCGGTGACGATGGCATCGGTATGGGCCGAGGAGTGCCGCGCGATATGGGCCAGCGCCGCATCCAGCCCGTCGACCATCGCCACCGAAAGGATCGCATCGAGATATTCGGTGTCCCAATCCTCCGCGCGCGCGGGGATCACCCGCGGATCGAGCGCCTGGATGCGGGGATCGCCGCGCACCTCGCAGCCCTGGTCGATCAACGCGCCGACCAGCGCCGCGGGCGCGGGAAAGGCGCTGTCGATCAGCAGGGTCTCCATCGCCCCGCAGATGCCGGTGCGGCGCAGCTTGGCGTTGAGCGCGAGGGCCTTGGCCATCTCCGCATCGGCGGCGGCGTGGACATAGGTGTGGCAGATGCCATCAAGATGCGCGAGCACCGGCACCCGGGCATCGGCCTGCACCCGGGCAACGAGGCTCTTGCCCCCGCGCGGCACGATCATGTCGATGAGGCCCGCCGCCGCCAGCATCGCCCCGACACAGGCGCGATCCTGCGAGGGGATGAGCTGCACCGCCTCGGCCGGAACCCCGCCCGCGACGAGGCCCTCGATGAGCGCCGCGTGGATCGCGCGGTTGGAATGGACCGCCTCGCTCCCCCCGCGCAGCAGCGCGGCATTGCCGGCGCGCACGCACAGCGCCGCCGCATCGGCGGTGACATTGGGGCGGCTCTCATAGATGATCCCGATCACCCCTATGGGCACGCGGATGCGGCTGAGCCTGAGGCCATTGGGGCGCGTCGTCGTGTCGATCACGCTGCCCACCGGATCGGGCAGATCGGCCACCGCCGCCACCGCATCGGCGATGGCGCCAAGGCGCTTGTCGTCGAGCGCCAGCCGGTCGAGCATGGCGGGAGCAAGGCCATTGGCCTTGCCCGCGGCAAGATCGGCGGCATTGGCGGCAAGGATCGCCGGGGCGGCGGCGCGCAGCGCCTCTGCCGCGCGGTGGAGCGCGGCGGCGCGCGCCTCACTTCCCATGGCGGCAAGCTGGCGCTGGGCGCGGCGCGCGGCGCCGGCAAGCTCGGTCACGAGCGCGGCGGGATCGGCAGCGCGCGTGTCAGGGGCGCTGGGGGCATCGGCAAGCTGATTCATGCCCCCTTCCTAGCAGCGCGGCGCGGCGCTGTCAGGCCATGCGAATCGCCCCCTGCGCCCGCCCCGCTGACCCCGCGGAAAGCCCGTATGACGCCCCCGCGGCGCGCACGCGCATTTCGCCGCGATTCCGCATCGCTTCATCGGCTCGGATGCACGCGGGATTCGACCCGGCGGACGCGCCTTGGTAGCGCGCGCCTCCGGGGCGATCATAACCATAACCGGGGCCGCGCTTGTCTGACCAATCTTCCGCACGCACGTGGGGCCAGCGGCTGCGCCGTTGGTTTCCCGATCGCGAGTTCTTCATGCGCGCCGATGGGCAGGTGCGCTTCATTCGCATTTCCGCGCAATTGCAGATGCGCTGTGCCGCGGGCGCGCTGGCGCTGGTGCTCGTCTGGCTGGTGGCGCTCGGGGTGATGGCCTGGGGGCAATGGCGCGCCGAGGCCGATCTTGCCGCCTTTGCCGCCGAGAAGGCCCGGGTGGCGAGCGCGAGCGAGCGGCTCAAGGCCTATGGCGGCAATCTCGACAAGGTCGTCGATGATCTCAGCGAACGCCAGGATTTCCTTGAGGAAATGGCGCGGATGATCCCCGAGGACGTGGTTACCGAGGGGAAGGCCGACACGGTGAGCGATTCGCGCGCCGCGGCGCGCGAGACGGTGAAGAAGGTGAGCGCGCTCATCCCCGAGGCGCGCGGCCTTGCCGAGATCGAGGCGCGCCAGCTTGCCTTTGCCGAAAGGCTCACCCGCTTTGCCGATGCCCGCGCCCGCCGCGCCGAGGCGGCGATGCGCAAGCTCGATCTCGATCCGCGCCTCATCAGCCGCGAGACGCAGGAGGCCATGGGTGGCCCGTTCGAGGCGGTGCTCGGCGCCCGCGGGGAGATCGATCCGCGCTTCGAGCGGCTGGGCCTTAGCCTGGCGCGCATGGCGGTGCTCGAGCGCGCCCTTCAGGGCATCCCCCAGGTGGTGCCGGCGAGCGCCGAGGCGATCACCTCGGGCTTCGGCTATCGCCGCGACCCCATCAACGGGCGCGCGGCGATGCATTCGGGGATCGACTTCAAGGGCCCCTTGGGCTCGCCGATCTATGCCGCGGCGGCCGGCCGGGTCAGCTTTGCCGGGTGGAAGGCGGGCTATGGCCAGGCGGTCGAGATTTCGCATGGCAATGGCATCGTCACCCGCTATGCCCACCTTGCACGCATCGATGTGAAGCCGGGCCAGGCGGTCGCCGCCGGGGCGACCATCGGCGGGCTGGGCAACACCGGCCGTTCCACCGGCCCGCACCTGCATTTCGAAGTGCGCGTCAACGACCGCGCGATCAACCCCCGCCCGTTTCTGGAGGCCGCCCCCGATGTTCTCAAGGAAGTCCGCGACGCCGGATCAGCCCGCCCCCGCGCGCGCGGCGCGCAGCGTCCCTAGCCGGAGCATGGGCATGGCTTCGGGTTCGACCTTCTCGGTGATCGGCGCCGATGTGACCATTACCGGCAATATTGCCGCCTCGGCCGATCTGCATGTCGATGGCACGATCGAGGGCGATATCGCCTGCGCCGCGCTGGTGCAGGGCGAGACCAGCACCATCCACGGCGCGATCACGGCGCAGAGCGCGCGGCTTGCTGGCAAGGTCACCGGCTCGATCACCGCGCGCGAGCTGGTGATCCTCAAGACCGCGCAGATCGAGGGCGATGTGCATTATGATGCGCTGACGATCGAGCAGGGTGCCGCGGTCGAAGGGCGCTTCGCCCCCAACGCCCGCAGCGCCGCCCCGGCCGAGCCGGTGCGTGCGCTCAGCGCCGGGGAAGCGGCCTGACAGGCTAGAGCACCTCGGCGCGCAGGGCCTTGCGATCGAGCTTGCCGATCATGGTCTTGGGCAGGCTGGCGCGCACCACCACCTGATCGACCCGCTCGTGCTTGCCCACCCGGGCGTTGAGCCAGCTTGCCAATTCCTCGCCCGTGGCTGACGCGCCTTGGTTGAGCGTGACATAGGCGCGCGGCGCCTCGCCGCGATAGGCATCGGGAACGCCGATCACCAGCGCTTCCTTGACCGCGGGATGTTCGAGCAGCACATCCTCGACCACGCTGGGGAAGACCTTGAAGCCGCCAACCGCGATCATGTCCTTGATCCGGTCAACGATTTCGAGGAAGCCGTCGGCATCGATCCGCGCCACATCGCCGGTGCGCAGGTAGCGCTTGCCCGCGCGCACCACGAAGGTCTCGGCATCGGCCTCGGGCCGGTTCCAGTAGCCGCGCATCACCTGCGGGCCGTGGATCGCAAGCTCGCCCGGCGCGCCTTCCGGGGCAAGGCGCGCAGGGTCTTCCTTGTCGAGCAGGATCGCCTCGGTGCCCGGCACCAGCTGGCCGATGGTGCCGCGCTTGCGCAGGCCCTCATAGGGATTGGCCGCAACCACGCCCGAGCTTTCGGTGAGGCCATAGCCCTCGCACACGCGCACCCCCGTTACCTCCTCGAAGCGCACATGCACCGGCGCGGGCATCGGCGCCCCGCCGGAAATGCAGACCTTGAGGCTCGACAGGTCGGCGCGCGGCAGATCGGGGTGATCGAGCAGCGCCTGGAACATCGTCGGCACCCCGGGAAAGCCGGTGCAGCGATAGCGCGCGATGGTTGCGAGCACCTGCCCGGCCGCGAAGCGCGGCACCATCGCGATCGCAGCGCCCGTCACCATCGCGTGGTTGAGCAGCGCGGTGTTGGCAAAGACGTGGAAGAAGGGGAGCGCCCCCATGAACACCTCGCCCGCCGGATCGCCAAACGGGTTCAATGCGGCGACCTGCTGGGCATTCACCGAAAGCTGGTCATGCCCCAGCATCGCCCCTTTGGGCCGACCGGTGGTGCCGCCGGTATATTGGAGGAGGGCAAGGTCGGCGGCGGTAACCTCGGGCAGCGGCGGCGCCTTGCCTGCCTGCCATTCCGCCCAGCTCCACGGCGCCTGCACCTCGGCCCAGGCCCTGACCGAAGGGCCGTAGGCAACCTCGGCGATCTGGCTGCGTTTGAGCAGCCTGAGCGCCAGACCCTTGTGCCACGGCAATTGCTCGGCGAGGCTGGCGACCACCAGCGTCTCGAGCGCCGAGCCCTCGAGCACCTTGTGCGCGGTGGCATAGAGTTCGGGCACGTCGAGCGTCACCAGCAGGCGGGTGCCGCTGTCGCCCACCTGCCAGGCCAGTTCCTCGACCGAATAGAGCGGCGAGAAATTGACCACCACCGCGCCCGCCATCATCGCCCCGTAATAGGCGGCGGCATAGATCGGGACATTGGGGAGGAACAGGCCCACCCGCTCGCCCTTGGCAATGCCCAGCGCCATCAGGCCGTGGGCAAAGGCATTGGCCTCAGCAAAGATCTGCCGGTAGCTGTAGCTGCGCCCGAGGAAGTGCAGGAAGGGGGCATCGCCGCGGCGCGCGACCGTTTCGGCGAGCAGCGCCGGCAGGCTTGCCGGGGCAAAGCGCGTGTCGGCGGGAACCGGATGGTGATAGGCCGCCGGGGCGGGCGCAAGGCTACTGACAGTCATGTCAGTAATTGTGGCGCAAGCCGCCCCGGCCCGCAAGCCAAATGGCGGATTTTTCCTGGGGCTTGGGCGGCCCCATGCCCAGCGGCCCCGCCCCCTCCGGGAGCGGCGGGCGGCGGGTGCGGTTCAGCCGATCACAGGAACCCGCCTTCCGGCTCGCCGCGCGCGCCGGCGGCCTCGGCCTCGCGCTTGCGGGCGAGCCAGGCCTCGGCCTCGGCCTCCTGCGCGGCCTGGGCGGCGGCCTTGGCCTGGGCCTCGCGCTCGGCGCGCAGCTCCTCGATCAGCTTCTCGCGGTCATCGCGGCGCGGGGCGGCCTCGCCCTCGCCCTCCGCTGCGGTTCCGGCGCGCCGGGCGGCCTTGGCCACCATCGCGTCAAGCTCGCGCTGCGAGCACAGGCCGAGCGTCACCGGGTCCTTGGGGGTGATGTTCTGGATGTTCCAGTGGCTGCGCTCGCGGATCGCGGTGATGGTGTTGCGGGTGGTGCCGATCAGCTTGGAGATCTGCGCGTCGGAAAGTTCGGGATGGTTGCGCAGCAGCCAGGCGATGCCATCGGGCTTGTCCTGGCGCTTGGACACGGGGGTGTAGCGCGGGCCCTTGGTGCGCGTCACCTCGAGCGGGGGCTTGTGCATCTTGAGCACATAATTGGGATCGGCCTGGCCGCGCTCGATCTCGGCCTGGGTGAGCTCGCCCGCGTGCACCGGATCGCGCCCGGTGTATTTGCTCCCGGCAAGGTCATCGGCCATGGCCTGCACCTCGAGAATGTGCAGCCCGCAGAAATTGGCAATCTGCTCGAAGGAGAGCGAGGTGTTGTCCACCAGCCAGGTGGCGGTGGCATGGGGCATCAGCGGCTTGGGCTGATCCTTGACGGCCATGGGAAATCTCCGTGCAAATAACAAGGGCCGCCCCTTGCCGGAGCGGCCGCCTTGGCGCTGCTTATAGGACGAAGGGCGCCGATCGGCAAGCGCGCCCTTGCGCGCCGGCGCGCCCGCGCGATCAGGCCCGCGCGATCAGAAGGCCGGGGCGGCCTGGAGCGAGACCGCCTGCTCCTCCTCGAGCGCCACCAGCCCGGCGAGGAACTGGCGCGTCGCCGCCTCCCAGCTGAAGCTTGCGCCATGGCGCGCGCAGGCGGCCCGGTCGCAATAGCGCGCCGCATCGATCGCGCGGGTGAGATCCTCCGACAGCGCCCCGACCTTGTCGGTGACGATGTCGAGCGGCCCCGGCACGGGGAAGGCGGCGACCGGGGTGCCGCAGGCCAGCGCCTCGATCATCACGAGGCCGAAGGTGTCGGTGCGGCTCGGGAAAACAAAGACATCCGCCCCGGCATAGCAGCCGGCCAGCTCCACCCCGGTCTTCTTGCCGAGAAAGCGCGCCGCGGGAAAGCGCGCTGCGAGCGCGGCGCGCGCCGGGCCATCGCCCACCACCACCTTGGTGCCGGGATAGTCGCAGGCAAGGAAGGCTTCGATGTTCTTCTCCACCGCCACGCGCCCGACATAGAGCAGGATCGGCCGCGCGAGCCCGGCAAATTCGGGCGGTGGCGGGGCCGCGGGGGAAAAGCAGGCAAGATCGACCCCGCGGCTCCAGTGGGTGAGCTGGGTGAGGCCCTCAGCGCGCAATTGCGCCCGGATCGTGGCGGTTGCCACCATGATTCGCCGCGCCGGGCGGTGGAACCAGCGGATATAGGGCCAGAAGGCGCGCGCCGGCAGGCCGGTGCGGCGCGCCAGGTAATCAGGAAACTGGGTGTGATAGGCGGTGGTGAAGGGCACCTTGCGGCTGAGGCAATAGCGCCGCGCGGCAAGGCCGAGCGGGCCCTCGGTGGCGATGTGCACCGCCTCGGGCGCGATCCGCGCCAGCCGCCGCCCGACCGCGCCCGGCAGGGTGAGCGCGAGGCGGATCTCGGGATAGGTGGGCGCGGGCAGCGAGGGATAGCCCTCGGGCGAGATCACGCTGACCGCGATCCCCCAGCGCTCGAGCAGGGCGCAGGTGGTCGACAGCGTGCGCACCACGCCATTGGTCTGCGGGTGCCAGGCATCGGTGATGATCGCGATCGAGGAGGGCACCTCGCGCGGGGGGGCAAGCGGCGGCCCGGGCGCCGGATCGGGCGAGAGCCGCACCGGACGGTTCACGCCGCTTCCCGGTCCTTGCCCGCAGCCGATGCGGTGGGGGCGGGGGCATCGCCCGCGGCCTCGTCGGCGCGGCGGCGGATCTCCTCGGGCCAGTGGAGGATTTCCATGCGCCCGTCGTGATGCTCGACCAGGGCGTTGCAGCCTTCCACCCAATCGCCATCGTTCCAATATTCGATCATCCGGCCATCGTGCGCGAAGCGGCGGAACTCGGCGGTGTGGATATGGCCGCATACCACCCCGTCGACCCCGCGCTCGCCGGCGGCGCGGGCGACCACTTCCTCATACTTGCCGATGAACTCGACCGCGTTCTTGACCTTGTGCTTGGCCGCCTTGGAGAGCGACCAATAGGGCTTGCCCATCCAGCGCCGCACGGTGTTGACCGCGATGTTGAGCCGCATCATCAGGTGATAGGCATGATCGCCGACGAAGGCGAGCCAGCGGTGCGAGAGCATCACCACGTCGAACTCGTCACCATGCAGCACCATCAGCCGGCGGCCATCGGCGGTGGTATGAAAGGCGGCGCGGCGGATCTCGATCCCGCCGAAATTGAGCCCGGTGAACTGGCGGAACATCTCGTCGTGGTTGCCGGGGATGTAGATGATGCGGGTGCCACGCTTGGCGCGCTTGAGGATGCGCCAGACGATATCGTTGTGCGCCGCCGGCCAGTAGAAGCGCTTCTTGAGCCGCCAGCCATCGATGATGTCGCCGACGAGATACATGGTCTCGCTGTCGACGCTGTCGAGAAAGTCGATCAACAGGTCGGCATTGCAGCCCCGGGTGCCGAGGTGCACGTCGCTGATCCAGATGGTGCGGTATTGCCGCCGCGCGCGCCCCTCGGGCTCGGGGATGCGCGGGGCGGAAAGCGGGAAACTGGCGATGTTGTCGGCGATGAGGTCGGAAAGGTCGGCGCCGGTCATGCGAAATCCCTAGCGTGTCACGTCTCGCTTGGCCCTCCCATGACAGGCAAATGTTACAGCCGACTCACAGCCGCGTGACGGTTTCGCGTCATTCCACAGGCCGGGGCCCGCAGCGCGGCGCCCGCGAGGCGCGCGGGCGCGGCAGAGTTTATGACCGGATTGCGACAAATCAAGCGGGTTGCGAGGCGGCCAAGCCTGCCGTCCGGTCAATCCATCGCCACGAAGCGCGGCAGGCTCTTAACCCGCGCAATCCAGCGGCAAATCGCCCGGTAATCGCCAAGGCCAAAACCGCCTTCCTCGGCGACATGGGTATAGGCGAACAAGGCGATATCCGCCAGCGTCACGGCAGCGCCGCAAAAGAAGGCGTGATCGGCAAGGTGCCGGTCCATCAGCTCGAGCGCCGCCGCGCCCGCCATGCGCTTGGGCATGATCTGGGCGCGCTGCTCGGCCGAGAGCCGCGCCTCGCCGACAAAGCGCAGCCAGAAGCGCAGCGTGGCGATGTTGGGTTCGTGGCTGTATTGCTCGAAGAACATCCAGCGCAGCATGTCCGCCTGGGCAAAGCGATCCGTCGGCACCAGCGCGCTGCCATGGGCGAGATACCAGCAGGCGGCATTGCTTTCAGGCAGGAAGCGCGCCTCGGCGCCATGGCCGATCTGAAGCACTGGGATGCGGCCGTTGGCGTTCACCGTGGCGAGAAATTCCGGCGTGCGCGTCTCGCCCTTCATGATGTCATAGCGGCGGGTGGCGAGTTGCAGGCCGAGCAGCGCAGCGGTGAGCCTGATCTTGTAGCAATTCCCGCTGCGGGGGTCTTGGTGGAAGGTCAGGGCCTCAGCCACCCGCCACCTCGAGCACGATCTTGCCGATATGCGCCCCCGCCTCCATCCGCGCGTGGGCGGCGGCGGCCTCGGCGAGGGGGAAGCTCATGTCCATCACCGGGGCAAGTTCGCCCTCGGCAAACAGCGGCCAGGCATTGTCGGCGATCTCGTCCGCGAGCGCGGCCTTGAAGGCATCCGAGCGCGGCCGCAAGGTCGATCCGGTCAAGGTCAGCCGGCGCACCATCACCTGCGCCATGTTGATCTCGGCCCTCGCCCCGCCGAGCACGGCGATGGTGACATGGCGGCCATCCTCGGCAAGGCACTTGAGATTGCGCGGCACGTAGTCGCCCGAGACCATGTCGAGCACGATATCAACGCCCCGCCCGCCGCCATGCGCCAGCACCGCCGCGACAAAATCCTCTTCGCGGTAGTTGATCGCAAGGTCCGCCCCGATGCGGGTGGCCGCGGCGCACTTGGCTGCATCACCGCAGGTGACGATCACCTCCAGCCCGAAGGCCTTGCCGAGCAGGATCGCCATGGTGCCGATGCCGCTGGTGCCGCCGTGCACCAGCACGCTCTCGCCATCGCGCGCCATGCCGCGCTCGAACAGGTTGTGCCACACGGTGAACAGGGTTTCGGGCAAGGCGGCGGCCTCGGAGAGCATCATGCCCTCGGGCACGGGCAGGCAGTGGCGCCAATGGGCGGCGCAATATTCGGCATAGCCCCCGCCCGCCGTGAGCGCGGCGACATGCTGGCCGATCATTTCGGGTGGCACCGCGGCGCCCACTGCCACCACTTCGCCCGCCACCTCGAGCCCGAGCAGCGGCGAGGCCCCCGGCGGCGGCGGATAGAGCCCGGCGCGCTGCAGGCAATCGGGGCGGTTGACCCCGGCATAGGCGACGCGGATCAGCACGTCCTCCGCGCGCAGCTGCGGCAGCGGCGCGCTGGCGAGGCGCAGCACCTCGGGCCCGCCGGGCGCGTCGAACCCGATCACCTGCATCACCTCGGGCAAGTCTGCGCCGGCGCCTGCGACCATCACCCCTTGTCCCCCCGTCACCCGGTGTTAACCACGTCCGCGAGCGCGCATAAACGTCTCGCCGATTGACAGCAAGGCGCTTGGGCATGATGCTGCGCTTCGTGATGGAAGAACCCGATCGCCCCCGTCCGGTTGGAGATGCGGCGAGTCGCCTCGCGCTCGAGGACCTTGCGCCCTATTCGCAGGCCGAGCTGGCCGAACGGATCGCCCTGCTCGAGGCCGAGATCGCGCGGGTCAGGGCCCATCGCGATCGCGCCGCCGCGCACCGCGCCGCGGCCGAGGCGCTGTTTGCCAAGGGGGGCGGATGAGCCGCGGGGCCAATCGCTGCGCCTTGCCACCCGCGCCCTCGCAATCGGCGCCAGCGCACCCATATTGCGGGAAACGGCGTCCCCCGCCCCTTCGCCAAGGGCACCCCAACCGCTGAAAAGGCCTCTCCCATGCCCAGCTTTGCCCAGAACCTCGAACGCACGCTGCACAACGCGCTCGGCAACGCGGCCGAGCGGCGGCACGAATATGCCACGCTCGAGCACCTGCTGCTGGCGCTGATCGATGACGAGGATGCCGCGCAGGTGATGGCCGCCTGCGGGGTTGACCTTGCCGAGCTGAGCGAGGTGGTGAAGCAATATCTCGACCAGGAATACCAGTCCCTGAAGACCGAGGAGGGCACCGATCCCCAGCCCACCGCGGGCTTCCAGCGGGTGATCCAGCGGGCGATCCTCCATGTCCAGTCCTCGGGCAAGGACACGGTGACGGGCGCCAATGTGCTGGTGGCGCTGTTTTCCGAGCGCGATTCCTACGCGGTCTATTTCCTCCAGCAGCAGGACATGAGCCGTCTGGATGCGGTGAGCTACATCAGCCACGGCATCGGCAAGGGCGGGCGCCAGATCGAGGCCAAGACCCCGCAGGGCACCGACAGGGCCGAGGAGACCGCCCAGCAGGGCAAGGAGCAGGGCGGGAGCAAGAAGGAAACCGCGCTCGACCAGTTCTGCGTCAACCTCAACGCCAAGGCCGAGGCCGGCAAGATCGATCCCTTGATCGGGCGCGGGCCGGAGGTGGACCGCACCATCCAGATCCTCTGCCGCCGCTCGAAGAACAACCCGCTCTATGTCGGCGATCCGGGCGTGGGCAAGACCGCGATCGCCGAGGGCCTCGCGCGCAAGATCGTCGAGGGCGATGTGCCCGAGGTGCTTGCCGATGCGGTGATCTATTCGCTCGACATGGGCGCGCTGCTCGCCGGCACGCGCTATCGCGGCGACTTCGAGGAGCGGCTGAAGCAGGTCGTTGCCGAGCTTGAACAGATGCCCCACGCGGTGCTGTTCATCGACGAGATCCACACCGTGATCGGCGCCGGGGCCACCAGCGGCGGGGCGATGGATGCCTCGAACCTGCTCAAGCCCGCGCTCTCCTCGGGCGCGATCCGCTGCATCGGCTCGACCACCTACAAGGAGTTCCGCAACCACTTCGAGAAGGACCGCGCGCTGCTGCGCCGCTTCCAGAAGATCGATGTCAACGAACCCAGCATCGAGGACACGGTCAAGATCCTGAAGGGCCTGCGCAGCGCCTTCGAGGAGCACCACAAGGTCAAATACACCCCCGATGCGATCCGCACCGCGGTGGAGCTTTCGGCGCGCTACATCAATGACCGCAAGCTGCCCGACAAGGCGATCGACGTGATCGACGAGGTCGGCGCGATGCAGATGCTGGTGCCCCCCAGCCGCCGCAAGAAGACCATCACCGCGCGCGAGATCGAGGCGGTGATCGCCACCATGGCGCGCATCCCGCCCAAGTCGGTGAGCAAGGACGACAAGAAGGCGCTGGAAAATCTCGAGCGCGATCTCAAGCAGGTGGTCTATGGCCAGGACGAGGCGATCACGCGGCTTGCCACGGCGATGAAATTGAGCCGTGCGGGCCTGCGCGATCCCGACAAGCCGATCGGCAGCTTCCTGTTCTCCGGCCCCACCGGCGTCGGCAAGACCGAGGTCGCCCGCCAGCTCGCCCAGATCATGGGGATCGAGCTCAAGCGCTTCGACATGAGCGAATATATGGAGCGCCACTCGGTCAGCCGCCTCATCGGCGCGCCCCCGGGCTATGTCGGCTATGACCAGGGCGGCCTGCTCACCGATGCGATCGACCAGAACCCGCATTGCGTGCTGCTCCTGGACGAGATCGAGAAGGCCCATCCTGACCTGTTCAACATCCTCCTCCAGGTGATGGACAATGGCCGGCTCACCGATCACCACGGCAAGACGGTCGATTTCCGCAACGTGGTCCTCATCATGACCACCAATGCCGGCGCGGCCGACATGGCGCGCCAGGGCATCGGCTTTGGCGATGTCTCCAAGGAGGATGCGGGCGATGAGGCGGTGAAGAAGATGTTCACGCCCGAGTTCCGCAACCGCCTCGATGCGATCGTGCCCTTCACCTATCTCGGCAAGCAGACCGTGGCGCGGGTGGTGGACAAGTTCATCCTCCAGCTCGAGCTGCAACTGGCGGAACAGAACGTCCACATCCAGTTCGACAGCGATGCGCGCGGCTGGCTCGCCGACAAGGGCTATGACAAGCTCTATGGCGCGCGGCCGATGGCGCGGCTCATCCAGGAGAAGATCAAGCAGCCGCTCGCCGACGAGCTCCTGTTCGGCAAGCTGGCCGATGGCGGCGAGGTGCATGTCAGCATCAAGGACGGCAAGCCCGCCTTCGAGATCACCCCGGCCCCGCCCAAGGCGAAGCCGGCGAAGAAGGTGAGCGCGAAGAAGAAGCCCGCCGCGAAGAACCCCGCGCCCGAGGCGGGCGAGGGGTGAGGGGGGCGCCCGCGCGCGTGGCGCTGGCGTGCGCTGCCGCGGCGCTCGCGCTCCTCGCCGCCCCGCTGGCCCCGGCAGCGGCGCAGCGCGACGCGGTGAGCCAAGGGCTGACCGCCAGGACCGCGGCCATGCGGCTGGTTGAGGTGGGCACCTGGCGCTTTGCCGCCAACGCGACTGACCGGCGCGGCAGGCCGCTGTGCCGCGAGGTGTGGCGCTTTGCCGCCGATGGCAAGGCCCGGGTGGAAAGCGGGCGCGAGCGGCGCACCAGGCGCTGGCGCACCCTGCCCGGGCCGGGCGGGCTGGTGCGGCTCGCCTGGCAATCCATCGCCAGCAACGGTGCGCCCGATTGCACCGGCACCGCCAGCGATCCCGCCGCGCTGCCCGGGCCAGAGCAGGATTTCGTGCTGCTCTTTCTCAATGATGGCAGCGCGCTCGCCTGCACGCCGCCGCCCGCCGCCGCCAATCCCGACAACAGCCTCGCGAGCGCACAGCTGGTGCGCGCCGCGGATTGCTGGGGCCGGATCGCGCCGGCGCCGCAAGGCTGAAGGCCGCGGAACCGGCCCGCCCGCTTGCGGGTTGGCAGGCTTGTGCGCGCAGCCTTCTCCTGGATCAGGCCCGAGCCCTGGGGCATCCACATCGTGCCGGCCGATGTCTGGGTCGATCCTGCCCGGGCGGTGCCGCGCGCGCTGGTCACCCACGGCCATGCCGATCACGCCCGCGCCGGTCACGGCGAGACCATCGCCACACCCGCAACGCTTGCGATCATGGCGCTGCGCTATGGCACCGGCGCAGGGGCCGTGCCGGCGGCCTATGGCGAGACCATCGCGCTCGGCGGCGGGGTTGCCGCCACCTTCCTCCCCGCCGGCCACGTGCTCGGCTCAGCGCAAATCCTGCTCGTGCACGCGGGCGAGCGGGTGATCATCACCGGGGATTACAAGCGCAGTGCCGATCCCACCTGCGCGCCCTTCGCCGTCACCCCGTGCGACCTCTTCATCACCGAGGCGACCTTTGGCCTGCCGGTCTTCACCCATCCGCCGATCGCCGGGGAAATCGCCAGGCTGCTCGCAGCGCGCGCGGCAAACCCCGATGGCTGCATCCTCGTGGGCGCCTATGCGCTGGGCAAGGCGCAGCGCCTGATCGCCGAGCTGCGCGCCGCGGGCCACGCGGACACGATCTGGCTGCATGGCGCCATGGCGGCGATGTGCCGGCTCTACGAGGAGCACGGCGTGGCGCTGGGTGACCTGCGCCTTGTCAGCGATGCGCCTTCGAAGGAAGCGCTGCGCGGCGCCATCGTCATCGCCCCGCCCTCCGCGCTCAACGACCGCTGGAGCCGCCGCCTGCCCGATCCCGTCACCGCCATGGCAAGCGGGTGGATGCGCGTGCGCCAGCGCGCCCGCCAGCGCGGGGTGGAGCTGCCGCTGGTGATTTCCGATCATGCCGATTGGGGCGAGCTCACCGGCACCATCGCCGAGGTGAGCCCGGCCGAGACCTGGATCACCCACGGGCGCGAGGAAGCGCTGCTGCGCTGGTGCACGCTCAGCCAGCGCCGCGCCCGGGCGCTGGCGCTCGTCGGCTATGAGGACGAGGATGACTAGCACCCCCGCCCCCGTCACCGCCTCACGTGATCGCGGCCAGATCGGCGGCGATCCTGGCGAGCATTTCCTCGCTGATCAGCCCCTGCGAGAACGGCGCGAGCGCCTTGAGGCTGAGCGCCTTGAAATCATTGTAGAGCGGATGCTGGTCGATCCCCGGCAGGTGGCGCACCACCACCGCCTTGGCGCGCGCATCGGCCATCAGCGCCTCGATCGGGGTGTCGATGGTGAAGGAGGTCGCAGCGGGGGCCGGGGTGGCGGTGTCCTGCGCCAGCGCAGCGGCAGGGACGGTGACGGCGGCAAGGGCAAGGCCAAGGGCGGCAAGCGGGGCAAGGTGCATCGGCAAGGTTCCTGGTTGGCAAGGGGACTGACACGCGTGTCAGCACGCCGCTTTAGCGCCTCGGCCCGGCGGCACAAGGCAGCAATGCAGGCAAGCTGATGCAGCACTTTGCCGCGCTGCTCGATGCGCTCACCTACACCACCAGCCGCAAGCGCAAGCTGGCGCTGATCGCCGATTATCTGCGCGCCGCCCCTGACCCCGATCGCGGCTGGGCGCTCGGCGCGCTCACCGGCGCGCTCGATTTTCCCGCGGTCAAATCATCGACCATCCGCGCGCTGATGATCGAGCGCATCGATCCGGTGCTCTGGGCCCTGTCGCGCGACTTTGTCGGCGACACCGCCGAGACCGCGAGCCTGCTCTGGCCCGCCCCGCGGGGCGGCACGAGCGCTCCGCCGCCGAGCCTGCATGAAGTGGTGCAAACCCTCTCCACCCTCACCCGCGCCAGCGCCCCCGCGGCCCTGGCCGGCCTGTTCGACCGGCTCGATGCGAGCGGGCGCTATGCCCTCATCAAGCTGGCGACGGGGGCGCTGCGGGCCGGGGTTTCGGCGCGCCTCGCCAAGACCGCCTTCGCGCAGGGCTTTGCCGTCCCGCTCGAGGAGGTGGAGGAATATTGGCACGCGCTCGCGCCGCCCTATGCGCCGCTGTTTGCCTGGGCGGCGGGCGGGCCAGCCCCGGTGCTCGCCGATCTGCCGCGCTTTCGCCCCTTCATGCTCGCCCATCCGCTCGAGGGCGAGGCGGTTGACCTCAAGCACTACGCCGCCGAATGGAAGTGGGACGGGATCCGCGTGCAGCTGGTGCGCGCCGGCGGCACGGTGCGGGTCTATTCGCGCTCGGGCGATGACATTTCGGCAAGCTTTCCCGAATTGCTGGGGGCGCTGCCCTTCGATGCCGTGCTCGATGGCGAATTGCTGGTGCGCGGCAGCGCGCAAGGGGGCGCGGCCGGGGGCGCGGCCAGCTTCAACGCGCTCCAGCAGCGGCTCGGGAGGAAAAGCGTCTCGGCCCGGATGCTGCGCGAATACCCGGCCTTCGTGCGGCTCTATGACGTGCTGCTGCTCGAGGGGCGTGACTGGCGCAGCGCGCCGTGGAAGTCGCGCCGCGCAACTCTCGAGGCGCTGATGGAGCGCCTGCCCAAAAGCCATTTTGACGTGTCGCCGCTGATCGCGGCGGCCGATTTTGCTGAACTTGCCCGCCTGCGCGAAGGCGCGCGCGACGCGGCGATCGAGGGGCTGATGCTCAAGCACCGGGCAAGCCCCTATGTCGCCGGGCGCAAGGCCGGGCTGTGGTTCAAGTGGAAGCGCGATCCGCTGCTTGTCGATTGCGTGGTGATGTATGCCCAGCGCGGCAGCGGCAAGCGCGCGAGCTTCTATTCGGATTACACCTTCGGCTGCTGGGACGGCGATCCCGAGGCGGGGGCCGAACTGCTCCCCGTGGGCAAGGCCTATTCGGGCTTCACCGATGCCGAGCTGAAGGCGCTCGACCGCTTCGTGCGCCAGCACACCATCGCGCGCTTCGGCCCGGTGCGCGAGCTGGAACGCAAGCTGGTGGTCGAGGTCGCCTTCGATTCGGTGCACGCCAGCAAGCGCCACAAGAGCGGGCTGGCCTTGCGCTTTCCCCGCATCCACCGCATCCGCTGGGACAAGCCCGCGCACGAGGCCGACCGGGTGGAGCGCCTGCGGGCGCTGGTGCGGGACTAGCGCCCCGCTGCCCTCGCCGCCGCCACCGCCGCGGCATGGCCCCTGGCGTTCTCGACATAGTGAGCCGTGCCCATCCGCATCCCCATGATCGCCGCCTCGTCGAGATCGCGCATCTTGCGCGCAGGGCGCCCGCCCCACAGTTCGTGCGGTTCGATCACCTTGCCTTCGGTGAGCATCGCGCCGGCGGCCAGCATCGCGTCCGAGCCGATCACCGCCTTGTTCATCACGATCGCCCCGAGGCCGACAAAGCCGCGATCATGGATGGTGCAGCCATGCACCATGGCCATGTGGCCGATCAGCACATCATCGCCGATCACCAAGGGCGAGCCATCGGGATCGCCCGGGCGCGGCGGATCGCAATGGAGCACGCTGCCATCCTGGACATTGCTGCGCGCCCCGATGCGGATGAAGGACACATCGGCGCGCAGCACGCAATTGTACCAGATCGAGGAATCCGGCCCGATCTCGATATCGCCGATCAGCACGCAGCCGGGGGCGATGAAGGCGGTGTCATGAAGGCGCGGCGTCTTGCCGTTGATGGGGATGATGGTGACGCCGGGGCGATCGGGATGGGGCATGGGTCAGGGCCTTGCGCTTGCTATGAACCGATGAGCGTGTTCCACCGAAAATGCGCCAGTGTCGAGGCATATTGATCGCTCCACACCGTATCGCTGGGCGGCGCGAGCGGCTGCCAGCGCGCTGCCCCGCTCGCCTGGGTGAGCGCCGCGAGCGTCTGCGGGCTGGGGCTGAGCACCACCCATTTCGACGGGGTGAGCGGGCCGTTGGCCGCGGGCCGGTCGAAGCGGACCGCCGCGGCCATCCCGGCATCGCGGGCCAGCGCGGCGAGCACCGGCTCGAGCTCGATGAAGCGGTTGGAGATGTGCACCACCACCAGCCCCTGCGCGCGGATCGCGCGGCGATAGGCAGCCAGCGCCTCGCGGGTGAGCAGGTGGAGCGGGATCGCATCGGAGGAGAAGGCATCCACCACCAGCACGTCATACTGGCCAGCCGGCTCCTCCTCGAGCTTGATCCGCGCATCGCCGATCACGGTCTCGCTCTCGGGCGCGCAATCGGCAAGGTAGGAAAAGCGCCCGGCGCGCGAGAAGGCGAGCACCGCCGGGTCGATCTCGTAGAAGCGATAGGTCTGATCGTTCTGGCGGTAGCAGGCGAGCGTGCCGGTGCCGAGGCCGACGATCCCGACATCAGCCCCGGGGCCAAACAGGCGCGCGGCATTGGCGAGCACCAGCCCCACCCCGGCGCTGCGCCCGTAATAGGTGGTCGGCTCGCGCCGCAGCGCCGGATCGAGCGCCTGGCGCCCGTGGAGCGTGGTGCCGTGGGTGAGCTGGCGCAGGCCGAGGTGCCTGAGTTCGGTGAGGGTATAGACCCCGAAATAGCTGCGCAGCCGCTCGCCCTGGGCATAGGCGCGGCCCTGCCCCGGGCCGCCGATGCCGATCATGATGAGCGCGAACACGGTGAGGAAGGCGAGGCGGTTGAACTTGAGCGCCGCCGCCAGCCCCGCCAGCGCGAGGAACAGCGCGAGGGCAAGAAGCTTGGCCTCGTTGGCGGTGGCGAGGAACAGGTGCCAGGCCAGCAACAGCGCAAGGCCCACCCCGCCCAGCACCCACAGCAGGCGCCGCGCCGGATCGCCGATGAGCCGCTGCTGCCAGGCCATCAGCCCGCCCACCGGCACCAGCGCCGCCGCGGCGAACACCAGCAGCGGGTGTTCCCACACCCAATCGAACAGCAGCGGCGCGATCAGCGCGGTGAACAGCCCGCCGAGCGCCCCGCCCGCCGACATCACCAGGTAGAACAGCGTCAGGCGGGCAGGTTCGGGGCGCGTCTCGTACATCCGCGTGTGCAGCGCCACCGCGACCACGAAGAGCAGCGTCACCGCCCCGAGCAGCAGGCCCACGCCGCCGATCGACTGCGAGACCATCGCCATCGCCCCGGCAAACAGCAGCACATAGGGCGCGGCGCGGCTGACGATCCGCGCCGGGGCGCGGTTCGCGGCAAAGGCGAGGCTGAAGCTCAGCAGATAGACCCCGAGCGGGATCACCCACAAGAGCGGCATGGCAAAGATGTCGGTGGTCAGGTGCGTGGTGGTCGAGAGCATCAGGCCCGAGGGCACCGCGGCGAGCGCCAGCCACAGCGCGATGCGCCGCGGGGTGATCGGCGCGCCTGCCGCCATGGCGCCATCCCCGCCCTGCGCCGGCACCGCCCCAGGCCCCACCTCGGCCTGCGCCCCAACGTTCCAGCGTGCGGACGCGACCAGCGCCAGCAGCACCAGCATCGCCCCGTAGCCGAGGCTCCAGATCAGGCTCTGCGCATCGAGCGGCAGGAACGGCTCGATCAGCAGCGGATAGCTCACCAGCCCGGCAAAGCTGCCGAGGTTGGAGGCGGCATAGAGCGGGTAGGGATCGCCCGCCTGCGGATCGGCGGCATACCAGCGCTGGATCAGCGGGGCCTGGGCCGAGATCAGGAAGAACACCGGCCCGACCGAGGCGAGCAGCAGCGCCGGCACCCAGAACACCTCCAGCCCCGCGCCAAAGGTGCCGATCTCGGCGAGCGTGAGCGGCAAGGTCAGCGCCGCGGCGGCAAGCAGCACGAGGTGCAGCGCCAGTTGGCGGCGCAGCGGCAGGCGGCCGATGGCATGGGCATAGGCATAGCCGCCCAAGAGCAGCGCCTGATAGACCAGCATGGCGCTGTTCCAGACATTGGGCGTGCCGCCCAGCCGCGGCAGCGCCAGCCGCGCCATCAGCGGCTGCACCAGGAACAACAGGAAACTGCCGACCAGAATGGCGGCGACGAACAGCGGGCGGCGTGATACCGGCATCGAAAACCCCTCGCTTGGCCTTGTTACGCCACGGCCTAGGCGAACATGGTTAACATCCGGTCAGCGTGATCGGCGCGAGCGCTCAGGCGCCCATCAGCCGCGCGGCATGGGCGGCGTGGTAGGTGAGCACACCGCTCGCCCCGGCGCGCTTGAAGGCGAGCAGGGTTTCGAGCACCAGCGCATCGCGCTCGCCTGCCCCGGCGGCGGCGGCGGCCTCGATCATCGCATATTCGCCGCTCACCTGATAGGCAAAGACCGGCACGGCAAAGCGCGCCTTCACCCGCTGGACGATGTCGAGATAGGCAAGGCCGGGCTTGACCATCACGCTGTCGGCCCCTTCGGCCAGATCGAGCGCCACCTCGCGCAGCGCCTCCTCGGCATTGGCCGGGTCCATCTGGTAGGTCTTCTTGTCGCCCTTCAAGAGCCCGCCCGATCCCACCGCCTCGCGGAACGGGCCATAGAAGGCGCTGGCATATTTGGCGGCATAGCTCATGATCTGGACATTGACGTGCCCGCCCATCTCCAGCGCCCGGCGGATCGCGCCGATGCGCCCGTCCATCATGTCGGAAGGGGCGATGATATCAGCCCCGGCCGCGGCCTGGTTCATCGCCTGATCGACCAGCACCGCCACGGTTTCATCATTGATGACATAGCCCGCAGCATCGACGAGGCCGTCCTGCCCGTGGCTGGTATAGGGATCGAGCGCGACATCGGTGAGCACACCGAGCGCTTCGCCGCAGGCATCCTTGATCGCCCGGATCGCGCGGCACATCAGGTTGTCGGGGTTGAGCGCCTCGGCCCCGTCTGCGCTGCGCAGTTCGCGCGGGGTGTTGGGAAACAGCGCCACCACCGGAATGCCGAGCGCCACCGCCTCGCGCGCGCGCGCCACGATGCCATCGACCGACCAGCGCGCAACTCCGGGCAGGCTGGCGATCGGCTCCTCCACGCCGCTGCCCGCGGTGACGAACAGCGGCCAGATGAGATCGGCCGGGCTGAGCGCGGTCTCGCGGTGGAGCGCGCGGCTCCATGAGGCGGCGCGGGTGCGGCGCAGGCGGGTGGCGGGATAGTTTCCGATCATCATGGGCATAAGGTCTGGCGCAATCGCAGGCGGGCGACAAGCGCTTCAGCGCATGCCCCGGGCGATATCGACCTTCTCGATCTCGCGCACCGGCGCCTTCACCTCGCCCGGCTGGGGTTCGAGATCCTTGAGCGCGGCGCCGACCTCGATCTCCTTCAAGCGGATGAGCTGGCGGCGGAAATCGATGAGCTCGGTGCCGGTCAGCTCGGCCCGGGTGACGAATTGCACGCTCGCCGGATTGATCGCCCGCCCGCCGCGATACATCTCGTAGTGGAGGTGCGGCCCGGTCGAAAGCCCGGTCGAGCCGACATAGCCGATCACCTGCCCGCGCCGCACGCTCATCCCCGGCGCCACGGCCATGCGGCTCATGTGGCAATAGCGGGTGGACAGCCCCCCGCCATGCTCGAGCCTGACGGCGATGCCGCAGCCACCGGCGCGGCCCGCGGCGCTCACCCGCCCATCGCTCACCGCCACGATCGGGGTGCCATAGGCGGCCTTGAAGTCGATGCCCTCGTGCATCCGGTGATAGCCGAGGATCGGGTGGCGCCGCATGCCAAAGCCCGAAGTCACCGCCCCCGGCACCGGGGCGAGCAGGCCGCGGCGCTGCTCGCCCACGCCCGAGGCCTCGTAGAAGCGCCCCTCCTTGCCCCAACGCATCAGCTGGGTGCGGGGGCGCCCGCCGCGGTCGATCCCGGCATAGAGCACCTGCCCGGCCTGGCGCTCGCCGGTGGCGGCACGGCGGTAGGCCAGAATGACGTCGAACTCGTCGGCGGGGCTGATCTCACGCTCAAGATCGATCTGGGCATCGAGCGCGCGGATGAACTCCTGCGCCGCGCTGGCGGGCACCCCGGCGGCGCGCATCGAGCGGAACAGGCTGCTGCCCACCACCCCGCGCAGCCGCAGGGGCGTGTCATCCACCCGGATCGGCTTGCGCGCAAGCGCCAGCGGCCCGCTCGGGATCACCGGGGTGCCATCGGGATTGGTCTGCCCCACACCCGGGCGGGCAAGCTCGAGCGCGAGATCGAAGCGCGCGCGGAAGGCGAGCCGATCGAGCGGGCGCGGCTCGCCCGGGGCCGGGCGGCGGCCGAGCACCACGTCGATCTGCGTGCCGGGGGCGATCTCGTCGAGCGGCACGGCCCCGCCCACCAGCGCCGCAGCGCGCGCGATATCGCCCGGCGCCACCCCGGCGCGGCGCAGCATCGCGGCAAAGCTGTCCCCCGGTGCAAGGGTGGTCACCAGCGCGATCTGCGGGCGCTCGGGCGCGCTGGCCAGCGGGCGCACCGCCGCGGTCGGGCCCATGCGCCGCCCGCTGTCGGCCCCCAGCGCCAGCGGCACGATCATCTGGCTGCGCCATTCCTCGGCCACCGCGGGATCGCCGGGCATCACCGGGCGCGCCTCGAGCGGGGTGAGATCGGGCCAGAAGGCAAGCGCGGCGGCGCCCAGCGCCAGCATGGTGCCAAGCCCGCGAAACCAGCGGCGGCTGCCGATCGCCTCGGCAAGATCGGGGGCAAGATCGAGCCGCGCGATCCAGCGCCCGGCCGAAAGGCGCCATTCGTCGTAGCGCGCGCCCAGCCCGCCCACCCGGCGCGCCACCTGCCGCCGGGCCAGTTCAGCCTTCGACGGCGGGGCCAGCGCGCGCGACTTGCGCAGATAGGGGAGGAGTTCGCGCGCGGTTTCGGGCGGGAGCGGCACCGCCTCGGGCCGTCGCAGCGCGGGCGGGCCGGGCGGATCGACGGGCGCGCCGGCGGGCGGTGCAAGGCCATCGTCCCAATCGCGCGCGTGCTTCAACATCCCAGCCCCATCTGCGGTGCCCCGGCGGGGCGGGCCTCCGGCAGCCCGGCGAGCGGCCCCTGCCGCCCTGTCCCTAGCCGCAGATGCCTGCCAGAACAAAGTAAAGGCGGCCTTAACCAGCGACCAGCAGAGCCTCGGGCACGATAAGGTGTTATGCGTAGGCCTGCGCGCCGCAGGCGCCTCGTTCCGGCCCGCGTGCGGCGAGGTCTTGCCGGCGCGGGCGCGGGCTGACACAAGCACCGCCATTGTGAGCGCCGCCCCCCTCGCCCGCCCCCTTCCCCCGCGCGGCCAGCGCGATGGCGCCCTTGCGGTGCGCGCCGTGCTGGGGCCGACCAACACCGGCAAGACCCACCTCGCGATCGAACGCATGTGCGGCCATTCGAGCGGGATGATGGGCTTTCCCCTGCGCCTGCTCGCCCGCGAGGTCTATGAGCGGGTGCGCGCGCTCAAGGGGGATCGCGCGGTCGCGCTCGTCACCGGGGAGGAGCGCATCGTCCCTCCGCAGGCGCGCTATTTCCTCTGCACCGCCGAGGCCATGCCGCGCAGCCAGGGCGAGGTCGCCTTCGTCGCGCTCGACGAGGCGCAACTCGGCGCCGATCCCGAGCGCGGGCACATCTTCACCGATCGCCTGCTCCATGCCCGCGGGCGCGAGGAGACCATGATCCTCGGCGCCGCCAGCCTCGCGCCGATGGTCAAGGCGCTGATCCCGGGCGCCGAGATCACCAGCCGCCCGCGCTTTTCGACGCTCAGCCACGTGGCCCCGGTCAAGCTCTCGCGCCTGCCGCGGCGCAGCGCCGTGGTCGCCTTCAGCATCGAGGAGGTCTATGCCCTCGCCGAGGCGCTGCGGCGGCTGCGCGGCGGGGCGGCGGTGGTGATGGGCGCGCTCTCGCCCGAAACCCGCAACCGCCAGGTGGAAATGTTCCAGGCGGGCGAGGTCGATGTGATCGTCGCCACCGATGCCATCGGCATGGGGCTCAACCTCGATTGCGATCATGTCGCCTTTGCCGCGCTCACCAAGTTCGACGGGCGGCGCCGGCGGCGGCTGAGCGCGGCGGAGATGGCGCAGATCGCCGGGCGCGCCGGGCGCCACCAGCGCGATGGCAGCTTCGGCACGCTGGCGGGCGCGGGCCGGGCCGGCGGCGCCCCGCTGGCCTTCACCGAGGAGGAGATCCACGCGATCGAGGCGCACAGCTTTGCCCCGCTCACCCAGCTCTACTGGCGCGAGGCCGAGCCTTCGTTCGATTCGCTTGAAAGCCTCATCGCCGATCTCGAGGCCCGGCCCAGCCACCCGGCGCTCGCCCCCGCCCCCGAGGCGATCGATCTTGCGGTGCTCAGGCGCCTGGCGCAGGAGCGCCTCGCCGATGAGGTGCGCGGACCCGCGGCGGTGCGGCGCCTGTGGGAGGCCGCCTCGCTCCCCGATTTCCGCGGGCTCGGGGTCGAGGCCCATGCCCGCTTCGTCGCCCGGCTGTGGGCCGATCTCAAGGACGGCCACCTCGGCGCCGATTACGTCGCCGCGCGCATCGCCGAGCTTGACCGGATCGAGGGTGATATCGACACGCTCCAGGGGCGCATCGCGGCGATTCGCAGCTGGGCCTATGTCTGCCAGCGGCCCGATTGGGTGCTGGCGCGCGAGGAGATGGCGGCGCGCGCGCGCGCGGTCGAGGCGCGGCTGTCCGATGCGCTGCACGGGCGGCTGACCGAGAGATTCGTCAACCGGAGGACAAGGATCCTGATGAAGTCGCTGGGAGAGGAAGCGGGCGCGCTGCCGGTCGCGCTCGAGGCCGATGGACACCTGACGGTGGAGGGCGAGAGCATCGGGCGGCTCGAGGGCTTCCGCTTCCACGTCGATCCCGCCGCCGGGGCGAGCGATCGGCGGATGCTGCTCGCCGCCGGGGAAAAGGCGCTGCCGGCGCTGCTCGCGCGGCGCGCCGATTGGCTGCTGAACGAAGGGCTTGGCGCGCTCGAGCTCGCCGCGGGCGAAATCCGCTGGCAGGGCCGGGCGCTGGCAACCATCACCTTTCCCGGCCAGCCCGGATCGGGCCAGTTCGGCACCCCGCGCCTGACGCTGACGCGCGAGGTGGCGCTGCTGCCCGAGGCCGCGCGGGCGCGGCTCGCCGCCGGGCTTGCCGCCTGGCTCGAGGCCGCGCTGGCCCCGCTCGAACCGCTCAGGCGCCTCGCCGAGGCGGCGCGCGATCCTGCGGCCGGATCGCAGGCGCGCGCGCTCGTCATCACCCTGATCGAGGCGCGCGGGGTGATCAGCCGGGCCGAGGCGGGCCTCGAACACCTGCCCAAGGAGCTGCGCCCCTATCTGCGCCGGCTCGGCATCACCTTCGGCGCGCTCGACATCTTCGCTGCGCCCCTCATCAAGCCCGCGCCGCGGCGGCTGCTCCACGCGCTCGGGCTCGATCCGCGCCCGCTCGCGCCGACGATGCCGCCGGTGCTGGGGCCGGAGGGCTGGCCCGCAGGGCGCCTGCCGGCGGGCTATCGCCCGGCGGGCACCCAGGCGATCCGGGTGGACCTGGCCGAGAAGATCCTGCGCGCCGCCTTTGCCGCCCGCACCGCTGCGGCCGCACCCCGCCCGGGGGTGCGCCATCCCGCCTTCCGGCTCGATCTCGCGCTGGCGATCTCGATCGGGCTCGAGGCGGGCAATGCCCGGCGCCTGCTCGGCAGCGCCGGGTTCCGCTGGACGCCGGGCAAGGCCCTGCCCGAGGGCGCGCATGGCCCGCCCGCGCCCGATCGCTGGCACTGGCGCCCGCGCCGCGCCGAGGCCGCGCCGCCGCGCAAGGAGGGCAAGCCGGGCAAGGCGCATAAGGCGCGCAAGGCCGCGCCCGGGGCCAAGCGCAGCGCGCCGCATCCGCACCAGCAGCCGCGCCGCGCGGCCCGGCCCGTGCCCGATCCCGGCCCGGCCCGCGCCGGCGGCGCCTTTGCGGGACTCGCGGACCTCTTGAAGCGATGAGCCAGGCCCAGGCGATCCGCATCGACCGGCTGCTCGTCTATCTGCGCTTTGCCCGCACCCGCTCGGTCGCTTCCGCCCTCATCGCAAGCCGCGCTTTGCGCCGTAACAGAAAGCATGTGCTGCGCAGCAGCGAGCTTGCGCGTATCGGCGATGTGCTGACCCTGGCTGTCGGCGGCGAGGTGCGGGTGATCGAGGTGCTCTCGCTCCCCGCCCGGCGCGGCTCGCCCGCCGAGGCGCGCACCCATTATCGTGAGGTTGACGGGCACGGGCTTGACCCTACATCGCAAATGCCCCTAGCAGCAGCGCCGCCCCCGCCGGGCCAGCCGTGCAAGGATCCTTGAAGACCTCTCGTGAAAGAGCCGCAATGACTTACGTCGTCACCGAAGACTGCATCAAGTGCAAGTACACCGACTGCGTGGAAGTGTGCCCGGTCGATTGCTTCTACGAAGGCGAGAACATGCTGGTGATCAACCCCAGCGAATGCATCGATTGCGGGGTGTGCGAGCCGGAATGTCCGGCCGAGGCGATTCTGCCCGACACCGAGGACGGGCTTGAAAAGTGGCTCGAGCTCAACACCAAGTATTCGGCGATCTGGCCCAACATCACCAGCCAGAAGGCCCCGCCCCCCGATGCCGATCAGCACAAGGGCGAGAAGGGCAAGTTCGAGAAATATTTCAGCCCCGAGCCGGGCGAGGGCGATTGAGGCGCGCGCGCACCAGCAAGCCTGCGAGGCCTTGCAGGCATGTGCAATCTGCGACTCGCAATTTTGTTGCAAACCTGCTATATGCTGCGCGCACCGCGCCGGTCCTTGCATCCCGGCGCAGGCGAGCGAACCAGAAAGGCCCGACACCAGCAGCCCCCAACCGGATGATCACGCAACCGGCGCCAAGCCTCTGCCAGTCAGGGTTGCGCCGAGGGCAGGGTTGTCCGCTCTCGTCCTGCCGGTGAGGCCCAGAGAAAGGAAAGTGCATGGCAAGCACCGCAACCGCATTCTCCGTCGGCGATTACGTGGTTTACCCCAAGCACGGCGTGGGCCGTGTGGTCGAGCTGCAGAGCGAGGAAATCGCCGGGATGCAGCTTGAGCTTTACGTGCTGCGCTTCGAGAAGGAGCGCATGACCTTGCGGGTGCCGGTGAGCAAGGTCGAGGCGATCGGAATGCGCAAGCTGTCGTCCGACAAGACCTTGAAGCAGGCGATGGAGACGCTCAAGGGCAAGCCCAGGATCAAGCGCACCATGTGGTCGCGCCGGGCGCAGGAATACGAGGCCAAGATCAATTCGGGCGATCTCGTCTCGATCGCCGAGGTGACCCGCGACCTGTTCCGCCCCGAGGACCAGCCCGAGCAGTCCTATTCCGAACGCCAGATCTTCGAGGCCGCCTCGAGCCGCCTCGCGCGCGAACTGGCGGCAATGGAGGACACCGACGAGGCCACCGCGCTCGAGAAGATCCTCCAGGTGCTGCGCGAACACGCCCCGCAATATTACGAGGGCACGCAGGAGGCCTGAGGCCCCCCCGCAACCGCACGCACAAGATCACGCCATCAGGGCCGCCTCACACCGGGGCGGCCCTTTTGCCGTGCCCGCCGCGCTGGCGATGCATGGGGCCGCCGCGCGGGCCTTGTGCCGCGGCGGCAGGTGTCTTATATCGGCAATACGCCACCCCCCAGGAGAGACCTTCATGCCCCGCTTCACCCCCCGCCCGCAGCCGCTGCGCCCTGCCCTTGCCGCGCTCGGCGCGCTCGCCCTGCCGCTGGCGCTGGCGGCTTGCGAGGGCGCGGATGTCCAGATCAACGGGCAGAAGGGCGTGCCGCTCTCCGAGATCGAACTGGCTGGCCCGCCCCCGGGCGAGGTGGTGCTGGCCTCGGGCGACATGGTGGTGATCAGCCCGGGCGAGCGCCTGGCGATCACGGTCGAGGGGGCGGGCACCGAGGGGCTGCGCTTCGTGCGCGATGACGAGGTGATCGGGATTTCCCGCGCGGAGGGCTGGAACGAGGGCGGCAAGGCCACGATCCGCATCACCATGCCTCCGCCGCGCACGCTGGTGGTGGCCGGCAGCGGCACGATCAAGACCGCCGCGCTGGCGCCGCGCGCCGAGGTCTCGATCGGCGGCAGCGGGATGATCGAATTCGGCACGGTCGCGGCGGAAAAGCTCGGCATCAATATCGGCGGGGCGGGCACGGTGCGCGGCGCGGGCAGCGCCCGGCGGCTCGAGATCAATATCGGCGGCAGCGGCGATGTCGAGCTTGCCGGGCTCAAGGCCGACAGCGCCGAGGTGACGATCGGCGGCAGCGGCGACGTTGCCTTTGCCTCGGACGGCAAGGTCGAGGCCAACATCGCCGGCTCGGGCGATGTCACGGTCACCGGTGCCGCCCAGTGCACGGCCGAGACCTTCGGCGCGGGCACGCTCACTTGCACGCCCGCGCTCGGCGGCCCGGCGGCGTCCCCGGCGGCGCTGCCCGCCCCGGCGCCCAAGGCGGGCCAATAGCGATTGCCAGGCGCGCCGGGGCGCGGCAGGATGGCGGCGATGCGCCCCCGCCGGATCCTTCTTGCCGCGCTTGCCGCCGTGCTGCTCTCGGGCTGCCTTGCGCGCGCCGCGGTTGACGTGGTGACCCTGCCGGTCGAGGTCGCGCGCCGCGGGGTCGATCTGGCCACCGAAAGCCAAGCGGAAGCCGACGAGAAGCGCGGGCGGGAAATCCGCAAGCGCGAGCAGCGCCTCGGCGCGCTCGCGCGCGATTACGCGCGGGCGATGGAGCGCTGCGGCGATGGCGATGACGCCGCCTGCGACAAGGCCCAGGCGATCCGCGCCGAGATGAAGGCGCTGAGCGCTCAGGCTCCGCCTGCGCCGGACGCGGACTAGGCCGCGGCGCGGCGCAGCCGGTCATTGATCGCCCGGCCCAGCCCCTCATCGGGCACCGGGGCCACGGCGATGCGCGGCTCAGGGGCCAGCGCAGCGGCATGAAGGCAGGCATAGAGCCGCGCAGCGGCCTCGGCGAGATCGCCGCGGGCCGAAAGCGTCACCGCGCCCATGACCGGGCCAAAGCCGATCAGGAACTCATCCGCCGCAGCGCTCCTCGCCCCGAGCCGCACCGGCTTTCCCGGGGCATAGTGGCGCTGAAGCTGACCCGGCGCCTCGATCGGCGCGTGCGCATCGCTTGCCCGGGCCGCTTCGAGCGCGATCGGCCCGGGGCGCAGCTCGGCGAGGCTGCCATCGGCGCGCACCGCGACGATGGTCGATTCGACCCCGCCGGGGCAGGCCCCGCCATCGAGCACCAGCTCGATCCGCCCACCCAGCGAGGCCAGCACGTGCGCGGGGCGCGTGGGGCTGATGAAGCCCGAACGGTTGGCCGAGGGCGCGGCGAGCGGGAAGGGCACCGCGCCGAGCAGCGCCTGCATCACCGGGTGGGCGGGCACGCGCAGCGCCAGCGTGGGCAGGCCGGCGCTCACCGCCGGGGCAAGCGCGGCCCCGTCGCGGCGCGGCAGCACCAGCGTGAGCGGCCCGGGCCAATGGGCCTTGGCCAGCGCGCGCGCCGCAGGGGAGAAATGGGCAAGACGCTCGGCCGCAGCCAGATCGCCGAGATGCACGATCAGCGGGTTGAATGAGGGCCTGCCCTTGGCGGCATAGATGCGCGCCACCGCCTCGGCCTGGTCGGCCCGCGCGGCAAGGCCATAGACCGTCTCGGTCGGCACCGCCACCAGCCCGCCCGCTTCGAGGATGCGCGCGGCCTCGGCCAGGCCCTCCGGCCCGGCCCCCACCACCCGTGTAACCTTCTTGCCGCTCATGCCCCGGCGCTATATGCGAAAGCCCGCCCTGCCAAGGCCGGGCGCAATTTCCCACCTCGAGGACGCCCCCAAGTGACCGCCTTTGCCCCGCCCACCGCCGACCAGCTGCTGGCCATCCGCGTCAATGCCGGGATCGATCAGCTGGCCCAGCACGAACGCTTTGCCCATGCCGAGCCCGACCTCGTCGAGGCGATCGTCGCGGGCGTGGGGCAGTTTGCCGCGGGCGAGTTCGCCCCGCTCAACCGCATCGGCGATGTCGAGGGCGCGCGGCTCGAGAACGGCGTGGTGCGCTTGCCCGAGGGCTTTGCCGCGGCCTACCAGGCCTATGTCGAACAGGGCTGGAACGCGATTGCCAGCCCCACCGCCTTTGGCGGGCAGGGCCTGCCCTTCACCCTTGCCTGCAACGTGCTCGAAAACCTCGGCGCGGCCAACATGGCCTTCACCCTGCTGCCGATGCTCTCGGTGGGGGCGATCGAGGCGCTCGAACACCATGGCTCGCCCGCGCAGCAGGCGATGTATCTGCCCAACCTCGTCAGCGGCAAGTGGTCGGGGACGATGAACCTCACCGAGCCGGCCGCGGGCAGCGATGTCGGCGCGCTGCGCACCACCGCCACCCCGATCGAGACCGGCCCTCATGCCGGCAAGTATCTTGTCACCGGGCAGAAGATCTACATCACCTGGGGCGAGCATGACCTGGCCGAGAACATCATCCACCTGGTGCTCGCCCGCCTGCCCGGTGCGCCCGAAGGCTCGCGCGGCATCTCGCTCTTCGTGGTGCCCAAGTATCACGTCAACGCCGATGGCAGCCTCGGGCCGAGGAACGATCTGCGCTGTGTCAGCCTCGAGCACAAGCTCGGCATCAATGCCTCGCCCACCTGCGTGATGAGCTATGGCGACAATGGCGCATGCATCGGCGAGTTGGTGGGCGCGCCCAACCGCGGCCTTGCGGCGATGTTCACGATGATGAACAACGCCCGCATCAATGTCGGCAACCAGGGGGTGCAGATCGCCGAGCGCGCCACCCAGCAGGCCGCCGCCTATGCCCGCGACCGGGTGCAATCTGCCCGCGCCGGATCGCCCGACAAGACCCCGGTGGCGATCATCGAGCATCCCGATGTGCGCCGCATGATCCTCAGGATGAAGGCGCTCACCGAGGGGGTGCGCGCGCTGCTCTACTATTGCGCCGGGCAGGTCGATCGCGGCCACCTGGGCGACGAGGCCGCGCGCGCGCGTGCCGAGATCCTCGTGCCGCTGCTCAAGGCCTGGGGCACCGATGTCGGGGTCGAGGTGGCGAGCCTCGGCATCCAGGTGCATGGCGGGATGGGCTTCGTCGAGGAGACCGGCGCCGCCCAGCACTGGCGCGATGCGCGCATCGCCCCGATCTACGAGGGCACCAACGGCATTCAGGCGGCCGATCTCGTCACCCGCAAGCTCGGGCTCGAGGGCGGCGCGGCGATCCGCGCGCTGTTCGAGACGATCGCCCGCGAGGCCGCCGGCGCGCCGGCGCTCGCCGCGCTCGCCCGCGATTGCGGCGCGGTGGCGCGCTGGATGCAGGACGAGGCCAGCCTCGATGACCGCCTCGCCGGCAGCGTGCCCTTCTGCACCATGGCCGCGGTGTGCGTGGCGGGCTGGCAATTGCTGCGCCAGGCCGAGGCGGTGGCCGCCGGGGCGGCTCCGGCGCTCGCGGCGACCAAGCCGGTGACCGCGCGCTTCTTCCTCGAGCGGATCGTGCCCGAGGCCGCGGGCCTCGGCGCCGGGGCCACCGCCGGGGCAGGGCTGCTCTATGCCCTGCCCACGGCGGCGCTGGTTGGCTGAAATGAACGACGACGCGCTCGCGCGGATCGCCGCGGCGCTCGAGCGGCTCGCCCCGCCGCCGGTCGCGCCGGTCGATTGGCGCAGCGCCCCGGCCTATTGGTGGGATGGCACGGGGGCGCGCGCGGTGCCGGTGCTCGAGGCCCTGCCGCTTGACCGCCTCCACGGGATCGAGGCGCAGAAAGTTGCGCTGCGCGACTTGTGCAAGCGTCTCGCCACCGGCGCGGCGGCGCATGACGTGCTGCTGTGGGGCGCGCGCGGCATGGGCAAATCGGCGCTGGTGCGCGCCTGCGTGGCTGAGGTTCAGGCCGCGCAACCGGGCAGGCTGGCGCTGGTGCAGCTCGCCCCCGGCGCGCTCGCCAGCTTCCCCGCGCTGCTCGCCGAGCTCGCCGCCCAGCCCCGCGCCTTCCTGCTGTTGATCGACGATCTCGGCTTTGGCGCCGATGCGCGCGCCGAGATGCTGGCGCTGCGCAGCCTGCTCGAAGGCGGGGTGATGCCGCGCCCGGCCCATGTGCGCGTGGCGGTGACCGCCAACCGCCGCGGCATCATCGCCCGCGAGGACTGGAGCGCGGCGATGCACGAGCGCGACGAGCGCGACGATGCCCTGGCGCTCGCCGATCGCTTTGGCCTGACGCTCGGCTTCCACCCGGCCGACAAGGACACCTATCTGGCCATCGTTGCGGCCCATGCCGACCCGGCGGGGCTGGCCTTCGATGCCGAGGAAGCCATGGCCTTCGCCCGCGCGCGCGGCAACCTTTCGGGCCGCACTGCGCGGCAATTCGTCACCGAGCTCGCCGGGCGGGCTGGCCGCGCGCTTTAGCGCCCCGCGCCCGCGCGCCGTGCCTTGGCGGCCTGCTGGCGCAGATATTCGGCCTCGCGCTCGGCCCTGGGATCGCGCAGCACCGTGGGCTTCAGGGATTCGCCCGCAAGCGGGGTGATCGCCGGGGCAGGCGCGGCCTTGGGGTCGATCACCCGCCAGATGATCCCGGCGGTGTCGTCGGACACGAGCAGCGCCCCATCGCCCGCCCATTCCACCCAGGTCGGCCGCCCGCGGGTGGTGCCATCGCCCTTGAGAAAGCCGGTGAGCACCGCAATCGGCTTGCCGACAGGATTGCCGAGATCGTCGAAATCGACAAACACCACGTCATAGCCCGCGGGCGGCTTGCGGTTCCACGAGCCGTGGCGGGCGATGAAGGCGCCGCTGGCAAAGCGCGCGCCCATGCGGTGGCCGGGGGCGCTGAACACCAGCCCCAGCGCCGCGACATGGGGGCCGAGCGCATATTCGGGCTTGCGCACATATTCCATCAGGAAGCGCGGCATCGGCGCTTCCACCCGGCGGTCGATGTTGGTCTTGTAATAGACCCAGGGCCAGCCATACTGCGCCCCCACCGGCACGTTGGTGAGATAATCGGGCACGAGATCGCTGCCGAGCATGTCGCGCTCGTTCACCGTGGTCCACAATTCGCCCGTCCAGGGGCTGAAATCGAGACCGTTGGGATTGCGCAGGCCCATGGCAAAGCGGCGCTGGCGGCGGGCGGCCAGATCATATTCCCAGATCATCGCCCGGCCTTCTTCGGCCTCCATGCCATTCTCGCCGAGATTGCTGGCCGAGCCGACCGCGACATAGAGCGCGCGGCCATCTGGCGCCATTTCGATGTTGCGCATCCAGTGCCCGCCGCCGGGGGGCAGGTCCATCAGCTTGCGCGGCGCGCCCCCAACCTTGTCGCTCCCCAATTCATAGGGAAAGGCAAGCAGGGCATCGTGGTTGGCGACATAGAGCGTGCCTGCGCGCCAGGCGAGGCCCGAGGGCGAATCGAGGCCCTCGGCAAGGATCACCTTGCGCACTTCGGCGCGGCCATCGCCATCGCCATCGCGCAAGAGCACGATCTGGTTGGGCGATTGGCCGGTGGCCCCGGCCTTGCGCAGCAGCATGGCGGCGATCCAGCCCTTGATCCGCTCCATCAGCCCGGCCTCGCCCCCCTCCACGCGCGGGGCGCGGGTGAGCGCCACCAGCACATCGCCATTGGGCAGGGCATGGAGCACGCGCGGATGATCGAGCCCCTCGGCAAAGCGCTGCACGGCCAGCCCCGCGGCTGGCTCGGGCGCCTCACCCGCCTTCCAGCCCACCGGCGCGGCGATCACCACCGTGGGGATGGTCTGCGGGTCGGGCTCGGCCAGCACCGGATCGGTGCCCGTCACCTGCTCGAGCGAAAGTCCGGCGCCGTCGCCGCGGGTCAGCCACCACAGGCCCGCGCCGGCGAGCACCACCAGCAGGCCAAAGGCGATTGCGATTTTGCGCAAAGTGGTCATGGAGGCACGCCATAGGCCCGGGGCAAGGCCCGGGCAATGGGCGAGACAGCAGGACGCGCAGCCATGTATGATTTCAGGCCTGATCCCGCGCTGGGCACGCCGGCGCTCTACCGCGAGCTGGTCGCCGCGGCCGAGGCGCTGACCGCGGGCGAACCCGATCCGGTGGCCAACATGGCCAATTGCGCCGCGCTGCTGTGGGAGTTCCTGCCCGATCTCAACTGGGCCGGGTTCTACCGCATCGCGCCGCGGCGCGATGGGACGGGCGCGGAGCTGGTGCTCGGCCCCTTCATCGGCCGGCCGGCCTGCATCCGCATCGCGCTGGGCAGCGGGGTGTGCGGCACCGCGGCGGCGCGTGGCACCACCCAGCTCGTTGCCGATGTCCACGCCTTTCCCGGCCACATCGCCTGCGATGCAGCGAGCCGATCGGAACTGGTGGTGCCGGTGCGGCGCGCTGGCCAGGTGGTGGCGGTGATCGATCTCGACAGCCCGCGCCTCGCCCGCTTCACCCCCGAGGATGCCGCCGGGATCGAGGCCTTGGCCGAGGCCATCGCCGCGCGGATCTGAACGCGCGCGCCGCGCGCGAGCGGCCCGAAACGGGACAGGTGTTGCGCGGTGGCTTGGGACGCGGCGGCAGGCGGTGTTAAACGCTTTGGCAACCATTTGCCGCCGCAGCGGCGCCACGGGGGAATCGAGACATGCGCCTGCCGCTCCGCCTTCTTGCCAGCCTCGGCGTGGCCCTGCCCGCGCTCGCCCTGCCCGCGCTGGCAAAGGCGCAGAATTACAGCGACCTGCCGCCGCTCACCCCGATGGGCGAGGCCGAGGTGCAGGCCCTGCCCGCCGACATGCGCAGCGCGCCCCTCCCGGCGCAGGTGGACGAGACCGTGACCGTGGTTGACGGGGTGGAGACCATCACCCGCACCCGCCGCATCGCCGCGCCGCGCCCGGCCGCGACCAGCGCGCCCGCCGCGGTGCCCCCCGCCGCGATGCCCCCCGCCGCGATGCCCCATGCCGGCCCTGCCGCTTACCCCGGCGCCTATGCCCCGGGCACCTATGCCCCCGCCTACTTGCCCGCCGCCGCCCCGGTGGTGTTCGAGCGCGAGCAGTGGCTCGCCGAATGCCGCCGTCGCACCAAGGGGATGGGGCGCGATGAGACCGGGCTCATCATCGGCGGGCTGCTCGGCGCGATCGCCGGGGGCGTGGCCGGTTACGAGATCGCCGGGGCAGGCGACCGGGTGCTCGGCACCGTGCTCGGCGCCGGGGGCGGCGGGCTCATCGGCGGATTGCTCGGCAGCCTGTTCGACCGCAACGACAAGCGCCGCTATGATTGCGAGGCGGCGCTCGATGCCTATCTCTCGCAACCAACCGCGCGCATCGCCAGCCGCGAGATCGCCTATCCGGCCTATGGCGCCTATCCCGCCTATGCCTATGGCTATGCCCCGGCCTACACCTATGCCTATGCCCCGCCGCCGCAGATGGTGCTGGTGCCCGTGCGCAGCGAGGTGCCGCAGCAGGTGGTGGTGCGCGAGACCGTGCGCGAGGAGACCTATGCCGTGCCGGGCGCGGCGCGCGCAATCCCCACCCCGGCGCCCTCGCCCAAGATGATCAAGCTGCGCCGCGGGCGCTGACCCCCCGCCAGCGGCCCCGGCGCCCACGAGAGACAGCCGCCGGGCGCGCTTCGTCACCGGCGCGCCTCGCCGCTCCCCTCGGCCGCCGCCCCCAAGCGCGCCGGATGCGCTCAGATTTCTCCGCCGGTGAGGCGCTGGCACACCAGATCGAGCTGATCGAGCGTGGTGTAGCGGATGGTGACCGTGCCCTTGCGCGGATCGGCCTCGGGCCTGATCTTCACCGCAAGGCCCAGGAACTCCTCGAGGTGCTGCTGCACCGCGCGGATATCGGCATTCTCGCCGGTGGCGGCGGCCGCGCCCGGCGCTGCGGCCTCGCCCCGCGGGGCGGCGCCCTTGCGCGCCAGGGTCTCGACATCGCGCACCGAAAGCCCCTCGGCCACCGCGATCTCGGCCAGCGCCAGCGCATCGCCGTGGCCGATCAGCGCGCGGGCATGGCCCATCGAGAGCTTGCCCTGCTCGATGAGGTCGAGCACCTGGCCCGGCAGACTCATCAGCCGCATCATGTTGGCCACGTGGCTGCGCGATTTCTCGACCAGCTTGGCGATATCGACCTGGAGCATCCCCTCCTCCTCGGAGAGGCGGTGATAGGCGCGCGCTTCCTCGACCGGATTGAGGTCCTCGCGCTGGAGGTTCTCGATCAGCGCGAGCGCCATCACCTCGCGGTCAGACAGGTCGCGCACCAGCGCCGGGATCTCGTGCAGCCGCGCCTTCTGCGCCGCGCGCCAGCGGCGCTCACCCGCGACCAGCTGATAACCCTCGCCATCGGGGTGCGGGCGCACGATGATCGGCTGGATCACCCCGCGCGCGGCGATCGAGGCGGCGAGTTCCTCGAGCGCGGCCTCGTCGAAATGCTTGCGCGGGTTGCCGGGGAGCGGACGGATGCTGGCGAGCGGCAGCATCCGCAAGGGCGAAGATGGCATGGCCGCGCCCGCCTCGGGCCCTGCTGCCGGCGCCGCCGCCTCGGCGCGCACCAGCGGCTCTTCGCGCCGGGTCTCGCCCAGAAGCGCACCCAGCCCCTTGCCAAGGCGCCGCGGCCGCTCTGCCGATGCGCGGGAAACCGCAGGAATATCAGTGATTTGATTGGTATTTTCGGTCATGCGGCCTGTCTTTCGGCGGGAAATCTTCCAATCAGTTCGCGCGCCAGCGCCATATAGGCGCGGCTGCCGCTGCAATGCTGGTCATAGACCAGCGCCGGCAGGCCGTGGCTCGGCGCCTCGGACAGGCGCACATTGCGCGGGATCACGGTTTCGAACACCAGCTTGCCGAGGCATTCGCGCACGTCCTCGGACACCTGGTCGGTCAGGCGGTTGCGCCGGTCGTGCATGGTCAGCGCCACCCCGATGATGCCGAGATCGGGGTTGAAGCGCTGCTGCACCTGATCGACCGTCTGGAGCAGCTGCGAGAGGCCCTCGAGCGCGAAGAACTCGCATTGCAGCGGCACCAGCAGCGTGTTGGCGGCGCACAGGGCGTTGAGGGTGAGCAGCCCGAGCGAGGGCGGGCAATCGATGAAGCACAGCTCGTGCCCGGCATGCCCGGCGAGCGCCCGGGCAAGGCGGTGCGTGCGCCCCTCGAGCGCGACCAGCTCGACCTCGGCGCCCGAGAGATCGACCGTCGCCGGCACGATCTCGAGCCGCGGGATGCTGGTGGGCACGATCGCGCTGGCCAGCGGCACCTCATCGACCAGAAGATCATAGCTCGAGACCGCGCGCGCCGCGTTGCCGATGCCCAGCCCGGTCGAGGCATTGCCCTGCGGATCCATGTCGATCAGCAGGGTGCGCCAGCCGGTTGCCGCCATCGCGGTGGCGATGTTGATCGCGGTGGTGGTCTTGCCCACCCCGCCCTTCTGGTTGGCAATGGCGATGGTCAGCATGGGTGTCGTCCGTCCTTCCCCGGTGCCTTCTGCCCCCGTCAGGCCCTCACGATGATCCCGGCCTCGGGATCGGTCAAGGAATGTTTCACGTGAAACATTGCCCGAATCGCAGGATCAAGCCCTGCCAGTTCCTGCGCTGCCGAGCGGCCCTTGGGCAACAGATAGGCGGTCTGGTCTGTGGAGAAGGGTGCGGATAGCGCGAGGAGACGCGCCAGCGGCGCAAAGGCGCGTGCCGAAATGGCGCGCGCCGGAAAGGGGGGCACGCGTTCGAGCCGCCGCCCCTCGATGCGGCACTGCGGCAGATCGAGCGCGGCCACGGCCTCGCGCAGAAAGGCAGCGCGCAGGCCCCGCGCCTCGACCAGCACCACCGGCATGTCCGGGCACAGCGCGGCGATGACGAGGCCGGGAAAGCCCGGCCCGCTGCCGAGATCGAGCCACGGCCCCCCGGCCTGAGGCGCCAATGTTTCACGTGAAACATGGGTGATGAGCTGGGCCGAATCGGCGATGTGGCGCTGCCAGATCTGCGCCTCGCTGGCGCGGGCGATGAGGTTCTGCCGGCGATTCTCGGCAAGCACCAGCGCGGCGAGTCGCTCGAGCCGGGCCATGCCCGCGGCATCGGCAAGCCCTGCGACAAAGGCGCGCGCCGCCGCCTCGCTGGCGATCATGCCGCGCGGCTCGCGGCCAGCCGCCGCGCGTGCACCAGCAGCGCCGCCAGCGCCGCCGGGGTCACCCCCGGCACCCTTCCCGCCGCGGCGAGGCTGGTGGGGGCGGCGCGGGTGAGCCGCTCGACCATCTCGTTCGAGAGGCCCGGCACCGCGGCATAGGGAAAATCGGGCGGCAGCGGCAGGGCCTCGCTCGCGCGCAGCTCCCTAAGCTCGGCCTCCTGCCGGGCAAGATAGGGGGCATAGGCGGCATCCTCGGCCAGCTCCTCGGCCAGCTGCGGATCGCGCGCAGTGAGATCGCCCAGCCAGGGGCCAAGCGCCGCGGGCGTCACCCCGTCGAAGCGCAGCCATTCGGCGATGGTCTTGACCCCGTGGTCGCGCCGCACCGGCAGGCCGAGATCGGCAAGTTCGCGCGCGTGGATGCGCTCGGAATGTTTCACGTGAAACATTGCCCGCAATGCCTCGCGCCGCTCCCACCAGGCGCGCCGTTCGGCCCCGATGCACCCGGCGGCGATCCCCAGCGGGGTGAGGCGCGTGGCGGCATTGTTGGCGCGCAGGCGCAAGCGATATTCCGCCCGGGCGGTGAGCATGCGGTAAGGCTCTGTCACCCCTTGCAGGGTGAGATCGTCGATCATCACCGCGATGTAGGAATTGGCGCGGTCGAGCACCGGGGCGGCCTTGCCCAGCGCCGAAGCCGCTGCCTCGAGCCCGGCCACCAGCCCCTGCGCCGCGGCTTCCTCGTAGCCGGTGGTGCCGTTGATCTGCCCGGCGCAATAGAGCCCGGGGATCGCCCGCAGCTGCAGATCGCGGCCCAGCGCCCGCGGATCGATATGGTCATATTCCACCGCATAGCCCGGCTGCACGATCACCGCCCGCGCGCAGCCCGGCATGGTCCGCACCACGATCTCCTGGACATCGGTGGGCAGCGAGGTGCTGATGCCATTGGGATAGACGAGGTGGGTATCCAGCCCCTCGGGCTCGAGGAAGACCTGGTGGCCATCGCGGTCGCCAAAGCGGTGGATCTTGTCCTCGATCGAGGGGCAATAGCGCGGCCCCGCCGCGGCGATGGCGCCGGAGAACAGCGGCGAGCGGTGGAGATTGGCGCGGATCGCCTCGTGCCCCGCCGCGGTGGTGCGGGTGATGGCGCAGAACACTTGCGGATTGGCGCGCCGCGGTGTGAGCGGCGACATGGTCCAGCCCTCGCCATCGGAGGGCTGCTCCTCGAGCACGGCCCAATCGATGCTGCGCCCATCGAGCCGCGGCGGGGTGCCGGTCTTGAGCCGGGCCATGGGCAGATCGGCATCGCGCAGCTGCGCGGCGAGGCGCTTGGCGGCATTCTCGCCGATGCGCCCGCCCTCGAAGCGCTCCTCGCCGCGGAACATCACCCCGCCGAGGAAGGTGCCGGTGCACAGCACCACGTGTTTCACGTGAAACATCGTGCCATCGGCAAGTTCGAGCCCGGCGACCCGGCCACCTTCAAGCACCAGCGCCGCGGCCTCGCCAGCAACCAGAGTGAGATTGGCCTGTGCGCGCACCGCCGCCTGCACCGCGGCCCGGAAGCGCTTGCGATCGGCCTGCACCCGCGGGCCCCACACCGCGCTGCCCTTGGAGCGGTTGAGCATGCGGTAGTGGATCGCCCCGGCATCGGCAGCGCGCGCGATCACCCCGTCGAGCGCATCGACCTCGCGCACCAGGTGGCCCTTGCCCAGCCCGCCGATCGCGGGGTTGCAGCTCATCGCCCCGATCGCGCCAGGATCGAAGCTGATGAGCGCGGTGCGCGCGCCCATGCGCGCCGCGGCGCAGGCGGCCTCGACCCCGGCGTGTCCGCCGCCGACCACGAGAACATCGAAATTGTGCATGAGAGCGCGAGATAGGGCGCATGGCCGCGCGCGTCAAAGGCGATTCGCCAAGGCCGCGAGCGGATGGGCGGCCCATGTTTGTGGCCGAGCCACAGCTTCGCTTCCACGTGAAACATGAGCGGCACTGCGAGCGCATGTTCGCGGCAAGGCAACAGGCCCGGGCGCCGCCGGCGATGCGCCCCTATTTGCCGATGCAGAAGCGGCCGAACAGCGCGTCGAGCATGTCCTCGGTGGTGGCGCGGCCGACCAGCCGATCGAAGGCGAGCCGGGCGCGGCGCAGCTCCTCGGCGATCAGCAGCGGATCGGCAAGGTGCTGCGCCGCCGCCAGTGCCGCGGCCGCTTCGCCGAGCCGCGCGTGCTGGCGGGCGTTGAGCGCGGCCTCGCCCGGCTTGGGCAGCGCCGCGCGCGCCGCTTCGACCAGCGCCTGCTTGATGGCTTCCAGCCCCACGCCGCTCACCGCCGATAGCGTGGCCCGGGCGGCGCGCTTGGGGGTGAAATCGGGCCGATCGGCCTGCGCGGCGATCTCCCAGGCGCCGGGCGGGCCTTCGCCCTCGGGCCCGAGCCACAGCACCACATCGGCGCGCGCCAGCGCGGCGCGGGCACGGGCGATCCCGATCGCCTCGATTGCATCGGCCTCCGCGGTCGCGCGCAGCCCGGCGGTGTCGATGAAGGTGAAGGGCAGCCCGGCGATTGCCACGCTGCGCTCGAGCACGTCGCGGGTGGTGCCGGGAACCGGCGAGGTGATCGCCGCCTCGCTCTCGACCAGGGCATTGAACAAGGTGGACTTGCCGGCATTGGGCGGCCCGGCGAGCGCGACACGAAAGCCCTCGCCCAGCCGTTCGGCGCGCGGGCGGGCCAGCCAGGCGGCGATCTCGCGTTCGAGCGCGGCAATGTTCCACGTGAAACATTGCGGCAGATCGGCGGCGTCCTCCTCGTCGGAAAAGTCGAGCACCGCCTCGATCTCGGCCGACAGCGCGAGCAGGCGGGTGCGCCAGTCCTCGACCGCGCGCGACAGCGCCCCCCCGGCCATGGCGAGCGCCGCGGCGCGGGCCAGCTCGGTCTCGGCGGCGAGCAGATCGGCAAGCCCTTCGGCCTCGGCCAGATCGATCCGTCCATGGGCAAAGGCCCGGCGGGTGAACTCGCCCGGCTCGGCCCGGCGCAGGCCCGGCATGGCGCCGAGCGCCGCCTCGATCGCGGCGATCACCGCGCGCCCGCCGTGGCAATGGACTTCGGCCATGTCCTCGCCAGTGGCGCTGCCCGGGCCGGGCAGCCACAGCACCAGCGCCTGATCGAGCAGCGCGCCCGCCGCGTCATGGAGGCGCCGCAGCACCGCCCGGCGGGGCGGTGGCAGCGGCCCGGCGAGCGCCGCCAGCGCCGCCCCTGCCGCAGGGCCGGAGATGCGGATCACCCCCACGCCCGCGGGCGGCGCCCCGCTCGAGAGCGCGAAGATCGTCCCGCTCATGCTGCAAGCCCCCGGCTCAATCGCCGCTGCGGCCCCCGTCGCTGCCGCGCTGGGCCGCCTTCATCGAGCCTTCGACAAGGCTCTGGAACAGCTTGAGGCCAATCTGCCCCATGGGCGCGAGCGCCTCGGCATAGGGGCGCAGCTGTTCGGGGCTGGTGGCGCCCTGCATCGCCTTGGTGATGGTGTCGACATAGGCGCTGTTGGCCGCGCTGACATCGGGCAGGCCAAGCAAGCTGCGCGCTTCTTCCGGGGTGCAATCGACTTCGATGGTGATCTTCATGGGGCCGGCCTCCTTCGCGCCTTGCGCGCGCGCTTCATTTGCGCTTGGCAGGCGCGCAAGGCAAGCGATAGAGCCTTGGCCCGCGCCAACAACCGAGGAGACAATCCCCATGAGCCTCAACGAAACCATCCCCACGCTCGAAGGCGATGCCAGCTTCGGCGCCTATCTCGCCCGGCCCGAGGGCACGCCGCGCGCGGCGATCATCGTCATCCAGGAGATCTTCGGGGTCAATCCCGGCATCCGCCGCAAGTGTGACAAGCTCGCCGCCGAGGGCTATCTCGCGCTCGCGCCCGATCTGTTCTGGCGGCTCCAGCCCGGCTTCGAGGCCGATCCCGATATCGAGGCCGAGTTCCAGACCGCGCTCGAGATGATGGGCCGCTTCGACCAGGACCTCGCCATCCGCGATCTCGAGGCCTGCATCCACCACATCCGCCGCACGCTCGGCATCGCCAAGGTCGGCTGCGTCGGCTATTGCCTCGGCGGGCGGCTCGCCTTCCTCGCCGCGGCGCGCACCGACATCGATGCGAGCGTGGGCTACTATGGCGTCGGCATCGATGGCCTCTTGGGCGAAAAGCACGCCATCGCCAATCCGCTGCTGCTGCACATCCCCACCGCCGACGGCTTTGTTCCACGTGAAACACAAGCGGCGATGCATGCCGGGCTCGACGATCACCCCAAGGTGACGCTTTATGACTACGAGGGGCTCGATCACGGCTTTGCCACCGAGATGGGCAAGCGCCGGGTCGAGGAGGCGGCCCAGCTTGCCGACAGCCGCACCGCGGCCTTCTTCGCCGAGCATTTGGGATGAGCCGGGCCAATCTCGCGCGCTGGCACGCCTATATGGACGGCGGGTGCGATCCCGCCGTCCTTGCCGGTCTGCTTGCCGAAGACGCGGTGTTCCATTCCCCGGTGGTGCACACCCCGCAGAAGGGAAAGGCGGTGGTGATGGCCTATCTCCTCGCCGCCGCCAGGGTGCTGGGCAACGAGAGCTTCCGCTATGTCCGCGAACTGGTGGACGGGGACGAGGCGATGCTCGAATTTCTCGCCGAGGTCGAGGGCATCACCATCAACGGGGTTGATATCATCCGCTGGAACGAAGATGGAACAATCAGCGATTTCAAGGTGATGGTGCGCCCCTTGAAGGCCATCAACAAGGTCTGGGAGATGATGGCGGCCGAGCTTGCCGCAGCACGCGCCTAGTTCAGCACCGCGAAATTGACGATCATCTTGCGCACCTCCGGATCAAGCCCGGCCGGCAGGTCGCGCTCGAGCATCTCGCGGCGGGCATCGATGCTCTCGGCGATCAGCACCCGCTTCATCGCCCAGCCCGGGCAGGCGCGCGCGGCGATCGCGCGCTTGTCGAGCACCGAGACGCCCGAATGGCGCGGATCGGCGGTGATCACCTCCATCAGCGCGGCGACCTCGGCCTCCTCGCCCTCGAGCAGCTGAAGGAAATTGCGCCCATTGAACAGCAGCAGCCCGGTGATCCCGCGCGCCGGGTTGTTGCGCGCGCTGGTGGCAAGGATCGCGTCCACCTCCTCGCGCGGCAAGGTCGGCGCGGTGCTGATATAGAGATACTGGCTGAGCACTGTTCCCGTCCGTCACTTCCGCCCCGATCCCCCGGGCGCGTCACCTTTGGCTTGCCTATTGGTTCATGGTGGCGAAGAAGTCTTCGTTGGTCTTGGAATCCTTCATCTTGTCGAGCAGGAACTCCATCGCATCTACGGTGCCCATCTGCATCAGGATGCGGCGCAGCACCCACATCTTGGAGAGGTTGTCCTTGCCCACCAGCAGCTCCTCCTTGCGGGTGCCCGACTTGCCGACATCCAATGCCGGGAAGATGCGCTTGTCGGCGACCTTGCGGTCGAGCACGATCTCGGAATTGCCGGTGCCCTTGAATTCCTCGAAGATCACCTCGTCCATGCGGCTGCCGGTGTCGATCAGCGCGGTGGCGATGATCGAGAGGCTGCCGCCCTCCTCGATGTTGCGTGCCGCGCCGAAGAAGCGCTTGGGCCGCTGCAGCGCATTGGCATCCACACCCCCGGTGAGCACCTTGCCCGACGAGGGCACCACGGTGTTGTAGGCGCGCCCCAGGCGGGTGATCGAATCCAAGAGGATCACCACGTCGTGCTTGTGCTCGACGAGGCGCTTGGCCTTCTCGATCACCATCTCGGCCACCTGCACGTGGCGGTTGGCCGGCTCGTCGAAGGTCGAGGAGATCACCTCGCCCTTCACCGAGCGCTGCATGTCGGTGACTTCCTCAGGGCGTTCATCGACGAGGAGCACGATCAGGAACACCTCGGGGTGGTTGTCGGTGATCGCCTTGGCGATGTTCTGCAAGAGCACGGTCTTGCCGGTGCGCGGCGGGGCGACGATCAGCGCGCGCTGGCCCTTGCCCTGCGGGGCGATGATGTCGATCACCCGCGCGCTCTTGTCCTTGACCGTGGGATCGAGCGTGTCGAGCCGCAGCTTCTCGTTGGGATAGAGCGGGGTGAGGTTGTCGAAATTGGTGCGCAGGCGCAGCGCCTCGGGATCGTCGAAATTGACTTTCACCAGGCTGGTGAGGGCAAAATAGCGCTCGCCATCGCGCGGGGCGCGGATCTCGCCCTCGACCGTGTCGCCCGTGCGCAAGCCCCATTTGCGCACCTGGTTGGGCGAGACATAGATGTCATCGGGCCCGGCGAGGTAATTGGCCTCAGGCGAGCGCAGGAAGCCGAAGCCCTCCTGCAGCACCTCGATCGTGCCGATGCCCATGATCGGCTCGTTGTAATCCTCATCCTCGGCCAGTTCGCGCAGGATCGAGAACAGCAGGTCCTGCCGCCGCATGGTCGAGGCGCCCTCGACGCCCAGTTCTTCGGCCATGGCCACCAGCTCGGCCGGGGTCTTTCGCTTGAGGTCTTTAAGGTGCATCTTCGTGGTGTTCCGATGGGTTTGGGCTTGGCCGGGTGGTCAGTGCCTCTGCCGGGCAGAGGTGCCCCGGTTGAAGGTGGGGCTGGGCTTGGAGAAAGCAGACCAGCCAAAGCCGCCAGGCGCGCTTTGGCAACCGGAAAAGACGAAACGGCGCATAGGCCCGCGCAGGCCCAAGGTCAATCGCGCAAATGCGCGCAAGGCGGGCCTCAGAAGGGCTTCAGGTAAACCAGCACCACCACGAGCACCAGGATCAGCCCCGGCACCTCGCCGATCATGCGCAGCTGCTTTTCGCTGAGCGGACGTGCGCCGCGGGCCATCTTCCTGGTCTGCGCCACCAGCCAGCCGTGAAAGCCGGTGAGCGCCAGCACCAGGGTGAGCTTGGCGTGCAGCCACCCATCGCTGAACCAGCCCCCGGCATAGGCGAGGCTGAGCCCCAGCACCCAGACGATGATGAGCGAGGGGGTGAGGATGATCTTGCGCAGTTTGGCCATGCGCTCGGCCCACTTGGCCTCGCCCGCAGAGCCCGGCGCGTGATCGAGCATGTAGATGCACTGGCGCGGCAGCATGAACAGGCCAGCGAGCCAGAACACCATGAAGATCACGTGCCCGGCCTTGAGAAAGAGATAGATCGAGGACAGCGTTTCCTGCATATTTCAGCCCCTCACCACGCTCAGCAGCGCCTCGACATGGGCGATCGGGGTGTGCTGGCCGATCCCGTGCCCGAGGTTGAAGACATGGGGCCGCTCGGCAAAGGCGGCGATGATCGCGCGCGCCCGCGCGGCGAGCGCCGGCCCCCCGGCCTCGAGCAGCAGCGGATCGAGATTGCCCTGCACCGGCATGCCTGCGGGCAGGCTCGCATGCGCCCAGGCCGGATCGAGCGTCTCGTCAAGCCCCACCGCGTCCACCCCGGTCTCGCGCGCATAGGCCGGGAGCTTGGCGCCCGCACCCTTGGGAAAGCCGATCACCGGCACATCGGGGTGGCGCGCCTTCACCGCGGCGGTGATCGCGGCATTGGGGGCGATCACCCATTTTTCAAACGCGTCGGGCGCGAGACTCCCCGCCCAGGAATCGAACAGCTGCACCGCCTCGGCCCCGGCTTCGATCTGGCCGCAAAGATAGCTCACCGTCACCGCGATAATGGCATCGATGATCGCCTGCATCCGCGCCGGATCGCGATAGGCCAGCAGCCGGGCCGGGCCATGATCCTTCGAGCCTTCCCCGGCGATCATGTAGGTCGCCACGGTCCAGGGGCTCCCCGCAAAGCCCAGCATCGTCACCTCGCTCCCCAGCTGCGCGCGGGTGCGGCGCACCGTCTCATAGACCGGAGCGAAACGCTCGGGCGCCGGGGTGAAGTGAGCGAGATCGACCTCAAGGAGCGTGGGCGAAAGCTGCGGCCCCTCCCCGGCGGTGAAGGTGAGGCCCTGGCCCATGGCATGGGGGACGATCAGGATGTCGGAAAAGAGGATCGCCCCATCGAACCCGAAGCGGCGGATCGGCTGGAGCGTGATTTCGGCCGCCGCCGCGCTGTCATAGACCAGTTCGAGAAACCCGCCCTTCTCGGCGCGCAGAGCGCGGTATTCGGGGAGATAGCGCCCGGCCTGGCGCATCAGCCAGACGGGCGGACGGGGCTGACGCTCACCCTTGAGCGTGGCAAGAAGCGGACCGGGCATGGCTCTCCTTAGATCAAATCAAATCAGATTGTAAAAGGAGGGTTGAAGGGAAGTTGGCCTGTGGATTGCGGGAATTGCCGCAGCATTCACCGCCCCGCCCCGCCCGGCCCCCTGCCCCCGATCGCTTGCGACTCTGCACGCCGCGGTGGTCAAGCAGAGCTTATCCCCACTCTTCCCAGCCTGTCGAAAGCGCCCCCGGCCTGTGTGCAAGGCCCAAGAGAAATGCCCCGGCAGCGGGGAGGAAAATCGCTCCCCCGCTTGTGAGACCGGCCCTCCCGTGGTTTATGCCGGCATCTGTCCACAGGCCCGCACGGGGCAAAAGCCGGCCCGCGATGAACCCGCTCAATCTCCACCTCGTATCCGATTCGACCGGCGAGACGCTGGAGCTGATCGCCAAGGCCGCGCTCGCCCAGTTCGACAATCCCACCGTTGCCCGCCACTTCTGGCCGATGGTGCGCTCGCTCCAGCATCTTGACCGGATCGTGCCCGAGCTGGCCGCCCATCCGGGCCTGGTGCTCTACACCCTCGTCAATCCCGAGACCCGCCAGCGGCTCGAGGACCATTGCCGCCACCTCGGGCTTCCCGCGGTGGCGGTGCTCGATCAGGTCACCGCCGCGCTCGAGGCCCAGCTCGGCCAGGAGGCCCATGGCCGGCCCGGGCGCCAGCACATGATGGACGAGAGCTATTTCCGCCGGGTCGAGGCGATCCAATACACCATCGCCCATGATGATGGCCTGGGGCACGAGGATTGGGAGCAGGCCGACGTGCTGCTGGTGGGGGTGTCGCGCTCGTCCAAGACCCCGACCAGCATCTATCTGGCCAACCGCGGCTACAAGGTCGCCAATCTGCCGCTGGTGATCGAAAGCCCGCCCCCGCCGGCGCTGTTCGACCTGCGCCGCCCGCTGGTGGTGGGGCTGACCACCAGCCCCGAGCGCCTGATCCAGATCCGCCGCAACCGGCTCCTGTCGCTCAACGAGGCGACCGAGACCGCCTATATCGACAGCGAGCGGGTGCGCGCCGAGCTGCAATATGCCCGGCGCATGTTTGCCGATCATGGCTGGCCGGTGATCGATGTCACCCGCCGCTCGATCGAGGAGACCGCTGCGGCGGTGATCCGCCTGCTCCAGGAACGCGCGCGCCGGGGCGAGGGCGAGGCCGGCGCCGGGGGGATCCTGTGAGCGCGGCGCGGCTGATCCTGGCGAGCGCCAGCGCCGCGCGCCGCGCGATGCTCGAAGCGGCCGGGGTGGCGCACGAATCGATCCCCGCGAAGATCGACGAGCGCGCGCTCGAGGCCCGGCTCGGGTCTGCGCCCCCCGCGGCAATCGCGCTGGCCCTCGCCGAGGCTAAGGCCGCCGCCATCAGCGCCGCGCACGCGGGCGCGCTGGTGCTGGGAAGCGATTCGCTGGTGCTGTGCAAGGGCCGCCGCTTCGACAAGCCCCAAAGCCGCGCGGAGGCCGCGCAGCACCTGCGCTTTTTTGCGGGGCGGGTGATGGAGCTGCATTTCGCCGCCGCGCTGGTGAAGGACGGGGTGTGCACCTGGCGCCAGGCCAGCCTCGCGCGGCTCCATGTGCGGCCCTTGTCCGAGGCCTTCATCGAAGACTACCTCGCCCGCGAATGGCCCGCGATCGGCCAGACCGTCGGGGCCTTCCGCATCGAGGGGCCGGGGGTGCAATTGTTCGAGGCCATCGAGGGCGATCACTTCACCGTGCTCGGGATGCCGCTCATCGCCGTGCTCGAGGCGCTGAGGGGCGAAGGGGTGCTGATCGCATGAGCCGCCGCACACCAGGAGCCTATGCCGAGGTGATCGGCGATCCCATCGCCCAGTCCAAGTCGCCCGCGATCCACGGCTTCTGGCTCGGCAAGCTCGGGATCGCAGCGGATTACCGCGCCTGCCATGTGCGCCCGGATGAGCTCGCTGCCTATCTCGCCGCGCGCCGCGCCGATCCGCTCTGGCGCGGCTGCAATGTCACCATGCCGCACAAGCAGGCGGTGATCGGCCTCATCGACGAAGTCGCGCCGCCCGCCGATGCGATCGGCGCGGTCAACACCATCGTGCCCGCGGGCGACGGGCGGCTGATCGGCACCAACACCGATGCGGCGGGCTTTCTCGAACCGCTCGCGCCCGTGCTGGCCCGCAGGCACCTGTTTCGCATGGCGCGGATCATCGGCACCGGCGGCGCGGCGCGGGCGATCATCACCGCGCTCGCGCAGGAGGGCTTCACCCTGGTGGTGGCGGGCCGCGATCCGGTCAAGGCGCGCGCTTTGCTCGATGAACTCGCGCCCAGGGGCGAACACCACGCCATCGACCTTGCCCATTTTGCCGCACCCACCGATTTTGCCTTCGATGACCGCGCGGGCATCCTCGATCTGGTCGTCAATGCCTCGAGCCTCGGGATGACCGGCCAGCCCCCGCTGGCCTTCGACTGGAGCCACGCGCCCCCCGGCGCGATTGCCTATGACATCGTCACCGCCCCGCGCGATACGCCCTTCCTCGAGGCCGCGCGCGCGGGAGGGCACCCGACGATCGACGGGCTGGCCATGCTGATCGGGCAGGCCGCGATTGCCTTCGAACGTTTCTTCGGCGCGGCCCCGCCGCGCCAGCACGACCACCAGTTGCGCGCGCTCCTGAGCCAATGACCAGACCTCTCATCATCGGCCTTACCGGCTCCATCGGCATGGGCAAATCCACCGTCGCGGCGATGTTTGCCGAGGCCGGCATTCCGGTGTTCGATGCCGATGCCGAGGTGCGCGCGATGCAGGGGCCGGGGGGCGAACTCGTGCCCGCGATCGCGGCCGCCTTTCCCGGTTCGACCGGGCCAGAAGGCGTCAACCGCGAGAAGCTCGGCGCCGAGGTCTTTGCCGACAAGGCCGCGCTCGCCCGGCTCGAGGCGATCGTCCACCCGGCCCTCGCCGCCCGGCGCGCCGCCTTCCTCGCGCGCCACGCCGACAAGCCGGCGGTGGTGTTCGACATCCCCCTGCTGTTCGAGCGCGGCGGGGACGCGGCGGTCGATCTTGTCGTCGTCGTCTCCGCGCCGGCCGAGGTGCAGCGCGCAAGGGTGCTCGAGCGCCCGGGGATGACGCCTCAGAAGCTCGAGCACATCCTTGCGCTGCAACTGCCCGATGCCGAAAAGCGCGCCCGCGCGACCCACGTGATCGACACCGGCACCAGCCTTGCCGAGACCCGCGCCGCGGTCGCCGCGCTGATCGCCGCGCTGCCCGCGCGCTAGCTGCACGCAGCGCTTGCAAGCCGCCGCACATGGGAGGATAGTGGCGAGAATGCGGGAAGTGATCTTCGATACCGAAACCACCGGGCTTGATCCGCGAGGCGGTGATCGCATGGTGGAGATCGGCTGCATCGAGATGATCGACCGGGTCGAGACCGGGCGCACCTTCCACGCCTATTTCAACCCCGAGCGCGACATGCCCGCCGAGGCCGAGCAGGTGCACGGGCTTTCCAGCGCCTTTCTTGCCACCAAGCCGCGCTTTGCCGAGGTGGCCGAGGAATTGCTCGCCTTTCTCGGCGATGCGCCGCTGGTGGCGCACAATGCCGGGTTCGATTTCGGCTTTCTCAATGCCGAGCTGGAACGCGCGGGCCATGCCCCGATCGCGCTCGAGCGCATGGTCGATACCGTGGCGCTGGCCCGGCGCAAGCACCCCGGGGCCAAGCTCAGCCTCGATGCGCTGTGCACGCGCTACGGGATCGATCGCAGCCACCGGGTCAAGCACGGGGCGCTGCTCGATGCCGAACTGCTCGCCCAGGTCTATGTCGAGCTCACCGGCGGGCGCCAGATCGGCCTTGGCCTTGCCGAGACCGTGGCGAGCGCCAGCATCGCCGCGCTCACCCCCCATCCCACCAGCGGCAATGCGCCCTGGCATCGCCCCCCCGGCGATCGCCCGGTGCGCCCGCCGCGTCCGCACGTTGCCAGCCCGGAGGAGCTGGAACGCCACGCCGCCTTTGTCGCCGGGATCGAGAACGCGCTCTGGACCCGCTGACGCCTCGAGGTGGCTGCCCAGACTCATCCGGAAATCCCCAACCTTGGACGGGAGGACTGAACGATCATGGATATCCGCATTTCCGGCCACCAGATGGACACCGGCGCCGCGCTCCAGCAGCACGCCGCCGAGCGGCTCGGCGGCATTGTCGAGAAATATTTCGAGCGTGCGCTTTCGAGCCACGTCACCTTCGCCCGCGCGCCCGCCGGGGCCTTCACCTGCGACATCGTCACCCATGTGATGCAGGGGCTGATCCTCAAGGCGCAGGGCCAGGCCCATGATGCCCATGTCGCGCTCGATGACGCGGTGGCCAAGATCGACAAGCAGCTGCGCCGCTACAAGCGCCGGCTCAATGCCCGCCACGAGGCCGCCGATCACGCCCGCGCCGAGGAGGAGGCGGCCTACACCATCTTCGCGATCGAGGAGGACGAGGAGGAACAGGTGATCGCCGATGCCCCGGTGGTGATCGCCGAGACCCGGGTGGACATTCCCACCGCCACGGTGGCCGATGCGGTGATGCTGATGGACCTGCGCAACACCGGGGCGCTGTTCTTCAAAAATGCTGGCACCGGGCGGCATAATATGGTTTATCGGCGCGCCGATGGCTCGATCGGATGGGTCGAGCCGCGATAGGACCCAGAGAGGCTCGAGGCGCTCAGCCACAGCCCCGTGCCGCAAGCTGCCGGCACCAGGGTCCAGACGGCACGCAGGGGGGGCCACGCCCCGGATCGGCAGCGCGACCAACGCGGCGCCGTGCCGGATCTTCCCGCCCCCGGCGGGGCCACGCAATCGGGATTCGTGACAGGATGGATGTGAACCTTGCCCTATCGCCGCAGGCCATCGCTCTGGCGCGGCTCGATTCCAAGCCCAAGGTGCTCGCGCGCATGGCGCAGCTGTTGAGCGCGGCCTATGGGCTTGACGAGAGCGAGGTGCTCGAGGGGCTCGAGGCGCGCGAGGCCCTGGGCAGCACCGGCTTTGGTCGCGGCGTCGCCATCCCCCATTGCCGCAGCAAGGGGGTGCGCCGCCCCTCGCTTGCGGTCTTGCGGCTCGATCCGCCGATCGATTTTGCCGCGCTCGATGCCCAGCCGGTGGCGCTGGTCTGCGCCCTCGTCTCGCCCGAGAACGCCGGGGCCACCCACCTCCACGCGCTCGCCGCCATCTCGCGCCTCACCCGCGATGAAGCGATGGTGCAGATGCTCGCCGATGCCCCCGATGCCGAGGCGATCTATGCCCTCTTCACCAACCAGTTCCTGCGCGATGCGGCCTGATTCGTGTCGGGCAGTGATGGCTGGAACTGACGAGGAGACGCCGGCGGCCGCGCCGCCAAGCGGGGCCGAGGAGCATTTCCGCGCGCTCGAGCGGCTCTATGCCGCAGCGCCGATCAACCGCAAGTTTGCCAGCCGGCTCGTCATTCCGGGTGAGGGCCTGGCGCGCTTGACCTTCACCGTCACGCCCGAGGATTACCACGCCGCCGGGGCGGCGCATGGGACCATCTATTTCAAGATGCTCGATGATGCCGCCTTCTATGCCGCCAACACCCTGGTGACCGATCGCTTCCTGCTCACCACCAGCTTCAACCTGCTCTTCACCCGCCCGGTGCGCGCCGGCACGGTGACGGCCGAGGGGCGCTGGGTCAATGGCCGGCGCCGGGTGTTCGTGGCCGAGGCGCGGCTGATCGATGCGAGCGGCGAGGAGATCGGGCGCGGCACCGGCACCTTCATGCGCTCGCGCATCCCGCTTTCGGGCCTTGCCGGCTATGCCGCGCCGGGCCTTGCCGGGGATTGAGGTGAGCGCGCGCCTGCCCGCGCGGCTCGAGGTCAGCGCGATTTTGCGCCTCGCCGAATCGCAGGGCGGCTTTGCCACGGTGCTCGCCCGCGGTGAGGCGGACGCCGGATCCATCCTGATCGTAACCCTGATGCGCGGCACGCACGCCGTGCTTTACGAAAGGATGCCGCAACCGAGCGGCGCCAGACCTTTTCTTGCTGCAAAGCGGCAAAGCGAGGAAAACCCGTCCGAATTCGAGGAATACCTGGCCCGCAGGCGGCGCCAGGACCCGGATGTGTGGCTGATCGAGGTGGATATCGCGGATCCGCCACGGTTCATCGCGCAATTGAACGATTGCGATTGACCGGCGGCGCAAGCGCCCTAGGTGCCCGCCGACTTGTGAGCGCAGGCTCGCCGCGCGGCATTCCGGCCGGGCGCCGGGCACGCCAGTCGGGGAACGGCCGGCAGGCCCCATCGAACCCGCGCAGCCCCGTGCAGGGCTGGCCCTGAGAGGTTCGCGCCTGCGTCGGTGCCCGTTCACCGCACGATCTGTCGGAATTGATGAGTCGCAAGACTGCCACTTTGGGCGCGATTGCCGCGCTCGCCCTTGCCACCACCCTGTTTCCCAGCGGCCGCGATGCCGCCGCCCTTGCCGAAGCTGCCAGCCCCATCGAGGCCCCCGCGCCCGCTCCCGTGGAGCAGGTGCCCGCAGCGGCGCGCTTCGTCTCCGCGCCGGTGGAGCAGCCCCTGCCGCCGCAGGAGCACGCTGCGTCCGCCCTGCCCGATGAAGCGGGTGAAGCCGGATCGCTCGAGCAGCTCGTTGCGATGATCGATCCCTCAGCGCCGCTCGAACCCGAGCTGCGCTGCCTTGCCGGGGCGGTCTATTTCGAGGCCCGGGGCGAGCCGCTCACTGGCCAGCTTGCGGTGGCCGAGGTGATCCTCAACCGCGCCGCCGATCCGCGCTTTCCCAAGACCTATTGCGGCGTGGTGCGGCAGAAGGGGCAGTTCTCCTTCATGCGCGCTGGGCAGATGCCGCCGATCCCCACCGCCTCACCTGCCTGGAAGCGCGCCCGCGCGATCGCCGAGATCGCCCATCGCGGCCTGTGGGAAAGCCGGGCGAGCGCGGCGATGTTCTTCCACGCGCGCCATGTCAGCCCGGCATGGCGCCATTCCAAGACCCGCCTCGCGCAGATCGACACGCATATCTTCTACCGCTGAAGGGCCTGTGGCTCAGGCCCTGATTTCGGCCCACACGGGGGCGTGGTCGCTCGCCTTCTCGCGCCCGCGATGGGCCTTGTCCACGCCCACGGCCACCAGCCGATCGGCACATTCGGGCGAAAGCAGGATGTGATCGATGCGAAAGCCGTGGTCGCGCGGCCAGGCCCCGGCCTGGTAGTCCCAATAGGTCCACACCCCGCCGCGCGGATTGTGGGTGCGCAGCGCATCGGTCCAGCCATCGGCGAGCAGCCGGGCATAGGCGGCGCGCGCCTCGGGCTGCATCAGCGCATCATCGGCCATGGCCGCAGGCGACCAGACATCATCATCATGGGGGATGACGTTGAAATCGCCGAGCACCACCGCCGGCACCTCCGCGGCCCAGATCGCCGCCATGCGCTGGCGCAGCGCCGCCATCCAGGCGAGCTTGTAGGTGAATTTGGGCCCCGGCTGGGGGTTGCCATTAGGAAGGTAGAGGCAGGCGATGCGCAGGCCCGCGACATCGGCCTCAAGATAGCGCGCCTGCTCGCCCTCATCCTCCCCCGGCCCGGCCACACCAAGCCCGCGCTGCACCTCGGCGAGTGCGAGCCCGGCCCGCTCATCGGCGAGGATTGCAACCCCGTTGAAGCCCTTCTGCCCGTGCCAGATCGCCTTGTAGCCGAGCGCGGCGATATCGCCCTCGGGAAAGCCCTCATCCGCGGTCTTCAATTCCTGCAAGCAGGCGATCGCGGGCCGGGTTTCGTCGAGCCATTCGACCAGGCGCGGCAGGCGCGCCTTGATGCCGTTGATGTTGAAGGTGGCAATCCGCATGCGGCCCTGATGCCGCAAAGCGCGCGCTGCGTCTAACCTAAATCCCGAAGCTCGCCCCGCAGCCGCAGCCCGAGGCGGCCTGGGGGTTTTCCACCCGGAACGCCGCCCCGCCGAGCGTTTCGACGAAATCGACCGTGCTGCCGGCGATGAGATCGAGGCTGACGGGATCGACCACCAGCCTCACCCCGTCGGTCTCGCTCACGCTGTCATCGGGCGCGGGCGCATCGGCCAGCGCGAACTTGTATTGAAAGCCCGAACAGCCCCCGCCTTCCACCGCGAGGCGCAGGATCGGCGGGCGCGACTGGCGCGCGGCGATCGCGGCGACGCGCTTCGCCGCGGCGGGGGTGAGGGTGAGCGGTGCGGCACTCATGCCCATGATTTAGGGTGCCCGGGCCTGCCGCTCAAGGGTCAGCCCGCCTGAATGTAGTGACGCAGCGCCTCGGCCTCGTGCTGCACCTCGTCGATCTTGTGCTTGACGAGATCGCCGATCGAGATGAAGCCGACGAGCGCGCCGTCCTCGACCACCGGGAAGTGGCGGAAGCGGCGGCGCGTCATCATCCCCAGCGCCTCATCGACACTGGTCGAAGGCGCGACGGTGATCGCCGGCGAGGTCATGATCTCGCTCACCGGCTGGTCGAGGCACTCGCGCCCCTTTTCCGCGAGGCGATAGATCACGTCGCGTTCCGAGACGATGCCGACCACCCGGCCCTCGCGCAGCACCGGCAGGGCGCCGATGCGGCGGGTGGCAAGCATGGTGACCACCTCGCTCACCGGGGTGGCGCAATCGCAGGAAATGATCTCGACCTCCCCGCGCCGGGCAAGGATTCGGGCGATGGTCATGGCGGGCTTCCTCTCTCTCGTGGGCTTCAAGATTGCCACAATTGCGGCCAAAAGGCGAATCTGCGCCGCGCCGCGCCGCGCCGCGGGCACTTGCACCGCGGGCAAGCGCCCTTGCGCGCAAGGGGCGTTGCCAAGCGCCCCGGGGCGCGCCATGGCAGGGGGGTGACGCAGCGCAAGTCCCCGCTCGAGGATCCGGTCAACGCCGCCCATGCCTGGGCGCGCTATCGCCGCATCATGCGCTGGCTTCTGGCGGCGACGGTGCTCACCGTGGGGCTGGCCATGGGTCTGCTGTTTGCCTTCAACGGCATGGTCTCGGTGCATTTCTACATCGCCGTGGCGCTCGGCATCAGCTTCACCATGCTGCTCGGCGGGGGGCTCATGGGGCTGGTGTTCCTCTCGCACGGCACGGGGCACGACGAATCGGTCGACAATCACCTGCCCGCGCGTGACGAAGTGTGGCTGCCGCGCCAGGATTGATTGCCGCGCCTATGCGGGCGGGTTCAGGCGATATTCGGCCACCGGCACCCCGCCGATGAGGTGTTCCTCGATGATCCGCTCGAGCACTTCGGGGCTGCACGAATGGTAGAACACCCCGTCGGGCCAGACCACGGCGATCGGCCCGGCGGCGCAGATCTGCAGGCAATCCACCTTGCTGCGCTGCACCCCGCCGCGCGCCGCCTGCCCGCCTTCTTCCCCGCGCCGCGGGCCGACGAGGCCCAGTTCCTTGAGGCGCGCCTTCAGGAACTGCCAGCTCTCCTCCCCGGCGGCGCGGGTGCAGCACTGCTGCTTTTCCGACAGGGCGCACAGCATGATGTGCCGGGTGATACGGGTGCCGCGCGCCGCATCGCCATAATGGCGCGCCAGCGCGGCGCGCGCGGCGGGCAGTTCCTGCCGGCTCACCGGCCCTTGTCCGCCTTGAGCCAGCGGGCGAGCCAGGCGAACACCGTCTCGTGCCATTGCAGCGAGTTCTTCGCGCCCAGCACCCAGTGGTTCTCATCCGGGAAGACCAGCAATTGCGCCGGCACCCCGCGGAGCTTGAGCGCGGTGTAGGCGCCAAGGCCTTGGGTGTAGGGGACGCGGAAATCCTTCTCGCCCAGCACCACCAGCATCGGGGTCTGCCACTTGCTTACGTGATTGGCCGGGTTCCAGCGCTCATAGGTCTCGCGCGCGGCCTCGTAGGTGCCGCCGAAATCCCAGTGCGGGAACCACAATTCCTCGGTGGCATAGGCAAAGGCGCGGGTGTCGAACAGGCCGTTGTGGTTGACGAGGCAGGCAAAGCGATCGGGCCATTGCCCGGCGATCCAGTTGATCATGTAGCCGCCATAGCTCGCCCCCAGCGCGCAGGCGCGGCTGCCATCGATCTGCGGGTCGAGCGCCAGCGCCGCGTCGAGGCCCTTTTGCAGGTCCTCGAGCGGCTTGCCGCCCCAGTCCTCGCGGATCGCATCGGTGAAGGCCTGGCCATAGCCGGTCGAACCGTGGAAATCGATCGCAATCACCGCATAGCCCTGGCTGGCAAAGACGCGCGGGTTCCAGCGGGTTGACCAGGCATCGTTGAACGAACCTTGCGGCCCGCCGTGGATGAACAGCAGCGCCGGGATCGGCCCGGTCTGATCGGCAAGACGGGTGATCTGGCCCCACACCTCGGCCCCGCCCGCCCCGGCAAAGCGGAAGCGCCGGGTGATGATATTGGCCATCGCCCCCATGCGGGTGGTGGCAATATCGGTGAGCGGGCGCGCCTGGCGGGCGCCTTGCGCGAGGAACAGTTCCGCCGGATGCCCCAGCGAATCGCGGGTGAAGATCAGCCGCCCGCCGGGCAGCGCCGCCAGGTTGGCGATATGCGCTTCCGCCCCGGCGATGAGATCGAGCTCTTCCACCTTGCCGCTGGCGATGTCGATGCGGAAAGCCGGGGTGTCGAGCACCTTTTGCGCGGTGGCGATCAGGCTCTTGCCATCGGCGCTCCAGGCAAGGCTGGCAAAGCTGAGATCGACCGCCTCGGTCAGCGCGCGCTGCCTGCCGGTCTCGAGATCGCGCAGTTGCACCACCTGCCGATCGGCTTCGTAACCGGGCCGCGCCATCGCCAGGAAGGCAAGGTGGCGCCCATCGGGGGAGACCACAGGGGCGGTGTCGCTCGCGCGGTTGGCGGCGGTGAGATTGCGCGGCGCGCCGCCGGAGAGATCGGAGACATAGATATCGAGATTGGTCGAAGTCGGCTCATCCGCATCGGCGCGCCGCGCGGTGAAATAGAGCGCGCTGCCATCGGCGGCAAAGGCGATTTCCTCACCCCCGCCGAAGGGCATGGTCGGGCTGTCGGCGGTGATGCCGCTTTCCGGATCGCGCCCATCGGCGGGCACGCCATCGCCCACGGCCACGCCCTCGGCCAGCCGATAGACGAAGATGCGGTTGTGGATCCCCGGGCTCGCCCAGCGATCCCAGTGGCGCACGAAGCCCGTGGTGCTGTCATAGAGCCGCCCGCTGCCCGGGCCGGGCAGGTGCGCAGGCGCCGTCTCGGGGCAGCCGAAGCGCGGGCAGGCGCGCGGCACCGCGCCCCACACCGCGATCGCCCGGCCATCGGGGGAGAGCTTGAAGCCCTCGACATCGGCCTCGACTTCAGGGGTCACCGGGGTGGGCGCGCCGCGCGTGCCGTCGCGGCCCACGGCCACCCGCCACACCCGGCTGCGTGGGGGCGCGCCGCTCTCGGCCCCCGGCAGGCTGCGGCTGGAGAGGAAATGGAGCGTGCCATCGGCGCCGAAGGCGAGGCTCGAAGCGCCGGGGCCGAGATCGAGCGCGATCGGGGCGCTGCCCGGGCGGGCAAGGTCGATGAGGTAATGGGCCTGGCTGCGCGCGAGGCTTGTCGGATCGGTGAGGGTGACGCTGTAGGCCGCCAGCGTGCCCTCGCGGTTGACCGCGGGGGCGCCGAGCCGCGGCAGGGTGACGAGATCGCGCGCACCCATCGGCGCGGCGGGCTGCTCTGCCGGCGGGTCTGTGGCGGTCTCGCGCGCGGCGGGTGCGCCCTCGGCAGCGGCGAGCGGGGCGGGAAGGGTGATGGCGGCGGCGACCAGCGCGCCGAAAGCTGTGATGTGACGCATGGGCGCGGGACTACTCCCCTCGCCCCGGCAATGCCAGAGCCTAGCGGCGCTTGCCGACGATCCGGGCGATCTCGGCCTGCACCAGGCGTTCGACCATGGCGGGCAGGTTGGCCTCGAGCCACTCGGCCAGCATCGGGCGCAGCAATTCGCGCGTCAGCCCTTCGAGCGAGGTTTCGCCCTGGCGCACGATCTGCGGGCGCGCGCCCGGCTCGGCCAGCATGGCAAGCGCGGCGAGGTTCTCCTGCATCGCGCCGACCACCGGCTCGGCGATCAGCGGGGCTTCCTCACCCTCGGCGAGCGGCATGGCCGGGACATCATGGCCCGCCTCCTCCTCCCCGGCATATTCCATGTCGGCAAGATCGAGCACCTCCTCGGCGTCCCCGACCCGGCGGGGGCGCGCCAGCGGCGCCGCCTCGGGCGCGGCCTCCTCGGCCAGCATCGCGCGCCGCCGCCGCGCCTCGAGCGCGCCGGCGCGGTTGTCGCGCGCGATCACCTTCTTGATCGATTCGAGGATTTCCTCGACCGAGGGTTCACTGTGCTGCGCCATGCCTAGCCCCACCTGCCTGCACCCACCAGCGCAAGCGCCTGTCCCGAATCGGGAAAGCCTACTGGCCGGGGGAGAGTTGCGGGCCGATCATTGCGTCGGGGGCGGGAATGTCAACGGTGCTGGTCGATTTCGCGGCAGGCCTGGGATCGCGGTCCCAGTCCCACAGCTTGCTGCTCACCCGCCGGGCGTTGACCGCCGGATCGTAGAGCACCCCGCCATCGAGGTTGAGATCGCGCGCCTCGGCCCGGCCCATCAACGCCAGCAGCGAGAAGCCCGCGACATAGGCGTTGCGCCGCGCGGTCACCAGCTGGACGCGGGCCTGGAGCAGCTCCTGCTCGGCATTGAGCACGTCGAGCACGGTGCGGTTGCCGATCGAGTTTTCCGCGCGCACCCCTTCGAGGCTGAGCTCGGCCGCCTCGACCGCGGCCTGGGCGCTCTTGATCACCTGGTTGGCGGCCTGCCAATTGGCGAAGGTCGAGCGGGTCTCGGCGATCACCTGGCGTTCGGCGGCGATCACGTCCTCGAGCGCGGCGCTCTCGCGCGCCCCGGCCTGGCGCTGGCGCGCCGCCGGCTCGCCCCCCTGGAACAGCGGGATGGTGAGCCGCACCCCGGCATTGGCGGTGGTCTCGCGCTGGACGAACTGCGCCGCCACCGGCCCGCCGAGCGTGCCGAAGAAGTCGCTGTAGAGCCCGTTGACGAACAGGCCCAGCGTCGGCAGGCGCCCGGCCCCTGCGGCCTTGGTGTCGAATCCGGCGGCCTCGGCGCGCAGGCGTGCGGCCTCGAGATTGGGGTTGTGCGCGAGCGCCGCGGCAATCGCCTCCTCAAGCGTATCGGGCAGGCCGGGCAGCGGCGGCGGCGCCTCGAGCCCGCTCGCCGGGCGGCCGACGAGGCGGATATAGGTCTCGCGCGCGGCGATGAGGTTGGCCTCGGCCTGCCTCAAGTCCCCCTCGGCCACGGCAAGGCGCGCGCGCGACTGGGCGACATCGGTGATGGTGAGGTCACCAATCTGGAAACGGTCGCCGGCGGCCTCGAGATTGGTCTTGAGCACCGCGACGTTGTTGGCCGCGAGCATCGTCAGCGCCTCGGTGCGCAGCACGTCCATATAGGCGGCGACCACCTGGCTGAACACCACGCTCTCGGTGTTGCGCAGATCGGCCTGCCCGGCCTCGACCCGCTCCTTGGCCGCGGCGATGGCGTTGCGCACCGCGCCGCCCGAATAGATCGGCACCAGCGCCTGGGCCTGCACCCCGAGGTTGCGCTCGGGCGCGGTGAAGGCATTGGCCGACTGGCGGAGAAACTCGGTATGCGTGGCGGTGAGATTGAGCGAGGGCAGGCCCTGGGCGCGGGCGATCGGCACGCCCTCGTCAATCGCGCGCTGGTTGGCGCGCGCGGCCTCGAGCGTGGGATTGGTGCCATAGGCGCTGGCGAGCGCCTCGCGCAGCGTCTCGCCCGCCGCCGGGCCGGCGCCGAGCGCGAGGGCGAGCGCCAGCGCGCCCGGCGCCGCGGCGCGCGCAAGGGAAGCGCTCGGGCGCCTCACGCGAAGGTCCAGCCCCGGGGCGCGTCGAAGGCGTGGAGCACCGGTATGCCGAGATCCTCGATCGGCTGGAGGCTCACCTGCCCGCCGATCCTGCGCCCCGAAGCAAGGCGGGTGACGCCGCGCAGCACCAGCCCGGTGACGATCCGCCCGCCCTCGGCGAGCGCCGCGGCAAGCCCGTCGGGCAGGCGCTCGATCGCCCCGTCGATGAGGATGAGATCATGGCGCCCCGCGACCGTGCCCCTGGCGGCTTCATCGGCGGGAATTTCGGCAAGGCTGCCGACCAGCGGGGCGAGCAGCGCGGCGAGATAGCCGGTGCCCCCGCTCACCACCAGCGCCGCATCCTTCGCGGTGGGCGCGGCCTCGCTGAGGAGCTTGCCATAGAACAGCGGCGCGGCCAGCACCCCGCCCTCGCCGAGCGCAATCGCGCGGTCGATATAGGCGAGCGCGGCCTTGTCTTCAGGCAGGAACGCCTCGCGCGGCACCGCCAGCATCCGCGCCAGCACATATTCCTCGTTGACCCCGCTGGTGCGCAGCTGGCTGTCAACCATGGCGCGCCGCGCGGTGGCAAAATCGGGCAGGGTGATGGTCATGGTCTCGATCATGTCTCCGGCTCGGCTGTATTATGTGCGCAATACAGCCCGTCAAGCCCTCCTTAAACCCGCCGCGGCGCGCTTCCAAGCGCTTTGCGGCCCCGCGCCGTGGCCGCCCGGCGGGTGATTTCGCCCTTTGACCTTGGCGGCGCCGAGTGCTTAGGGGAGCGCAGCGACAAGCGCTGCGGTATTCGACTTAGCGAGGGATGGGTTCGATGAGCGACATGATGCGCGAGGATGGGGCGGTGCGGATCGAGACCGATTCGCTCGGCGAGGTGGCGGTGCCGGCGCATGTCCACTGGGGCGCGCAGACCCAGCGCTCGATCGTCAATTTCCCGATCGGCGGCGAGAAGATGCCCCCCGCCCTGATCCGCGCGCTGGGGGTGCAGAAGCTCGCCGCGGCGCGGGCCAACATGAAGCTCGGCGTGCTCGATCCGGCGCTCGGCGAGGCGATCGTCACCGCCGCGCGCGAGGTGATCGACGGGACGCTGGCTGACCAGTTCCCGCTGGTGGTGTGGCAGACCGGCAGCGGCACCCAGTCCAACATGAACGCCAACGAGGTGATCGCCAGCCGCGCCAACGAGATCCTCACCGGCAGGAAGGGCGGCAAGTCGCCCGTCCATCCCAACGACCATTGCAACATGGGCCAGTCCTCGAACGACACCTTCCCCACCGCGATGCACATTGCCGCGGCCTGCGAGGTGATCGATCACCTGCTGCCCGCCTTGCGCAAGCTCCACGGCGCGCTCGAGGCCAAGGCCGAGGAATTTGCGCCGATCGTCAAGATCGGCCGCACCCACCTGCAGGATGCCACCCCGATGACGCTGGGGCAGGAATTCTCGGGCTATGCCGCCCAGGTCGGCTACGGGATCAAGCGGATCGAGGCGGCGCTGCCGCGGGTGCTCGAGCTGGCGCAGGGCGGCACCGCGGTGGGCACCGGGATCAACGCCAAGGTGGGCTTCGATGTCGCCTTTGCCGCCGAGGTCGCGGCCGAGACCGGGCATGCCTTCGTCACCGCCCCCAACAAGTTCGAGGCGCTGGCCGCGCATGATGCCATGGTCGAGCTGTCGGGGGCATTGAACGTGCTCGCCGTCAGCCTGATGAAGATCGCCAACGACATCCGCCTGCTTGGCTCGGGCCCGCGCTCGGGCCTGGGCGAGCTGGTGCTGCCCGCCAACGAACCCGGCTCCTCGATCATGCCGGGCAAGGTCAACCCCACCCAGTGCGAGGCGATGACCATGGTCTGTGCCCAGGTGATGGGCAATCACGTGGCGGTGAGCGTCGCCGGATCGCACGGGCACCTCGAGCTCAACGTGTTCAAGCCGGTGATCATCTACAATGTGCTGCAATCGATCCGGCTGATCGGCGATGCCGCCCATGCCTTCACCGACAATTGCGTGGTCGGGATCGCGGCCAACACCACCCGCATCACCCAGCTCCTGAATGAAAGCCTGATGCTGGTCACCGCGCTCAACCCGCATATCGGCTATGACAATGCCGCGAAGATCGCCAAGAAGGCCCATGCCGAGGGCACCACGCTCAAGGCCGCGGCGCTGGCCCTGGGGCTGCTCACCGAGGAGCAGTTCGATGCCTGGGTGGTGCCGTCCGAGATGATCCGCCCGCGCGATTGACGCGCGCGCGGGTTTGGCCTGCGGCTTGGGGAGCGCCTGGCTGAACAGGCGTTCAGCTTTCGACCAAGGCGCAACCGCGCCCGACCACCGGCGCCGCCCGCCATGGCGCAGCGCCGGGCGCGGCGCTATCTGGCAGGGCCAGAATGATGGCTGATTCCCTTCCTGCGTCCGGCCCCGGCGAAAGCGCGCCGCGCGTGCCGCTGCGCGCCGTACTGTTCTCCATGGTGGTGCTGTGGGCCACCTATTTCCTCCTCACCACGGTGCGCAGCCTGGTGATGGACATCGGCTTCCAGTTCGAGCTCGCTTGGCGGCGGCTGGTGGTGACCGCCATCGGCATCGCGCTGACGATGGTCCTGTGGCTGCTCTTGCGCCTGTTCGACAACCGCGCGCTGTGGATCAAGATTTCCGCCGCGATCGTGCTGGCGCTTCCCGTCGCCCTTGCGATCGGCCAGGTCAATTACTGGGTGTTCAAGGACATGTCCCCGGCGATCGAGCGCGCCTATGGGGAAAAGCTCAATCTCAACCTGCGCCGCGACGAGAGCGGCAACCTCCTCGTCGATGTGCCGCTGCAGGGGCCGGGGGGCACCGCGGCGGGCACGCAATCGGTGATCATCGAGCCGGCCGAGACGCTGGGGGATTTCTGGCGCAAGCTGCTCGATGTCGCGCTCGGGCGCTATTTCCTCCTGCTCGCCTGGGCCTCGACCTATTTCGCCCTGCTCGCCGGGGTGCAGGCGCGCAGCGCGCAGCGCCGCGAGGAGCAGTTCCGCTCCGCCGCCAAGGCCGCCGAGCTGCGCTCCTTGCGCTATCAGGTCAACCCGCATTTCCTGTTCAATACGCTCAATTCGCTCTCGGCGCTGGTGATGACCGGCAAGACCGAGGCGGCCGAGACGATGATCCAGACGATCAGCCGCTTCTATCGCCATTCGCTCGCCGCCGAGCCCACCGCCGATGTCGCGCTGCGCGACGAGTTCGATCTGCAAAGGCTCTATCTCGAGATCGAGGCGGTGCGCTTTCCCACCCGCCTCAAGGCCGTTTTCGACCTGCCCCAGGGGCTGGAGGATGCGCGCCTGCCGGGGATGATCCTCCAGCCGCTGGTGGAAAACTCGGTCAAGTACGCGGTCTCGCCGGTTTCGCGCCCGGTGACGATCACGCTCGCGGCGCGCGAGGAGTTCGACCGGCTGGTGATCAGTGTCAGCGACGATGGCCCGGGCGTGCCGCAGGGCGCGCAGCACGGCTTTGGCATCGGCCTTGCCAATGTGCGCGACCGGCTCGAGGCGCGCTTCGGCCCCGATATCGGCTTCGCCTCCGGCCCGGTGCCGGGCGGCTATCGCAGCGAGATCCGCATTCCCCTTTCCCGGATGAGTGGCCCCCATGCCTGAAGCAAGCCATGCCTGAAACAAGCCATGCCTGAAACAAGCGAGACCCAGCCCCAGGTGCTGCGCACCCTGATCGTCGATGACGAGCCGCTCGCGGTCGAGCGGGTGCAGGTGATCTGCGCCGAGATCCCCAGCGTTGCCGTGGTCGGCACCGCGAGCGACGGGGCCGCGGCGCTGCGCCTGGCCGAAAAGCTCCAGCCCGATCTGGTGCTGCTCGACATGACCATGCCCGAGCTTGACGGCCTTGGCGTGGCGCGCCGCTTTGCCGAGCAGGAAGCGGCCCCGGTGGTGATCTTCGTCACCGCGCATGATCACTTCGCGGTCGAGGCCTTCGATCTCGAAGCGGTGGACTATGTCTTGAAGCCCGTCTCGGCCGACCGGCTGGCCCGGGCGATCACCCGCGCGCGCGCCCGCCGCGGGCAGCGTCGGCCGCGCCAGGGCCGCTATCTCGAGGAGCTGTGGGTGCCGCACCGCTCCGAGCTGTTGCGGATCGCGGTGAGCGAGGTGTTCCGCATCGATGCCGAGCGCGATTATGTGCGCCTCCATGTCGGCACCGGGCCGGCGGCGCGCTCCTACCTGCTGCTCCAGACCATCGCCGGGCTCGAGGCGCGGCTCGATCCCGAACAGTTCATCCGCATCCACCGCTCCACCATCCTCAGGCGCGATCACATCCGCGGCCTCAGGCACGATGGCCTCGGGGTGTGGTCGGCCGAGCTGGTGAGCGGCGAGGCGCTGCGCATCGGGCGCACCTATCTGGCGCGGGTCAAGGCGATGGCGGGGCGCTGACGCGTTCCTTGCGCCCGCGCACCGGGCGCAAAAAAGACGGCCCGAACCCCAGGGACTGGAAGGGTTCGGGCCGTGGCAGCTGCGCGCAGCCTTTCGGGGGAGGTGCGCGCAGGATCGGGAGGGGACGAGGTCAGCCGCCCCGCCGGTCGGCGCGCACCAGCGCGGCAACCTGCTGGCGGGCCTCGGCACGGGCCTTGGCAAGGCAGGTCTTGACTTCCTGCGAGAGGATCCGCGAGCCGGTGGTCAGGCTGGTCACGCGGCACACCTGGCGCACCGCCTTTTCCACCCGCTGATCGAGCGCGCGCTGGCCCGCCGGCGTGGCAAGGTTGAGGTCAGCGGCGCTCACGGTCAGGCGCATCTGTTCCATCTGGCCAGCCTGGGCGGGGGTGAAAGCGGCCGCGGCAAGGCCGGCGGCGGCAACGCCATGGGTCATCAGTTTCGCAAGGGGTTTCATGGGCTTGTCCTTTCCTCTGCGGCGGCGCCGGGACCAGTCGGGGGCCGGTCGCGGGGGCTTTCGGCGCCGCTGCCGAAGCCGTGATAGCCGCCCCGCTGCGGCGGCGCAGCCGCGCCTCGACCAAAGCGGCGGCGCGCCTCGACCGGCGTGGGGGCGGGATGACGAAGCGCGCGCACCGGGCGATGAAGGGCGGTTTCCAATCGACCGGCGCCGCACCATATTGACAGGCATGGGCTGGGCGACATTTGCGATCTTCGTGCTGGGCATCGCCAATTTCGCGATGGGCAAGGCGGTGTTTGAAAGCGGCCACCCGCTGTTTGCGCGCCTGCCCCACTCGAGCCAGCTGCTCAGCCGCCGCGCCTCCTTCTTCACCGAATTCGTGGTGCTATGCCTTGCCCTGGCGCTTTCGGTCGAGGGCTGGCCGGGCCTTGCCCTTGCCTACGCCGGCTATACCGCCCTCAATGCGCTTGCCACCTGGCTTGTGCTCACCGGCAGGCTATAGGCAGGCGCGATGACCACCCGCCTGTTCCATATCAGCGATGTGCATTTCGGGGTCGAGGACAAGGCCGCGCTCGATGCGGTGGCGCGCGCCGTTGCCGATGAGCGGCCCGATGCCGTGGTGTGCACCGGCGATCTCACCCAGCGCGCCAAGCATTCGGAATATGCCGCGGCGGCGCGCTGGCTGGCGGGGCTCGGGGTGCCGGTGGTGCTCGAGCCGGGCAATCACGATCTGCCCTATTACAACCTGTGGGAGCGCTTTGCCGATCCCTTCCGCCGCTATCGCCGACTGCGCGCGGCGGTGCCGGGGGGCTTTGCCTCGCAAGATGTGGTGCTGGTGCCGCTGCGCACCACGGTGCGCGCCCAGCTGCGCTTTCCCTGGTCTGACGGGGTGGTGCGCCGCGCCGCCCTGCGCCAGACCCTCGCGGCGCTGGCGGGCTTGCGCGGCGATCCGCGCACCCGCATCGTGATCGCGCATCACCCGCTGCTCGGGCCCCCGGGCCAGCGCCGCAACCCCACCATCGGCGGTGACGCGGCCTTTGTCGCGCTCGCCGCGGCCGGGGCCCACGCGGTGATCTCGGGCCATGTCCACGTGCCCTTCGATCAGCTGCGCAGCCATGGCGGGCAGAGCCTGCGGATGATCGGCACCGGCACGCTTTCCACCCGGCTGCGCCGCGGCGTGCCGCCCTCCTTTCGGGTGATCACCTGCGCGCCGGGGGGTGAAATCCGCACCGAAATCCGCAGCGTGCCGGGTGCGGCGCGGTAACCTCGCGGGGGCGGGCCTTAACCCTTTTTCGAGGTTTGGCATTAAGGAATTGTTGATGGAATCTGCGCGCCGGTGGGGGTGGCGGCGCGCTGGCCTTGCCCCCGGCCCGGCACCCGCGGCGAAAAAGGCAGGCGAGCGAGGACAGGGTGATGGATTTCATCAAGGCGGCGAGTTTCGGCGCGGTGCTCTCGGCGATCATCGCGCTGGTGATCGGCTCGCAGGGCACCAGCGCCGGGCCACTGGCGATCCACGCGGTGGCGCTGGCCGAGACCAGGTTCTACTGGTCCTGGCCGATCTTCTTCTCCGGCAGCGGTCTCGCCTGGGGGCTGATGCTGCTGCAACGCTGAGCCCCGAGAGCCTTGCCCAAAGGGAAAGGGCGGCCCCCGCCTGGGGAGCCGCCCTTTTTCTGCTGCCCGCGATGGGCGCGCGGCTTAGCGCTTCGAGAACTGGAAGCTGCGGCGGGCCTTGGCCTTGCCGTATTTCTTGCGCTCGACCACGCGGCTGTCACGGGTGAGGAAGCCGGCCGCCTTGACCACGGGGCGCAGCTCGGGCTCGTACTTGGTCAGCGCCTGGGCGATCCCGTGCTTGACCGCGCCGGCCTGGCCCGAAAGCCCGCCGCCGCGCACCGTGGCGATCACGTCATACTGCCCGGCCCGATCGGTGATGGTGAAGGGCTGGTTGATGACGAGGCGCAGCGTCGGCCGGGCGAAATAGACTTCCTGATCGCGCCCGTTGATGGTGATCTTGCCGGTGCCGGGCTTGACCCACACCCGCGCCACCGCATCCTTGCGGCGGCCGGTGGCATAGGAACGGCCCTGGGCATCGACTTCGCGCGCGCGCAGCGGGGCGGTGGTGCGGGCGATTTCGGCGGCATCGCCCTGCGGCACGGCGCCGGCAATGTCCTTGAGATCGGCCAGATCGGTGACGGTGGTGGTTTCAGCGGTCATTACGCGGTGACCTTGTTCTTGCGGTTAAGGGAAGCAACGTCGAGCACCTGGGGCTGCTGAGCGGCGTGGGGATGCTCGCTGCCGGCATAAAGATGCAGCGCCTTCATCTGCTTGCGGCCGAGCGGCCCGCGCGGGATCATCCGCTCGACCGCCTTTTCCAGCACCCGCTCGGGGAAGCGCCCGCCCAGCACCTTGGCCGGGGTGGTCTCCTTGATCCCGCCGGGGTGGCCGGTGTGCTTGTAATAGACCTTCTCGCCCATCTTGTTGCCGGTGAACTTCACCTTCTCGACATTGATGACGATCACGTGATCGCCGCAATCGACATGTGGGGTGTAGCTCGGCTTGTGCTTGCCGCGCAGGATGTTGGCGATGATCGCGGCGAGGCGGCCGACGACGAGGCCATCGGCATCGATGATGTGCCAGTTCTTCTCGACCTCGGCCGGCTTGATCGACCGGGTCTGCTTGCTGAGCGCCTTCATGGCATGTGTCCTTGCTGCTTCAAGAGGCTTGGCACGGGGCCTCGGGAAGGCCCCCTGCCGCCCGCCGGCCCCGCGCCCTGCCGGATTCGCCCCGGCACGGGCAGGCCGCGGAAAGTGCGGGGCCAATGTCGCCGCCCTTTGCGAAAGTCAAGCAAAAGCGCGGTTTCACGATAGGGTAAAATGATACCGTAAGGGGCTTCGGCCTCCTCCGGCTAGAGATCGCCCATCCGCCACAGCTCCTCGCGGCGGCGTTCCTGCGCGCCGATGCGGGTGGTGATCACGCGCTCGGCCTGGCTGAGCCAAGGGGCATCGGGCTGCGCCGCGGCGCGGTATTCCAGAGTGAAGCTGCCGATCAGCCCGTCGGGCAGGGTGAGCGTCTCGCGCACCACACTCGGGACCCCGGTGGGAAAGAACAGATCGCCCGGCAGCTGTTCGAGCAGATCGGCCCCGACGGCATCGAGCCGGGCGAGATAGGCGCGCTGGAGCGCCCGCTGATCGGCCGGCCCCGGCCCGCGCGCGATCAGCGCCTCGGCCGCGTCGAGCGCCGCGGTGACCGCCGCGCTCACCCCTTGCGCGTCGGCCACCGGCAGGATCGTGCCATCGGCATCGAGCATCAGCGGGAACAGCCCGGTCTCCGCGCGCTGCTGCTCGATCCGGGCCAGCGCGGCAAGCTGCGGCGGGGCATTGACCTCGGCAAAGAGCTGGCGTCCGCTCACCGCGATTCCGCGGCCCTGGGGCGCAAACCACACCTCCCAGCCGCGCCTTACGCTGAGGGCGCTTTGCCCGCCGACGACGTGGGAGAGCACCCGCTCGAGCCGTTGCGGGCGCTGCGGCAGGCGGAGCGGCGCAGGCTGGCCCGCCGCCGCGCTGCGCCCCGCCGCGCCTGCTGCAAGCCCCGCGCCGAGGAGCGCGATGAGGCGGCGCCGGGTGATCGCAGTTTTCGCCATCCTCGCATCCCCTCACACAGGCGCCGGCGCCTTTCCGCCCCGCCGCTCAGCCCCGCGCCGCGTCCGGCGGCGCGCCGGGCGGCGGCGCGGGGCAGCTCGCCCCAAGCCAGGCCAGCGTGGCCGGGTGGGCAGCCTCTGCCTCCCACCCGATGATCGCTGGCGTGTCATAGGGGTGGAGCGCGCCCAAAAGGTTGACGAGTTCGGTCAAGCATTCCTTGCGCGTCTTCATCAGCACCCCGGCCTCGCTGGCGCTGCCGCGCGCGCCCTGCCAGGTGAAGTGCGATTCGATCGTGCCGATGATGTTGGCGCAGGCGATCAGCCGCTCATCGAGCAGCCGGGCCACCGCGGCGCGGGCGCTTTCGGCATCGGGAAAGGGGCACCAGACCAGCGCCGCGCCGCTCATTGTCGCTGTGCCCGGACCAGCGCATCGGCGTGGAGCGCCCGCGCGGTGGCCGCCACGGTGAGCGCGCCGACCAGCTGGTGCGCCGCGGCAATCCACAGCGACACCCCGCTCATCACCGTGGCAATGCCGAGCAGCACCATGGTGCCGAAGGCGCTGTGAACGGCAATGCTGGAAAAGCGGTCATGCCGGCGCACCCGCCGCGCCAGCCACACCAGCGCCGCCACCGCCACCCACGCCCACCAGCGGTGCAGGAATTGCAGCAGGAAGGGATCGTTGGCCAGCGTCCACAACACCCCGCGCGACCAATCGATCTCGGGCACGAGGCGCCCGTTCATCAGCGGCCAATCATAGGCGGCGTGCCCGGCATTGAGCCCGGCGACAAAGGCGCCGAGCAGCAGCTGCACCACGAGCACCGCGGCAATCAGCAGCCCGGCCGGGGTGGGAACCGCCGGGCGCGCGGCCGCATCGGCGGCAAGGCGCCTGAGATCACGCGCCGTCCAGATGAGGCCGCCGAGCAGGAACAGCGCGGTCAGAAGATGCGCGGCGAGGCGGAAATGGCTGACATCGGTCAGCTCGCTTGCGCCCACGCCCGAGGAGACCATGAACCAGCCCAGCGCCCCCTGCCCGCAGATCAGCGCAAACAGCGCCGCCAGCCGCCAGCCATAGCCCGCCGGAATCGCCCGGCGCAGCGCGAACACCACCAGCGGCACGAGGAAGGCGAGCCCGATCACCCGGCCAAGGATGCGGTGGAACCATTCCCAGAAGAAGATGAACTTGAAGGCAGCCAGATCCATCCCCGCCGGCCCGGCTTCATAGCGGAACTCGGCCGTTGCCTGATACTTGGCGAATTCGGCCTGCCAGGCCGCTTCGTTCAGCGGCGGGAGGATACCGCTCACCACCTTCCACTCGGTGATCGAAAGCCCGCTTTCGGTGAGCCGGGTGATCCCGCCGACCAGCACGATCAGCACCACCAGCCCTGCCACCAGCTCGAGCCAGCGCGCCAGCGCCAGCGGCCGGGCGCGGGTGGAGGGCGGGGCGGCGATCGGGTGCGGGGCGGGGGCGGCGGTGCTGGCCATGGCGGCTCTTTGTGCCGAGGGGCGCCTCAGCGCAAGCCCGTTTGGCGCAAGCACCCACGCGGGGCGCGCACCGAATCGGGAACATGGGGCACGCGGACGGCGCGCAGAAAGGCACCATCGCGCCTTGCGCAATGTGACAACATTACATATGTGCAAGGACGCGATGTGCCTTCCCGGTTCTTCCTTCGCGACTCGCAGCGCCCTGCGCCGCCGCCTCGACCAGGTGGGGCTTGGCCTTGCCGGGCTGTGCGCGCTGCACTGCATCGCCACGCTGGTGCTGGTCTCGGCGCTGGGGCTGGGCGGGCATTTCCTGATGGACGAGCAGATCCACCGCATTGGCCTTGTCCTCGCGCTCGGGGTGGCCGCGCTGGCGCTGGGCTGGGGGCTGCGGCGCCACCGGCGGCGCCTGCCCTTCGTGGTGGCGCTTGCGGGCCTGGCGCTGATGGCCGGCGCGCTGCTGGTGCCGCATGGCCCGCGCGAATTCGCGCTCACGCTTGCCGGGGTGGGGATCGTCGGCGCGGCGCACTTGCTCAATCTGCGCGCTTCGCGCTGAGGGGCCACGCGCCGCCTCGTCAAAACGCGCGCTTGCAGGCCGGGCGCAAGGCCCTATGTCTCGCGCCATGATCAAGTCCTTCACCCTCAACGGCGCGCCGCACCGCTCGGCCGCCGCGACCCTTGCCGAGCTGGTGCGCGAACTCGAACTTGCGCCGGAAAAGGTGGCGGTGGAACGCAACGGCGAAATCGTGCCGCGCTCGACTCTAGGCGCAGCGCCGCTGGCCGAGGGCGACAAGCTCGAGATCGTCCATTTCGTCGGCGGCGGGGACCATGCGCGCCCGGCCGAGGATTGCTGGAGCGTCGCGGGGCGCAGCTTCCGCAGCCGGCTGATCGTGGGGACGGGCAAATACAAGAGCTTTGAACAGAACGCCGCCGCGGTCGAGGCAAGCGGGGCCGAAATCGTCACCGTGGCGGTGCGCCGGGTCAATATCTCCGACCCCAAGGCGCCGATGCTCACCGATTACATCGATCCCAGGAAGATCACCTATCTGCCCAACACCGCCGGGTGCTTCACCGCCGAGGAGGCGATCCGCACCCTGCGCCTCGCGCGCGAGGCGGGGGGCTGGGATCTCGTCAAGCTCGAGGTGCTGGGCGAGGCGCGCACGCTCTATCCCGACATGCGCGAGACCCTGCGCGCCACCGAGGTGCTGGCGAAGGAGGGCTTCCTGCCGATGGTCTATTGCGTCGATGATCCCATCGCCGCGCGCCAGCTGGAGGAGGCCGGGGCGGTGGCGATCATGCCGCTGGGCGCCCCGATCGGCTCGGGGCTTGGCATCCAGAACCGCGTGACCATCCGCCTGATCGTCGAGGGCGCGAAGGTGCCGGTGCTGGTCGATGCCGGGGTGGGCACGGCGAGCGATGCCGCAGTGGCGATGGAACTGGGCTGCGACGGGGTGCTGATGAATACCGCCATCGCCGAGGCCAAGGACCCGGTGCGCATGGCCCGGGCGATGAAGCTGGCGGTGGAGGCCGGGCGCGAGGCCTATCTTGCCGGGCGCATGGGCCGGCGGATGTATGCCGATCCCAGCTCGCCGCTTGCGGGGCTTATCTGACTGGGCCGCAAGCGCCGGTGCGCGCGTTCGCGCTTGCGGCCCGCCCGCCTATCGTCTCGACGCCAGCGGCGATTTTCATACCTAACCCTAAATTAACCATCTTGGGCGACGTTCTTCCGGCACGAAGGAGACGCTCCCATGCTGCTGTCGATTGCCGAGATGCGCGAATTTGCCGGATTTGCCCCGGCCGAACAGCGCTACATCAAGCGCAGCCTCGATATCGGGCTTGCCCGCACCGATGCCTTCCGCCGCTGGGGCCGCAGCGAGGCCGAGAACATCGCCATCCGCCGCCAATATGTCGCCTATCAGGAGCTGAAGGCACTGCGCGGATTGATCCCGCAGGACGGCAGCGGCCAGGAGGTCGAGCGCTTCCTTGGCAAGCTGGTGCGCCTTGCTGCCTTCGATCTCGAGCAGGGGCGCCTAGCCAGCTTCTCGGCCTTCCGCTTCCTCTATGAACGCCTGCTCGGCGCCCGGGTGCGCCCCTTCCTGCCGGCGGCCTTCTGTGCGGCGAGCGCGCTGCCGCTGATCCCTCCGGCGCGGCGCAAGCTGCTGCTGCAATCGCTTTCCGAGGCGGCGGCCACCGCCCCCGGCTGGTCCGAGCGCGAGCCGGTGTTCTTCCCCGAATATGTGGACGACTTCGAGGCCGCCTAGCTGCTAGAGTGGGGCGCATGGCTGTGCCCTATCACCCCCCGGTCAAGCGCTCGCTCACCATCGCGGGCCATGCCACCTCGATCAGCCTCGAGCCGCTGTTCTGGGAGATGCTGCGCGCCGCGGCGGCGCGCGAGGGGCTGGCGGTGGCTACGCTCGTCGCCCGCATCGATGCCGAGCGGATCAAGGCCCCCACCCCGCCGGGCCTCGCCAGCGCCATCAGGGTGTGGCTGGTGGCGAACCGCCCGACCTAGTCAACCAACCGGCCTAGTCATCCACCCGGGCGATATCCGCGCCGACCAGCTGGAGCTTTTCCTCGAGCCGTTCATAGCCGCGATCGAGGTGGTAGAGGCGGCGCACCGTGGTCTCGCCCTCGGCGGCAAGCCCGGCGATCACCAGGCTCATCGAGGCCCTGAGATCGGTGGCCATCACCTCGGCCCCGGTCAGCCGCTCCACGCCCTTGACCACCGCGGTGCGCCCCTCGGTGGTGATGTCGGCGCCCATGCGGCGCAATTCGGGCACGTGCATGAAGCGGTTCTCGAAGATCGTCTCCTTGAGCACGCTGGTGCCCTCGGCCCGGCACAAGAGCGCCATCAGCTGGGCCTGCATGTCGGTGGCAAGGCCGGGATAGGGGGCGGTGGTGAGGTCAACCGGTTTGAGCGCGCCATTGGCTGCCACCATCACCCCCTTGGCATCCCAATCGACATGGATGCCGATCGCCTGGAGCGCGTGGATGGTGGCCATCATGTCCTCGGCGCGCGCCCCCTCGAGCCGCACCGCGCCCCCGGTGATCGCCGCCGCGCAGGCGTATGATCCCGCCTCGATCCGGTCGGGCATCACCCGGTAGGTCGCCCCGTGCAGGCGTTTGACGCCGTGGATGGTGAGGCTGGAGGTGCCGATCCCCTCGATCTCGGCCCCCATCGCCACGAGCAGATTGCACAGATCGACAATCTCCGGCTCGCGCGCGGCGTTGAACAACCGGCTGGTGCCCTTGGCCAGCACCGCGGCCATCACCGCATTCTCGGTCGCCCCCACGCTCACCACCGGAAAATCGAAATCCCCGCCGGGCAGGCCGCCATCGGGCTGGTGCGCCTTGACATAGCCGGCAGCCAGCTCGATCCGCGCGCCGAAGGCCTCGAGCGCCTTCAGATGCAGGTCGATCGGGCGGTTGCCGATCGCGCAGCCGCCCGGCATCGACACCGTCGCCTCGCCGGCGCGCGCCAGCATCGGCCCCAGCACCAGGATCGAGGCGCGCATCCGCCGCACCAGATCATAAGGCGCGACCGTCGAGGTGATGCGCGGCGCCTCGAGGCTCATCACCCGCCCGAAATCCTCGGGCCGCGTGCCCTGGATCACGGTGGTGACGCCGAACTGGTTCATCAGGTGCTGGAAGCCATCAATATCGGCCAGCCGCGGCAGGTTGCGCAGCGTCAGCGGCTCCTCGGTCAGCAGCGCGCAGGGGATGAGGGTGAGCGCGGCGTTCTTGGCGCCCGAAATCGGGATCGTGCCGGAAAGGCGCGTGCCGCCGTGAATGATGAGCTTGTCCATCCGCCCGCCTTAGCGAAAAGTGCCTCTGGCGCAACATGGCCGCGTGTCGGCGCAACAATGGTTGACCAGTGCGCCCGCGCGCGGCACGGGAGCCGGGCGCGGCCTGATCGCCGACATAATGTCACAACGGGGTTTCCCATGTCCGCCACGCCGAGCCGTCCCAAACCGATCAGGAAAGCGGTCTTTCCCGTTGCCGGCCTTGGCACCCGGTTCCTGCCCGCCACCAAGGTGGTGCCCAAGGAACTGCTCCCGGTGGTCGATCGCCCGCTCATCCAATATGCCGTGGACGAGGCGCGCGAGGCGGGGATCGAGCAGATGATCTTCGTCACCGGGCGCGGCAAGACGGGGATTGTCGAGCATTTCGACATCGCCTTCGAACTGGAAAAGACCATGGCCGAGCGCGGCAGGGACACCTCGGTGCTCGATTGCACCCGCGCCGTGCCGGGCGATGTCATCGCGGTGCGCCAGCAGGTGCCGCTCGGCCTTGGCCATGCGATCTGGTGTGCGCGCGCGATCGTGGGGGACGAGCCCTTCGCCATCCTTCTGCCCGATGAGCTGATGGTGGCACGCGCCGGCGGCAGCGGCTGCATGAAGCAGATGGTCGAGGCCTATGCAGAGGTTGGCGGCAATCTCGTGAGCGTGCTCGAGGTGCCGATCGCGCAGGTCTCGAGCTATGGGGTGATCGCTCCGGGCGAGAGCCGCGGCAAGCTCACCGAGGTGCGCGGCCTCGTGGAAAAGCCGCCGGTGAGCGCGGCGCCCTCGAACAAGATCGTCTCGGGCCGCTACATCCTCCAGCCCGAGGTGATGGATGTGCTCGCCGCCCAGGAACGCGGCGCGGGTGGTGAAATCCAGCTCACCGATGCCATGGCCAGGCTGATCGGCACCCAGCCCTTCCACGCCGTCACCTTCGATGGCGCGCGCTACGATTGCGGCAGCAAGGTCGGCTTTGTCGAGGCAACCCTCGCTATCGCCCTTTCCCGCCCCGACATGGGCGCAGACGTGCGCGCGATCGCGCAGCGGCTGATCGGCTAGGCCGGGGTCACCCTGATCGGCAGGGTTTTCAGGCCACCCACGAAGGTGCTGCTCGCGCGCCTCGCTTCGCCCGCCGGTTCCACCGCGGCGACCCGATCGAGGATCGCCTCGAACAGGATCTTCATCTCCAGCCGGGCAAGGTGAAGGCCAAGGCACTGGTGCGCCCCGGCGCCGAAGGCGAGGTGGCGGTTGGGCGAACGGGCGGCATCGAACCGGCGCGGATCGGCAAATTGCGCCGGATCGTGGTTGGCCGCGACGTAATTGAGCATCAGCCAGTCGCCCGCCTTGATCGCCTGCCCGCCGATCTCGCAATCCTGCGCGGCGGTGCGCATGAAGTGCTGCACCGGGGTGGTCCAGCGGATCGCTTCCTCGACAATGCCGGGCAGCAGGCTGCGATCGGCGCGCACGCGGGCATATTGCTCGGGATCATTCGCCAGGGCCTGCATCGCCCCGGCGGTGCTGGCCGAGGTGGTGTCATGCCCGGCGGTGGCCACGATGATGTAATAGCCCGCCATGTCGCGCGGCGGCAGCGGCTGGCCATCGACGGTGGCATTGGCGATCACGCTCGCCACGTCATTGGTGGGGTGCTTGCGGCGATCCTCGGCGAGCGCGGCGAAATAGTCCTCGAAGCTGCGCACCGCCCCGGCGACGATCTGCACCACCTGATCGGGCGTCATGTTCTCCATGCCGGTGCCGGAAAGATCCTTGTCCTGCCCGCCGAACAATTGCTGGGTGAGCATCAGCATGCGCGGCTCATCCTCCGGCGGCACGCCGAGGATCTGCATCACCACCCGCAAGGGATAGGGGCCAGAGACCTCCTTGACGAAATCGACCTCGCCGCCCTGCTCGAGCATTTTTTCGACCATGCGCGCGGCCAGCGCCTTGAGCTCCGCCTCGAGCCGGGCAAGGCTCCTGGGCATGAACCATTCCTGGGTGAGCTTGCGATATTTGGGGTGGATCGGCGCATCGAACACCACCAGCGAATCGACCAGCATGTTCGATCCCGTGGCCGCGCGCGAGAAGGCGATCGCCTCGTTGAAGCTGAACACCACCGGGCGCGGATTGTTGAGGAAGCCGGCATTGTCCTTGGAGATGCGCATCACATCATCGTAGCGGGTGACGAGCCAGAAGGGATCGAACAGGCCTTCAGTCTCCGGCGCCACCAGCGCCACCGGGGTTTCGGCGCGGATGGCATCGAAGGTGTCGAGCAGCCCGTGCCAGCCGGCATAGGCGTGGGGGTCGATCACCTGGCGGGCGATCGGCCCGGGCAGCACCGCCGGCCCGCTCATGCCGCCGCCCCGGCTTCGGCCTCGGCCCGCGCCCTGGCGGCATATTCATCGCGCAGCTCGCGCTTGTAGAGCTTGCCATTGGCCTCGCGCGGCAGGGTGGGGCGGAAATCGAACAGCTTGGGCATCTTGATCCTGGCAAGCTGCGGGGCGAGGAATGCGCGCAGCTCGGCCTCGAGCGCCGGCCCGGCATCGGCCATGTCCTTGGGCTGCACCACCGCCACCACCTTTTCGCCCAGATCGGGGCAGGGCGCGCCGATCACCGCGGCATCCATCACCTTGGGATGGGTAATGAGCAGGTTCTCGATCTCCTGCGGATAGATGTTCACGCCCCCGCTGATGATCATGTGGCTCTTGCGGTCGGTGAGGAACAGGAAACCGTCCTCATCCACATGGCCGATGTCGCCCAGCGTCATCCAGCCCTTGGGGTGCAAGGCCTCGGCGGTCTTCTGCGGGTCGTTGTGATAGGTCGGGAGTTGGTCGTTCTCGAAGAAGATCAGCCCATCCTCGCCGGGGGGCAGTTCCTCGCCATCGGGGCCGCACACGTGCAGCTTGCCGTGCACCGCCACGCCCACCGTGCCGGGCTTCTTCAGCCATTGCTCGGATTTCACCAGCGTCATGCCGATCATTTCCGAGCCGGCGTAATATTCGTTCACGATCGGCCCCCACCATTCGATCATCGCCTGCTTGATCGGCACCGGGCAGGGGGCGGCGGCGTGGATCGCGCGCTGGTGGCTGGAGAGGTCATATTTCGCGCGCACCTGCGGATCGAGCCGCAGCAGGCGCACGAAATGGGTCGGCACCCATTGGCTGTCGGTCACCTTGTAGCGCTCGATCGCCTTGAGCGCTTCCTCGGGATCGAACTTCTCCATCATCACCACCGTGCCGCCGAGGCGGTGAACCACCGAGCACCAGCCGATCGGCGCGGCGTGATAGAGCGGGGCGGGGGAGAGATAGACCATCGAGCCATCGGCCGGCATCCCCATGCCGAGCGTGGCCAGGCCGAGCAGCGGCACCGGCGCCTGGGGATCGGGATCTGCCGGAGGGGCCGGGCGGATGCCCTTGGGCCGCCCGGTGGTGCCCGAGGAATAGAGCATGAGCAGGCCCGCGCTCTGATCGGGGATCGGGGTCGTCGGCTGCGCGCGCAGCGCGGCGGCGAAATCCGCATCGCCCCCCGCATCCATCACCAGCACATCAAGCCCCGGGCACTCGGCGCGGATGCCCTCGAGCACCCCGGCAAAGGCGGCGCTGGTGATGAGCAGCTTTGCCTCGGAATCGCGGATGATATAGGCGGCCTCGGGCGCGGTCAGGCGCGAGGAGATCGGCACCATCATCGTGCCGGCGCGCTGCGAACCCCAGATCAGGGTGAAATATTCGATGCGGTTTTCGAGCAGCACCGCAAAGGCATCGCCCGGCCCGATCCCGCGGGCGCGCAGCAAATGGGCAAAGCGGTTCGATTCGGCGTCCATTTCGCCATAGGTGATCTGCTTGCCCGTTCCGGTCATGATCACGGCGGGATGATCGGGGCGCTTCGCGGCGTGCGCGATCGGGTGCATCGACATGTCTCTCTCTCCCTTGCGGCCCCGCGCCAACACGGCCGGGCCGGACGTGGCTCTCCGGAAGAAAAATCTAGCGCCCGCGGGAACGCCCGCAAGGAAAAAGAGTATGTGATTTGCTACCCAAAAGGCGCGTCACTGCGGTGGCGGGGTAGCCAAGGCCAAGCGGCAAGAAAAAAGGCGGCGGGAAGACCCGCCGCCATGTTCGGACACCCTCTCCAATGTCCGGCCCGCATCCAGCGGGCAATCCTGCAATCTCGGGCTGCCGATCCGGGCCGCCCTGCCGGCTTTCCTATTCGCCGCCCAGCCCCGTCAAACGGGCATCGCGTACATAGGCGAGCTGGGCCTCGCTCTCCACCATATACGGAATCGGATTGACTGCAACCCCCTCGACGCGAACTTCGTAATGAAGGTGCGGGCCGGTCGACCGCCCGGTCGAGCCGACATAGCCGATGAGGTCGCCCTTCTTGACGCTGTCTCCCGCGGCCACGGCAAGGCGCGAGAGGTGGGCATAGCGCGTCTCCAGCGCGGCCCCGTGGTTGATGCTGATGAACAGCCCGTAGCTCGAATACCAGTCGGCCCGGCCGACGATCCCGTCCGCCGTGGCATAGACCGGGGTGCCGGTGGGGGCGGCCAGATCGATGCCGGCGTGGTGGCGGCGCCCGCCGAGCACCGGGTGGTTGCGCATGCCGAAGCTGCTGGTGAGCTGCGCGCCCTCGAGCGGCATGCGCGAGGGCACCGAAATGCCGCGCTGCGGCAGCGGCGAGGAATAGGCCGGAACCGCGACGCCGGCGCCCGGGCCCACCGGGGCGCCGAGCACCGGGGTGGTGCGCTCGATCGCGGTCCAGCTGGCAAACAGCGACTTGAAGCGCGGATCGCCCGCTTCGGCGATCTCGCCCTGGGCTTCGCGCACCGGCTCGAGCACGTCGGCGCTGGCATTGGCGGCATTGGCACTGTTGGCTGAGGCCGGTGCGGCAGCGGCAAGGATGGCAGTTCCGCCGACCGAGGCGGCGAGCCTGAGCACGTGACGCACGAGAAAATTCATAGCAGACCCGGTCCCCATCGCGGCACGCGCCGCAGGTGCATGTTCCCGGCACGTCTTGTGCGTGCCTGCGATGGGGAGGAGTTATCCGGGTGAGTCGTTAAGTGGCAATCGCCGCGTAAAAATCGCGCGACAAACCGGCTGCAAGACGGGCTGAGTCGTTGAACGGCGGCTTAACGGCACCGCGAAAATGCCGTTTCACCAAGTCTTGCCACAGGGATTCGGGCGCTGCCTGGGCCATTTCGGCACAGCGCAGAAAATGCTTGGTGCCGATCGCCACATGGCGGATTTCATCGTCAAGGATGCGATCGAGGATTCTTGCGCCATGGGCATCGCCGCTTGCCGCCACGCGCGCGCGGGTGGCGGGGGTGACATCGAGCCCGCGCGCCTCGAGCACCATCGGCACCACCGCAAGGCGCGCGGCGACATCGTGGCTGGTGGCCGCGGCCGCCTGCCACAGCCCGGCGTGCACCGGCAGCGCGCCATAATGGCTGCCGAGCGACGTGAGCTTGCGCGCCAGCAGGGTAAAATGCATCGCCTCGTCCGCGGCCACGCCGAGAAAATCGCTGACGAAGTCGCGCCCCATGCCTTTCCCGAAGCGCCCGGCCATGTCGAGCGCCAGGTCGATCGCGACGAATTCGATATGGGCGAGCGCGTGCCACAGGGCGATGCGCGCGCGGGGCGAGCCGCCGCGCCCGCGCTTGGGCATCTGGCCCGGCGGCAGGAACACCAGGGTTTCGGGCCAGGCCGGCGCCGCGGGCATGGGGACATCGAAATCCCACGCCAGTTCGCCGCGCCGCCAGGCGCGCACCAGCGCGCGGGTGGCACGGCACTTGGCCCGCGGCTCGCCGGTGAGCAACGCGGCGCGGATGGCGCGGGCCAGGCTCGTCATCGCTGCGGCCCTAAAGCGCCTTGGCCGCTTCGAGCACTTCGGCGGCGTGGCCGGCGACCTTGACCTTGTCCCAGATGCGCGCGATCCGCCCCTCGGCATCGATGAGATAGGTGGCGCGCACCATCCCCATGTAGGTCTTGCCATACATCTGCTTTTCCGCCCACACCCCGAGCGCATCGGACAGGCCGCCCTCCTCGGCATCGGTGGCAAGCGGCGCGGCAAGGCCGTGCTTGGCGATAAACTTGGCGTGCTTGGCGGGCGGGTCCTTGCTCACCCCCAGCAGCCTGGTGCCGGCGGCTGCGAATTCGTCCTTGAGCGCGGAGAAATCCTTGTTCTCGGTGGTGCAGCCGGGCGTGTCATCCTTGGGATAGAAGAAAATCACCAGCTTGGAGCCACGGAAATCCGATGGCTTGATGCTGCCCCCATCCGGGGTCTGCATGGCAATATCGGGGATGGGATCGCCAACGCCGGGAAAGCTGCTCATTCGTCGTCCTCCTCAAGGGGCTTGTGATCGCCTGCCAGAATGTCCTCGCCGAAGATTTGTTTCCACACCCCGGCAACCTGGTGGCGTGCCTCGGCAAAGGCGGCAATCAGCGCCGGATAGCTCTCCTGCCCGCAGGCGCGCGCCAGCGCCCGCGCGCCCGAGGGAGGCGGTTCCTTGCCATCGGGGGCGAGCAGGCGCCCGGCCACCAGCATCCGCGTCATCAGCCGGTGCGCTTCGCCAAGCGCTTCCGGAACCAGCCCGGCCGCGGCGAGCGCTCCGAGCGCCACCTCGAGATCGGGCGCCATCGCCGCGGGCGCGGCTTGAGCGAGCGGGCGGCCATCGCCGGCCTCGCCCTTGAGCTGCAGGTAGTGGGCGAGAAACTCGATATCGACGAGCCCGCCGCGCATCAGCTTGGCATCGATCGGCCCGCTGGGGTGCTTGTGCCGCGCCATCTCGGCGCGCATGGCAAGCACTGCGCTGCGCAGCGCCGCCTTGTCGCGCCGGGCGTGGAGCACCTCGTCCAGCACCGCGCCAAGCTCTGCGCGCGCGCCGTCCGAGCCGAACAGCACCCGCGCGCGGGTGAGCGCCATGTGCTCCCAGGTCCAGGCGGCCTCGCGCTGATACTTGGCAAAGGCGGTGGTGCTCACCGCCAGCGGGCCCTGGTTGCCCTGCGGGCGCAGCCTTGTGTCGACCTCGTAGAGCGCCCCCTGCGCGGTCGGCACCGAGAGCGCCGCGCTGACCCGGCTGGCAAGGCGGTTGTAATAGGTGGTGGCGCCCAAGGGCCGCGGGCCATCGGACTGGGCGGCGAAATCGCCGGTGAACAGATAGACGATGTCAAGGTCGGAGGCGTGGGTGAGCGCCCCGCCCCCCAGCCGCCCGAGCCCGAGAATCACCAGCTCGCTGCCCGGCACGCGGCCATGGCGGGCGGCAAATTCGCCGATCGTCGCCGTTGCGGCCAGCTCCATCGCCGCCTCGGCGGTGCGCGAGAGCGCCCGGGCGATGGCGAGCGGATCGGCGAGGCCCTCGATCAGCTGGATGCCGAGGGCAAAGCGGATTTCCCCGGTGATCACCCGGATCGCATCGAGCAGCGCCTCGTAATCATCGCGCACCGCCGCGCCCTGCATTCGCGCCATGATCGCCGCCTTGTCGCCCGGCAGTTTCAGCGCGTCGCGATCGATCAGGGTGTCGAGCAGCTCGGGCTTGCGCGCCAGTTCGTCGGCCAGCACCGGGGCAAGGGTGAGCGCGGCGACCAGCCGCGAGAGCAGTTCGGGCCGGGCATCGAGCAGGCGGAAGGTGGTCACCAGGCTGCCGGCGCTTTCGATGATGCGCTGCCAGCGGGTGAGCGCGCGCGGCGGATCGTCGCTCCGCGCGATCGCCTCGATGAGCCGCGGGGCGAGCCGGTCCCAGGCGGTGATCGCCTGCGGGCTGCGGATCGCCGGATAGCGCCCGTCGCGCCAGCTTTCGATGCGTTCGGCGAGCGCCTCGGGCTCGGCGAGGCCCCAGGCGGAAAGCTGCCGGGCGAGCGCGCTTGCTGGCAGGGGGCTGGCGGGCGCCGGGGCGGCCGCGCCCGCGCCGATCAGTTCCTCATAGAGGCGCGCGCTGCGGGCGGTGATCCGCGTCAATTCATCCACCAGCGCCGCGCCATCGGCCAGCCCGTCGAGCCGCGCCACGGCGTCGAGCGCCGCGCCCTCGGGCAGGGTGTGGGTCTGGCGGTCGTGCACCATCTGCAGGCGGTGCTCGATCTGGCGCAGCCGGTCATAGGCCTCGCCGAGAATGCGCGCGGCCTCGGGCGCGATCCAGCCGCCCGCGGCAAGGGCATCGAGCCCGGCGCGGGTGCCGCGCACCCGCAGCGAGGCATCGCGCCCGCCGTGGATGAGCTGGTGGGTCTGGGCGTAGAACTCGATCTCGCGGATACCGCCGCGCGCGCGCTTGACATCAAAGCCGGGGCCGGGCGCGGCTGGCCCCTGGTATTCGCTGCGGATGCGCTGGGTGAGCGCGCGAATTTCCTCGATCGCGCCGAAATCGAGCTGGCTGCGCCAGACGAAGGGGCGGATCTGGGCGAGGAAGGCCTCGCCCGCGGCCACATCCCCCGCGGCGGCGCGGGCGCGGGTGAAGGCCGCCCGTTCCCAGGCCAGTGCCTCGCCCTGGTAATGGGTGAGCGCGGTGCCGAGCGGCACGGCGAGCGGGCTGATCTCGCTTGCGGGCCTGAGCCTGAGGTCCACCCGCAGGGCATAGCCATCGGGCGTGTTTGCCGAAAGCAGCGCCACCACCCGCCGGGCATAGCGCTGCGCCGCCTCGCCCGGATCCTCACCCGCGCGGCGCGCGAGGGTCTCGCGGTCATAGAGGAAGATGGGATCGATGTCGGAGGAATAGTTGAGCTCGCCCGCCCCCTGCTTGCCCAGCGCCAGGGCGATGAAGCCGTCGGTGCTGTCCGCGCCGGTGCGCTCGGCAATCGCGGTGCGGATCGCCCGGTCGAGCGCGCGGTCGGCAAAGGCGGTGAGCGCGCCCACCACCCGCCGGAGCGGGAAGGCACCGGCAAGATCACCGATCGCCAGCGCCGTGGCCAGCGCCAGCCGCTCGCGCCGCAGGGCGACTTCGGTGTCGGGATGCGCGCCTTGCGCGCGCGCCCAGGCGAGCGCGGCCTCGCCCTCGCCCGCCGCGAGCAGCGCGGCAAGCGCATCCTGCCGTTCGAGCGCGCGGGCGAGGAAGGGCGCATGCGCGCGGGCGCGGCTTAGCGCGCTGTCCCAATCGGGCGTGCCGGTCTTCCCCATCGCCGCCCTGTGTGGCGCGCGGCGGGGCCGGGCGCAAGCTTGCATGGGCGGCGCGGCTCTGCAAAGGAAGCGCGGCTTCTCAAGACCTCAGAAAGCGCATCGCCATGGCCACCTTCCGCCCCCTTGCCCGTGCCGCCCTTGCTCTGGCCCCGCTGATGCTGGGTGCCTGCGACGCCTTGCCCGCGCCGGCACGCGCCGATGCCGCGCTCGACATTCCCGAGGTCGAGGCCGGCGCCATCTCCGAGACGACGATCAAGGACGTCACCCGCCTGCTCGCCAGCGATGAATTCGAGGGGCGGATGCCGGGCACCATCGGCGAAGAGAAGACCATCGCGCTGCTGACCGAGCGCTTCAAGGCTGCGGGCCTCAAGCCCGGCAATGGCAATTCCTGGGTGCAGGAGGTGCCGCTCGTCGAGATCACCGGCAAGGATTACGCCCCGCTCACGCTCACCGGCAAGGGCGCGCCGATCGCGCTTCAGTTCGGCAAGGACTGGGTGGGCGTTACCTATCGCGAGGAAGCCAGGACCACGCTCGCAGGCAGCGAGCTGGTGTTCGTGGGCTATGGCATCAACGCGCCCGAAAAGGGCTGGAACGACTATGCCGGGCTCGATGTCCGGGGCAAGACGGTGGTGATCCTCGTCAACGATCCCGACTGGCAGGCCGAGGGGCTCGAGGGCCCCTTCGGCGGCAAGGCGATGACCTATTACGGGCGCTGGACCTACAAGTTCGAGGAGGCCGCGCGCCAGGGGGCGGCCGCGGCGCTGATCGTGCACCAGAGCGCGCCTGCCAGCTATGGCTGGAACGTGGTGGAAAGCTCATGGACCGGCCCCCAGGCCTATCCGCAATATGGCGCCAATCCCCCGCCGCGCACGCAGATGAACGGCTGGATCACCGAGGCCGCGGCGCGCAGGGTGCTCGCCGCTGCCGGGCAGGATCTCGATGCCTTGACCAGGGCGGCGCAGATGAAGGGCTTCAGGCCGGTGCCCTTGGGCCTTGCGGCCGCCACCAGCTTTGCCAATGATCTGCGCCGCTTCACCTCGCACAATGTGATCGGCATTCTCCCCGGCAGCGAGGCCAGCGATGAATATGTGCTGCACACCGCGCATTGGGATCACCTCGGGCGCTGCACCCCGGCGCGCGACGGGGATGACATCTGCAACGGGGCGATCGACAATGCCACCGGCACCGCCGCGCTGGTGGCGCTGGCCGAGGCCCATGCCAAGGCCGGCCCGGCGCGCCGCAGCCTGGTGTTCCTTGCGGTAACCGCCGAGGAATCGGGCCTGCTCGGCGCCTATCACTATGCCGCCAATCCGATCTTCCCGCTCGCCCAGACGGTCGGCGGGGTCAACATGGATGCGCTGCAGATGGCCGGGCCGGCGCGCGATGTCACCGCGATCGGGCTGGGCAAGTCGGCGCTCGACCGTTTCCTCGAAGCCGCGCTCAAACCCGATGGCCGCGTCATCACCCCCGATCCCAAGCCCGAGGCCGGCTATTACTACCGCTCGGACCATTTCGCCCTCGCCAAGCGCGGGGTGCCGATGCTCTATATCGACGGCGGGCAGGACCTCATCGCAGGTGGCCGCGCGGCAGGCGAGACCGTGGCCAGGGACTACACCGAAAACCGCTATCACGGCCCCAAGGACGAATATGACGAGACCTGGGACTGGTCGGGGGTGATGGCCGATCTCCAGCTCTATTACCGGCTCGGGCGGATGCTGGCGATGAGCAGGAGCTGGCCGGGCTGGAACGAGGGCGACGAGTTCCGCGCCATCCGCGAGCAAGCCTGCAAGGCTGCCAGCAAGGGCTGCTGAGCGGCACCATGGGCGCGCTGATGCCCCCCGAATGGGCCCCGCAGCAATGGCTGTGGATCGGCTTTCCGCACCTGGCTGAGGAGTGGCCCGGCTGGCTCGAGCCGGCTCAGCGCCAGATCGCCGCCTTTGCCAGCGCGGTGGCCGAGAGCGGGCAGGAGGTGCGGCTGCTGGTGCGCGGTGAGGCCAATGCCGCGCGCGCCCGGGCGCTGGTGAGCGGCAAGGTGGCGCTCGAGCAGCGCGCCTATGGCGATATCTGGCTGCGCGACACCGGGCCGCTGGTGGTGCGCGAGGCCGATGGCGGCCTCAGCGCCCGCTGCTTCGGCTTCAACGGCTGGGGCGGCAAGTATCTGATGCCGGGGGACAGCACCATCGGGGCCGAGCTCGCGCGCGATGCCGGGCTGGCGATCATCCATGCGCCGATGATCCTTGAAGGCGGGGCGGTGGATGGCGATGGCACCGGGCTTGCCGTCACCACCGAGCAGTGCCTGCTCAACCCCAACCGCAACCCGCATCTGCGCCGCGCCGAAATCGAGGCGGAACTGAGCGCGCAGCTCGGCTTTGCCCGGGTGCTGTGGCTGGGCGAGGGCCTGATCAATGATCACACCGATGGGCATGTCGACAATCTCGCCCGCTTTGTCGCGCCCAATCGGCTGGTCGTGCCCGCGGCCACCGGCGCGGACGATCCCAACGCCGCCATCTATGCCGATGCGGCGGCGCGCGCCGCGGATGCCGGGGTGGAGGTGGTGCGCATCCCCTCGCCCGGGCGGATCGAGCGCGACGGAAGGGTGGAGCCGGCCAGCTATGTCAACTTCGCCATCACCACCCACCTGGTGGTGGTGCCGACCTTTGGCAGCCCGCATGATGCCGAAGGGGTGGCGGCGATCGCCGCGCTCTTCCCCGATCGCGACACCATCGGCCTTCCGGCCGAGGCGGTGCTTGCCGGCGGCGGCGGGTTTCACTGCGCCAGCCAGCAGATGCCGGCCTGAGGCGCCCCCGTTAACGCTTCCTTAGCACTTTGCCCCCAGTCTGCGGCGCATGGTCCGCGCCCTTGCCCTTCCGCTCACCGCTGGCAGCCGCCTCGATGCGGCCGGGCTGGCACGCCAGATCATCGTGCTTGCCTGTGCAGCCGCGCTGATCCTTGCCGGGCCGGTGCTGCCCTTCTGATACCAAAGCGCGATGAGCCTGACTTGCCGGGCTTTGGTTAAGCCCGTGCTGCGCTTGAGCATTTCCAAGGCTTGATGCGCCAGCATCTCAGGGCCTTGGTATGAGCCCTTGGGCAGCGGCCGCGTCGCGCGCGCTCAGGGTGCCGGGCGCAGACCGCCATGCGCTGGTGCTGCGCGGCCCCGGCGGGGGCAAGGTGCTGGCGGCGCGCTGGCTCGCCTAGAACAGCCGCGCCAGCGCGCCGAGCGCCGCCAGCCCGAGCACCAGCCCCACCGCGCTGCGCCAGGAGCTGTCGCTGATCCTTCCTGAGACCACCATCCCCAGCCGGTTGCCGATCAGGATCACCGGCAGCAGAGCGAGCGCCAGCACCAGCAGATCACCCCGCAGCACCCCCTGCCACCAGGCCGCAGCGAGGCCGGCGAGCGCGGCGAGGGTGAAGATCAACAGCATCGAGGCCTTGATGGTGACGCGCGGCAGCGCGCGCCCGGCGTAATAGGGCACCACCGGCGGCCCCGGCATCCCGGCATAGCCGGTCATCAGCCCGCTCATCACCCCAGCCGCCCCTGTCACCCAGGCGCCCGGCACCGCCGCCGGGCGGGGCGGGAGCAGCATGGCGAGAAAGGCGCTGAAGGCGATGAGCGCGATCACCAGCCGCGCTGCATCCGGCCCGGTGAGGATCAGCGCCGCAAGCCCGAGCGGGGTGGTCAGCGCCACCAACGCGCTGATTGCCCAGGCCGATGGCTCGGCCGCGCGCACCAGCATCCGCACCTCGGTAAGGCCGATGAGCAGCGAGAGCGCATTGCCCAGCACCACCGCCTCGACCGGGGGGAGCGCCAGCGCCAGCACCGGCACCAGCAGGATCGCCATGCCAAAGCCGGTGAGCCCGCGCACGAAGCTGGCCCCCAGCGCCGCAAGCAGCGCCACCGCGATCTGGAGCGCGTCAAGCGCGCTGAAGATCGCCACGTGCAGCGCCTCAGCCCGCTGCGAGATCGGGCGGGGTGGCCTCGTCCTTGAGCATCGCGATCGCCTCGGGCAGAGCCATCACCTTCTGGTGCTCCGCGCCCAGGGTGCGCACCGCCACGGTGCCTTCCTCGGCCTCGCGCTTGCCCACCACCAACAGGTGGGGAACCTTGGCGAGCGCGTGTTCGCGCACCTTGTAGTTGATCTTTGCGTTGCGCGTGTCGGTTTCCACCCGGATGCCGGCGGCGCGCAGTTGGGCGGCGACGCCCTCGGCATAAGCATCGGCATCCGAGACGATCGTGGCCACCACCGCCTGAACGGGCGCAAGCCAGGTCGGCAGCTTGCCCGCAAAATGCTCGATCAGGATGCCGATGAAGCGCTCATAGGAGCCGAAGATCGCCCGGTGCAGCATCACCGGGCGGTGCTTTTCGCCATCCTCGCCGATGTAATGGGCATCGAGCCGCTCGGGCAGCACCCGGTCTGACTGGATGGTGCCGACCTGCCAGGTGCGCCCGATCGCATCGGTGAGGTGCCATTCGAGCTTGGGGGCATAAAAGGCGCCCTCGCCCGGCAGTTCCTCGCATTGCAGGCCATTGGCCGCCACCGCCGCGCGCAGCTCTGCCTCGGCCTTGTCCCAATCGGCATCCGAACCGAAGCGCTTCTCCGGGCGCAGCGCGAGCTTGATCTCATAGGCAAAGCCGAAATCGCGATAGACGCTGTCCGCCAGCGCGATGAAGGCCTGCACCTCGCTGACCACCTGGTCTTCGGTGCAGAAGATATGGGCATCGTCCTGGGTGAATTGGCGCACCCGCATCAGCCCGTGGAGCGCCCCGTGCGGCTCGTTGCGGTGGCAGCAGCCCATTTCCGCAAGGCGCAGCGGCAGATCGCGGTAGCTGGTGATGCCCTGCTTGAACACCATCACATGCGCCGGGCAGTTCATCGGCTTGATCGCCATCCACGCCGCATCCGCGGCCACCTTGGGGGCGCTGGTGCCGGCCTCTTCGTCCACCTCGGGCACGATATCGGGCACGGCGAACATGTTCTGGGCATATTTGCCCCAATGGCCCGATTGCTGCCACTGGCGCACGTCCATCAGCTGCGGGGTCTTGATCTCGCGGTAGCCCGCGGCATCGAGCTTGCGGCGCATATAGGCCTCGAGCTCGCGCCAGATGCGATAGCCCTTGGGGTGCCAGAACACGCTGCCATGGGCCTCTTCCTGCAAGTGGAACAGGTCCATCTCGCGCCCGAGCTTGCGGTGATCGCGCCTGGCGGCTTCCTCGAGCCGGGTGAGGTGGGCGGCAAGCTGCTTCTTGTTGAGCCAGCCGGTGCCATAGATGCGGGTGAGCTGGGGGTTCTTGGGATCGCCGCGCCAATAGGCCCCGGCCACCCGGGTGAGCTTGAAGGCGTCCGGATCGAGCCGCCCGGTCGAGGGCAGGTGCGGGCCGCGGCACATGTCGAGCCAGTCATCGCCCGACCAATAGACGGTGAGCTCCTCGCCCTCGGGCAATTGCGCCGCCCATTCGGCCTTGAACACCTCGCCCTCGGCCTGCCACCGCGCGATCAGCGCCTCGCGGCTCCACACCTCGCGGCGCAGGGGTTTGTCGGCGCGGATGATCTCGCGCATCTTCTCCTCGATCGCGGGCAGATCGTCCATGCCAAAGGGCTCGCGCCCCTCGGGGGCCTTGACGTCGTAGTAGAAGCCATCCTCGGTCGCCGGGCCAAAGGTGATCTGCGTGCCCGGCCACAAGGCCTGCACCGCCTCGGCCAGCACGTGGGCATAGTCGTGGCGGACGAGTTCGAGCGCCTCGGCCTCGTCGCGCGCGGTGATGAGGGCAAGCTCGGCATCACCATCGAAGGGCCGGGCAAGATCGCGCAGCTCGCCATTGACCCGCGCTGCCAGCGCCGCCCTGGCAAGGCCGGGGCCGATCGCCGCGGCGACATCGGCCGGAGTGCTGCCTTGCGGCATCTCGCGCACCGAGCCATCGGGCAGGCTGATCTTGAACATGTCGGTCATCGCTTGTGGTCCGTCTGGTTTGGGCCGCCCTTAGGGCAAAGGGCAGGGCACCGGAAGAGCGGTGTTGCGGGAGACATCCGGTTCGGGAAGGACACCGCGCCGCCCCGATCCGGGCGGCGGGCCGGCAGGCCTCAACCCGCGCGCCGCCACCCCGGGATGGTGCGGGTAGGGGTGGTGCGGGTGGTGGCAGAGCGCATGGCCATGCCGGCGCGCATAGCCGCCCAGCCCGTCCCTGTCACGCCCGTGCCGAGCGATGGAAAGCGACCACGCCAATTTGGAAAGGTCGCCTGACATTATCCGCGCAAAATGCAAAGCCACCTTTACATTGTGATAAGGAAGCTTTCCATGACCCGCTTTGCTGAAGCCCTGCTGGCCGGCGGCCTGCTGATCGCGCTGGCGCTGCTGGCGATTCTCGAGGCGATCCCTGCCGAGGCGGCGCAGTTTGCCCCGCTCGCGCTGCTGCCGCTGCTGCTGCGCCGCCGCCGCGCCTGCGCCGGGGAGGCCCGCGCGTGACGGCCCGCACCCCTGCCCTGCGGCGCCATGTCCGCGTCCACCTCGCGCTCTCGGCGGCCTATGTCGCGTTGGTGCTGCTGGCGGCACTGGTGATCCCCGAGGGGGCTTGGCCAACCCCGGGCGTGATCCTCTTTGCCCTGCTGCCCGGCCTCGTGGTGCTGCGGTGGATCTGGAACATGGGCCGGCTGCTGGTGACGATGGAGGATGCGTATCTGCGCATGCTCGAGGTGCGCAAGATGCTGTGGGCCTCGGCCATCACCCTGTCGATCTGCGGCGGCTGGTGGCTGATCGAGCTCTTTGCCGCGGTGCCGCGGCTGCCGGTGTTCTTCGTCTTTCCGATCTGGTGCGTGGGCCTCGCGCTCGGCCAGCTGATCGACCGCTTCACCCTTGGGGACGCAGGGAGCTGCGAATGAACAACCGCCTCAAGGTGCTGCGCGCCGAACGCGGCTGGAGCCAGCAGGATCTTGCCGAGCGGCTCGGCGTCTCGCGCCAGAGCGTCAATGCCATCGAGACCGGGCGCTACGACCCCTCGCTCCCGCTCGCCTTCACCATCGCCGAAGTGTTCGGCCTGCCGATCGAGGCGATCTTCTCACGCAACGCAGACGCAAAATGATTGTCACGCGCCTTTGCCGCTGGCTGATCGCCGCCTGCACCGGGCTGCTTTTGACCTTCGCCGCCGCGCTGGCCGATCAGACGGCGAGGCGGCGCGCGCCCTTCTCGGCGGTGATCCGGCGGGTGGCGGCGAGTTGGGTCGCGCGCTGGCGGATGCCCGAAAGAAAGCGGAATTCGCTGCTGGCGCGCGCCGGGGTCAGCTCCACCAGCATGTAGCCGCGCTGCGCCGTGTCGGCCCATTGGAGCTGGGGGTTTTCCGCCACCAGCGCGCGGGCCATGTCCTCGGGCTTGACGAAGGCAAGGTAGCTTTCAAACCCCGGCGAGGTGACCGAGCACACGCCCCATTCCACCCCCACGGGGGCGCCCTGGTGCGCAAGATCGAAGGCCCAGGCATTGTGGGTATCGCCCGCCAGCACCACGAGATTGGCATCGGCCCCGAGCGCCGCCTCGAACAGCCGCGCGCGGGCGGCGGGATAGCCGTCCCAGGCATCCATGTTGAGCGGCAGGCCCACGCCCGCGGCCAGGCTCGCCGCGGCCAGGCGCTGGCGGGCAAATTCGGGAAGGCCGGTGCCGAGCTGGTCGATGAGGCCGCGCGGGGCCTTGAGATTGCCGGTGAGCACCTGCTGCACCAGCACCTGCCAATGCGTGCCACTGGCGCGCGAGGACTTGAGCGCGGCGGCAAGCCAGCTTTCCTGCGCTGCGCCGAGAAGCTGGCGATCAGGATTGGCCCAGGCGCCGTCCCGGAACCTCTCGAGCGCGCCGATCATCGCCTGCGGCTCTGTGAGCCCGGCGAGCACCGCGCCGAGATCGAGCTGCTGGTCGCGCCCCTCGATCCGGGTGTCGAGCCGGAACAGCGTGGCCAGATCGCCCACCTGATAGGCGGCATAGGGCGCATCGGACACCGGCATCCATTCGCGGTGCGCCCGGCGCGCGGCGGCCTTGCGCGCCTCCCAGCTGCCCTCGGTCTCGCTCTGGTGGTTCTCGGCCCCGCCCTTCCACGCATCATTGGCGGTTTCGTGATCGTCCCACACCACGATCATCGGCAGCACCTGGTGGAGGCGCTGGAGATCGGGATCGGCGCGGTAGGTGGCATAGCGCAGGCGATAATCGGCGAGCGCCACGATCTCGTTTGCAGGCGCAAGCATCCGCTCGGGATGGGCCTGGGGCGTGTCGGGATATTTGCCCGCCTCGTATTCATAGATATAGTCGCCCAGATGCACCGCCAGATCGGCATCATTGGCCGCGGCGGCATGGGCATAGGCGTTGAACCAGCCAAAGCCGTAATTGGCGCAAGAGAACACCGCGAGGCGGAAGGATGCGGTCGGCCCCTCGGGCAGGGTGCGGGTGCGGCCCACGGGCGAGGCGCTGCCATCGGGCGCGAGGAAGCGGTAGAAATACCAGCGCCCCGGGGCAAGGCCGGTGGCAAACGCCTTGGCGCACCAGTCGCGCTCGGGCTCGGCGCGGGCGCTGCCCTCGGCCAGCACGCGGGCAAAATCGGCGCTTTCGGCCACCTGCCAGACCAGCGCGCTGCCCGCTTCGGCGACAAAGCGAGTCCACAACAGCACGCTTGTCGCCCCCGGTTCGCCGCTCGCCACGCCATGGGTGAAGCCGCGGCCAAGGCTCTGCGCGGCGAGCGGGGCCGCAGCCAGCGCGGCGCCTGCCCCGGCAAGGCCGATGAGGCCGCGGCGGGTGAGCGTGGCGGCGCGCGTGGCGCTGGCATTGCTGGGGGCGCTGGTGGCGACAGGGGCGGGCGGGGCGGGGGGCTGAGCGCTGGTCATGGCGCAGGCGCTAGCGGGCCTGCATTGCCGATCCGTGACAGAGGCGCCGGCACGCCCGCGCTTGCCCGGCCCTGCGCGGCGCGGCATGGAGCGCACATGGCCGAAATCCTCCATCATCGCCTTTATGACGGGCGCCGCATCGCCTTTCGCCTGACCCCGGGGCGGGGGCCCTGCCTCGTGTTCCTGCCGGGCTACATGTCCGACATGTCGGGCACCAAGGCGAGCGCGCTCTGCGCCGAGGCCGCGGCGCGCGGGCGCGCCTGCCTGCTGCTCGACTATTCGGGCTGCGGCCAGAGCGAGGGCAGCTTTGCCGAGGGCACACTCTCGCGCTGGCGCGACGAGGTGCTGGCGCTCGTGTCTTCCTATGTTGCCGGGCCGGTACTGCTGGTCGGCTCGTCGATGGGCGGCTGGCTGATGCTGCTGGTGGCCGAAAGGCTGGGGCCGCGCTGTGCCGGGCTCATCGGCATTGCCCCTGCCCCCGATTTCACCCGCTGGGGCCTCAGCGCGGCCGAGCGCGCGGCGCTCGCCGCGGGCGAGACGATCCATCAGCCCAATCCCTATGGCCCCACGCCGACCCCGATCCACCCGGGCTTTTTTGCCGATGCCGAAAATCACCTGCGGCTCGAAAGCGCGCTCGGGCTTTCCTGCCCGGTGCGGCTGATCCACGGCAAGAGGGACGATGATGTGCCATGGGAGATCTCGCTGCGGCTCAAGGCCGCGCTCGGGTCGGCTGATGTTCAGGTGAGCCTGGTAGAGGACGGTGATCACCGTCTCTCGCGCCCCGAGGACATTGCCCGCATCCTCGCCCTGGTCGGCGAATTCTACCCTTGAGGTATTGCTGATGCTGCTGCTCGCGCTTCTGCTCCAGGTCGGCCCCAATCCGCTCGCCGGGGGGCTTCCCGATGATGCGCTGGTGCGCGAGCGGCCCGCGCGCGGCGTGCGGGGAGAGACGCCGGGCGAGGCCGAGGGCGCGGCGAAGGGCGCGATCAATTCCACCAGCGCCTGGCTCGAAGACTGCTTCGACCAGATCGCCGCCGATCCCGCGCGCGCCCATGCCATGGCGCAGATCCGCCGCGCTGAGACGCGCGGGGCCGAGCGGGTGCTCGCCAACCACTGCCTCGGCACCGCCGCGGCCGAGCTCGGGCGCTGGGACGAGGCGCGCGGTGCCTTTGCCGCTGCGCGCGAAGAAACCCCGCCGGGCGAGCCGCGCCTGCGCGCCCGCTTCGGCGCGCTTTCGGGCAATGCCGCGCTCGCCGCGGGCGATGCCGAAGCGGCGCTTGCCCTGCTCGGCGCCGCCGAGGCCGATGCCCGCGCCGCCGCTGACCGGCTGCTCGAGGCGATCGCCGCCACCGACCGCGCCCGCGCGCTGGTGGCGCTGGGGCGCGAGGGTGAGGCGCTCGATGCGCTCGAGACCGCCACCACCCGCGCGCCCGAACGCGGCGAGGGCTGGCTGCTCAAGGCCACGCTGCTGCGCCGCCTTGCGCGGCTTGCCGAGGCCCAGGCGGCGATCGAGCAGGCCGCCGCGCTGAGCCCCGGCGATCCGCTGGTGGGTCTGGAAGCCGGGGTGATCGCCATGCTCGGCGGGCGCGAGGCGGCCGCGCGGGCAAGCTGGCAATCGGTGCTGGTCATTGCCGCCGATGGCCCCGCGGCCGAGACCGCGCGCGCCTATCTTGCCCAGCTCGGGCCGGAAGGCGACAATGGCCCCGCACCAACTGCGCCCGATTCCCAGCCCGAGGAGCGCCCAGAGCCATGACCTGCCTGTCCGTGCTTGATCTGGTGCCGGTGCGCGAGGGCGGCACCCTTGCCGAGGCCTTCGCCGCCACCACCGCGCTCGCCCGCGCGGCGGAAAGCCTCGGCTGCCACCGCTTCTGGGTGGCCGAACACCACGCCATGGAAGGCATCGCCGGCGGGGCCACCGCGGTGGTGCTCGCGCATGTCGGCAATGCCACCAGCCGCATCCGCATCGGCGCCGGCGGGATCATGCTGCCCAACCACACCCCGTTCCAGATCGCCGAACAGTTCGGCACGCTCGATGCGCTGTTCCCGGGGCGCATCGATCTCGGCCTCGGCCGCGCCCCCGGCGCCGGGCCGGAACTGCAACGCGCGCTCAGGAAGAACCTCCACCAAGCGGCCGAACATTTCCCGCAGGACGTGGTCGAGCTGCGCGCGCTTCTGACCGGCGACATTGACCTGCCGATCCGCGCCACCCCCGGCTTTGGCGCCAAGGTGGAGCTGTGGATGCTGGGATCGAGCCTGTTCGGCGCGCAGCTCGCGGCGCGGCTCGGCCTTCCTTATGCCTTTGCCGCCCATTTCGCCCCCGATCACCTCGATGCCGCGCTCGAGCTCTACCGCCGCGATTTCCAGCCCTCTGCCGCATGCGCGCGGCCCCATGTGATGGTGGCGATGAATGTCTTTGCCGCCCAGACCAGCGCCGAGGCGCAGCTCATCGCCTCGAGCCAGCAACAAAGCTTCGTGCGGCTGCGCAGCGGCCAGCCGGGCAAGCTGCCCCCGCCGGTGGCCGGCTATGCCGAGCGCCTGCCCGCCCCGGCCCGGGCCATGCTCGATCACCTCGGGCAGGCCGCGGCGATCGGCACGCCCGCCGAGGTGCGCGAGCGGATCGCCGCGATGCAGGCGCGCACCGGGGCGGACGAGATCCTGCTGTGCGGGGCGACCTTCGATCCCGAGGCGCGTATCCGCAGCCTTGAACTCACGCGCGAGGCCTGCGCCGCATTGGTGGCGGCCTGAACCATCCTGCCAGCAATCGCGCTTGCCCGCGGCAGGCAATTCGGCCTATCGCGTGGCGACACGATAACAACAAGCCGGCATAATTTTGTTGCGCGAAGCTGGTGCCGGATGCCGAGGAGGCCGGGAGCCGCCGATGAAGCCCAAAACCACCCCCGCCGCCGCCCCCGACAAGCGGCTCGTCAAGGCGCTGCGCCAGCATTTGCAGGCCTCATTGCTTCCCGGCGAAGCGCCCCCGCCCAAGGGTGCGCTCGACGAGGCGGCGGCCTGGCTCATCGCCGCCGCGGCCACCCGCGCGCCCGGCGCGGCGCTGGTGGAGATCGAATCGGCCAGCGAGGGGCGCCGCCACTTGCGGATCGCGGTGGTCAATGACGACCAGCCGTTCCTCGTCGATTCGGTCGCGGCCACGCTGGCGCGGCTCGGGTTCCAGATCGATCTGCTGCTGCACCCGGTGATCGCGCTCGAACGCGACGCGGCGGGCCGCCTTGTCGCGATCCCGGCGCCGGGCAAGGCGGCGACGGGCGCGCGGCGCGAATCGCTCATCTATATCGAGACCCCGCGCGCCGATGCCCGCCAGCGGCGCGAACTCGCCGCGGCGCTGCGGCTGACGCTGGGCGATGTCCATGCCGCGGTGGCCGATTGGCCGGCGATGCAAGCGGCGCTCAGGCAAGACGCCGCGGCGATCGCGCCCGCCGATGGCGAGGCCGCCGCCCTGCTCGAATGGATGGCGGGGGGGATGCTCACCCAGCTCGGCCACCTCGTGCGCCGGCGCGATGGCCGCGCGGCAGAGCGGCGCGGGATCTGCCGCGCCTCGGCGCAGGAGTTGCTCGCCCCGGTCTCGCTCGAACGTGCCTTTGCCTGGTTCGATGCCGATCCCGCCCGGGCGCTGCTGGCGATCAAGTCCAATGTCGCCGCGCGCGTCCACCGCGACAGCCCGCTTGACCTGTTCATCACCGCGCGCCGCGATGCCAGCGGCAGGGCCGAAGCGCTTTCGATCCATGCCGGCCTGTGGACCAGCGCCGCGCTCAATGCCCGCCCGCAGGAGGTGCCGCGGCTGCGCCGGGTGCTGGCCGAACTGATGGCAGAGCTGGGCTTCGATCCGGCCGGGCACAATGGCAAGGCGCTGGTGCACGCCTTCACCGCCCTGCCCAAGGATCTGCTCACCGCCTTCGATCCGGCCTGCGTGGCCCAGCTTGCCACCGCCAAGATGGCGCTGGTCGATCGCCCGCGCCCGCGGGTGGTGATGGTGCGCGCCACGCTCGAACGCCATGTCTTTGCCTTTGTCTGGCTGCCGCGCGACCAGCTTTCCACCGAGGTGCGCCTGAAGATCCAGGCGATGCTGCTCGCCACCCCCGGCGCGGCGCTGCTCGACTGGAGCCTGACGGTCGAGGGCAGCACGCTCGCGCTGCTGCGCTTTCTCATCGATGTGCGCGCCTGCGGCGATCTGCCCGCCGACAGCGAGATCGAGGCGCGGCTCGCCGAGCTGCTGCGCGGCTGGAACGAGGCGGTGGCCACGCACCTTGCCGCGCACGAGGAAGAAGGCCGCGCAGCGACGCTGGCGGCACGCTATGCCCCGGCCTTTCCCACCGGCTATCGCCTGGCCTATGGCCCGGCCGAGGCCGCGCGCGACATCCTCAAGCTGCGCACCTTGGCGCTGGCCGAGGGCGGCGGGGCGGGCGAAAGGGCGGTGCGGCTCTACCGCCTGCCCGGCGATGAGACCGGGGCGCTCAGGCTCAAGGTCTATACCGTGCGCAGCCGGCTGGCCCTGTCCGATGCGGTGCCGGCGCTGGAGAACTTCGGCCTCAAGGTGATCGCCGAGGTGCCGACCTTCCTTGCCGATACCGAGTTGGGGGCGCTCCATGATTTCATTCTCGGCCTGCCGCCGGGGCTTGATGCCGAAGCGCTGCTCGAGCGCGCCGGGCTGATCGAGGCGGCGCTCGCCGCGGTGCTCAATGGCATCGGCGAGGACGATCCCTTCAACCGCCTCGTCGCCGCCACCGGGCTGGCCCCGGCCGAGGCCAATTGGCTGCGCGCGATCTATCGCTACCTGCGCCAGACCGGGGCGAGGTACACCATCTACAGCGTCGTCGATGCGCTGGCCGGCGCGCCGCAGGTGACGCGGGCGCTGGTGAGGCTCTTTGCCGCGCGCCACGATCCCGATTTTGCCGGAAGTCGCGCCGAGGCGATTGCCGCGGCCGAGGGTGCCTTTGCCCGCGGGCTTGCCCGGGTGAGCGCGATCAACGACGATCGCATCCTGCGGCTCTATCGCGGGGTGATCGATGCCTGCTTGCGCACCAATGCCTTTGCCCCCGCCGCGGCCGAGGCGCTGGCCTTCAAGCTCGATTCGGCGCGCGTGCCGGGCCTGCCCAGGCCGGTGCCTTGGCGCGAGATCTTCGTTTACAGCCCGCGGGTCGAGGGCATTCACCTGCGCGCCGGCAAGGTCGCGCGCGGGGGCCTCAGATGGTCTGACCGGCGCGATGATTTCCGCACCGAGATCCTGGGGCTGATGAAGGCCCAGAGGGTCAAGAACGCGGTGATCGTGCCCACCGGGGCCAAGGGCGGCTTTTATCCCAAGCAATTGCCCTCGCCCCTGCTGGACCGCGAGGGCTGGGCCGCCGAGGGCCGCGCCGCCTACCAGATCTTCATCCGCACCCTGCTCTCGGTCACCGACAACATTGTCGATGGCCGGGTGGTGCACCCCGAAGGCGTGGTGGTGCACGATGGCGAGGACCCCTATTTCGTGGTTGCCGCCGACAAGGGCACGGCGACCTTCTCCGATCTTGCCAATGCCATCGCCGAGGAGCGCGGCTTCTGGCTTGGCGATGCCTTCGCCAGCGGCGGCTCCAACGGCTATGACCACAAGGCCATGGGCATCACCGCCCGCGGCGCCTGGGTGAGCGTGCAGCGCCACTTCCGCGAGATGGGGGTGGATGTGCAGCAGGACTCGATCACCGTGGTCGGCTGCGGCGACATGTCGGGCGATGTGTTCGGCAACGGGATGCTCCTGTCCAAGGCGATCCGGCTGGTCGCTGCCTTTGACCATCGCCATATCTTCATCGATCCCGCCCCCGATCCGCTGACGAGCTGGCAGGAAAGGAAGCGCCTGTTCCAATTGCCGCGCTCGAGCTGGGATGATTATGACAAGGCGCTGATTTCCAAGGGCGGCGGGGTGTTCCCGCGCGATGCCAAGCGCATCCGCCTTGCGCGCGAGGCCCAGCAAGTGCTGGGACTTGCCGAGAAGGAGATCGAGCCCGAGGCGCTGATTGCGGCGATCCTCAAGGCTCCGGTTGATCTCATCTGGTTCGGCGGGATCGGCACCTATGTGAAGGCCGCGCAGGAGAACAACATCGCGGTGGGCGATCCGGCCAATGACGCCTTGCGCGTCAATGCCGAGGACTTGCGCGCGCGCGTGATCGGCGAGGGCGCCAATCTCGGCGTGACGCAAGCCGGGCGCATCGCCTTTGCGCTGGCCGGGGGGCGGATCAACACCGATTTCATCGACAATTCGGCCGGGGTCGATTGCTCGGACAACGAGGTCAACATCAAGATCGCGCTCGCTGCCGCGGTCGCGTCGGGCAAGCTTTCCCCGAAGAAGCGCAACGCCCTGCTCGCCGCGATGACCGATGAGGTCGCCGCGCTCGTGCTCGAGGACAACCGCCTCCAGGCGCTCGCGCTCTCGATTGCCGAGCGCGCCGGGCCGGCGGCGAGCGCCGCCTATGTCCGGCTGATCGAGCGGCTCGAGGAGGCGGGCGAGCTTGACCGGCGCACCGAGGGTCTGGCCGAGGGCGAGGCGCTGCTGCGCCGCGCCGCCGATGGCCAGGGGCTCACCCGGCCCGAACTCGCGGTGCTGCTTTCCTCGGCCAAGCTGGCGCTGCAGGCGGCGATCGAGGCCAGCCCGCTCGCCGACGATCCGGCGCTCGCGCCGCTGCTGCTCGCCCGCTTCCCCGCGCCGATGCGCAAGGCCCATGCCGCGGCGATCCACGGCCACCGGCTGCGGCGCGAGATGATCGCCACCAGCCTTGCCAACCGCATCGTCAACCGCATCGGCATGATCCACCCCTTCGAGCTGGCCGAGGAGGAAGGGGTGGGCCTGGCTGAGGTTGCCGCTGCCTTTGTGGTCGCTGAAAGGCTGTTCGATCTCGACAGTCTGTGGGCCGAGCTTGACCATGCGCCCATGCCCGAGGCGGCCCGGCTGGCCCTGTTCGATCGGCTTGCCGCGGCGAGCGCCAACCTGATGAGCGACGTGCTGCGCAGCGCTGCGGGCAGGCTCGAGGCCGGGGCGCTCATCGCCCGGCTGGCCGATGGGGTGGCGATGCTGGTGGCCGCGCGCGAGGAATTGCTCAGCGCCGAGCCGCGCGCCCGCTCGCAGGCGCTGCGGCAGGAGTTCATCGCTGCCGGGGCGCCGCAGGGCCTCGCCGCCAGGGTGGCCAGCCTGTTCGATTTCGACGGGGCCGTGGGCCTCGCCAAGGCCGCGGGCGAGGCCGGGATCGACCCCAGGCTCCTCACCCAGGCCTTCACCGATCTCGGCGCGCGGCTGGGGCTCGATTGGGCGCAGGCACTGGCCGCGCACATGAACCCCTCGGACGTGTGGGAAAGGCTGCTGGTTGCGGGCGTGGCGCGCGATCTGCAACAGATGCGCATCGCCTTTCTTGCCCGCCTGCTCGGGGCCAAGGGGGCCAAGGCCGATCCGCGCGGCGCGCTTGGCCGCTGGGCCGCGGATCACGCCGCAGCGGTGGCGCAGCTGCGCGGCCTCATCGCCCGCGCCCAGGCGCGCGCGCCGGTCAGCCCGGCGATGCTCGCCCAGATCGCCGCCCAGGCGCGCAACCTGCTCGAACGCTGATGCTTGGGCGCCCCTGCCACTTGTGCGCGCTTGACCGGGGCGCGGTTTGCCCCACATCAAGGCCCCGGTTGGGGCGCAGGGGCAGAACAGGACAATGACACAGAGCACCAGTCACGCCGATGTGGTGATCGTGGGCACCGGCCACGGCGGGGCGCAGGCGGCAATCGCGCTGCGCCAGCAGGGCTATGACGGCACCATCCTGATGATCGGGCGCGACCGCGCCCCACCCTATGAGCGCCCGCCCTTGTCCAAGGAATATCTCGCCGGGGACAAGGGCTTCGAGCGGATCATGATCCGCCCCGAAAGCTTCTGGGCCGACAAGCAGATCGGCCTGCGCCTCGGCGCGGCGGTCAGCGCGATCGATCCGGACGCGCACCGGCTGACCCTGGCCGATGGCGCCGCGGTGACCTATGGCACGCTGATCTGGTCGGCCGGAGGCGATCCGCGCCGCCTGCCGGTGCCCGGCGCGGTGCTGCCGCAGGTCTTCTATGTGCGCGACAAGGCCGATGCCGATGCGATGATGGCCGCGCTTGCCGCCGGGGCGCGGCGCGCGGTGGTGATCGGCGGGGGCTATATCGGGCTCGAGGCCGCCGCGGTGCTGCGAAAGCTCGGCTGCGCGGTGACGCTGGTCGAACTGCTGCCCCGCCTGCTCGCGCGGGTGGCGGGCGAGGAGATCGCTGCCTTCTTCGCCGATGCCCACCGGCGCCACGGGGTTGACCTGCGGCTCGGGCAGGGCGTGCGCGCGGTGCTGGGCGAGGAGGCGGGCCGGGTCACCGGCGTCAGGCTCGACAGCGGCGAGGAAGTGGCCTGCGACATGGTGGTGGTGGGCATCGGCATCGTGCCCGCGGTGGCGCCGCTGATCGCCGCCGGGGCGGCGGGCACCAGCGGGGTGGATGTCGATCAATTCTGCCGCACCACGCTCGATGACATCTATGCCATCGGCGATTGTGCCGCCCACGCCAATCCCTTTGCCGATGGCGCGGTGATCCGGCTCGAATCGGTGCAGAACGCGCATGACATGGCGCTGGTGGCGGCCAAGGCGATCCTGGGCCGGCCGGAAGCCTATCACGCCCTGCCGTGGTTCTGGTCGAACCAGTATGACATCCGCCTCCAGACCGCCGGGCTGAGCCTTGGGTATGACCAGACCGTGGTGCGCGGCGATCCGGCGAGCGGCAGGTTCACGGTTGCCTATCTCAAGGCCGGTCGGCCGATCGCCTTCGATTGCGTCAACACCACCAAGGACTATGTCCAGGCGCGCAAGCTCTTGGAAAGCAGGGTGGGCCGGATCGATCCGGCGCTGCTGGCCGATCCCGAGGTGGCGCTCAAGGATCTCGCCTGAGCCGCGCGAGCGCCCAGCGCGCCGCCTCGGCCACCACCGCGTCGGGATCGGCGGTGAGCGCTTCGACCCGGGGGACAAGCGCCCGATCCCCGCTGTTGCCCGCGGCATAAAGGCAGTTGCGGATGAAGCGATCACGCCCGATGCGCTTGATCGGCGAGCCCGAAAAGAGCTGGCGGAAGCCCGCATCATCGAGCGCGAGCAGCTCGGCGAGGCGCGGGGCGACCAGTTCGGCGCGCGGCAGGAATTCGCGCATCGCCTGGGCTTGGCTGGCAAACTTGTTCCACGGGCACACCGCGAGGCAATCATCGCAGCCATAGATGCGGTTGCCCAGCAGCGCTCGCAGCGCTTCGTCCACCGGCCCCTTGTGCTCGATGGTGAGGTAGGAGATGCAGCGCCGCGCGTCGAGCCGGTAGGGCGCGGGGAAGGCCTGCGTCGGGCAGGCATCGAGGCAGGCGCGGCACGAACCGCACTGGTCGCGCTGCGGCGCGCTGGGGGCCAGATCGAGCGTGGTGTAGATCGCCCCCAGGAACAGCCAGCTGCCATGGCTGGGGCTGACGAGGTTGGTGTGCTTGCCCTGCCAGCCGATCCCGGCGGCCTCGCCCAGCGGCTTTTCCATCACCGGGGCGGTATCGACAAACACCTTGACTTCAGCCCCCGGCGCCTCGGCCACCAGCCAGCGGGCGAGCGCCTTGAGGCGCTTTTTCACCACATCGTGATAATCGCGCCCCTGGGCGTAAACCGAGATGCGCCCATGCGCGCGCGCGCCTTCGAGCGCCAGCGGATCGTGGGCCGGGGCATAGCTCATGCCCAGCGCGATCACGCTTTGGGCCGCGGGCCACAGGCCCTGGGGCGCGGCGCGCTCGGCCAGGCGCCGGGCCATCCATTCCATCGTGCCGTGGTGGCCTTCCCCCACCCATTGGGCAAGGCGGGCGCTGCGCTGCGCGTCTGGCGCGGCCGGGGCGATCCCGCACACGGCAAAGCCTTGCGCGCGCGCCTCGTCGGCCAGTCTGGCGCCAAGGCTTGCGGCGGCGTTAACCATGCTTGGAGAGGCTCCCGTTCAATCCTGTCGGCTAACCGCCTAGGCCATGGACATGGCGGTTAGCAATTCTCTCGGCGCGGCGCATGGGGCCGCAGGCTTCACCGCTGTTCCCGCCGATGCGCGGCCTCTGGCGATCGAGGCGCGCGGCCTCGTCAAGAGCTTCGATGGCACCCGCGCGGTCGATGGGGTGGACATCACCGTCCCCGAAGGCGCGATCTACGGCATCCTCGGCCCCAATGGCGCGGGCAAGACCACCACCTTGCGGATGCTGCTGGGCATCATCGATCCCGATGCCGGCGTGCGCCGGGTGTTCGGGCATGACCGCCCGCATGATATCGGCCGGCTGATCGGCTATCTGCCCGAGGAGCGCGGGCTTTACCCGGCGATGAAGGCGATCGAGGCGATTGCCTTCATGGGGGCGCTGAGGGGCCTGCCGCTCAAGGAAGGGCGCAGGCGCGCGGCGGAACTGCTCGAACGCCACGGGCTGGCCCATGCGGCGCAGCGCCAGATCCGCCAGCTTTCCAAGGGCATGGCCCAGACCGTGCAGCTCTTGGGCACGCTCGTCCACCGCCCGCGGCTGGTGGTGCTCGACGAGCCCTTCTCGGGGCTCGATGCGATCAACCAGGGCAAGCTTGAACAATTGATCCGCGCGCTCGCCGAGGATGGGGTGACGGTGATCTTCTCGACCCATGTGATCCACCATGCCGAACGCCTGTGCGAGGGCGTGGCGATCATCGCCGGGGGCAAGGTGCCCTATGCCGGCTCTGTCGAGGCGGCGCGCGACCGCATCCCGGCGCAGGTGCGGCTCGAGACCCGCGCGCGCGAAGGCGCGTGGATGGCCGCGCTGCCGCCCGAAACCCGGCGCAACGGCGATTTCTTCCACTTCCCCCTGCCGGCCAGCGGGATCGAGCCGCTGCTGCGCTGCCTGATCGAGGGCGAGGCGGGGATCCGCTCGCTGGCGATCGAGCGGGCGGGCCTGCACGATGCCTTTGTCGCCATCGCCGGCGAGGCCGCCGCGCGCCAGATGCAGGCCGACAGCCAAGGGAGCCGCGCATGAGCACCAGCGCCGATCTGCCCGCCCGCCCGCGCCTTTCCGCGCTCGCGGCCGCCTGGGTGATCGCCCGGCGCGATTTCCTCGCGGTGCTGATGAGCCGGGCCTTCCTGTTCTTCCTGCTCGGGCCGCTGTTCCCGGTGATCGTCGGCGCGCTCGCCGGCAGCATCGGCGGGCAGGTGCAGCGCGAGGCGGTGAGCATCGAGGTGGGCCTCGCCATGGCCCCGGCCGACAATGCCGCGATGCTGGCCGCGCGCGCGGGCCTCGCGCCCCAGCTTGGCGGGGCCCTGCCGCTGCTGGTCGAAGTGCCCGAGGCGAGGGGCAATCCCGGTTTCGATGCGCGCGCCTTCATGGAGGCGCGGCGCGGCCATTACGCCGCGATCCTCACCGGCACCCCGCAAGCTCCCCGGCTGGTGGGCACCGAAAGCCAGATCGCCCGCTGGCAGGGCCCGGTTGGCCTCATCGCCGGCAGCGCGCTCGCCGCGGCCCCGGCGCGCTTCCCCCCGGTTGCCGCAGAGGTGGTGGCCACCAGCGCGGCGGCCGAACGCTCCACCCGCATCCACACCGCCCAGATCGCGCAAATGGCGCTGTTTTTGCTCACCATGCTGCTGGCGGGCATGGTGCTCTCCAACCTCGTTGAGGAAAAGGCCAACAAGATCATCGAGATCCTTGCCGCTGCCATTCCCATGGACGCGGTTTTCATGGGCAAGCTCCTGGCCATGCTGGCGGTCTCCTTCGTCGGCATTGCCGTGTGGGCGGGCGTCGCCGGGGGCCTGTGGGCGCTGGGCGGGACGGCGATTGCCAGCGTCACCGGCTTCGATCCGGCATCCCTGCCCGCGCCCGCGGTGGGCTGGCCGCTCTTCATCCTCCTTGGGATCGTCTATTTCGCCATGGCCTATCTGCTGCTCGGGGCGCTGTTCCTGACCATCGGGGCGATGGCAACCACGGTGCGCGAGGTGCAGACCCTCTCGATGCCGGTGACGATGATGCAGCTGATGGTGTTCTTCCTGGCCGCCTACACCATCAAGCAGCCCGGATCGGGGCTGGAGCTGGCGGCGATCGCCTTCCCGCTGTCCTCGCCCTTTGCCATGCTGGCGCGCGCGGCGATGGAGCCGGCGCTGTGGACCCACGCGCTCGCGCTCGCCTGGCAGGGGCTGGCCGTGGTGGCGCTCATCAAGGCCGGATCGCTGCTGTTCCGCAAGCGGGTGATGAAATCGGGCGGGGCCGGGCGCGCGCCGCGCGGGCGCCGGGCCAAGGGCTGGAAGGCGGCCTGATCGGTCGCAAATCGCAACCCATATTGACATTGGTGTCAGTTGCGGCAGAGTGCGACTCGTCAAGGGAGCGGCCCACGCCAGAGGCTGCCCGACGGGAGAGAGACATGGCCACGATTGCCCCGCCCAGCCCGGTTCAGCGCCCGCAGGTGCGCCGCGCCCCCAGCGCTTATGAGGCGCTCAAGGCCCATTTCGCCGCCCATCCCGAGGAGCGGCTGCACCACCCCCATCCCTGGGACGTGAGCCGCTCGGACATCTATTTCGAGGACACCTGGCAGCCGATCTTTGCCGAGATGCGCAAGGCCGGGCCGCTCCACTACATCCCGGAAAGCCCCTATGGCCCCTATTGGGCGGTGGTCAGCCACAAGGCGATCCAGCATATCGAGGCCCTGCCCGAGACCTTCTCCTCGAGCTGGGAATATGGCGGGATCACCATTCTCGAGCGGCCCGATGATGCCCAGCTGGCCGAGATGGGGCTGGAGCGGCGCGAGCTGCCGATGTTCATCGCCATGGACCGGCCCCAGCACACCGGCCAGCGCCGCACCGTGGCGCCCAAGTTCACCCCTTCGGCGGTGGCCGACATGGAGGCCGAGATCCGGGTGCGCACCGGCGAACTGCTCGATTCGCTCCCGCGCGGGGAAGTGTTCGACTGGGTTGACAAGGTCTCGATCGAGCTGACCACGGGGATGCTGGCGATCCTTTTCGGCTTCCCCTGGGAAGACCGCCGGTTGCTGACCTTCTGGTCGGACTGGTCGGGCGATACCGAGCTTGCCACCGTGCGCGAGCTCGATGACCTGCGCTGGCAGATCCTCCACGAGATGGCGACCTATTTCCAGTCGCTGTGGGCCGAGCGGACGATGGCCAAGGAGCCGGGCGATGATCTCATCTCGATGATGATCCACTCCCCGGCGATGAACCAGATGCGCCCTGAGGAATTCATGGGCAACCTGGTGCTGCTGATCGTCGGCGGCAATGACACCACCCGCAACACCATGAGCGGGATCATCCACGCGATGGATCGCTTCCCCGAGCAGCGCAAGCTGTTCGAGGAGCACCCCGAGCTCATCCCCAACGCGGTGCAGGAATGCCTGCGCTACCAGACCCCGCTGGCCCACATGCGCCGCACCGCTACCGAGGACACCGAGGTCTTCGGCCAGACCATCCGCAAGGGCGACAAGGTGGTGCTGTGGTATATCAGCGCCAACCGCGACGAGGAGGTGTTCGATCACCCCGACGTGCTCGACATCACCCGCGAGAACGCCCGGCGCCACCTGGCCTTCGGCTATGGCATCCACCGCTGTGTCGGCGCGCGCCTGGCCGAGCTGCAATTGCGCGTGCTGCTCGAGGAGCTGCACAAGCGGCGGATGCGCGTGCATGTCGCGGGCGAGGTCGAGCGGGTGCGCGCCAATTTCGTCCACGGCTTCCGCAAGCTCGAGGTTGAGATCACCCGCTTTTGAGCCGGGGGTGAAACCTGCCGCGGGGCGCGGGCGTATCAGGGGAGCAGGGCCAGGCCTTGCCTCAAGGAGATGGTGATGCTGCCCCCACGCTTCAACCGCCGCCGCCTCATTGCCCTTGGCGCCGCCCTGCCGCTGCTGGGCGCGTGCAGCGCCGCCCCGGCCGCGGCCAAGAGCTTTCCCAAGGGCAGGAGCGAGGCCGAATGGCGGCGCGTGCTGACGGCCGAGCAGTTCTACGTGCTGCGCCAGGCCGGCACCGAGCGCGCCTTCACCTCGCTGCTCAATGCCGAGAAGCGCAAGGGCACCTTCGTGTGCGCCGGTTGCGCCAACCCGCTCTATTCATCCGCGCACAAATATGACAGCGGCACCGGCTGGCCGAGTTTCTGGCGGGCGATCGACAAGGGCGCGGTCGGCACCTCGACCGATTACCTGATCGGCTATCCGCGCACCGAGGTGCATTGCGCCGATTGCGGCGGGCACCTGGGGCACATCTTCGGCGATGGCCCGCCCCCCACCGGCAAGCGCCACTGCATCAACGGCATCGCGCTCAGGTTCGTGCCGGCCTAGCCGGTGAGCAGTTCGGGCGCCTGGAGCCGCGCGGCGAGCCGGGCGAAATCGCCCAGGGTGAAGGTGTCGTCGAACACCACGCCATAATGCCGCGCGCGCCGCCAGCGCACCTTGGCGCGCACCTGACGCGGCTTGCCCCCGGCATCGGGCAGTTCGAGCTGCACCGCCTGGTCGATCGCCAGCAGGCTCTCGCAGGCCAGTCTTGCGCCCTGCTGCGAGAGGTTCTCGACCCGCACGATCTGCTCGCCCGCCAAGCTGCGCAGCCGCACCGGCAGGCTGACCGACAGCCTGAGGCCGCGTTTGGGATAGTCGCTCGCCTCGTTGACCAGCGCCTCGACCGCGACCGGAGCGCACAGGAAGCGAAAGCCCGCCTCGTTGCCGCGGTGCCACACCCGGCCGATGGGATGGATCGCGCCGGCGGGCATGTGCAGTTCCAGCGCCTCGCCGGCGGGCAGATCGTGGAACAGCCTGACGCTCACCCCGGTCTCGGAGACATCGCGGATCACGCAGACAAATTCGCCGGCGCTCGAGACCAGCTTGGCGGCGCGGATCAGCAGCGTGACGCGCGGGGCGGCGCGCTGTTCTGCGCCCGCATTGCCGCCCGGCGCGCCCGCAGGCGCTGGGCAGGTTGCCGATGAAGCCGCCTTGTCCATGCCGTTTCGCCCCTCACCCGCCGCGCCGGGGTGCAGCGCCAGCGGGACGCGGTGATCCCATGCTCAACCCGGCACGATAGGGACAAAGTCGTTAAAGGCCGGCTAATCGCGCCCCCCTTGTTCCAGCGGGCGCAAATGCGTGGTGCGGGCGGCGGGACTCGAACCCGCACGAGCCAAGCTCAGGGGATTTTAAGTCCCCGGCGTCTGCCATTCCGCCACGCCCGCCTTTGCCCAGGCCCTTGCCACAGGTGGCACTGCGATGGCCAGCGCTTGCCAGCACCCGGGCGAGCCCCCATGTGGAGAGCGGCGGGCCGGCACGGGCCCATGCAGCGACAGGGGCAAAGAGGCAATGGCGGGCGCGGGCAATGAGGCAGGCCACGGGGTGCTCGCCACGATCGAGCCGGCCATCACCCTGCTTGGCCTTGGCATCCTTGCCGCGCTTGTCGCCCGGGCAGCGAGGCTCAATCCGATCGTTGGCTATCTCGGGCTGGGGCTGGCGCTGGCAAGCCTTGGCATGGCCGAGGATTTCCGCGGCCCGGTGGTCGCTGCCATGGCCGAGGCCGGGGTGATGTTCCTGCTGTTCAACCTTGGCCTGCATTTCTCGCTCGGGCGCATCCGCGCCGAGGCCGGCACGATCTTCGGCTTCGGGGCGTTGCAGATGCTGGTGGCGGGCGGAGCCTTTGCCCTGATCCTTGCCGCCTTCGGCCTGCCGGCGGGCTTTGCGGTGATCGCCGGCTTTGCCCTGGGCCTTTCTTCCACCGCGGTGGTGATCGGCCTCATCCGCGAGCGCGGGCAGGAGGATTGTCCGGTCGGGCGCGCGGCGCAGGCGATCCTGATCTTCCAGGATATCGCCGCGATCGGCCTGTTGGTGGCCGCCGGGGCGCTCGCCGAAGGGGGCCCGCTCGCCCCGGCGCTCGGCATTGCCGCGGCCAAGGCGCTCGCGGCCTTCGGCATCGCGGTGCTCTTTGCCCGCTATCTCACCGAGCCGCTCTTTGCCCTGATCGCGCGGGCGGGGACCACCGAGGTCTATACCGCCACCGCGCTGTTCCTGGCGCTGGCGGCGGGCTGGGCCACCGGCATGGCCGGGCTGTCGCTCACTCTCGGCGCCTTTCTCGGCGGCATGGCGGTGGCCGATTCGCGCTACCGCATCCTGGTGCAGACCGAGATCGACGCCTTTCGCGGGCTGTTCCTCAGCTTCTTCTTCATTTCGGTCGGGCTCGGGATCGATCCGGCGCTGCTGGTCGCGGACTGGCCGCTGGTGCTGGCGATCACGCTGGGGCTGATGCTCGTCAAATGCGCCGTCAATGTGATCGCCGCGCTGATGAACCGCTGGTCGGTGCCTGGCTCGATCCAGCTCGGCTTTCTCATCGCTCAGGGCAGCGAGTTCGCGCTGGTGCTCCTTGCGCTGCCGGCGGTGGCGGGGCTGGCCGAGCCGCGGCTGATCGCCGCGCTGGTGACCGCGATCGCGATCAGCCTTGCGGCGACCTCGCTGGTCTCGAGCCTCGGGCGCAGGCTGGCCGGGCACCTGCGGCGCGGGCCGCCCGACAGCCCCCTTGCCGGTGAGGACGCGCCGGTGGTGATCATCGGCATGAGCGCGGCCGGGCGCGCGCTCGCCGATGCGCTGGCCTTCAACCACATCGCCTATCTCGCGCTCGAGCCGGAGGAGGCGCGCTTCCGCATGGCGCTTGCCGATGGCTACCCCGTCCACCGCGCCAATCCCGCCGATCCGCGCAGCTGGGAGGCGATCGGGATGGCCCGGCGGCAGGTGCTGGTGGTGGCGACCGGAGCGACCGAACCGAGCCGTGCGCTCACCCCGCTGATCGCCGCGCGCGTGCCCGATCTGGTGCGGATCATCGCCGTGCCCGGCGCCGAGGCGGCGCGCGAGATGGACGCACTCGGGCTGGTGCCGGTGGACATGAGCCAGAGCGGCGGGCGCGAGAAGCTCATTGAGCTCGTCTTTGCCGCGCTCGGCCATGAACGCGCCCTGCCGGTGCCGGGCCTCGCGCAGGACGGCCCCCCGCAGCCGCTCGCCGCGTGAGACGCACGGGCGCCGCGCCAATGTTTCACGTGAAACATTGGCTCTTGCGGCCAGAGCGCGCCCGCCCGCCTGGCGGCGCGCGGCCTACTTGGCGTTCAGGCGCTCGCGGATTTCCTTGCCGGCCTTGAAATAGGGCACGCGCTTTTCGGGCACCGCCACGGCCTCACCCGTGCGCGGGTTGCGGCCCGTGCGCGCTTCGCGCGCGCGGGTGGAAAAGGCGCCAAAGCCGCGCAGCTCGACCCGGCCCCCTTCGGCGAGACGCTGGGCGATCTCGTCGAAGAAGATGTCCACCACCTGCTCGATTTCCTCGGCGCGCAGCTCGGGATTGTCCTTGTGGAGTTCCTGCAGCAATTCCGATCTGATCATCTCGATCTCCCGGCTCCTGCGAGCAGACATGCTGGTGCGCAGGCGCCCTTGCGGGTTGCCCCTGTGGTCTTGTCCCCATGCGCCTGCGACCCTTGCGGCGCCCCCTCATCCTTGGCGGCAAAGCGCTGCGACCCTTCGCCCTGCCGACGCGCAAGATAGTGTCACACTTGGGCAATCGGCGCAACCTGCACAAATGTCAGCAATACGGGCCGATCACACCCTTTCGGCAAGGTCGGCCGGATCGAGTCCCAGGCGCCGCATCCGCCGCAGGATCTCGGGCCATTCCTCGCGCAGGAAAGCCTCGCGCTCGGCCGCGCGCAGGCGCTCGGCGGCGCCGCGCACCACATACATGCCCACCCCGCGCTGCACCGCGACGAGGCCATCGTTCTGGAACTGCTGGTAGGCCTTGGCGACGGTCAGCGGATTGGCCCCCTGCTCGGCCGCGAGCGCGCGCACCGAGGGGAGCATCTCACCCTCGGCATAGAGCCCATCGATGATCGCTGCGGCGATCTGGTCACGCAGCTTGAGATAGACCGGGCGGTTGGCGCTCATCAGGTGCATCAGTGCCATAATACAGCCATGCGGGTCAAGGCGGCCACCCGGTTTCACCCGCAACAAAAGCTTCACAAGCGCGAGGCAGCCGTTAGGGTGCAGCGCCAGCGAAGCGCGGCCGGAGCGGCGCGCACAAGGGACAAGATTTTCGCATGGCCACTGCTGAACTTGCGCACGGGGACAGCGCCGGGACTTTCCTCGGCCATCCCAAGGGACTGTTCGTCCTGTTCTTCGCCGAGATGTGGGAGCGCTTTTCCTATTACGGGATGCGCGCCCTCCTGATCTTCTACCTCACCAAGCACTGGCTGTTTTCCGATGCCGAGGCGGGGGTGATCTACGGCGCCTACACCGCGCTCGTCTATATCACCCCGGTGCTCGGCGGCTATCTGGCTGACAAGTATCTGGGCCAGAGGAAGGCCGTGACCTATGGGGCGGTGCTCTTGACCTTCGGGCACTTCCTCATGGGCTTTGAAGGCAATGGCGGGCAGGATCCGGCCAGCCTCAACATCTTCTGGCTGGCGCTCGCCTTCATCATCGTCGGCTCAGGGTTCCTGAAAGCCAATATCTCGGTGATCGTCGGCCAGCTTTACCCCCGCACCGATGTGCGGCGCGACGGGGCCTACACGATCTTCTACATGGGCATCAATCTCGGCGCGGCGATCGGTTCGCTGCTGTGCGGCTACCTCGGCGAGACCTATGGCTGGGCCTATGGCTTCGGCGCGGCGGGTGTGGGGATGCTGCTTGGCCTCATCGTCTTTGTCGGGTTCAAGCCGCTGTTGCTCGGGCGCGGCGAGCCGCCAATCGCGCTTTCCAAGGGCACCGAATGGGGCCTTTATGCGCTCGGCATCCTCGCGGTGGGCGCGTGCTGGTGGATGGTGCAGAACCAGTCGATCGTGGGCACCCTGCTCGGCGCCGCCGGGGCGGTGCTGGTCGCCTATGTGCTGTTCATCGCGGTGGTGCGCCTGCCGGCGCATGATCGCGACCGCATCTTTGCCGCGCTGTTCCTGATCATCGGCTCGATCCTGTTCTGGGCGCTGTTCGAACAGGCAGGTTCCAGCCTCAACCTCTACACCGATCGCTATGTCGATCGCGGCGGGGTGCCGGCCTCGGTGTTCCAGTCGATCAACGCGATCTACATCGTGCTGCTCGCCCCGCTGTTTGCAGGCCTGTGGACCTGGCTCGGGCGCCGGGGGCTTGAACCTTCGGCCCCGGCCAAGTTTGGCCTCGCGCTGATCCAGCTGGGCGCGGGCTTCCTCGTGCTGGTGGCGGGCGCGGCGACGGGCGACCTTACCCCGGTGCTGTTCATCTTCCTCATCTACCTGCTCCACACCACCGGCGAGCTGTGCCTTTCGCCCGTGGGCCTCTCGGCGATGAACCGTCTGGCCCCGGCGCATATGGCATCGCTGATCATGGGCACCTGGTTCTTCGCCTCGGCCACCGGCAATTTCGCCGCGGGCCTCATCGCCGCGGCGACCGGATCGGAGCGGGCGAGCGGCGAGGGCGCGGGCCAGCAGGTGGTGCTCGACGTCTATTCGCAGATCGGCTGGATCGCGGTGGCGGTGGGCGTCGGCGTGCTGGTGGTCAGCCCGCTGGTCAAGCGCCTGATGCATCTCGACACCCTGAGGGATGACAGCCCCGCCGCCGAGGCCGAGCGCGTCTTTGGCGATGGCGACCCGGCCGCGCGCCCGGCCGAGTAGGGCAAGCCGCCAACAGCAATCGACCAGCGGCATGGACAAGCCCCCCGCTTCCCGGCACAGCTAAGCGCCGGGAAACGGGAGGGCTGGTGATGAGACCACACACACCGCGGCGCGCCCGCTGGGGCGCGCTTGTGATGCTGGCGGGCGCGCTCGCGCTCAGCCTTGGCGCCGGCGCGCTCGAAGCGCGCGAGAAGGACAAGAAGAAGGACAAGGACGCGGGCGACACGCCCACCCTCGTTGCCAAGAAGGAGGCCGAAGGCGTCTTCCCCTCGACCTACAGGCCCTATCCGGGCATTGCCACCGCGATCCGCGGCGCCACCATCTTCGATGGTCGCGGCGGGCAGATCGACAACGGTGTCGTCTTCATGTCGGGCGGCAAGATCGTCGCGGTGGGCGGGCCGGACACCCCGATCCCGGCGGACATTGCCGTCTTCGATGGCACGGGCAAGTTCGTCACCCCCGGGATCATCGACATCCATTCGCACCTTGGTGACTATCCCTCGCCCGCGGTGCAGGCCCATGCGGATGGCAACGAGGCGACCGATCCCACCACCCCCGAGGTCTGGGCCGAACATTCGGTCTGGCCGCAAGACCCGGGCTTCACCCGCGCGCTCGCCAATGGCGGGGTCACCAGCTTGCAGATCCTGCCCGGTTCGGCCAACCTGATGGGCGGGCGTTCGGTCACGCTCAAGAACGTGCCCGCGCGCACGGTGCAGGGGATGAAGTTCCCCGGCGCGCCCTATGGCTTCAAGATGGCCTGCGGCGAAAACCCCAAGCGCGTCTATGGCAGCAAGGGGCGGATGCCTTCGACGCGGATGGGCAATTTCGCCGTCAACCGCAGCACCTGGCTCGCCGCGATCGACTATGCCAACAACAAGGAGGCCAAGCGCGATCTGGCCAAGGAGACGCTGGTGGGCGTGCTCAAGGGCGAAATCCTCGTCCACAACCATTGCTACCGCGCCGACGAGATGGCCCTGGTGCTCGATATGGCCAAGGAGATGGGCTACAAGGTTTCCACCTTCCACCACGCGGTCGAGGCCTACAAGATCGGCGATCTGTTGCGCGAAAACGACGTGTGCAGCGCGATCTGGGCCGATTGGTATGGCTTCAAGATGGAAAGCTATGACGGCATTCTCGAGAATGCCGCCTTCCTCCAGCGCGAGGGCGCCTGCGTGGTGATCCATTCGGACGATGCCAATGATATCCAGCGTTTGAACCAGGAAGCGCGCAAGGCGCAGAAGGCCGGGCAGCGGCTGGGGATCGACATTCCCGATGGCGTGGCGATCCAGTGGATCACCTACAACCCGGCCAAGGCCATGGGCATCGCCGCGATGACCGGCAGCCTCGAGCCGGGCAAGATGGCCGATGTGGTGCTGTGGAACGGCCACCCGCTCTCGGTCTATTCGCGGCCCGAAAAGGTGTGGATCGACGGGGCGCTGATGTTCGATGCCACCAATCCCAAAATGCGCCCGGTGAGCGATTTCGAGCTCGGCCAGCCCGGTGAAGGAGACGTGAAATGAAGCGCCTCCTTGCCGCTGCGCTGCGCTCTTGCGCGCTGGCGCTTGCCGCCGCCCCTGCCCTGGCGCAGGACGTGACCATCACCAACGCCCGGCTGGTGATCGGCGATGGTTCCGAGCCGATCGCGAACGGCACCGTGGTCGTGCGCGGCGGCAGCGTCGTCTATGCCGGGCCGGCGGGCGGCGCGCCCGGCGCGGGCGAGACGGTGGATGCCGCCGGCGCCTGGGTCACCCCGGGGCTGTTCGCCACGGTGACGACGCTCGGCCTTGCCGATGTCTCGGCGGTGGGCGAATCGAACGACATCACCGCCCGCACCGCGCCCTTCAGCGCCGCGCTCGATGCCGCGGCGATCATCAATCCCGCTTCGCAGCACATCCTTGTCCACCGCGCCGCAGGGATCACCCGCGCGGCCACCACCACCCTGCCCTCTGGCTCGATCTTCGCCGGCCAGGGGGCGATCATCGATCTTGATGGCGATGGGCAGGCGGTGATGCAGCCGCGCGCCTTCCAGATGGTGGCGCTGGGCGAGGGCGGGGCGGAACTCGCCGGTGGCAGCCGGGTCGCCGCCCACGTGCTGCTGCGCGCCGCGCTGCGCGAGGCCGAGGCGCTGGTCGGGCGCGCGGGCACCCCGCAGACCACCGAGATCGCCCGCGGCGATGACCTGTTCCTCGGCCGCTTCGATGCCGAGGCGCTGGTGCCGGTGGTGACCGGGCGGCAGAAGCTCTATGTCGCGGCCGAGCGGGCTGCCGATATCCGCGCGGTGCTGGCGATCAAGCGCGATTTTCCCAAGCTCGATCTGGTGCTGGTGGGGGCGAGCGAGGGCTGGCTGGTGGCCGATGCGATTGCCGCGGCCGGGGTGCCGGTGATCGCCAATGGCCTTACCGACCTGCCCGAGAGCTTCGAGCAACTGGGCGCCACCCAGTCCAATGCCGGGCGCCTCGCGCGCGCCGGGGTGAAGGTGGCGATCAATGCCGCCAGCCTCCAGGATCCGCGCCGGTTGCAGCAGGTGGCGGGCAATCTCGTCGCGCTCACCCGCGTGCCGGGGGCGAGCGGGATGAGCTGGGGCGCGGCCTTTGCCGCGATCAGTTCGGTCCCGGCCGAGATCAGCGGCCTGGGCGGCAAGGCGGGCGTGCTGAGGCCCGGGGCGCTCGGCGATGTGGTGATCTGGGACGGCGATCCGCTCGAGGTCGGCTCGGTGCCCACCAGGGTCTATATCGCGGGCGTCAGGCAGGATCTCACCAACCACCAGACCCGCCTGCGCGACCGCTATCTTGATCTCGACGAGAGCGATCGGCCCAAGGCCTTCGACTGGTAGGCAGGCGGGCGGCGCGTGCTATAAGGCCCCCCGGATCAAGCATCCGGGGGAGCATCAATGGACAGCGCCATCGCCAATCTGATCGCCGCCAACATCGCCTTTGTCGGCTCGCACCTTGCCATGTCGCATCCCCTGCGCGGCGGGATGGTGAAGGCGCTGGGGGCGGGCGGGTTCCAGATCGGCTACAGCCTCGTCAGCCTCGCGGCGCTCGTCTGGGTCTATTTCGCCTTCATCGCCGCGCCGGGGGCTGACCTTTCCGGTTCGGGCGAGGCGGGCTGGGCGCTCGCCACGCTGCTCACCTGGCCGGCGATGGTGCTGCTCGCCGGCTCGCTCGCGGGCAATCCGGCGCTGCCCACGCCCCAGGCCGAGGCCCAGGCCCGGGCTGAGCCGAAGGGCGTCTTGCGCGTCACCCGCCACCCGATGATGTGGGGGATCGGCCTGTGGGCGGCATCGCACCTGGTGCTGTTCTGGAGCACCCGCACGATGGTCACGGCGTTCGCCATGGGCTTTCTCGCGCTGGTGGGGGCGCACCTCCAGGATGCCAAGAAGGCCGCGCAGATGGGCGCGGCCTGGGAAGAATGGTCAAGGAAGACCAGCTATTGGCCGCGGCTCGGCCAGTTCCTGCGCGTGGGCGCGGTGCCGCTGGTGGCGGGCACGGCGTTGTGGCTGGGGGCAAGCTGGCTCCACCTGTGGCGCGCCGGCATCCCCGCGGGGGTGTGGAAGTGGTTGGGCTGACTACTCGCCCCTGAACACCGGCGCGCGTTTCTCGATCAGCGCCGCGACACCTTCGGCGTGGTCGGCGGTGGTGTGCATCATCGCCTGGGTGTTGGCGGCAAGTTCGAGCGCGCTGTCATAGCTCATCTGCTGGCCCTGGCGCAGCAGGTTCTTGGTGTGGCGCAGCGCGTGGGGCGGCATGGCGGCGATCCTGGCGGCGAGCGCGCGGGCCTCGTCCATCAGCGCCTCGGCAGGCACGACGCGGCTGACAAGCCCCCAGTCCTTCGCGGTCGCGGCATCGATCACCTCGCCGGTGTAGAACAGCTCGGCCGCGCGGCTCATGCCGATCACCCGCGGCAGGATCCAGGTGCCGCCATCGCCGGGGATGATCCCGAGCTTGAGGAAGGTGACGCCGAAGCGTGCGCTTGTCGAAGCGATGCGGATATCGGCAAGGCAGGCCACGTCGCACCCGAGGCCGATCGCCGGGCCGTTGACCGCCGCGATCACCGGCACGCGCAGGCCATGAAGCGCGCGCAGCATCTGGTGGATATTGTCGCGATAGCCATCCGCAATCGCCGGGGTGGTGCCGCCAAAGGTGCCGGTCTTGTCGCGCATCGCCTTGATGTCGCCCCCGGCGCTGAAGGCCTTGCCGGCCCCGGTGAGGATCACCACCCGGCATTCCATGTCGCGGTTGAGCGCCTGGGCCGCGGCGGCAAAGGCATCGCCATCGCCCGGCGCGCCGAGCGGGTTCATCGCCTCGGGGCGGTTGAAGGTGAGGATGGCGATCGGCCCTTCGCGGGCGATATCGAGCAGCGGGCTTGCGGTCATTGCGGGGGCCTTGCACTTTGGCGGGACTTGCGCCAGCCTGCCTAGTGCGCAGGGGCACAAAGGGCAAGAATGGCGGCGTGCGTCAGGATCGGCCCTTGACCAGGGGAGCTTCTTGAGGAGGCCCATGCCGATGCTCGCGTTGATTGCCGCCGCGCCTGCGCTTCTCGTCGCACCGCCTGACCAGCCGCCACCCGCCGCGCCCGTGCCGGCAGACTGGAGCCTTGCCGCGGCGCAAGACACCGCGCCGGGCGCCGCCCCGCCCGAAGCGGCGGGCGAGGGCGCGCCGCCCGATCGCGAGATCGTGGTCGAAGGCGAATATGGCCCGCCCAAGCAGGATCCGATGATCGCCGTCAACGAGGAGAGCTACCGCATCTCCCAGGCGGTTGATCGCGCCGTGGTCGAGCCGGTGGCCCATGCCTGGCGCGACAACCTGCCGGGGCCGCTGCGCGATGGGCTTGGCAATGTGGTGAGGAACCTTGGCGAGCCCAGCAATGCATTGAACTTCCTGCTGCAGGGCAAGCTCGGCAAGACGTTCGAGACGCTTGCGCGCCTTGCGATCAATTCCACCCTCGGGCTTGGCGGGTTGATCGACATCGCGGCCAAGCCCGGGATCGGCCTGCCCTATCGCCGCAACGGCTTTGCCAACACCCTGGGGTTTTACGGGGTGGGGCCGGGGGCCTATCTCTATCTGCCGGTGACGGGCGCAACCACGGTGCGCGACCTTTTCGGCAGCACGCTCGATCAGGCGCTGCTGCCGCTGGCGGTGGGAAGGCCCTTCGACCGCCCGGCCTATGCGGCGGGCTATTTCGTCATCAACGGGCTCGACCAGCGGCTCGCCTTCGACGAGGAGCTGGCGATGATCGCCGCCTCGGACGATCCCTATACTTTGCGGCGCGAGACCTATCTGGCGAGGCGCGCGCGCGAGATCGCCGCGCTCAAGGGCGCGCCGGTGGCGGATGAGGAGGAGGAAGCTGCCGGGCCGGATGCGGAGGCGGGCGCTTCCGCCGCGCCGCTGCCGCCGCACAGCCGCTTGCGGCTGCCCGAGCGTCTGCAACTGACCGCACCCCCCGCGCGCGGCGAGGGGCGCTAGGCCCGCGCCTCGCCCGCCGCGCTTGTCTCCACGCCAGCGCTGTTGTGCTTCAGCGCCTTCAGGACCGTATCGACGATATGCGGCGCATTGAGGCCCGCCTGGTCATATTGCTTTACCGGATCGTCGTGGTCGATGAAGATGTCGGGCAGGCGCAGGGTGCGCAGCTTGAGCCCGGCATCGATGAGGCCGTGGTCGCTGGCATAGGTCAGCACATGGGCGCCAAGGCCCCCGATCGCCCCTTCCTCGACCGTGACGATCACCTCGTGGCTGCGCATTGCCCGGGCGATCAGCTCCTCATCGAGCGGCTTGGCAAAGCGCAGGTCGATCACCGTGGTCGAAAGCCCCTTGGCCTCGAGCGTGTCGGCAGCCTTCAAGGCCTCGGCGAGCCTTGCCCCCAGGGAGAGGATCGCGACCTTGCTGCCCTCGCGGATCACCCGGCCCTTGCCGATTTCGAGCTTCATCGGCACTTCGGGCAGCGGCACCCCGACGCCGTTGCCGCGCGGATAGCGGAAGGCGATCGGGCCATCATCATATTCGGCCGCTGTGTAGGTCATGTGCACCAGCTCGGCCTCGTCGGCGGCGGCCATGACGACCATGTTGGGCAGGGTGGCCAGATAGGTGATGTCGAAGGAGCCGGCATGGGTCGCCCCGTCGGCCCCCACCAGCCCGGCCCGGTCGATGGCAAAGCGCACGGGCAGGTTCTGGATGCACACATCGTGCACCACCTGGTCATAGGCGCGCTGGAGGAAGGTCGAATAGATCGCGGCAAAGGGCCGCATCCCCTGCGCGGCGAGGCCCGCGGCGAAGGTCACCGCGTGCTGCTCGGCAATCCCGACATCGAAGGCGCGGGCAGGGTGGGCCTTGGCGAACTTGTCCACCCCCGTGCCCGAGGGCATGGCGGCGGTGATGGCGCAGATGCGCTCATCGGTTTCGGCAAGCTTGGCCAGCGTGGTGCCGAACACGTCCTGATAGGCCGGGGCCGCGGGCGTGCTCTTGGCCTTCTCGCCGGTGACGACGTTGAACTTGGGCACGCCGTGATACTTGTCGGCGCTGTTCTCGGCCGGGGCATAGCCCTTGCCCTTTTCGGTCACGACATGGACGAGCACCGGCCCTTCGGAGGTGTCGCGCACGTTCTCGAGCACGGGCAGGAGATGGTCGAGATTGTGCCCGTCGATCGGGCCGACATAGTAGAAGCCCAGCTCCTCGAACAGGGTGCCGCCGGTCACCATCCCGCGGGTGAACTCCTCGGCCTTGCCGAGCGTGTCGTGCAGGCGGCGGCTCATCTTCTGGATCGCGCGGCTGGCGAGGCTGCGGATGCCGAGATATTCGGACGAGGAGACCATCCGTGCCAGATAGGCCGAAAGCCCGCCCACCGGCGGGGCGATCGACATGTCATTGTCGTTGAGGATCACGATCAGGCGGTTGCCGGCCTCGGCGGCGTTGTTCATCGCCTCATAGGCCATGCCGGCGCTCATCGCCCCATCGCCGATCACCGCGATCGCGCGCCCGGGCTTTCCCTGGAGCTTGTTGGCGATGGCAAAGCCCAGTGCCGCCGAGATCGAGGTGGAGGAATGGGCCGCGCCGAAGGGATCATATTCGCTTTCCGAGCGCTTGGTGAAGCCCGAAAGCCCGCCGCCCTGGCGCAGGGTGCGGATGCGGTTGCGCCGACCGGTGATGATCTTGTGCGGATAGCACTGGTGGCCGACGTCCCAGATCAGCTTGTCCTCGGGCGTGTTGAAGACATAGTGGATCGCCACGGTCAGCTCGACCACGCCGAGCCCCGATCCCAGGTGCCCGCCCGAAACGCTCACCGCATCGATCATTTCGGCGCGCAGTTCATCGGCGAGTTGGCGCAGCTGCTCGGGCTTGAGGCGGCGCAGATCGGCCGGCGTGTCAACCTGATCGAGCAGGGGGGTGTAAGGCGGTTGTGTCATGCCCCAGCCTTACACGGGGAAACCCGGTGTGTCGATGCGGGCTTGATCGGCGTCAATCGGGCGCGGGGCTGCCGCTCAGGCGCAAGAGCGGCAGAGCCCGCGGATCTCGATCACCGGGCGGCGCGCGGCGAACTGGCGCGCGGCGGCGATGGCGCGCACCGCCTCGCTCACCGGCTCGTCATCGACATGGGTGGCCTCGCCGCATTCGTCGCAGACGAGGAAGATGCAGTCATGCGCGCAGCCGGGGTGGCGATTGGCCAGATAGGCATTGGCGCTTTCGACCCGCATCGCAAGGTTGCTGGCCACGAACACATCGAGGATGCGATAGACCGAATTGGGCGCCACCCGCTTGCCCCGCGCGGCCGAGAGGTTCTCGGCAATGTCATAGGCGGACACCGGCCGCTCGTGCCGGGCAAGCTCGGTGAAGACCGCCTCGCGCATCGTCGTCCACTGCTCGCCCGCCGCGCGCAGCGCGCGCGCGGCCTCAGCCACCAGCTCCGGGCCGGTGTGCTCGCGGTGGGTGTGGGGATGCGGCGCGATCTCTCCCATGGCGCAGATATAGGCCCGTGCAGGCGCGCTCGCCAAGAGCCTAGGAGGCGTCCCTCAGGAAGCGCGCCCGGTAATGCTGCGGGAACATCGCCTTGAGCGCGGCAAGCTTGGGCGCGTCCCAGCGGCGGATATAGGCGTGGGTGGGGTTCTTGGCCATGAAGTCCTGGTGATGGCTTTCGGCCGGATAGAAGGCCCGGTAAGGCTCGATCGCGGTGACGATCGGCCTATTCCACAGCCCCGATTTGCCAAGCTGGGCCAGATAGGCCTTGGCCACCGCCGCCTGCTCGGCGCTGGTCGGCACGATGGCGCTGCGATATTGCGGGCCGACATCGGGGCCCTGGCGGTTCTTGAGCGTGGGATCGGCCACCACCGAGAAGAAGATCCGCAAAAGCTCGTCATAGCGCACCAGCGCCGGGTCATAGGTGATCTTCACCGCCTCGGCATGGTCGGTAAGGCCGCTCGAGACCACATCATAGCGGGCGCTTGCCGCATTGCCGCCGTGATAGCCCGAAACCGCGCCCTTGACGCCCTTGACATGGCTGAACACCCCCTCGACGCCCCAGAAGCACCCGCCGGCAAGGATCGCGGTCTTGAGGCCCTTGCTGCCCCCGGCGCCTTCCCTGGCGATGCGCGTTGCTGCCGGGGCATCGACGGGTTCTTCGGCAGCAACCGCCGGCCCGGCGCAGGCGCTGAGCGCGAGGCAGAGAGCAGCGAGCAGGGCCGCATAGGGCTTCATCGCAAGGCGTCCCTAAGGGGCGATCACGAAGTCCGCCGTGGGCGCGCTCAGGGCGATGCGCTCGGCCGCCTGGGCGGGCGAGGCGATCCCCTCGCCCGCATCCTGCGCCCGCGCCCCCACCACCAGCACTGCGCCCAGCGCAAAGCCGATGCCGAATTGGCGCACAAGGTCGGAGGAGAGGAAACGCATCGGGATAACTCGTGATTCGCTTGGCTTGCCGCCCGTCCATGGCCCGGGCCGAATTGCACCGGGATGAACGCAGCGGTCAGACGCGGTTAGGCTGCGCGCACCATGTGGTTACCGGGGCGCTGAAAAAACCTTGCGCCGGCCTGCAAGCCGCGCCGAGCCGTGCGCCGCTTGCGGCCAATGGCTGGCGGAAGGGGCATAGGCCTGGCCCTCAATGGCGGAAGTGGCGCATCCCGGTGAAGACCATGGCCAGCCCGGCCGCGTCGGCGGCGGCGATCACCTCGGCATCGCGGATCGATCCGCCCGGCTGGATCACCGCGGTGGCCCCGGCCTCGGCCGCGGCCAGTAGCCCATCGGCAAAGGGGAAGAAGGCATCCGAGGCCACCGCGCTGCCCACGGTGCGCGGCGCATCCCAGCCATGGGCCTCGGCCGCTTCCTTCGCCTTGATCGCGGCGATGCGGGCCGAATCGCGCCGGTTCATCTGCCCCGCGCCGATCCCGGCAGTGGCCCCGTCCTTGGCATAGACGATGGCGTTGGACTTGACGTGGCGGGCGACCGTCCAGGCGAACAGGCAGTCCTTGAGCTCCTGTTCGGTGGGGGCGCGTTTGGTGACCACCTTGAGATCATCGGCGCGGATCGCGCCATTGTCGCGCGACTGGATCAGCACACCGCCGGCGATGGTCTTCAGCGCAAGGCCGGCGCGGCGCGGATCGGGCAGGGCCCCGCATGCAAGCAGGCGCAGGTTTTTCTTGCGCGCGAAGATCGCGCGCGCTTGCGGCGAGACGCTGGGGGCGATCACCACCTCGGTGAAGATGCTGGCGATGGCCTCGGCGGTGGGGCCGTCGAGCATGGTGTTGACCGCCACGATCCCGCCGAAGGCCGAAACGCTGTCACAGGCGAGCGCGGCCTGCCAGGCTTCGATGAGGCTCGGCGCCTGGGCGACGCCGCAAGGATTGGCGTGCTTGACGATGACGACCGCGGGCGCGCCCCCGGCAAACTCCGCCGCCAGTTCGAGCGCGGCATCGGCATCGTTCAGATTGTTGTAGCTCAGCTCCTTGCCCTGAAGCTGGGTCGCCTGCGGCACCCCGGGGCTGTTGACGACCTGCGGGACATAGACCGCCGCGGCCTGGTGCGGGTTCTCGCCATAGCGCAAGCTGTCGGCGCGCTTGAGCGCGATCGGGAGCGTTTCGGGGAAGGGCGCGGCCTCGCCTTCGGGATCGGCAAAGGCAAACCAGCTGGCGATCGCCGCGTCATAGGCGGCGGTGCGGGCATAGGCCTTGGCCGCCATGCGGGTGCGGAAGGCCTGGCTGGTGGCGCCGCCCGCGGCATCCATTTCGGCAAGCAGCGCCGGATAATCGGCCGGATCGGTGATGATGGTGACAAAGCCGTGGTTCTTGGCGGCCGAGCGCACCATCGCCGGGCCGCCGATATCGATGTTCTCGATGATCTCGGCGCGGCTGGCGCCCTTGGCCACGGTGGCCTCGAAGGGATAGAGGTTGACGATCACGAGGTCGATCGGCCCGATCCCGTGGGCCTCCATCGCCGCGCGGTGCTCAGGCTTGTCGCGCAGCGCCAAAAGCCCGCCATGCACTCGAGGGTGCAGGGTCTTGACCCGCCCGTCCATCATCTCGGGAAAGCCGGTGAGCTCGGCAATGTCGCGCACCATGAGGCCCGCCGCGCGCAGCGCGCTGGCGGTGCCGCCGGTGCTCACCAGTTCCACCCCGCGCGCCGCCAGCGCGGCGCCGAGTTCTGCCAAGCCGCTCTTGTCGGACACTGACAGCAGCGCCCGCCGGATCGCCTTGTCGCTCATCAAGGATGCCTACCCCGTCTTTTTCAGCAGCCAGGAGAAATGCCCCCCGCTGCGCCATGCCATGCCCTCGATCACCAGCTGCTCGGTGGCCTGCGGGCGGCCCTCGCCATCGACCCACAGGCTGTCCTCGATCGCAAGGGTGATCTCGCTCGCGCCCGCCCTATCCCCGCCGAGACGGAATTGCCAGAGCCTGCCATCGGGCAGCAGCAGGCTGGCGCCGCGCCGGTCGCCGGAAAGCTGCACCTCGACCCCGCGCCCGAGGTGGAAGCGGATGGCAAAGCCGATCTTGCCGCGCTTGCCGTTCTTGCTGGTGGGGATGAGCAGGTCCTCGCCGGCAAGCTCGGTGCCATCGCCCGAAAGCGTGAGGATGCGCTGGTGGGTGAGGCCGAAGCGGGCGGCATAGCCATCATGCGCGGCCTCGATGCGGGTGGCGCCGCGCCGCTCGCTGCCGAGGCTGCGGCGCTCGAGCGTGACGGTCTCCACCCCCTTGCCGAGCCGCCCGTGGAGCAGCACCGCGGTGGAATTGGCATTGTCGAGCACCAGGGTGGAAAAGGCCGCGGTGGTGCGCAGCGCCTGGCCGATGCGCGCCGGCACCTGCCCCCCGGCGAGCGCCGCCCCGCCGCAATTGACGATCAGCCGGGCCGGGCCATCGGAAAGTTCAAAGGCGAGCGTGGAGGCGCAGCCCACCCGGCTGTGGCGTGCGCGGGGCGGCGGGGCGGTGTCGAATTGCAGCAGCGTATCGCCCGCCTTCACCCGGGCATAGCCCCAGGTCTCGGGCACGGCGAGCGGGCGGGTGCGCACCCCGCTTGCGGCGATGACCGCGCTCACCCGCTCGGCGCTGATCGCGCCCTGCCCCTGCCAGCTGCCAAGGCCCCCATCGCCGTGGCGCAGCGCCAGCAGCGGCGGCACCAGCAGCTCGCGGATCGCCGCCAGCGCGGGGGGCGCCGTGACGCTGACCGCCGCGTAGCAGGCGATGAGCTCGGTGAGCAGGCGGATCGCCTCGAGCTGGGCTGCCGGGCAGCGCGCCAGCACCCCGCCATCCTCGCCCACCATGTCGCCGAGCGCCTTGATGAGGCCCGCCTCGCCATAGAGCCGGCGCGGGCGGCCCTGCGGCAGCAGCAGCCCGGCGGCCACCACCCCGGCCCAGGCCGCCACCGCGCCCAGCCCTGCCCCTTCGCGCGGGGCGCGCTTGTCGAGCCAGGTCGCGGTTGCGGCGATGGCGGCAAGCAGTCGGGTTTTGAGCGCCTTGTCGGTGCCGCCAAGCAGCAGCGGGGCGTGCACCAGCCAGTTGACCAGCCTGAGGCCCGCAAGTTCCGTCTCCCAGGCCGGGCCCTTGCCCACCTCGCGCTGGGCGGAAAGCCAGGCCCTGGCGATCCGTTCGGCCACCGGCGCGGCCTCGGGCCGCGGCGCGGCAGCGGCAAGATCGGCGAGCCAGGCAAAGCTGTGCACCACCCGTTCGACCGCGGGGGCGTGGCGCGCGGCGGGGCCGAAATCGAAACTCGCGATCGGCAGGCGCACGCCATTGATGAGGAAGTGCCCGGCGCGCAGCGCGATGCCGGCGGCGCGCTCGCCGCGGTTGGGGCTTTCCACCGTCGCCACCACCCGCACCGGCTGCGCCCGGCGGAAGGGCTGGGCGAGCGCATGGCCGGGGATGCCGAGGCGATAGGCGAGCCGGATCAGCGCCTCGCCGGGGCCCGATCGCACCGCGATCGCCTCGCTCAGCGCCAGGGCGCGCGCGGGCGGCGCGGCCGCGGGCGTGGCGGGGGACGCGGCGGCCTCGTCCGCCACGCCCGGCTCGGGCCCGCTCGGCAGCACCAACGCCTCGCGCTGTGCCGCGCGCGTGACCAGCGCCTCGGCGCGCGCGGCAGCCGGGGGGCGCAGCACGCTGGCCATCAGCGCGCGCCCCTGAGCGCCGCGATATTGGCGGCGTAGCGGTCTGGCCCGCCCTTGAAGCTCGCCGAACCGGCGACCAGCACATCGGCACCGGCCTCGACACACATGCGCGCGGTCTCGGCATTGACCCCGCCGTCAACCTCGAGATGGATGGCGCGGCCCGAACGGGTGATCATCGAGCGGATGCGGGCGATCTTTGCGAGCTGCGAGGGGATGAATGTCTGCCCGCCAAAGCCGGGATTGACGCTCATCACCAGGATGAGATCGGCAAGGTCCATGAGGTTGTCGAGCACCTCGACCGGGGTGCCGGGGTTGAGCACCACCCCGGCCTTCTTGCCCAGCGCCTTGATCGCCTGGAGCGAGCGGTGGATATGCGGCCCGGCCTCGGGATGGATGGTGATGATGTCGGCCCCGGCCTCGGCAAAGGCACCAAGGTAGGGATCGACCGGGGCGATCATCAGGTGCACGTCAAAGGGCTTGGCGCTGTGGGGGCGCAGCGCCTTGATCACCTCGGGCCCGATGGTGATGTTGGGGACGAAATGGCCGTCCATCACGTCGATATGGATCCAGTCCGCCCCGGCGGCGTCGATCGCGCGCACCTCCTCGCCCAAGCGGGCGAAATCGGCCGAGAGGATCGAGGGCGAGATCAGCGGGGCGGGCATGGCGCTGGCAAGGCTCCCGGGTGGCGGGGATATCCGCGCCCAGCCATAAGGGAGCCGCGAATCGCGGCACAAGCGCGCTGCCTCGCCTTTTCCACCGCGGCGCGCCGGCACCGAGGATTAAGCCGCAATTCAGGCATGCTGCGTCATAGGCGCGCCAAATCTTCAGGCCAAGTCCAGCCCGCCCGCCGGGCTGCGCCCCTCTCTCACCCTTGCCAAACCGAGACTTGCCATGATCGCCCCCGCTTCTGCCTTCACCCTTGCCCCGGCCCGCGCGCTGGCCGCCCTCGCCGCGCTTGGCCTTGCGCTCGGCCCGGCTGGCACTCCGGCGCTGGCGCAGGAAGGGGGCTATGCCCGCAAGGCGATGAACGACCTCAGCCTGTGCGCCCCCGGCAAGGGCCCGGCGGTCAGGGTGACGGTCAATGGGATCAAGTCCTCGAGCGGCTACCTGTTTGCCCGCATCTACCATGCCCGGGCGAGCGACTGGATGAAGTCCAAGCGCTATATCGTCAGGGTCGAGGCGAAGCCCCAGCCCGGCAGTGTGGTGATGTGCGTGCCCGTGCCCGGCCCGGGCGAATATGCGCTCACCATCCAGCACGATGTCAACGGCAACCGCGACACCGACATCTCCACCGACGGGGCGGGCATGTCGAACAACCCCAAGATCGGCCGCATCCTCGGCATCCCGCGCCCGCCGGGGCTCGACAAGACGCGCTTTGCCGCGGGCGAGGGCATCACCCGCCTGACGGTCACCATGCAATATCTCTAGCCCCCGGCCTCGCCGGCGCGGCGCTGGCGCTGGCGGTGGCGGTGGAGGTCCCAGAGCACCTGCGGCGCGGCGAGCAGCGGGAAGCGCTCGCGAAACGGAGTGATCGGCACCGCCATGCCGGTGTGGCGCTCGATCTTCCAGGCGGCATAGCGCGCCGCGCCCTCGAAGGTGGTGCTGGCCTTGACGAGGCGGATGAGATTGAGCGGCTGGCCGAGCCGCCGCCGCCGCCGCCACCAGGCAAGGATGCGCCGCCGCTCGGCCAGGGCAAGCTCGGGGGACAGCCGGTTGCCCTCCACCCCCGGGGCGATCCCCCCGGCGGCGAGCGCGAGCGGCAGCAGCCCATCGAAATGGGCCGCGTTATGGCCGAGAATGTCCTCCTCGCGGCCCTGCTTTTCCACCCTGAGTTCAGCCCGGTAGGTGGCGCGGAACAGCGCGCGCCAGTAATCGGCGGCGCTGCCGCTCGGCGGGCCGAGCGCGGCGGCAAGGCGCGCGGCGGTGATGGCTGCTGCGCCGAGCGCGGCGATCACCTCGCGGCGCGCGGCCTCATCCCTGCACCAGACAAGCGCGCTCGGCTGGACGAAGCGCGCCCAGATGGTGGTGTCGAGCGTGCGCCCCGCCGCGGCGCGGGCGAAGGTGGCAAGGCGCATGGTGGCAACCTTGGCGCGCAGCATCTGCCCGGCCTCTTCGCGCTCGTGATAGCTCACCTCGGGCCAGATCATCGCCTCGCGCCCGGCGGGCCGCAGCACGTAGAAATCGAGCACCCCCTCGCGCGCGCCGGTGCGCAGGTTGGAGCCATAGAACAGCACCGCGCGCGCCTCCGCAGCTTCGCCCAGGGCCGCCGCAAAGGCGCGCACCGCCGGATCGACCGGCGCGCCGAGCCGCTCGGCAATTCGCGCGGCCAGCGCCGCCTCGGGCGCGCTCACGGCGTGACGAAGGCGAGTTCGGGCCCCTGTTTTATCCGGTATTCGCCCGCGGGGAAGGCCTCGCCATCGAGGATGAAGGGCGCATCGATCGCCAGCGTGAACTGGCTGGCGGCGAGCTGGTGGATGCCGCGTTCGCGCAGGCCCTTGCGGATATGGCCCATCAGGATCAGCGGGATGAGCGCGGTGGTGCGGCGGCTGACCTGATCGAGCGCGACCAGCTTGAGCCCGCCCTTGAGCGGGCCGAAGGGGCGCAGGCCCGCGGGCAGGCGTTCGAGCGTGGTGGCAAACAGCACCTGGCGCATTTCCGGATCGCCGCGCCCGCTGTGGGCCATCGGCACCTCGGCGCTGCCGAGCCCGATGCGCATCCGCGCACCGCGGCGCCAGGGATTCCTGCGGCTGCCGAGCAGCGATTGCAGCAGCGCCCAAATCCCGGTGACTGCCACCACCGCGCTGTCGAAGGCGCCAAGCCGGTGCGCGCGCTGCCCCGCCTGGGTCGCCATGGTGAAGGCCCCGGCGCCGAGGACGAAGCCGGTGACCTGCGCGATCGCGCCGCCCGGGGCGCCGGGCCCGCTGCTGCGCGGGGTGATCACCATCGGCCGCCGCCACACCCGCCCGCCATGGTCGAGCGCGTCGATCGCGTCCTGCAGCGTCCAGCTTTCGGGGATGCCGAGATCGAAGGAGAGCGCGTTGGTCTTGCCCTTGGGCAGCACCGCGAGCGCCGGCCAATTGTCACCGAAGATCGCCTGCCCGCAGGTGAGCACGTCGCGCACCGTGCCATCGCCGCCGTTGATCACCAGAAGATCGATCCCGCGCGCGGCCAGCTCGGCCAGCGCCTGGGGCAGCTGGGCGCGGGCGCGCGGCTGGGCGATGTAGACATGCGGGCACACTCCGCAATCGAAATCGGCGCCGAGATTGCGGTGGCTGCGCGGGTTGTAGATCACCCCGACCGTGGGCGCCTCGCCGGCATCGCGCACCCGCCGCAGGCGCGCCTGGGGCGCGGCGGCGGGCTTCATCCGCGGCAATTGCGCAAATTCGTAGATCGAGGTCGCCATAGTGGTCCTATAGGTGTCGCAAAACCAACTTTCCACTGCAATCGTGAAACCGAAATGCAACATTGCCGGGCGCGCAGGGAGCGCCGATCGGCGCGCAAAGGCAAGCGCCGCGCGACAAAGCTCAGCCGCGGCGCGACGAGCGTCGTTCAAGGAGTTGCGATGCGGCAGGGGCGCGGGTCTTGGCGGAGGTGCCCGGAAAATCAGGCCAATGGCGCACCCGACAGGATTCGAACCTGTGACCTCTGCCTTCGGAGGGCAGCACTCTATCCAGCTGAGCTACGGGTGCATGGTGCCATGCGCGGCGCGCTGCCAATCGCGCGCAGGCGGGCGCTTAGCAAGTGGCGCGGCGCGGCGCCAGACAAATGTTCTCCTGCTGCGCCGCCCTGCGCCCCGGCGCGCCGCTGCCCCCGGCTCCGCGTTCCCTTTCGCGCCTTGCCGCGGGGGCAGGCTTAACCAATCGGCAAGCACGCCCGCCTAGGCTCGCCCCATGGCCACGCTTCCGCCCGAGACGATTCTCCCGCCTGCCGCATCGCGGGAGGCCGAGGCCGAAGCGCTGCTCGGAGCGCTGGCGGCGCTCCAGGGCGAGGCGGCGCGCCTCGCGCTGCTCGCGCGCCTTGCTGCTGAGCCGGACGAGAGTGCCACCCGCTTTGCCCCGCTGATCGTTGCGGCCCGGCCCGGCCAGCGCCAGTTGCTCGCCCAGGCGATTGCGGATTGCCGGGCCATGCTCGCCGCCGGGCTCGCCGCGCTCGAGACGCTAGTGGCGCGCGGGCAGGATCCTTGTGCCCCGGCGTTGGCGCTGTGGCGCGAGCTTCACGCCGCGCGCGCCGCGATGCTGGCGCTGCTCGGCGCCCCCACCCCCGCCACTGCCGCGGCAACCGCGCAGGCTTGACGAAGTTCATTGTTTGTTCCAACGGGGGCGCGATGCGTCCTGCACCCCCCGCCCCCGGCGATGGCTACAGCGATTCGCCGCGCCCTGGCGCTGCCGCGGTGGCGCGCGGCATTGCCCGGCTGTTTGCCCGCAACGACATCTGGTGCCTTGCCGAGGTGCCCCTGCCCAATGGCCGCCGGGCTGATCTGATGGGGATCGACGCGCGCGGGCAGGTGCTGATCGTCGAGATCAAGGTCGCGCGCGCCGATCTGCTCGGCGATGCCAAGTGGGAGGACTATCTCGACTTCTGCGATCGCTTCTACTGGGGGCTTGCGATGGGGCTCGATCGCGCGCCCCTCGAACAGGCGGCCTATCGTCCGGAGGTCTGCGGGCTGATCGTGGCTGATGCCTATGATGCGGAGATCCTGCGCCCCGCGGCGCTCAGGGCCATGGCCCCGGCGCGGCGCCGGGCCGAGACCACGCGCATTGCGCGCCTGGCGATGCGGCGGCATCTCGCACTGTGCGATCCGCAGGGCACGGCGCTGCTTGCCGCGCAATGAGGCCGGCGCGCCTTTGCCCTGTCGCGGCCGGCGCATTTGCGGCATAGAGCGCAGCCATGTTGCCGCCTGGCCTGCCCGTGCCGCTGGCGCTCTTGATCGTCAGCCTTGCCGTCACCGTGATCGTGGCGCTGCGCTACTTCGCCGCCAGCGGGCTGTTCGCGCTGCTGACCGCGCGGCTGCGCCCGGGGCTTTATGCCGGCAAGGCCGCGCAGATCAGGCGTGAGATCGGCTGGTCGCTGCTCTCCGCGGCGATCTATGGCACCCCGGCGGGGATGGTGCTGTGGGCCTGGAACCACCTTGCCTGGACCAGGATCAGCGCCGATTGGGCAGCGCTGCCCTGGTGGTATCACCCGATCTCGGTGCTGATCTATCTCGCCGTGCAGGACACCTGCTTCTATTGGAGCCACCGCCTGATGCACCGCCCACGCTGGTTCAGGCTTGCCCATGCGGTGCACCATGCCAGCCGCCCGCCCACCGCCTGGACAGCGATGAGCTTTCACCCGATCGAGGCAGTGACCGGCGCGGTGGTGGTGCCGCTCCTGGTGTTTATCGTCCCGATCCACGTGGCGATGCTGGGGCTGGTGCTGACCATCGCCACGGTGATGGGGGTAACGAACCACATGGGCTGGGAATGTTTTCCGCGCTGGCTGGTGCATTCGCCCCTGGGCGGCTGGCTCATCACCGCGAGCCACCACGAACGCCATCACGAGGATTACCAATGCAATTTCGGCCTCTATTTCCGCCTGTGGGATCGCCTGTGCGGCACCGACCGGGGCTTGTCGCGGCGCATCGTGTCGGCAGCCGGGCATGGTGTGGCCCGGCCGGAGGCAGCCTGATGGGGGCGCCCCTGCGGCTCGGGCTGGCGGGCAGCCTCGCGCTTCTGGCGGGGCTGCTCGGCGCGGGCGAGGCGCGCGCGGGCGAGGTGGTGATCACCGTCACCGATCTGCGCTCGACCAAGGGCGTGGTGCGCGCCTGCATGACCAGCCGCGCCGATATCTTCCCGCGCTGCATCAGGGATCCGGCCTCGCACCGCGTGGTGGTGCCCGCGGCCGCGCGGCTCGAGATTCGCTTCACCGGGGTGGCGCCGGGCGATTATGCGATCGCACTGCTCCACGATGAGAACGGCAACGGCAAGGCCGATCGGGCGATGGGGATGATGCCGCGCGAAGGCTATGGCTTCTCGCGCGATGCCCCGGTCAAGATGGCGCCGCCCAAATTCGGCGATGCGGTGTTCCGCCAGGGCGAGGGCACCAGCCGCCTCACCATCAGGATGCGCTATTTCCTGTGAGGGCCTGCGCGGCCCTGCGCGCGGGCTTAACGCGATCTTTACCACATCTCGCCAAACCCAGCGGGCAAGACCTGCATGAAGGGGCGGATGACAGCCATGGACACTCTGCGCGGCAGCTTTGATCCCGGGGCCGACCGGGACTGGGACGCACCCGAGGACGAAAGCGCCGCGCCTGCCGCGCGCCGCGACCTGCCGCCCGAGGCCATCGGCCAGGATGAGCGCCGCATGCAGGTGCGCGCCTACAACCACTGGGCGAGCCTCTTGGGCGAGCGCATGTTCCCGCATATCGACGATCTCGATCCGGCGGGCCTTGCCGATTTCGGCCCCTATTCGGTGCTGCTCGACTTTTCCGAAGGGATCGAGGATCCCAAGGTGCGCTTCCTGGGCGAAAAGCTCGCCCAGGAATGCGGCAGCCAGGGGCCGATCCTGCGGCTTTCCGATGTGCCGCCGCGCTCGCTCCTCAGCCGCATCACCGATCACTATCTGCAAATCCTCGCCAACCAGGCGCCGATCGGGTTCGAGGCCGAATTCATCAACCAGCGCGGGGCGGCGATCCTCTATCGCGGCATCCTGCTGCCCTTCTCGCGCGATGATGCCACGATCGACTTCATCTACGGGGTGATCAACTGGAAGGAACTGGCCGACCAGATCACCGCGGACGAGCTGCTGCTCGAGATCGACCAGGTGCTCGACCTCGAGTCCGAACCCGCGCCCGCGCCCCGCCCGGCCGAGCCGCTTACCGATTGGGCCGACTCCCCGGCGCACGAGAGCCTCGAGGTGGAAGGCGAGGCGCGCGAGGCCGACTTCTTCGACGATGACGGGTCGGACGAGGCGGTGCTGCCCGATTTCAGCCGCTTTGATCTTGATGTGGAAGATTACGACGAGGACGAGGGCGAGGAGGACAGCGGCCCCTACAATTTCGCCTCGCTCGCCGATTATATCGAGGCCCCGGCCAAGAAGGCGATCAACCTGGCCGACTATCCGCCGGTGCCGCTCGAGGAAGCCGGGCCGCTCGCCGATTTCGCCCCCGATTTCGCCCCGCGCGCCGACGAAAGCGAGGACGCGCCGGTCGGTGTGCCGCTTGCCGCGCGTGACGACATGGCTTCGCCGCCGGGCGAAGCGGTGGGGCTGCGCGCCTTTCTCGAGGCCGCGCAGAGCCTTGCCCGCAGTGCCGAGAGCAGCGAGGATCGCAGCCGCGCCGCGCTCTATGCCGCAGTCAGCCGCGCCTATGATTTCGCGCTCGCCGCCGCGGCCGCGCCCGAGGACTATGCCGCGCTCGTTGCCGAGGCCGGCATTGCCGTGCAGGAGCGCGCGCCGATGACCCCGGTGGTCAAGCTCGTCTTTGGCGCCGATTACGACAAGACCCGGCTCACCGAATATGCCGCGGTGCTCAGCCACGCCCGGCGGCTGGGGTTGGGCCATGGGCAGCTTGCCGATTTCCTCGCCGAGACCGAGGGCGGGATCAAGGCGGTGGTTCAGGCCGAACGCCGCCTGCGCCGCGAGGAGCAGGGGCGCGCCGATGAGGCCCCGCGCGTGCTGCGCGAGGCCATCGCCGCCCAGCTGCGCGCGCGCGCGGCCATCACGCTCGAGGATCTCGATGGGGCCGGGCCGGAATTCGCGCTGGTGCTGATCCGCCGTGACGAGGTGGGCTGTGCCGAGATTCTGGGCGAACTGCCCGAGGATATCGGCCAGATCGAAAGGGCGGCGCGCAAGCTTGGCGCCTGAGGCGCGCGCCCGCGCGCCACGCTTCAGATTGCGTTCAGGGCGAATCGCACTAGGCTTGGGGTGCATGCCCCGCCGCTTCCAGCCCCTTGCCCTTGCCTGCGCGCTGATCGCCAGCCTCGGCCTTGCGCTCGAGCCGCTCGCGGCCCAGTCGATCCTGCGCGACGCCGAGACCGAGCAATTGCTGCGCGACATGGCCGCCCCGCTGATCGAGGCGAGCGAGCTTGAGCCTGGCCATGTCAAGCTGGTGCTGATCAACGATCCCTCGATCAACGCCTTTGTTGCCGGCGGGCAGGCGATCTATGTCCACACCGGCCTCATCGAGGCTGCCGAAACCGCCGAGGAAGTGCAGGGCGTGCTCGCCCACGAGCTTGGCCATATCACCGCCGGGCACGCGGTGCGCACCGACGAGCGCACCCGGGCGGCGACCAATATCTCGCTGCTCTCGCTCCTGCTTGGCATCGGCGCGGCGATTGCCGGGGCGGGGGATGCGGCGATGGGGGTGATCGCCGCCGGGCAGCAGGCCGCGATCGGCAGCTTCCTGTCCTTCAACCGCGATCAGGAAGCCGCGACCGACCTTGCCGGGGCGCGCTATCTTTCGGGCGCGGGGATTTCGGGCCGGGGCATGATCCGCTTCTTCGAGCGGCTGCGCGGCAATGAGATCCGCGCCGGCTACAGCCAGGCCGACGAGGCCGCCTATGCCCGCACCCACCCGCTCACCGGGGATCGCATCCAGGTGCTGCGCGATCTGCTCGAGGAAGACCCGGCCTGGGATGCGCCCGCCGATCCCCAATTGCAGGCGCGTTTCGTGCGCACCAAGGCCAAGCTGTTCGGCTATCTCGCCGAGCCGCAGCGCACCTTGCGCACCTATCCGCCCTCCGACACCAGCATCCCCGCGCGCTATGCCCGCGCCTATGCCTATCACAAGGAGGCGCGGGTCGATCTCGCGCTGGCCGAGGCCGAGGCGCTGATCGCGGCCGAGCCGGACAACCCCTGGTTTCTCGAGCTCAAGGGCCAGGTGCTGCTCGAATCGGGGCGGGTGCGCGAGGCGCTGGCCCCGCTGCGCCGCGCCAGCGAGCTGACCCGGGCCCATCCGCTGATCGCCGGGATGCTCGGCCATGCCCTCATCGCCACCGAGGACAAGGCCAATTATGCCGAGGCCGAACAGGTGCTGCGCGCCTCGGTGCAGCGCGATCGCTACAACCCCTTTGCCTGGTATCAGCTCGGCGTGGTCTATGAGGCGCGCGGCGACATCCCCCGCGCCCGGCTTGCGAGCGCCGAGCAGCAGGTGATGCGCCACCGCTATGCCGAAGCCTTGCAGAGCGCCCAGGCGGCCGAGGCCTATCTGCCCTATGGCTCGCCCGATTGGCTGCGCGCGCAGGATATTGCGCTCGAGGCGCGCGCCGAACTGGAACGCGCGCGCAACCGGCGCTAGGCATCACAGGCCAAGCCACAGACGTTCGAGGACATGCCCCAGGACCATCCCACCCCTGCCGCTGCGCCTTCCGGCCTGCGCGCCAGCCTGCTTGCCGCGCTCACCGCGCTGGTCTTCGGCTTTCTCGGCGCGGCGATCTGGGACTATTCCGGGCTGGGCGAGGCGCGCACCCGCGCCTTCCTGCTCGCCAATCCCGATCTCCTGCCGCAGATGGCCCAGGCCTATGAGGAACAGGAAGCCGCCAAGCGTCTCGCGGCGATGGGCGATGAGGTCTTCGCCCCCTTCCCCGGCGCGGTGCTCGGCAATCCCAAGGGCAGCCGGGTGCTGGTCGAGTTCACCGATTACAACTGCCCCTATTGCGAGGCCAGCCTCAAGGATGTGAACCGGCTGGTGGCCGAGGATCCTGATCTCAAGGTGGTGATCCGTGAATGGCCGATCTTCGAGGGCAGCGAGGCGGCCTCGCGCATGGCGCTCGCCGCCGCGCTCCAGGGCAAGTACCGCGCCTTCCACGATGCCATGTTCGCCACCGGCGATGTCGCCGCGGCGGCGCGTGCGGCGGGGCTCGACATGGCCCGGGCCGAGGCCGATGCCGCCTCGGAGGCGGTGAGCGGCGAGATCGCCCGCAATCTCGATTATGCCCGCGCGCTCGGCTTTACCGGCACCCCGGCCTGGATCGCCGGGCGCCGCCCGATCGGCGGGGCGGTGGGCTATGAGCGGCTCAAGGCCGCGCTGGCCGGAGAAAAGGCGGGGTGAAGGCGGCGCTGCTGCTGGCGGCCCTGCTGGCGGGGTGGGTGATGGCCCCGCCGCTCGCCGCCCAGGCGATCGACTATGCCGCTGAGCGCGCCGCGATTGCCCGCTTCCAGGAGGCCGATCAGCGCCTGCAGGACGTGGGCTGGCAATTGGCGCGCGGCAATGCCCCTTTCTGCCCGCGCAGCGTGCCGGCAATCGGGCTGCAACTCCAGGACATGGCGAGCTATGGCGCGCCCGACATTGCCCGGCGGGCGCTTGGCCTTGCCCGCGATTTCGCGGTCGAGACCGCCGCGCGCGGCTCGCCCGCTGCCGCCGCCGGGGTGTTTGCCCGCAACCGCGAGATCGCCCGGCTCGAGCGCTTCGATCCCAATGACTGGCCAGCCGGCGCGGGGATGGATTGGCAGCGGCTTGCCCGCGCGCATGACCATATCGAGGCGATGCTCACCGAGCACGGCGGCATCACCATCACCTTTGCCGATGGGCAGAGCGCGCGGCTGGCCCCGGTCGAGGTCTGCGCCACCCGCTTCGAACTGATGGGCGAGGGCGAGAAGGCCGTGGCCGATGGCGCGCGCGTGGTGATCGGTATCGGCTTTCCCGCCTTTGCCTATGACGAGCCGGTGTTTGCCGCGCTGGTCGCGCATGAACTGGCGCACAACGTGCTCGGCCACCGGGCCTGGCTCGATCGCAACGGGCGCTCGCGCCGCCACGTGCGCCGCACCGAGCGCGAGGCCGACCGGCTGATCCCCTGGCTGCTCGCCAATGCCGGATATGATCCGGCCGCCGGGGTCACCTTCATGCGGCAATGGGGGGCGAAGCACGATGCCGGGATCTTCAGGCTGCGCAAGCACGATGGCTGGGACGAGCGTGCGCGCTTCATCGCTGCCGAATTGCCTCAGATCGCCGCGCTGATGGCGCGCGAGGGCCGGGCCGACTGGACGCGCCATTTCCGCCGCGAGATCGATCCCGCAGGCGGGCTGGCACCCGATCCACGGCGCTAGCGGCGCGCCGGAACGTGGCTGGAGCGCGGCGCAAACCCGCGCTTTTCCCATGCGGTGTGTGACAAAATCGGCTAGAGGACGCGCGACATGTCCGTGCTTCCGCTCCAGGCTGCGCCGTTCTTCGCCAGCAAGAACCGGGCGTTCTGGAACCTCCAGCTGGCCGGCTGGGGCGCCGCCTTCCTGCTGCGCGCGGTCTCGGCGCTCGCCAATGGCCAGCCGCCCGATCTCCTGGTGCTGATCCTGGTGACCACCATCACCGGCTTTTCGATCAGCCTCATCCTCTCGGTGATCTATCGCCAGCTGATCCGCCAGCGCCCGCTGGTGACCTGGGGGGTGACCGCGCTGGTGCTGGTGGTGGCGGTGCTGCTCCACGCCTCGATCGATGCCTGGGTGCAGGGCATCTATTACGCCGGCAGCCGCGAGACCACCTTCGTGCAGCGGCTGATCGGCCTGCTCTACTTGCCCTTGACGCTGCTGGGCGGGTGGAGCGCGCTCTATTATGCGATCAATTTCTTCCTCACCGTCGAGCAGCAGGCCGACCGGCTCGAGCGGCTCGAGGCCCAGGCGACCGCAGCGCAGCTGGCCATGCTGCGCTACCAATTGAACCCGCATTTCCTGTTCAACACCTTGAATTCGATCAGCACGCTGGTGCTCCTCAAACAGACCGAGCCGGCCAATGCCATGCTCACCCGGCTTTCGAGCTTCCTGCGCCACACGCTGATTGCCGAGCCGGGCAGCCAGGTCACCCTCGCTCAGGAGATCGAGACCCTGCAGCTCTATCTCGATATCGAGCGGATGCGCTTCGAGGAGCGGCTGCGCACCCATTTCGCCATCGAGGAAGCAGCCTTGAAGGCGCAGCTTCCGGCGATGCTGCTCCAGCCGCTGGTGGAAAACGCGATCAAATATGCCGTCAGCCCGCAGGAGGAGGGCGCGCGCATTTCGCTCAGCGCCCGCGTGATCGGGGATCGGCTGCGCCTGATGGTCGAGGATACCGGCCCGGGGGCGGACGATCCGGCGCGCTTCGGCCGCGCCGACAGCGGCGATCTGGCGTCCGGCCGCCCGGTTTCCACCGGGGTGGGCCTTGCCAATATCCGCAACCGGCTGATCCAGGCCTATGGCGAGAACCAGCGCTTCGAGACCTCCTCGCAGCCCGGCGGCGGCTTTACCGTGCTGATCGAAATCCCCTATGTCCCGGTCGCCTCGCCGGCCTCCGCTCCCGCCGGTGCCCCGGCACCCGGCCCGGCGGCGCAGGCGGGCAAGATCGTCCCCCTCAATCCCCCCCAACAAGCCATCGGAACTTCGGCATGACCATCAGAACCATCCTCGTCGATGACGAAAAGCTTGCGATCCAGGGCCTTGCCCACCGCCTGGCTGCCTTTGAGGATGTCGAGATCATCGACACCTGCGCCAACGGGCGCGAGGCGATCCGCAAGATCAAGACCGAAAAGCCCGATCTCGTGTTCCTCGATATCCAGATGCCGGGGTTTGACGGCTTTTCGGTGGTCAAGGGGGTGATGGATATCGAGCCGCCGCTGTTCGTCTTCGTCACCGCCTATGAGGAGCACGCGATCCGCGCCTTCGAGGCCAATGCCGTCAACTACCTGATGAAGCCGGTCGACGAGATCAAGCTTGCCGACACCATCGAGCGCGTGCGCCAGCGCCTTGCCGAGAAGAAATCGGCCGAGGATGCCGGGCAATTGCTCGACGTGCTCGCCGAGGTCGCGCCCGAGCGCGTCGCCGATTTCGTCGAGACCACCCAGGCGGTCGCCGAGAGCGAGGGGCGCTTCGAAAAGCTCATCAATGTCAAGGATCGCGGGCAGATCTTCCGCGTCGAGGTCGATACCATCGAGCATATCGAGGCCGCGGGCGATTACATGATCATCTCCACCGGCGACAATTCGCTGGTGCTGCGCGAGACGATGAAGGATCTGGAACGTCGGCTCGATCCGAGAAAGTTCCAGCGCGTCCACCGCTCCACCATCGTCAACCTCGATCTGGTGCGCCAGGTGCGCCCGCACACCAATGGCGAATGCTTCCTGGTGCTGGAATCGGGCGCTGAGGTGAAGGTGAGCCGCTCCTACCGCGACGTGGTGGCGCGCTTCGTGCATTGATGTGTTTTTGATGGTGCGGGCGCCGCCGCGCCCTCGTCCTCGGCGCTGTTCCTTCGCTCCGCTACGGGCGCCTGCGGTCGGGCGGTCGCCCTTGCGGAGCCTGCGGCTCCGTTTATGGTGCCTGGGCATGACCTCTTTCACCCTCCCCGGCTTCGACCTCGCCAAGTTCATCCGCGAAACGCTGGCCGAGGACCTGGGCGAAGGCCTGCCCGGGGGCGGCAGGGATGTCACCGCGGAAAGCGTGATCCCCGCCGCGGCGCGCTTTTCGGGCGTGATGGACAGCCGCGATGCGATCGTGGTGGCCGGGCTGCCGGTGGCGGCGGCCTTCTTCCGCCACCTCGATCCGGATTGCACCATCACCATGCTGGCACATGATGGCGAGAAGGTGCCCGCCGGCACCGATCTCATGCACATCGAGGGCGCGGCGCGCGCTCTCCTCACCGCCGAACGCAGCGCGCTCAACATCGTCCAGCACCTCTCCGGCATCGCCACGCTGACCCAGGCCTATGTCACCGCCATGCGCGGGCCCGGCGGCAATCCCGCCTGCACCCTGCTCGACACCCGCAAGACCCTGCCCGGGCTGCGGGCGCTGGAAAAATACGCCACCCGTCAGGGCGGGGCGCAGAACCACCGCATGGGCCTGTGGGATGCGGCGATGATCAAGGACAACCACATTGCCGTCGCCGGCAGCGTCGCCGAGGCGGTGCGCCGGGCGCGCGCGGCAGGCGTTGCGCGGATCATCTGCGAGGTTGACCGGCTCGAGCAGATCGAGCCCGCGCTCGCGGCGGGCGCGCATCACCTGCTGCTCGACAACATGGACGCTGCAACCCTTGCCGCGGCGGTGCGGCTGGTTGCGGGCCGGGTGCCGACCGAGGCGAGCGGCGGCATCAATCTCGACACCATCGCCGCCAAGGCGGCAAGCGGGGTCGATTACATCTCGGTCGGGCGGATCACCCAGAGCGCGCCCGCAGCCGATATCGGGCTTGATTTCGCCCCGCTATGATCCCGCTCGGCCGCCCGCGCCCGCTCGCCATCCGCATCTTTGCCGCCGCCTTCCTCGCCGCCGCGCTGCTGCGGCTGGCCTACGGCCTTGCCGATCTGCCCCTGGCCGAGACGGTCTATGCCGCCAATCTGCCGCTGATCGCCTGGGACCGCGAGGCCACGATCATCGCGCTGAGCGCCGAATTCACCATCGCGCTCATTCCGCTCGTGTGGATCTATCTCCTTGCCGCGCGCTTTGCCCGCTGGCTGGTGCTGGGCTTTGGCGCCTTGCGGCTTGTGCTGATCGATCCGGCGGGCCTTGCCGGCGCTCTGCTCATCGCCATCGCCATGGCCGCGCTGCTCACCCCGCAGGCCGCCCGCTGGTTTGCGCGCAGGCAGGAGATCGATCCTGCGGTGTTCGATTAGCCTTGTCGGCGTGCTGGCGCTCGGGGTGGCCCTGCCCGGCGCCGCCCGTGCCCAGGCCTATCAATGCCGCGCCCCGGTGGTTGCAGCCGTGCCCCGGATCGCGCCCGATGGCCCGCGCCGGGTGCTCCCCGTCTCCGGCTACACCTTGGCGCTGAGCTGGAGCCCCGAGTTCTGCCGCACCCGCACCAAGGCGCGCGCGCATCACCTGCAATGCAGCGGAGCTGCAGGGCGCTTTGGCCTCGTGGTGCACGGGTTGTGGCCCCAAAGCCAGCGCGGCTGGCCGCAATGGTGCCCGGCGCGCGCGGCCCCGAGCCCGGCCGAGCTGCGCGGTGCGCTGTGCCTGATGCCCTCGCCCAATCTGGTCGCGCGCCAATGGGCCAAGCATGGGGCCTGCATGACCCGCCGCCCGGGGCAATATCTCAAGCTCATCCGCATCCTGTGGGAGGGCCTCAGCCTGCCCGATTACGACCGCATCGCGCGCGAGGAGGGCCTCACCGCCGGGCGCATCCGCGCCGCCTTTGCCGCGGCCAACCCCGGCTGGCCGGCAAGCGCGATCGCGGTCAGGCTGAATCCGCGCGGCTGGCTCGAGGAAATCCGCCTGTGCTATGGCAAGACCTTCCGGCCCGCGCCCTGCCCGCCCGCGCGCCGCGGCGTCGGGGATGCGACCCCTGCCCGGATCTGGCGCGGGCTTTAGGGCCTGCGGCGCTCCGCCTCAGCGCCGGGCGGCGAAGAAGGCGCGCAAGAGTTCGGCGGCTTCCCCGGCCCCGATCCCGGCATAGACCTCGGGCTGGTGCAGGCACTGCGGCTGGTCGAAAACGCGCGCGCCGTGCTCGACCGCGCCGCCCTTGGGGTCGCTCGCGGCATAGTAGAGCCGGGCGATGCGGGCATGGGCGATGGCCCCGGCGCACATCGCGCAGGGCTCGAGCGTCACCCACAATTCGCACCCGGAAAGGCGCTCATCGCCCAGCGCCTTGGCCGCGGCGCGGATGGCGAGGATTTCGGCATGGGCGGTGGGATCGTGCCGCGCGCGCGGGGCATTGTGGGCCGCGGCGATGATTGCGCCCTCGCGCACGACCACCGCGCCGATCGGCACTTCGCCTGCAAGCGCTGCCCGGCGCGCCTCGTCGAGCGCGCGTTGCATCGGCGGGGGAAGCGGCCAGCGGGTCATCAGCCGCGGGCTAGCCGCGGTGGCACGCGCTTGCAACGCGCTTGACGATTCGGGGTGGCACCGTTATGCGCGCCGCTTTCCCGGCTTAGACCCGCTTTCACGAGAAGAGACGAGACAATGTCGCGCATCTGCGAACTGACCGGCAAGGGCCGCCAGATCGGCCACAATGTCAGCCACGCCAACAACAAGACCAAGCGCGTCTTCCTGCCCAACCTGCAGAACGTGACGCTGATGAGCGAGAAGCTGGGCCGCAGCTTCAGGTTCCGGGTCTCGACCCACGCGCTGCGCTCGGTCGAGCACAATGGCGGGCTTGACAACTGGCTGCTCAAGACCAGCGACGACAAGCTCTCGGCCAATGCCCGCAAGGTCAAGCGCGAGCTGCTCAAGGCCGAGGCCGCGGCCTGATTGGCGCTGCACCCGTCGCGGGGGCGATGCCTGCCACATTGGTAAGTTGAAAGCCGAGGCGCCCGGCACCCCGGGCGCCTTTGCTTTGTCCGGCTCATGCCAGCGGATCGAACACCAGCTTCACCAGGAGCGTGCGCTGGAACACCGAGAAATTGTCGTCCGAGATCACCCACACATCGACCCGCCCATCATCGCGCGCCCGCAAGGCCAGGCCCTCGTAATTCTCGCGCGGCACCACCGCGTCGAGCCTCAGCACCGGGCGCGGGGCGAAGATCCCGCCCGGCCGCGGCGGTGGTGCGATCGCCAGCATGGCCGAAAAGGGTGGCCAGGCCTCGCGCCCGGGCCATTCGAGCCGCCGCAGCAGCACGAGGAGGCGGCCATCGGGCAGCTGCGCCGCGTCGGTTGCGACATAGCCCTTGCCCGGCAGGCGGAAACGGAAGCGCTGCGGGGTGCCGCCGGCGATCGGGTCGCGCGCGAAGATCAGCCCGGTGTCGCCGGCCTCGGGAATGATGACGAAGCGCCCGTCGGCAAGGCGCACCATCGCCTCGATCCCGGCATTCTCGGGCCAGTCCACCAGATCCGCGAGCAGCCGCTCGCCAGCGGGCAGGCTGGCGATGGTGAAGCGCTGGATCGCATGGGTCTGCTCATAGCCGAGCCAATATTGGCCGCTCGCCGGATCGCGGGTGGCCGATTCGATGTCGGTGAGGTGGCGCGCAAGGCCGCGCACCGAAAGCTGGCGGTTCATGCTCCCGTCTGCATCGGGCAGGCCCGGCTCATCGAGGGTAAGGCGAAAGCTGCGGTCGGAAAAGGCGCGCAAGGATCCCGGGCGCAGCGCCAGCATCGCCGAAAAGCCGCCAAAGCGCAGCCCCGGCGCGCTGATCTGCCACACCCCTTCGCGCCGCCAGCCGGCAGCGCTGCTGACGGTCGCGGGCCCGGCGACGTGGGTGATGGTGACATGTTGCGGCGGACGCGCATCAACCGGCGCACGCAGCCATGTGCCCGGCGCGCAGGCCGCAGCCACGGCCAGCGCCGCGATCACCCGCCGCCAATTGCGCATCGGCGCGGCTATTGGCCCGGCTGGTCGAGCTGGAGCAGGCGGCGCGTGGCGATCTCGCACGAGGCATAGGCCTCCTGCCGCTCGGCGCTCCAGTAACGCAGTTCAGCCAGCGGGATCGCCTCGCCCGTCACCGCGCAATAGACATGGGTGCCGGGCCGCAGCACCCGGAAGCTGGAGGGGCCGTAATAGAGCTTGGCGGCCTTGTCGGCAGGGGTCATCAGCATGGGACGGGTGATAGCAGAGCGGGCCTAGCCGAACAAATCCTCTTGCGCCCCCGTGTCGGGCTCGGGGCGGGCGGGGCGGCGCGGCGGCGTGCGGGTAATGGCGGGGCTTCCCGCAGGGACGGCATCGAGCGCGCCATCGGCAAATTGCAGCACCAGCCCCGGCTCGCCCGCCGCGGCAGCGCGGCTGGTGAGCGCGCGCCCGGCGCGGCTGCGCACGATCACATAGCCGCGCGCAAGCGGGCCTTCGGGGTGAAGCTGGCTCAACACCCGGGCAAGCGCGGCGAGGCGCTCGGCCCCGGTCTCGATGCGCCGCTCGACGAGCCCGGGGACGAGGCGCACCCCTTCGATCCGCCGCCGCGCTTCGGCCGCGCTGCGGGTGAGCAGGGCGGGCGAGAGCCGCGCCGCCACCCCGGCGAGCCGCTCGCGCCCCCGCATCGCCCGGTCAGCCAGGGCGCGGCGCAGGCGCTCGGCGAGATCGTCGAGCCTTTGCGCCTGCGGTTGGAGCAGGTTGTCCGGGCGCGGCAGCAGCCGCACGCGCGCCGCCAGCCGCTCACGCCCCAATTCGAGCGGGCGATAGACCGCGCGGCGCTGGCGGGCGGCAAGATCGGCCAGGGTGAGCATCAGATCGGCGCGCACCGGCACCGCCATTTCCGCCGCGGCGGTGGGGGTGGGGGCGCGCCGATCGGCAGCGAAATCAGCCAGCGTGGTGTCGGTCTCGTGCCCCACGGCGCTGATCACCGGGATGGGGCACTCGGCGATCGCGCGCACCACCGCTTCCTCGTTGAAGGCCCACAGGTCCTCGATCGATCCGCCCCCGCGGGCAACGATCACCACATCGGGGCGCGGCACGGGGCCGCCGGGCGCGATCGCGGCAAAGCCGCGCAGGGCCGCTGCCACCTGTGCCGCGGCGCCCTCGCCCTGCACCAGCACCGGCCAGACCAGCACGTGGCTGGGGAAGCGGTCGGCAAGGCGGTGGAGAATGTCGCGGATCACCGCGCCGGTGGGCGAGGTGACCACCCCGATCACCCGCGGCAGGAAGGGCAGGGGGCGCTTGAGCTGCGGCGCGAACAGGCCCTCGGCGGCGAGTCTTGCGCGGGTCTTCTCCAGCAGCGCGAGGAGCGCGCCCTCGCCGGCGAGCTCGAGGCTCTCGATCACGATCTGATATTTGGAGCGCCCGGGATAGGTGGTGAGCTTGCCGCTGGCGATCACCTCGAGCCCATCCTCAGGGCGGAAGGACAGGCGCGCCGCGGTGCCCTTCCACATCACCCCGTCGATCACCGCGCTCTCGTCCTTGAGGGCGCAATAGAGGTGGCCCGAGGCGGCGCGCTTCACCCCCGAAAGCTCGCCGCGCAGACGCACGAAGCCGAAGCGCTCCTCCACCGTGCGCTTGAGCAGCGCCGCCAGCGCGCTCACGCTCAGCGGCTCGGCGTTGTCGCCGGGCCATTGGCGCGCTACCAGCCCGGCGTTGCTGTCGGAAGTGGGCGGAGGTGCCATGAATATCCTGCTGGTCGGCTCGGGTGGGCGCGAACATGCGCTGGCCTGGAAGCTGGCGCAATCCCCTTCGCTCACCCGCCTTTACGCCGCCCCCGGAAATCCCGGCATTGCCGAGGAGGCCGAGATCGTGGAGCTCGACCTTGCCGATCACGCGGCGGTGGTGGGCTTTTGCGCGGATCGCGCCATCGGCCTTGTGGTGATCGGGCCGGAGGCGCCGCTGGTCGATGGCCTTTGCGATGCCCTGCGCGCGGCGGGCGTGCCGGTGTTCGGCCCCTCGCGCGCCGCGGCGCGACTCGAAGGCTCGAAGGGCTTCACCAAGGACCTGTGCGCCCGCGCCGGCATTCCCACCGCGGGATATGTGCGGACATCCTCACTGGAAGAGGCCCGCGCCGCGCTCGCCCGCTTCCAGCCGCCTTACGTGCTCAAGGCCGATGGGCTGGCCGCCGGCAAGGGCGTGGTGATCGCCCAGAGCCTTTCCGAGGCCGAGGCCGCGCTTGCCGAGATGTTCGGCGGGGCCTTTGGCAGCGCCGGGGCAGAGGTGGTGATCGAGGAGTTCCTCGAAGGCGAGGAAGCGAGCTTCTTCGCGCTCACCGATGGCACCCACATCATCCCCTTCGGCAGCGCGCAGGATCACAAGCGCGTGGGCGAGGGTGACACCGGCCCCAACACCGGCGGGATGGGCGCCTATTCCCCCGCGCCTGTTCTCACGCCCGCCTTGCAGGAGCGGGTGCTGGCCGAGATCGTCGCACCCACGATTGCCACCATGCGCGCAGAGGGCAACCCCTATCAGGGCGTGCTCTATGCCGGGCTGATGCTGACGGCCGAGGGGCCCAAGCTGATCGAATACAATGTCCGTTTTGGCGATCCCGAGGCCCAAGTGCTGATGATGCGGCTCGAAAGCGATCTCGTCGCTCTGATGCTCGCCTGCGCGCAAGGGCGGCTCGAGGGCATGCGCATCGCCTGGCGCGATCAGACCGCGCTTACCGTGGTGATGGCGGCCAGGGGCTATCCCGGCACGCCCGAAAAGGGCGGGAAAATCGCGCTCAACGATGCCGAGGCCGATGGGGCCAAGGTGTTCCACGCCGGCACTGCGATCAAGGACGGGGCGCTGGTGGCCAATGGCGGGCGGGTGCTCAATGTCACCGCGCTGGGGCGCAGCGTCACCGAGGCTCAAGCACGCGCCTATCAAGCGGTGGATAGGATCAGCTTCCCCACCGGCTTCTGCCGCCGGGATATCGGCTGGCGCGAAGTGGCGCGCGAGCAGGCAGGGGCAGAAAATTGACCCTGATCAAGGATTGCCGGGCAAACAGCAAGGATAAGGCCAGCATGACCCATCGCCTCGCCCGCATCGCCCCGCTCGCCTGCCTCGCGCTTGCCGCCTGCCAGGCCGCCCCGGGCAGCAACAAGCCGCCGCCGATGCTGGGCAAGCCGACCTCGCCCTCGCCCGATACCCGCGCCCCGGCCTTCATCGAGGCGGCCTGCGGCGGGTGCCATGCGGTCGAACCGCCCTTCCTCTCGCCCAATCCGGCCGCGCCCAGCTTTGCCGCGATCGCCAACCGCACGGGGCTGTCGCAAAGGTCGCTCGCCGACTGGCTTTCGCAAGCGCACAACTATCCCGAGCAGATGGACTTCACCCTCACCCGGCCGCAGATCAATGAGATCGCCGCCTACATGGTGACGCTGCGGCACGCGGGCTATGTGCCCGATGAATAGCCGCGCCTAGAGGCGTTCTTCCATCAGCTTGAGCATGTCGGCCTCGGGCCGCGGGCCGTAGTGCGAGATCACTTCCGCGGCGCAGATCGCCCCGCGCTTCAGGCAGCGGGTGAGCGGCTCGCCCTTGACATAGCCCGAGAGGAACCCGGCGGCGAACTGGTCGCCCGCCCCGGTGGTATCGACCACCTTCATCACCGGCACCGCGGCGACCTCGGCGCGCTCGCCGTGGGCGATGGCCACCGCGCCTTTCTCCGAGCGGGTCGCCACCAGCACCGGCACCTTGTCCGCAACCGCGGCAAGGCCCGCCTCGAAATCCGCCTCGCCGGTGAGGGTGGCCAGTTCGCTTTCGTTGACGAACAGGATGTCGATCACGCCCTCATCGATCATGGCGAGGAAATCGTCGCGGTGGCGTTCGATCACGAAGCTTTCCGAGGCGGTGAAGGCCACCTTGCGCCCGGCCGCGCGCGCCACCTCGATCGCGCGGCGCATGGCGCGGCGCGGCTCTTGCGGATCCCACAGATAGCCTTCGAGATAGAGGATCGCGCCGCTCGCGATCAGGTCTTCATCGAGCGCGCTTGCCGGCAGATATTGCCCGGCACCGAGGAAGGTGTTCATCGTGCGCTCGCCATCGGGGGTCACGAAGATCAGCACGCGGCCCGTCGCCGGCTCGCCGGGGCGCGCCGGGGTGTCGAAATCGATGCCGGTGGCGCGCATGTCGTGGCGGAACACCTTGCCCAGCTGGTCGTCGGCGACCTGGCCGATGAAGGCACATTCGAGGCCGAGCATGGCAAGGCCCGCCAGTGTGTTGGCCGCCGAGCCGCCCGAGACCTCGCGCGCCGGGGGCATGGCCTCATAGAGCTCCTCGGCGCGGGCCTCGTCGATCAGGGTCATGCCGCCGCGGTTGAGCTGAAGCTCCTCGATCAGCTCCTCCTCGCACGCAGCGATCACGTCAACCACGGCATTGCCGATGGCGATGACATCATAGCGGGGCGGGGTGGGATTGGTCACGGGCGGTTCCTCGGGCTTGTGGCTTGGCGCCGCCTAGCCGCCTTCGCCCGCGCCGCCAAGCATCTCTTGTGCGCAGCGTGGCGCGCCTCTGGCGTTGACTTGGGCGCAGCCGATCCGCATCGGCTTGGGCCATGCCGCGCTGCCGTGCCCCTGTGCTCCTTGCCGCCTGCCTGCTGGCGCTGGCGCTCGATGCCTGTGCTGGTGCGCCGCCACCGCGACCTGCCGCCGCCCCCGCGCCCGGCCCTGCGAGCGCGCGCAGCAGCATCGTGGTGGTGCCGCAGGTGATGCGCGGGGCCGGGCTCGACGGGGTGATCGGCGAAACCGGCGCCGCGCTCACCCGCCGCTTGGGCACCCCGCGGCTGACGCTTGCCGAGGGCGATGCGCGCAAGCTCCAGTTTGCCGGGCCCACCTGCGTGCTCGATATCTATCTCTATCCCTTGCGCGCCGGAGCCGAGCCCACCGCCACCCACCTTGCCGCGCGCCAGCGCCAGGGCGGCGCGCCGCGCGATCCGGCCGATTGCCTGCGCGAGCTCGAGCGGCGCTAACCCGGTCTTAAGCCTGTCTGTGCCATACCGCCCCGCGAACCTCGAGGGGACGCGCATGACCACGCAATTCATCGCCATTGCCAGGGCCGCGGCGGCCGAGGGGCGGCTTGCCGCCGACACCCTGCTGGCGCTGCGCCGCGAAGGCTGGGGCGACGGGCTCATCACCCGGGCCGAGGCCGAGGCGCTGTTCGCGCTCAACGCCGCGCTTCACGAGCGCAGAGCGGAGTGGTGCGACTTCTTCGTCGAGGCGATCGGCGAATTCGTGCTCAACGGCGCCCCGCCGCGGTTGCAATGTTCCGAGGACGAGGCCGCATGGCTCATCGGCCAGGTCGATCATGATGGCGTGGTCGAGACCATGGCCGAGCTCGAATGCCTGGTGCGCATCCTCGAGCGCGCCGAGAACACCCCCGAGAGGCTCAAGCACTATGTGCTCGCCCAGGTCGAACGCGCGGTGCTCTCGGGCATCGGGCCGACGCGCTGCGGCGGCGAACTTGCCGCCACCCATATCACCGCGGCCGAATGCCGGATCGTGCGCCGGGTGGTGTTTGCCAGCGGCGGCCACGGCCCGGCGGCGGTGACGCGCCACGATGCCGAAATGCTCTTCCGCCTCAAGGATGCCACCCTCGCCGAGGAGAACGCGCCCGAGTGGGAGGCGCTGTTCCTCGATGGCGTTGCCAATTATCTCAGGGGCTTCACCCTTGCCCATGCGCAGCTAAGCCATGCCCGCCGGCGCGAGCTCGAAGCCTTCATCGCCGACAACCAGCCGCGCGTCGGGCGCTTCATGACCCGCCTGGCGCGCGAGGCGCCGCAGGTGATGAACCATTTCGGCAAGGTCTTCGGGCGCAAGCAGCCGGGCACGCCGGATTATGCCGCCCGCGCTGCCGCGGGGGCCGAGGTGACACCCTTCGAGCAGGAATGGCTCGAGCGCATGATCGATGCCGATGGCGAGGTTGACGAGCTCGAAACCAAGTTGATCGCGCGGCTCGCCGCCGAAGTCTGAACCGCGCGCCGCGCGGATCAGACCATGAAGCTCTCCCCGCAACCGCAGGCGCCCTTGGCGTTGGGGTTGTCGAAGACGAAGCCGGCGCTGAAATCATCCTCGCGCCAGTCCATGGTGCTTCCCACGAGGTAGAGCACGCTCGCCCCGTCGATGTAGAAGGTGCCGCCCGGGGTTTCGATCTTCTCGTCGAAGCGGGCTTCCTCGGTGACGTAATCGACCGAATAGGCAAGGCCCGAGCAGCCGCGCCGCGGGGTGGAGAGCTTGACCCCGATCGCTCCTTCGGGGGCCTTGGCCATCAGTGCGGCAATGCGCGCCTCGGCGCGCGGGGTGAGGGTGACGGCGGCCTTGGGAGCGGGGCGGGTGGTGGTGGGAGTGTCCGTCATCTCAGCCTCTTCTGCCAGAACAGCGCCTGCCCGGCGGCGGGATCGAGCTGGTAGTCGCCAAAGCCGCAGGCGGCATAAAGATGGCGCGCCGGATTGCCGCTCAGCACTTCCAATGTGATCTTGCACGCCCCGCGCTTCAAGGCCTCGGCCTCGATCGCGGCGATCAGCGCCCTGCCGATGCCCTTGCCGCGCTGGTGCGCCGCCACGGCCAGATCGTGGATATTGATGAGCGGGGCAGCGGCAAAGGTGGAATAGCCGAGGAAGCAATTGGCCAGCCCCACCGCCTCGCCCTCGCGCCAGGCCAGCAGCGAAAAGGCCTGGGGGTTGGCGGCAAGATCGCCCGGCAGCCGCGCCTTCACCGCCTCGGGCAGGGGCGCGCCCCCACCCATGGGATCGCGGGCATAGGCATCGAGCAGGGCCACCAGCGCCGCGGCATCGCGGGGGTTGCGATAATCGGCAAGGGCGATGGTGAGGGCCGGGGGCGGGCAGAGCATCGCGGTCACAGCATCCCCAGCTCGAGCCGGGCCTCATCGCTCATCTTGTGCGGGCCCCAGGGCGGATCCCAGACCAGGTTGACCTCGACATCGCGGATCCCCGGCACGCTGGCAACGCGCAGTTCCACCTCGCCCGGCATCGATTCGGCCACCGGGCAATGCGGGGTGGTGAGCGTCATGGTGATGGTGGCATCGGCATTCTCGTCCACCTCGACCCCATAGACCAGCCCGAGATCGTAGATATTGACCGGGATTTCCGGGTCATAGATCTCGCGCAGCGCCGCGATCACCGCTTCCTGCAGCGCGCTGCCCGGCCCGTGGGCGGCCTCTTCGGCGGGCTTGGCGGCAAGAAAGCCTTCGAGATAATCGCGCTGGCGCGGCGGGGGCGCAGGCTCGGGAGCGGCCGGGCTGGGGGCGGCGTCGGGATCGATCGCGTCCGAAACCCTGGCGCGGGGCGGCTTGCGGGGGGTGATGTCGGCGGCGCTGTCCATCATCTCATCCTCTGGCAAAGATCCGGCGGGTGCGCGCGATCCCCTCGACCAGCGCGGCAATATCGGCCTCGTGCGAATAGATCCCGAAGCTCGCCCGCGCGGTGGCAGGAACGCCAAGCGCGTCCATCAGCGGCTGGGCGCAGTGGTGCCCGGCGCGGATCGCCACATCGGCCTCATCAAGAATGGTGCCGAGATCGTGGGGGTGGATGCCCTCGATCACGAAGCTGACGATCCCGGCGCTGTCCTCGGGGCCAAACAGGCGCACATCATTCATCGCCCCAAGCGCGCGGCGCAGGCGGGCGACCAGCGCCTGTTCGTGCGCGTGGATGCGCGCCGTGCCGATGGCGCTGACATAGTCCACCGCCGCAGCAAAGGCGATCGCCTCGGCAATCGCCGGGGTGCCGGCCTCGAAGCGCTGCGGCGCGGGGGCATAGGTGGTGCGTTCAAAGGTCACCCGGTCGATCATCGCCCCGCCGCCCTGGTATGGGGGCATGGCCGCCAGCACCTCGCGGCGCGCCCACAAGGCCCCGATCCCGGTGGGGCCATAGAGCTTGTGCGCGGAAAAGACGAAGAAATCACACCCCAGCGCGGCAACATCAACGCCCATGTGCGGCGCGCTCTGGCACCCGTCGAGGAGCAGCCTTGCCTCCACCCTTTGCGCCAGCGCCGCCGCGCGCGGCACATCGAGCAGAGCGCCGGTGACATTGGAGACATGGGCAAACGCGATCAGCCGGTGCCGCTCGGTCAGCATGGCTTCGGCCGCATCGAGATCGATGCGGTGATCGGGGGTGAGCGGGCACACGTCGATCACCGCGCCAGTGGCCTCGGCCACCATCTGCCAGGGCACGATGTTGGAATGGTGTTCAAGCTGCGAGAGCAGGATGCGCGTCCCCGGCTTGAGGTTCGCCCGGCCCCAGGTCTGCGCCACCAGGTTGATCGCCTCGGTCGCGCCGCGGGTGAAGACAAGCTCGTCCTCGGCGCCGCCGATGAAGCGCGCGACCTTGCGCCGCGCTGCCTCGTAGGCGAGCGTCATCTCGGCCGAGCGGGCATAGACCCCGCGGTGCACCGTGGCATAATCCGCGCCCAGCGCGCGGGCCATGGCCTCGATCACCGCGCGCGGCTTTTGCGCGGTGGCGGCGGTGTCGAGATAGTGCCAGGGCTTGCCGTCATGGGTGACCATGCCGGGGAAGTCCGCCGCGACATCGACCAGCGGGGCAAGGGTGGCGGCGGCGCTCACAGCCGCGCTCCTTCGAGCACGCCGAGCGCCGCATCGAGCAGGCGTTCGCGTTCGGCCTCGTCGGCAAGCGCGACGAAGGCATCGCCGATGAAGGCCTGGACCAGCAGGCGCCGGGCCATGGCCGGAGCGATCCCGCGCGCCATCATGTAGAAGCGCGCGGCCTCATCGAGCGCGCCCACGGTGGCGCCGTGCGCGCATTTCACATCATCGGCAAAGATCTCCAGCTGGGGGACGGCATTGGCGCTCGCGCCGGCCTCGAGCAGCAGGCCCTTGAAGTCCTGCGCCGCATCGGTCTTCTGCGCGTGGCGGGCAACCTTGATCTGCCCAAGGAAATTGCCGCTCGCTGCGCCCCAGTGGACGGCGCGCACCACCTGGTTGGAGCTGGCCTCGGGCTCGGCATGGATCACCGTGGTCACGAATTCGCGGGTTACGCCCGCCCCGCCGATGGTGACGCCGCCGAATTCGAAATGCGCGCCCCGGGCAAGGCGCACCTCCAGCTCCACGCGGGTGTAATCGCCGCCGAGGTTGACGATGAAGAAATCCGCGCGCGCGCCTGCTTCCAGCCTCACGCGCCAGCGCTGCACCTCCGGCGCATCCGAGCCGACCACGAGACAGCGCGTCAGGCTTGTCCCCGCGGGCACATCAAGCGCCTGCCACTGTGCGAGCGCCTCTGCGCCGAGCCGCGCCAGCGCCTCCATATCGGCATAGCGCCAGGCCTCGTCGCGGCGGGTGGGCAGTGCGCTCATGCCCGCGCCTCCATGGCCTCTGCGCGCGCGGTTTTGTTGATTGCGGCCGCGGCATCCAGGTTGAGCATGAAGATCGCAAGGCCGACGATCACATCGGGCCATTTGCTGCTGGTGAACATGGTCGCCATCGCCGCCAGGATCATCGCCAGATTGGCAAGCGCATCATTGCGCGCGGAAAGCCAGGCGGCTTGCCCCAGGCTGCCGCTGGTTCGGTGACGGGCGAGCACCAGGGCGCAGCCACAATTGACGATGAGGGCGCCCACGGCGATCAGCCCAAGCGACATAGCTGCCGGGGCATCGCCGCCGGCGATCTGGCGCAAGGCGGTCGATAGCGCCAGCAAGGCAGGGATCAGGGCAAGCGCCGCCAGCACCGTGCCCGCCCGTGCGCGTGCCGCCAGTGTCCATCCTGCGCCCAGCGCGACGATCAAGTTGACTGCGGCATCCTCGAAGAAATCGGCGCTGTCGGCAAAGATCGCGACCGAGCCGATACGCTGCGCCACCACGGTCTCGACCGTAAACCAGACAAGATTGGCCAGGCCGACGAACAGCGCGGCCCGGCGCAGGCCAGCTTGCGCCCCAGCGGGCAATGCGCGCGTTGTCATGCGGCAATCCCCCGATTGCCATCGTGCTCCTTTCCGCGCGCAGTTTGCGATCCGCGGGTCGTGGCAACCCGCCCCGCGGCCGGCACATGCCCCAAGCCTGGATGGGCACGATCGCATCGAGGCTGGTGATGGGTGATGGGCAGCATGGCCCCGACCGGGATGCGCATGATCGCCTTGCCGCCTGCGTCCGCGAACCGTATCACGCCAGCACCGCATCATAGCCCTCGGCCTCGAGCCTGAGGGCAAGCTCCGGCCCGCCGGTCTCGACGATCCGGCCATCGGCGAGCACGCTCACCTTGTCGGGCGCGACGACATCGAGCAGGCGCTGGTAGTGGGTGATGAGGAGCACCGCCTTGCCCGGCGCGCGCATGATCGCGTTGATCCCCGCGCCGACGATCCTGAGCGCGTCGATATCGAGGCCCGAGTCGGTCTCGTCGAGCACCGCGAAGGCGGGATCGAGAATGCCCATCTGCACCATCTCGGCGCGCTTCTTCTCGCCGCCCGAAAAGCCGACATTGACCTGCCGTTTCAGCATTTCCATGTCCATCTTGAGCAGCGCCGCCTGCTCGCGGGCGAGCTTCAGGAATTCGCCGCCCGAAAGCGGCTCTTCCCCGCGCGCCTTGCGCTGGGCGTTCAAGGCCTCGCGCAGGAACTGGACGTTGGAAACGCCCGGGATCTCGACCGGATATTGAAACCCGAGGAACAGGCCTTTGGCGGCGCGTTCGTGCGGTTCGAGCGCGAGCAGGTCTTCCCCGCGGAAGGTGATGCTGCCCCCCGTCACCGCATATCCGGGCTTGCCGCCGAGCACGTGGGCGAGGGTCGATTTGCCGGCGCCGTTGGGGCCCATGATCGCGTGCACCTCGCCCGCGGGGACGGAGAGGGTGAGGCCCTTGAGGATCGGCTTGTCGGCAACGCTGACGTGGAGGTTGGTGATTTCGAGCATCAATCTTTCCTTGGGGCGCGCGGCTTGGGGCGCGAATAGGTCTGCCTGGGGTTGGCCGCCCTGTGGGTGCGGGCGGCCTCTTTCTTGGCGGCGATGCGTTCGCGCATGGCGAGGGTGATGCGGGTGAGCACCGCGTCGATATCCTCGAGGATGTCCTTGGCCGCGATCCGCATCACCTTGATGCCGACGCTTTCAAGGCTCTTGTCGCGCCGCCTGGCGAGCGTGTCGTTCTGCCCTTCCTCGTCGATGGCGAGGGCAAGGCCGAGGTTGTGGCAGACGAAATCGACAATCGCGCTGCCCACCACCGCGTGGCGCTTGAAGGCGTAGCGGCCCATGTCGGCCGCGGCGAACCTGGCGGCGAGCGCCTTGTGTGCAGGGCTGGAATGCCGTCGCAGCTCGCGCGCCTGTTCGTGCAGCGCGTCGAGCCGCTTCGCCGAAATCTCCCACCCGCGGCCCTTCTTCTTGAGCGCAGGCGCGGCGTCGGTGGCTTCGGGCTTGAGGGCAAGGGTCTTGCGGGTGGTCACCCCACGCTCCCCTCAAGCGAGATCGCCAGCAGCTTCTGCGCCTCGACCGCAAACTCCATCGGCAGTTCCTTGAGCACGTCGCGGGCAAAGCCGTTGACGATCAGCGCCACCGCGTCTTCCTCGGCCAGCCCGCGCTGCATCGCGTAGAACAGCTGGTCCTCGCTGATCTTGCTGGTGGTCGCCTCGTGCTCGATCTGCGCGGTGGGGTTCTTGACCTCGATATAGGGCACGGTGTGCGCGCCGCATTGATCGCCCAAGAGCAGGCTGTCGCACTGCGTGAAATTGCGGACATTCTCGGCATTGGGCCCCACCCGCACGAGACCGCGATAGGTGTTGTTCGACCTGCCGGCGCTGATGCCCTTGGAAATGATGGTCGAGCGGCTGCCGCGGCCATTGTGGATCATCTTGGTGCCGGTGTCGGCCTGCTGGCGATTGTTGGTGACCGCGACCGAATAGAACTCGCCGACCGAATCCTCGCCGTTGAGCACGCAGGAGGGGTATTTCCAGGTGATGGCGCTGCCGGTTTCGACCTGCGTCCAGCTCACCTTGCTGCGCGCGCCCTGGCACAGCGCGCGCTTGGTGACGAAGTTGTAAATGCCGCCCCGCCCTTCGGCATCGCCGGGATACCAGTTCTGCACGGTCGAATACTTGATCTCGGCATCATCGAGCGCGACCAGTTCCACCACCGCGGCGTGGAGCTGGTTCTCATCGCGCATCGGCGCGGTGCAGCCTTCGAGGTAGCTGACATAGCTGCCTTTTTCGGCGATGATCAGGGTGCGCTCAAACTGCCCGGTGTTTTCGGCGTTGATGCGGAAATAGGTGCTCAATTCCATCGGGCAGCGCACGCCCTCGGGCACATAGACGAAGGTGCCGTCGGAAAAGACCGCGCTGTTGAGGCAGGCGAAGAAATTGTCGTGCTGCGGCACCACCTTGCCGAGCCAGCGGCGCACCAGATCGGGATATTCGCGGATCGCCTCGGAAATCGAGAGGAAGATCACCCCGGCGCGCTTCAATTCCTCCCGGAAGGTGGTGGCCACCGACACGCTGTCGAACACCGCATCGACCGCGACCTTGCGCGCGCCTTCCACCCCGGCGAGCACTTCCTGCTCGGCCACCGGGATGCCCAGCCGGTCATAGACCGCCTTGATCTCGGGATCGAGTTCGTCGAGCGACTTGAGCGCCTGCTTCTTCTTGGGCGCGGCGTAGTAATAGGCGTCCTGATAGTCGATCGGCGGATAGCCGAGCTTGGCCCACTCGGGCTCTTTCATGCCCTGCCACAGGCGAAAGGCCCTGAGGCGCCAGTCGAGCATCCATTCGGGCTCGCCCTTCTTGGCGCTGATGAAGCGGATGGTGTCTTCATTGAGGCCCTTGGGGGCAAATTCGGTCTCGATATCGGCCGCCCAGCCATGTTCATATTCGGCCACCTTCGCGGCGGCCTCGCGGGCTTCCTTGTCGAGTTCGGCGCGGTCCTCGATTTCGATCTCGTCGCTCATGCCGGGTGGTCCTCTGCAAGCGCGGCGCGCGCCGCCAGCGCCGGGCCGCGCAGCTGGGCCAGGGTGACCCCGGCAAGCGCGGCGCGCAGCGCCTCGTTGATGATCGGCCAATGCGGCTTCATCGTGCAGCCGCTCTCGTAATCGCACATTGCATGATCGATGCAGGCGGTGAGCGCGATGCGCCCCTCGATCGCCTCGACAATATCGGCCACGGTGATCGCCGCCGCGGGCCGGCCGAGCTGCAACCCGCCATGCGCGCCGCGCACCGAGCGCAGCAGGCCCGCGGCGGTGAGCTTGGAAACGAGCTTCTGCACCGTGGGCACCGGCAGGCCGGTTTCCGCCGCCAGCTCGGCCGCGCTCACGCGCCCGCTGCCGCAGTGGAGCGCCGCCTGGCACATGGTGATCACGGCATAATCGGCAAGGTTGGACAGGCGCATTGCGAATGGTTCTCAAATCAGAGCGATTCGCTCCGAATTGGCAAATAGGAGCAATGTGCTCCGATTTCAACCGCGGCTTTGCCGGCGGGCGCCGTCCTCAGGGCTTGGCCGCGGCAATCGGGGCGGCGGCCTCGCCATGCGCGGCCGGATCGAGCAGGCCGCTCGAGATGAGATCGGGGTGAATCTGCGAGGGCGTGCGCCCGGTGTAGCGGCGGATGTCGCGGATGAGGTGGGCCTGATCGAAATAGCTTGCCAGCAATTGCGCGCGCACCTCCTCGCTCAGCGCCGGCTGGGCCAGCACCATCGCGGCGCGCAGCGCACGGAAGCGCTTGAGCACCTGCGCCGGCGGTACCCCGAAGAAGCGGCGACAGATGCGCTGGAGCTGGCGCGGGGAGACATCGACGCTCGCCTGAAGCGCACCGAGCGAGGGCTCGAGCCCCTCGGCGAGCCAGGCGAGCACCGCCTCGACCACCCGCCGATGGCCGGGATTGAGCGCATGGCGCCGGGCCGCGACCAGCGCGACCAGAGGCTCGCACAGCGCCTCGGGCGGCGTCTTGCCCGCCGCGCAGGCGGCCGCCGCTCCTTCGAGCGCGGCGATCTGTTCGGGCCCAAGCACCGTCTCGGGGGCGATCAGCCGATCATGCACCGCATCGGCGGGCAGGTTGGCAAGCTCCTGCCAGGCGGTGTGGGTGAGCGAGGCGCCGAAGATCAGCGCCGGGCCTTCGATCACGCATTGCGCCGCGCGCAGCTGCGGGGCGTTGAGCACCAGCGTGCCGGAGCGTTCGGTATGCCCGTCGGCATAGGTGATCTCGAGCCGCCCGCGGATCATCACCACCAGCTGCGCCGAATAGGCCGGGATCGCCTCCTCGATCCGCGGCGCGTAGGTCTCGATCAGGTAGAAGGTGTTGATCAGTCCGGCAGCCGCCTCGGGCGGTGCGATGATGCGATAGGCGAAACGCAACCCTGCCCCCATTGCGGGGCCCCCTTGTGCTCTGTTTTCGCAACCCGGGCGCGGCCTCGCGCCTCTTTCTCCCGGTTTCATGGGGCAAAGGCGCGGGCTTGTCGAGAGCCGACAGCGCAGCCGGCCCGCGCGGCCTCAGACCTCGAGTTCGCGCAGGTTGGTGGGGGCGATCATCTCGGCCAGATAGGGCGTGGCCTTGCCCGCCAGCCGCGCCGGGGTGCGTCCGATGAAGCGCACGATCTCGCGGATCATGTGCGACTGATCGAAGTAGGCTTTGCCGAGCGCCGCCGCCTCGGCCAGCGAAAGCTGCGGCCCGGCCGGCAGCACCCGGTATTTGCGGGCCAGCGCGCGCGCGGTGAGGAAGCCGCCGATCTCGCGCGCGCAGTCCCGCCAGCAGAGGCTTCCGGCGCGATCGGCGGCGATCAGCCGATTGCCGAGTGCCTCGATCTTCAGGCCGAACACGCTGGCCGCGGGCAGCGGCCGGTCGCGGTGCTGGCCCGCATGCAGCCCGGTGAGCGCCGCCCAGCCGAGCGGGGTGAGCGCCGCGCCGAAGGCGTGGAACGGGCCTTCGACCACGACCGGGGTGGCGCGCGAGAGCGGGGTCATCAGCCCCACGGCGCGGTTGGGATCGCGCCGCCCATCGGCAAAGTGCATCTGCCCGGTGCCGTGCGGGAACAGGCACAGATTGCCGATCGCGGCGGGCGGTGGGATGTAATCGACCGTGATGAGCGCCGGGGATGTCAGCACCGGGGGCGCATCGCCGGGCGCACCGGAAGGGTGGGGTGAGGTGATCGCGTCGATTGCGCTGCCAAACTTTTCGCGCTGGCTTTGTTACCCGCCCTTTTGGCGGGACGATAAGGGAAGCGGCGCGAAAAAAGAGGCGGCATCCCCGACAGGAATGCCGCCCGCTTGAGTTGAGGAACTCTTCGCAAACCTGCTCCGAGCCCTTCGGGTCGCAAGGGAGCCTATATCGCGCAATTGCGCGGCGGGATTGTATGCAAGCGACAAGGGCCGCCCCCCATCGCCGGCGGGGGCGAGCTCAACCGGGGCTGAAAGTTTGCCGCGCAGGCTGGCAGCGCAGCGCGCGGCAGGAACTCGACAGCGCCGCGCGGCTCACCTAGGCGCAGGCGTGCGATGCTGTTCAGCCTCTTGAAGCCCGCGCTCTTCGCGCTCGATTCGGAAAAGGCCCACCGCCTTGCGGTGCGCGCGCTCGCGGCCCTGCCGCCCCGCCCCGCCCCGCCGCCCGAGGGGCCGCTGGCGATCACGCTTGCGGGCCTTGCCTTCCCCAATCCGGTCGGGGTTGCTGCCGGATTCGACAAGGATGCCGAGGTGCCCGACGCGCTCATCGGCCTTGGCTTCGGCTTTGCCGAGGTCGGCTCGATCACCCCGCTGCCCCAGGCCGGCAACCCCAGGCCGCGGCTGTTCCGTCTGGTCGAGGATGAGGCGGTGATCAACCGCATGGGCTTCAACAATGCCGGGGCCGCAGCGGCGCTGGCGCGCTTGCAGGCGCGCGCGGGCCGACCGGGAATTGTCGGGGTCAATATCGGCGCCAACAAGGATTCGCCCGATCGCATCGCCGATTATGCTCGGATGGCCCGGCTGATGGCGCCGGTCGCGCGCTATCTGTGCGTCAATGTCTCCTCCCCCAACACCCCGGGCCTGCGCGCGCTGCAGGACGAGGGCGCGCTTGCAGGCCTCATCGATGCGGTGATCGCGGCGCGGGATGCGGCCGCTGCCGCTGCGCCGCCGCCGGTGTTCTTGAAGGTCGCCCCCGATCTCGAACCGGCGGACATCGACGCCATCGCCCGCATCGCCATCGACAAGCGCCTCGGCGCGCTGGTGGTTGCCAACACCACGGTGAGCCGCCCGGCGCTGCGATCACGCCATGCGGGCGAGGCGGGGGGGCTTTCGGGCGCACCCTTGCGCACGCTGGCGACGCAGCGCCTGCGCGATTTCCGCAAGGCCACTGGCGGGGCGGTGCCGCTGGTGGGGGTGGGCGGGATTGCCAGCGCCGAACACGCCTGGGAGCGCATCCGCGCGGGCGCTTCGCTGGTGCAGCTCTATTCGGCGATGGTCTATCACGGCCCCGGCCTTGGCGCGCGGATCGTCAAGGGGCTGGAGCGCCTGATGCGGCGCGATGGCTTTGCCAGCATTGCCGAAGCGGTGGGAAGCGCATAGCAGGCGATGGTCATGCGCCTTCTTGCCACGCTTCTTGCCCCCTTCGCCCTTGCCCTTGCCGGCTGCGCCAGCACCCAGAGCGCGCCCGCAAGCCTTGCCGCCAGCGCGCCAGCCGCGTCGGGCGCGGTCAGCAGCGCCGATCCGCGCGCCACCGCGGCGGGCGAGGCGATTCTGGCGCAAGGTGGCTCGGCGATGGATGCGGCGATCGCAGTGATGCTGGCGCTCACCGTGGTCGAGCCGCAATCCTCGGGCATCGGCGGGGGCGGCCTCCTGCTCCATGCCGATGGCCGCAAGGGCGCGCTCACCAGCTATGACGGGCGCGAGACCGCTCCTGCCGCGGCGACGCCCAAGCGCTTTCTCGACGCCACGGGCAAGCTGCTGCCGCGCGAGACGCGGGTCTTCTCGGGCCTCAGCGTCGGGGTGCCGGGCAATATCGCGCTCGCCGCCAAGGCGCATGCAGCGCACGGGCGGCTGGCCTGGGCCAAGCTGTTCGCGCCTGCCATTGCCCTTGCTGAAGACGGGTTCGTGATGAACCGGCGGCTTTACGATTCGCTGGCGGCGAGCCGTGGCCGGGCCGACAAGAGCGATGCTGCGCGCAGCCTGTTCTTCGGCGAGGACGGGAACCCGTTGCCGGTGGGCACGGTGATCCGTGTGCCCGAGCTTGCCGCCACCTTGCGCACGCTCGCCAAGGACGGCCCGCAGGCCATGTATGGCGAGGCGCCGGCCGCGGCGCTCGCCGCCTATGTCGCGGCCGAAACCCCGCAGGACGGGCGCATGAGTGCCGCGGACATCACCAGCTACACCGCCAAGGAACGCCCGCCCGTGTGCATCCGCTACCGCCTCCATCAGGTCTGCGGCATGGGCCCGCCGTCCTCGGGCGGGATCGCGGTGGCGCAGATTCTCGGCCAGCTCGAGCGCTTCGATCTTGCCGCGCTGGGGCCAGACAGCCCGAACTTCTGGCACCTGTTCATCGAAAGCCAGCGCCTCGCCTATGCCGACCGCGAGCTTTATGCCGCCGATGCCGATTTCGTCGCCGTGCCGGTCGCCGGGCTGGTCGATCCTGCCTATCTTGCCGCCCGCTCGGCGCTGATCGATCCGGCGCGCGCGCAGGACAAGGTCGCGGCCGGGGTGCCCCCCGGCGCGCCGCTTGCCCGCGGCGACGGGCCGGAGGAGCCGGAAGGTGGCACCAGCCATTTTGCCGTGGTCGATGCGGCAGGCGATGCGGTGAGCTACACCTCGACAATCGAGGGCGCCTTCGGCTCGGGGCTGTTCTTTGGCGGCTTCTATCTCAACAACGAGCTTACCGATTTCACCCTCACCCCTGAGGCCGATGGCAAGCCGGTGGCCAATCGGGTCGAGGGCGGCAAGCGCCCGCGCTCCTCGATGGCGCCCACGATCGTCTATGATGCGCAAGGCAAGGTGGTGCTGGTGGTAGGCGCGGCGGGCGGGCCGACCATTCCGGTGACCGTCGCCCGGGCGATCATCGGCGTCATCGATTTCGGCCTCGGGGCGAAGGAGGCCCTCGCCCTGCCCTTTGCCATGGCCTTTGGCGATATGGTGCTGATCGAGGCGGGCACCCCGCTCGAGGCGATGCAGGAGCCCTTGCGCGCGCTGGGCCACAAGGGCCTGCGACCCGCTCCGGCGCCGATCAAGGCCAATGCCATTGCCCGGCGCGCCGATGGCAGCTGGGAGGCGGCGAGCGAGCCGCGGCTGGCGAGCGCGGTCACCCCTTGAGCCGCGGCGCAAAGGTGAAAGCAGGTCGCTTGCCGCTACGGCGCGCAAGCTCTAATCTGGTGCGCTCACGCGGGTCGCGCCCTGCCCCCCCGCGCACAAGATAACGAAGGGATCAGGAGCCTTTGCCAGTGCACGCCCCCAAGCTGCCCGCCGCCACCGGCGGCATGACCCGCGCCGATGCCACGCCGCTCGACAACCCGCTGCTTGCCGACATCGCCGCCACCGGCAACCTGGTCGAGCTGTTCCTGCGGCGGGCCGAGGAGAAGGGCGATGCCCCCTTCCTCGGGCGCAAGCAAAAGGGCCAATGGGTGACGATGAGTTGGCGCGAGGTGGCCGATCAGGTGTGCCTGCTCGCCGAGGCGCTGCGCGCGCTCGGCCTCAAGGATGGCGACCGGGTGGCGCTGGTCTCGGAAAACCGCCCCGAATGGTGCATCGCCGATCTGGCGATCATGGCCGCCGGCTGCATCACCGTGCCCACCTACACCACCAACACCCGGCGCGACCATGCCCATATCCTCGACAATTCGGGCGCGCGCGCGGTGTTCGTCTCGAACGAGAAGCTGCTTTTGCCGCTCGTCGGCGCGATCGCGCAGACCGGCCTTGTCGAACACGTCATCGGGATCGATGATCTGCACCGCAAGCAGGCCGGCAGCTTCGACTATCACGACTGGGGGGCGCTCATCACCGGCGATGCGGCGGCCGCGCGCGCCGCGGTGGAGGCGCGCATCGCTGCGATCGGGCGCGCGGACACCGCCTGCCTCATCTACACCAGCGGCACCGGCGGCGCCCCGCGCGGGGTGATGCAGCACCACGGGGCGATTCTGTGCAACGTGCTCGGCGCCGCGGAAATCCTGGTCGAGGATTTCGGCATCACCGAGGAACGCTTCCTCTCCTTCCTGCCCTTGAGCCACGCCTATGAGCACACCGGCGGGCAGTTCCTGCCGATCGGGGTGGGGGCGGAGATCTTCTATTCGGAAGGGCTGGAAAAGCTCGCCAGCAATATCGAGGAGACCCGCCCCACCATCATGGTGGTGGTGCCGCGCCTGTTCGAGGTGCTGCGCACCCGGATCATGAAGCAGGTGGAAAAGCAGGGCCGGCTGGCCAACTTCTTCATGGATGCCGCGCTCAGGATCGCCGAACATGCCAGGGAGGGCAAGAAGCGCCTGCGTGACCGGCCGATGGATTTCCTCGTCGAAAAGACCCTGCGGCCCAAGATCCGCGCCAAGTTCGGCGGGCGGATCAAGGCGATGGTCTCGGGCGGGGCGCCCTTGAACCCCGAAGTCGGCAATTTCTTCGAGGCGATGGGGCTCACCATGCTACAGGGCTATGGCCAGACCGAAGCCGGGCCGGTGATCAGCTGCAACCGGCCCTCGGTGGGCCTCAAGATGGACACCGTCGGCCCGCCGCTCAGGGGCGTCGAGGTGCGCATCGCCGAGGATGGCGAAATCCTGGTGCGCGGCGAGCTGGTGATGCACGGCTATTGGCGCAACGAGGCCGAAACCGCCCGCACCCTCAAGGACGGCTGGCTCCACACCGGGGATATCGGCCACCTCGACGAGAAGGGCCGGATCAAGATCACCGACCGCAAGAAGGACATGATCGTCAACGACAAGGGCGACAACATCGCCCCGCAGAAGGTCGAGGGGATGCTCACGCTCCAGCCCGAGATCGCCCAGGCGATGGTGAGCGGCGACAAGCGGCCCTATGTCGTGGCGCTGATCGTGCCCGATCCCGAATGGGCGCTGGAATGGGCGCGCGCCAATGGCGAGAAGTTCGATCTCAAGGCGCTCCAGGCCCTGCCCGCCTTCCGCGCTGCGGTGCGCGCCGCGATCGACCGCACCAATGCCGATCTCTCGGTGATCGAGAAGGTGCGCGGCTTTGCCTTTGCCGATGAAGCCTTCACCATCGAGAACGAGGAAATGACCCCGAGCATGAAGATCCGCCGCCACAAGATCCGCGCGCGCTATCAGGAGCGGATCGACGGGCTGTATCGGGGCTGAGGCAGCGCCTGCCGGCGGCTCAGCAAGGCGGCGCCGCCCGTTCGCGCTGCGCCTTGGCCGCCGCGGTCCAACAGGCAAGATCCGCGGTCACGCGCGGGAACTGCCGTTCGAGCGCCGCATCGCCGCTGCCCACCGCCTCGGCGGCGATCAGTTCCACATCCACCCCGCGCTCCGCCCGCCGGTGCACGCAGCAATCGGCAACGCGGATGCCCGGCCGGGCTCCGACTGTTGGCGCCGCGCAACACGAGGATTCGGTCGGCCATGGCCGGCTCACGCTGGCGGCTATCGCCCGATTCTGCCCCGGCGACAGCCGCTTGTCGATTGCCGCCGCTGCGCCAGCCGTGCAACAGGGCGGGCGCGGGGTGGCTGCGCCGGTCCGCCTATGTCATCGCGCCGCCACAGATGGCGGCCAATCCTGATCCGCCACCCAAGGGCCATCGCCATGCAAGACCTGTTCGACACCGCTGCCCACCTTGCCGCTGCCGTCGCACTGGGGGCGTTGGTGGGGCTGGAGCGGCAATGGCGTCAACGCCTCGCGGGACTGCGCACCAACACGCTGGTGGCGCTCGGCTCGGCCAGCTTCGTGGTGTTTGCCGACCTGTTCGGCGGGGCCGACGCCAGTCCCACCCGGGTGGCGGCGCAGGTGGTTTCGGGCATCGGCTTCCTGGGCGCCGGGATCATCTTTCGCGAAGGCGCAAACGTGCGCGGGCTGAACACCGCGGCAACGCTGTGGTGTTCGGCGGCGATCGGCCTGTTCGCCGGGCATGGCGCGGTGATCGAGGCCGCACTCGTCGCTGTGCTGGTGATTGCCGTCAACGTGCTGCTGCGCCCGCTGACCGGCCTCATCAATCGCCAGCCCGCCGCCGGGGCCGAGGGCGAGCCGCGCTTTCTTGTTACCACGGTCTGCCGCGCCGAGGCCGAGGCGCATGTGCGCGCGCTGATGCTCCAGGGCTTTTCGAGCGGCGGGCTGCGGCTGCGTAGGCTCGACAGCGCCGATATCGAGGACAGCAGCCGGGTCGAGGTCGAGGCCGAGGTGATGGCCGCCTCGAGCCAGGGGCAGGGCGAGCTGGAAGCGATCACCGGGCGGCTTTCGCTCGAACCGGCGGTCACCGCGGCGCGCTGGCGGCGGATCGAGCGCGCGGGGATCGAATAGGCGCCCCCCCCGGGCGCGGCCTCAATACATGTGCTGGCCGCCGTTGATGCTCATGGTCGAGCCGGTGATGAAGCCGGCATTTTCCGAGGTGAGGAAGGCCACCCCGCGGGCGATCTCCTCGGCCATGCCGAGCCGGCCGACCGGGATTTTCGCGACGATCTTCTCCAGCACCGGCGCGGGCACCGCGGCGACCATGTCGGTATCGATATAGCCCGGCGCGATGGCATTGACCGTCACCCCGAACTTGGCGCCCTCCTGCGCCAGCGCCTTGGTAAAACCGTGGATGCCGCTCTTGGCGGCGGCATAATTGACCTGGCCATATTGCCCGGCCTGGCCGTTGATCGAGCCGATATTGACGATCCGCCCCCAGCCGCGCTCACGCATGCCCGGAAAAGTCGCCTTGGCCATGTTGAAGCAGCCGCCAAGGTTGATGCGGATCACCTCGTTCCAGTCTTCAAAGCTCATCTTGTGGAGCGTGCCGTCGCGGGTGATCCCGGCGTTGTTGATGACGATCTCGATCGGCCCATGCTCGGCGGCGATGCGAGCGCAGCCTTCAAGGCAGGCCTCGTGATCGCCCACGTCCCACTTGTAGGCGGGGATGCCGGTCGCCTCGGTAAAGGCGCGCGCCTTGTCATCATTGCCGGCATAATTGGCGATCACCTTGTGGCCCTGGCGCTGGAGGCGGCGGCAGATCGCCTCGCCGATCCCGCGCGTTCCCCCGGTGACGATCGCAACCCGGCCCATGGCTGTGCTCCCCAATCTGCTGTGCTGACGCGGCCAACCTAGCCGTGCCGTAGCGGAAGGAAAAGCGGGGAATAGCTATGCGCTCGCGCTGCACACACCGGCAGCGGGCGAAGGGGCGGGCCCAGGAGCGCTAGAACTTGATCTGGGTGCCGACGTAAACCGCCTGGCTGTCCTGCACCGAGCTGGTCAGCGGGCTGAGGCGGTCACGCTCCTGCGAATAGCGCACCCCGGCGGTGACGTTGAGATTGCGCGAGAGCCGGAAGCTGCCTTCCACCTCGACCGACTGCGCGGCGGTGGCATCGAGCGTGTTGGGCGAGCGCCCGGCGATCGCGCGATCCTCAAGCGCGATGCGGGTCTGCCAGCGGCCCGGCTTCTCCTCGGCCTTGGGGCGCGAAGGCTCGAACTGGGCAAGATCGGGCAAGGCCATCGGGCGCACGCTGGCCGAAAGATCGACCTTGCGGGCAAAGCGTTCATAGCCGCGCGCGGCGCCAAGCTGGAAGCGGCTGACATCGATCCCGGCCAGCCCGAGGCCGCGGCCCTGCGCCGCCTCGATCGGCTTGCGCACCGAGATCGCCCGGGCGGCCTCGTCATCGACCCGCACCGCCACCGTCACCGTGCGCGAGCCTTCGAGCGGCTTGGCCCGCGCCGGGGTGAAGCGCAGCCCGTGGAGGCGCGCCTTGTCCGCAACCCGGGCGGCAAGCTCGGGATCGACCTTGGCCGGGGTGAACAGGCCGAGGCCCGCCGCCTCGAGCGCGGCGCGGCCTTCCGCCCCGGACAGCGATGTCGCCAGCGCCCAGCCGGTGCTCGGCACGGCCAGCGCCAGCGCGGCGCACAGGCCAAGCAGCGGCAGCTTGCGCCGCGCCCTTTCCGCCGTGCTCATCCGCCTTGCCATCACCATGCAACCCATCTGCAAACCTGCCGGCATTTCCGCCGTGCCTAGCATGGCAGCCTTAACCCGGGATGAGTCGAAGGCCGCCTTGCCAAAAAGGTGATAGGCCATTGCCGATAAGGTGCAATGGCTTGCACACCGGCGCGCGGGGTTTTGGCACGAACCTGTGGCCTCAGGCACACAATTGCCGCGCCCCATCGTGCCAGGCATTCACCCGCGGCAAAGGCCGCCAAGGCTGTGATCGGCTTTGGCGCGCGGGGCGGATGATGCTTGCCGCAAGCGGCCATGCGGCTATAGAGCAGGCGCAAGCATGACGATGAGGACGATCCGGCAGTGACACGCGCCCCCTTTGGCCGCTTCCGCCCGGTGCCTTTGCGCACCATCCCGGCCGTGATGGCAGGTGCGGCCCTGCTTGGGCTTGCGGCCTGCGGCGGCAACGCGCGGCCGCGCACCGAGCTCGCCGCGGCACAGATCAACACCATCGGCGTCAATGCCTATCTCTGGCGCGCCGCGCTCGAGACGGTGAGCTTTGCCCCGCTGCTCCAGGCCGACAGCGCCGGGGGCGTGATCGTGACCGACTGGTATGCCAACCCGGCCAACCCGGGTGAGCGGGTGAAGCTGACCGTGGCCATCCTCGATCAGGACCTGCGCGCCGATGCGCTGCGGGTTGCGGCGAGCCGTCAGGTCATCAGCAATGGCGTCTGGGTCGAGGCGCCGGTGCAGGCCGCCACGGTGCAGAAGCTCGAGGACATCATCCTCACCAAGGCGCGCGATCTGCGGCGCCAGGCGCTGGCTTCGTAAACCCGCCACCGGAACCACCCGCATGAGCGAGACCCGTTTCGATCCGTCCGTGGCTGACGGGCGCTGGCAGCGCGCCTGGGCCGAGGCCGGCAGCTTCCGGGCCGATTCGCACAGCCCCCGCCCCAAGGCCTATATCCTCGAGATGTTCCCCTATCCTTCGGGGCGCATCCACATGGGCCATGTGCGCAATTACACCATGGGCGATGTGCTGGCGCGCTATCTCAGGATGCGCGGGGCCGAGGTGCTCCACCCGATGGGCTGGGATGCCTTCGGGATGCCGGCCGAGAACGCGGCGATGGAAAAGGGCGTGCACCCCGGCGGCTGGACCCGCGCCAACATCGCCCAGATGAAGGCGCAATTGCAGCGGCTCGGCTTCGCGCTCGACTGGAGCCGCGAATTCGCCACCTGCGATCCCGAATATTACGGCCACGAACAGGCGCTGTTCCTCGACCTGTATGAGGCTGGCCTCGTCTATCGCAAGGAATCGACCGTCAACTGGGATCCGGTCGACATGACCGTGCTCGCCAACGAGCAGGTGATCGACGGCAAGGGCTGGCGCTCGGGCGCCGAGGTCGAGAAGCGCAAGCTCAGCCAGTGGTTCCTCAAGATCACCGATTTTGCCGAGGAGCTGCTCCAGGGCCTCGAAAGCCTCGAGAACTGGCCCGAGAAGGTGCGGCTGATGCAGGAGAACTGGATCGGCAAGAGCCAGGGGCTCGAGTTCACCTTCACCTTGAGCGATGGCAGCGCGCTGCCGGTCTATACCACCCGGCCCGACACCATCTTCGGCGCGAGCTTCGTTGCCATCGCCGCCGATCACCCGATCGCCCGGCTCCTTGGCGAAGGCGATCCCAAGGTCGCCGCCTTCATCGCCGAATGCCAGAAGGGCGCCACCACCGCCGCCGCGCTCGAAACCGCGGAAAAGCTGGGCCATCGCACCGCGCTCACCGCCCGCCACCCCTTCACGGGCAAGGCCCTGCCGCTGTTCATCGCCAATTTCGTGCTGATGGAATATGGCACCGGCGCGGTGATGGGCGTGCCGGGGCACGACCAGCGCGATTTTGAGTTTGCAACGAAGTATGGCCTGCCGATCCTGCGCGTGGTGGCGCGCGATCCGGGCGAGGCCGACGCGCCCTTCGCCGGCGAGGCGGAAGCCGGCGACGGGGTGATCGTCAACAGCGATTTCCTCGACGGGCTCAGCGTCGCGGCGGCCAAGCAGGCGGTGATCGCCCGCGCCGAGGCCGAAGGCTGGGGCCGCGGCACCACGGTGTGGCGCCTGCGCGACTGGGGCGTTTCGCGCCAGCGCTATTGGGGAACGCCGATCCCCTTCATCCATTGCGAGGCCTGCGGCGTGGTGCCGGTGCCGCGCGAGCAGCTCCCCGTCACCCTGCCCGAGGATGTTTCCTTCGATATCCCCGGCAACCCGCTCGAGCGCCACCCGACCTGGAAGCATGTCGCCTGTCCGCAATGCGGCAAGCCCGCGCTGCGCGAGACCGACACGCTCGACACCTTCGTCGATTCCTCCTGGTATTTCCTGCGCTTTGCCAGCCAGCCGGCGGACAAGCCCTTCGACCCTGAGGAAGTCGCCAAGTGGCTGCCGGTCAAGCACTATATCGGCGGGATCGAGCATGCGATCCTGCACCTGCTCTACGCCCGCTTCTGGACAAGGGCGCTGGCGCGGATCGGCAAGCTCAACCTCGAGGAGCCTTTCGCCGCGCTGTTCACCCAGGGCATGGTGACGCACGAGACCTACAGCCGCATCGATGGAGCGCGCGGCGTGCCGGTGTTCTTCGGCCCCGAGGAAGTGAGCCGCACCGCCGAGGGCGCAACCCTGATCGCCGATGGCGCGCCGGTCACGATCGGCCGCGTCATCAAGATGTCGAAGTCGAAGAAGAACGTCGTCGATCCCGATGCGATCATCGCCCGCCACGGCGCCGATGCGGTGCGCTGGTTCATGCTCTCCGACTCGCCGCCCGAGCGCGATCTGCCCTGGTCCGATGCCGGGATCGAGGGCTGCGCGCGCTTCGTCCAGCGGCTCTGGCGCCTGTTCCAGGCCCATGACCCTGCCGCCACGGGCGAGGACCAGGCGCTCGCGCGCAAGACCCACCAGGCCATCGCTGCCGTGGCCGGTGATATCGAGGCCCTGGGCTTCAACAAGGCGGTGGCGCGCATCTATGAACTGACTGGTGCAATCGAGAAGGCCGCGCCCTCGGCCAGCCGCTCGGAGGCGATCCGCGCGCTGGCCCAGCTCATCGCCCCGATGATGCCGCACCTGGCCGAGGAAGCCTGGGCGGCGATGGGCAACACCGGCCTTGTCGCCGAGAGCGCGTGGCCCGAGGTCGATCCGGCGCTGCTGGTCGAGGACGAGGTCACTATTGCGGTGCAGCACATGGGCAAGCTGCGCGACACCGTCACCGCGCCCAAGGGGGCCGACCGCGCGACGCTCGAGGCCCTCGCCCTGGCCGCGCCCAACCTGCAACGCTCGCTCGCCGGAGCGCCGGTGCGCAAGGTGATTGTGGTGCCCGACCGGCTGGTCAATATCGTCACCTGATGCGCGCCCTTTTGCCCCTGCTCGCCTCGCTGCTGCTCGCCGCCTGTGGGCTTTCGCCGATGTATGGCGGCGGGGCGGGGGGCAGCCTTGCCGCGGGGCTGGCCGCGGTCGAGGTGGCGGCGATCCCGGGACAGGGCGGCTGGCTGGTCAAGAACGCGCTCGATGCCCGGCTCGGCCTTTCCGGTGATGCCGCGCCGCGTTACCGGCTCGATGTCAGGCTCGACGATTCGCTCGAGGCGCTGGGCGTGCTCAATGACGACACCATCACCCGCGAGCGGCGCATCCTGCGCGCGCGTTATCAACTCGTCGATCTGGCGAGCGGCGCGGTGCTGCTCGATGCCACCGCCGGGGCCGATGCGGGGATCGACGTGGTCTCGAGCGAATATGCCACCATCGCCGCCGAGCAGAAGGCGCTCGAAAACCTCGCGCTCGAAGTGGCCGACCGCATCGCCACCCAGGTCGCGCTGACCTTGCGGGCCGAGGCCCGGGGCGGGCGGTGAAGGCGACCCAGAAGGATTTCCTGCGCGGGGTGCCCGCGAGCTTCCTCGGCTTGCGGATCTTCTTCTTCTGCGGGCCCGACGAGGCCGGGGCGAGCGCTGCGGCCAACCGCCTGGTCGCCAGCCTGCCCGATCCGGGCGAGCGCGTGGAGCTCGCCGGGGCCGAGCTCAAGCGCGATCCCGCCCGGCTGGGCGATGAGGCGCGCTCGGCCTCGCTGTTTGGCGATGCGCGCCACATCTGGGTGCGCGCCCAGGGCGATGAGGCCCATGATGCGCTCCAGTTCCTGATCGAGACCGCCGCGGCAGGTGCCGGCGAGGCCGCGCCGGTGATCGTGGTCGCCAGCGGCGCGAGCGACAAGTCGCGCACCGCCAAGCTGCTGGAAAAGCGCGCCGATGCGCTGGTGGCGATGTTCCATCCGCCCGATCTTGCCGCGGTAACCCAGGCGGTGCGGGCGATGGCGGATGCGGCGGGCCTCAGGCTCGGCGGCGATCTTGCCGAGCGCATCGCTCGGGCCGCCGGGCTCGACGTGCGCCTCGCCCAGTCCGAGATCGACAAGCTCGCGCTCTATTGCGATGCCGATCCCACGGCGCCCAAGGTGGTGACGCCTGCCGATCACGCCGCGATCGGCGCTGCGACCGAGGAGGACAGCCTTGCCCCCCTCGTCAACGCCGTGCTCGGCGGCGAGCTTGCGCGCATCGGCGGCGAGGTGCGGCGGATGCGCGAGCTGGCGCTCAATCCCCTGGGCGTGGTGCTCGCGCTCGAGCGGCGCGCGGCGCAGCTGGCGCAGATCGCCGCGCGGCTTGGCCCGCAGGGGCGCATCCACGCCCTGTCACCGGCCGAGAAGCTCCAGCTCGGCATCTTCTTCCGCGAGGAGCGCGCGATCGCCCAGCAATTCGAGCGCTGGATGCGCCCGGCAGGCCGCGCCGGCGAGGCGACTCGGCTCGACCGGCTGATCGCGCGACTCGCGATGCTGCACCGCACCCTGCTGGCAAACAGCCAGGCGGCCGAGCTGCTGCTGGCCCAGGAACTGGCGGAGATTGGCCGTTTTGCTGCGAAGCGGTAGCAAAACGTGACGACCCGTTTTTCGCACGTGCACAAATGACGTATCGTCGTATAGGTATAAGTACATAAGAGTCATGAAGGGTCGCGCCCGCAAGGGGAAGGGACTTCATGAACCGCGTCACGTCGCATCTGCTCGATGCCATCCGACACGAATCGGTCGATCGCAAGATCGCCCCTTCGCTCGAGCGGCGCCGGTTGCGGGCCTACCTGTTGCTGATCCTGATCGACGGGGCCTTGCTCAACCTCGGCTTCGCGCTCGCCGCGCTGATCTGGGAAGGGCGCTGGTGGGAAACCAATGCCATGGTGGCGGCCCAGGCGATGCTGCCGGTCTATTTCACCATTGCGCTTTACAACGGCACCTACGGGATCGGCGCCCTCAATGACTGGCTGCTAGGGGTGCGCAAGGCGCTCACCGCGCTGGTGATCACCGCCGCGCTGGTCAATTTCCTCGCCTTCTACACCAAGTCCAACGAGGAGTTCTCACGCGCCGCGGTGACGCTCGGCATGTTGTTCACCGCGGTGCTGCTGGTGGCCTTGCGCCGGGTGATGGCAATGGTGATCGCGCGGCGTTGGGGCGGGCGGGTGTCCAACCGCCTGGTGATCGACGATGGCGGGCCGAGCTTTGCCTATGCCGGGGCCGAGACGATCTCGGCGCGCGCGTTCAGCCTCGATCCGGCCAGCCACGATCCCTTCATGCTCGATCGCCTCGGCAAGCTCTTGCGCAACCAGGATCACGTCGTCGTCTCCTGCCCGCAGGAGCGCCGCGGCGAGTGGGCCTTCCTGCTCAAATGCGCCGGGGTCTATGGCGAGATCGTGAGCGAGCCGGCGCACAGTCTCGGGGCGGTGGGCGTGCACCGCTATGACGAGATTGGGCGCACCACGCTGGTGGTCTCGACCGGGCCACTGGGCCTGCGGGCGCGCATCCTCAAGCGCGGCTTCGATCTGGTGGTGGCCAGCGCTGCGCTGGTGCTGCTCTCGCCGCTGCTGCTGCTGGTGGCGCTGCTGATCAAGCTCGAGGACGGTGGCCCGGTGCTGTTCATCGAGCGGCGGCTCGGGCGCGGCAACCAGTTCTTCGAGATGTACAAGTTCCGCTCGATGCGGCCCGAGAAACTCGATCCCGACGGCGAGCGTTCCACTGCGCGCGACGATGACCGCATCACCCGCATCGGCGCCTTCATCCGCCGCACCAGCATCGATGAATTGCCGCAGATCTTCAACGTCTTAGAGCATTTTCCCCACGTTCTGACTCGGTGGGGATTCCTATTCGGGGGTGGTTCTGATTCATCCTTTTTGCTGGATGCAGGAGGCCAGCATGGATGGCACGGACGCTTTCACAGGACCTTCGGGATCGGGTCG